>Ga0302325_10000895_pt1 | contig 79484 bp, 59 predicted proteins | sample Palsa_T0_2_FD_201948 | JGI IMG/M metagenome (GOLD analysis project Ga0302325, IMG submission 201948) | Peat permafrost microbial communities from Stordalen Mire near Abisko, Sweden - Palsa_T0_2 | ecosystem: Environmental > Terrestrial > Soil > Palsa > Peat permafrost | place: Sweden: Abisko... | reverse complement strand
CAGGCTGTAGGCGTAGGTCTGGGTGGAACTTAGTTTCGCGGTTTCGGCTTGCAATTGATTCTTCGAAGTGTAGGCGTAGGTTTCGTTTTCGTTGGTCCCCAGAGTGTCGGAGGAGATGCGGCCCGCGGGGGTATAGGGCGGGTGGCCGGGACGCGTTTCCATGATCGGTTTTTTCCGCGTGGACTGAGTTTATCGCGTTAAATATACCATGTTCATAGATGAGGAGAGGGTTAGGATACTGATATTGGGGTGCCCCACACGTCGGTTTTACGTGTGGGGGTTTTGCAGTGGTTCAATGCCCAGAGGACTGAAGCGACGGACAGGGTCATCTACATGCACGGCAATCCGGTGAAAAGAGGGCTGGCAGGAAATCCGGGGGAGCGGGTATGGAGCAGTTTCAGGGCTTACGAAAAGGCAGAGGGAGAACTCGTGCCCATTGATTTCGCGGACTGAAGAGTTAAGAACCTGCAGGAGGACGGAGCGAGGAAAAGTAGACCGACAGAGTCAAAAGCCCCACACGTAAAGGCGACGTGTGGGGCACCCAGATCCGTTCTAGCATTTTACGTCCGGGCCACCCGCGTGGCCTTCGATAAGAACGAAAGCCACCCAGGAGGTTTCTTTCGCATTAAAGGTGCGCCACCCGCGAAGGTGGCAAGATACATCGGGCTGGGGCCGAAGGAGTGGCACTGAGAATTCCGCGTCGAATATCAACAGCTACATCGGCTTCACGGTTTCTCGATGACTTTTTCCACTTGTCCAATTTTATGCTGGATTTTACCGCCTATTTTTTCCGCGGTGCCTTCGGTCTCTAGGTCAGGATTGTTCGTGAGCCGGCCCACCTGTTCCTTGATCTTGCCCTTCACTTCGTGAACCTGGCCTCCGACTTCATCTTTAGTACTCGGCTTCATGTGGTCCTCCATCGAAACGATTTGAACTGCAGACGCGCGAAGTGCTACCTGCGCCAACGGGAATATCCCCAGCCTCCGCCACCGAACAACAACAGAACTACGACTACGATCAAGAGAATGCTCATTTGGGTGCTCCTAACAATTTGGGGGAAGTTGGTTGCGTCGCCCGAAGAAGGGTCGTTACCTCCCAGAGGCGATATTATGCGCACGGGGAGGGGAAATCTGTTCAAATTGGGACACTTCCATCGGGACACTTCCAGTGTTATAGACACGTCCTTTTGGGCGTGTTAAAATTCGTCCCCAACCATGACACCGAAGCCTCCCAAGCGAGAGGACGATGTCGCGAAACGCCTATCGGCGGCTGGCATCGTAAGCAAGACTGTGCAATTCGCTAAGGCCCAGAAGATCTTCCAGCAGGGCAACCCCGCGGACTGTGTTTTCTTGGTCCTACAGGGAGTCGTCAAAATTACAATCGTCAACGAGCAGGGCAAAGAGGCGGTCATCGCCCTGGTCGAAGCCGGCGATTTTGTGGGTGAAAGCTGCATCAGCAACGGCTCGCCGGTGCGGATCACCTCAGCAACGGCCGCGGAGCCAACGACCATGTTGATGGTGCAGAAGAAAGAGATGTTGCGCGCCTTGCACGAGGAGAAAGACTTCGCGGCGGAATTCATCGCGTACATACTGAAGCGCAACCTGAAAGTCGAAGCGGATTTGGTGGACCAGCTTTTCAATTCGACGGAGAAGCGTTTGGCTCGTGCGCTCCTGCTCCTGGCACACTACGGTAAAGAGGGAAAACCCGAAGCGACCGTAGCGGCGATATCGCAAGAAACGCTGGCAGAATTGGTGGGCACAACGCGCAGCCGGGTCAACTTTTTTATGAACAAATTCCGTAAGCTGGGGTTCATCGAGTACAACGGCGAGCTGCACATCCACAGTTCGCTTCTAAACATCGTTCTCCACGACCAATAGCGCGTCCAGGACCAATAGCTCGCCTAGCTCGCGTCCAGGACCAATAGCTCGTATGGTCATGTGCCAAACAGCACAGACGGCCTCCGCGCTGAGTGGTAACAATTACCTCGCTGGAGGCCATTATGCGCAACGCGCTGCGATATCCCATCTGGCAGGGACACTACCTCGCCGCCATGCTGGAAATGAATTCAGGAACGATGAAAAGCAAAATTGCCGACGCCGAAGCCGCGATTCGTAATCGAATGGTGAGCAAGGACACGGAGCCTGAAGAGCATCAGGCCATCCAAGACGCATTGAACGCGCTTAAATTCTTGAACCGCCAAGTACGCTGACGAAATGAAAGGATCGAGGGAGTGTCGCTGTGCCTAACGCCGTTTGCGGACACTGTGAAAACCACGATAATCCAGTCACGCTCGACAACGGGTTAAGCGTTTCGTACGAGGTGGCAAAGAATGTCCACGTCGAAATTTACCTGCACCATCAATGCGCGGGCGCGTGGTCACAACTCTTCCATATTCCGCTCCCAAACGGCCCCGTCGCAGTCGCTGAGAATAACAAGACAAAGCGGGTACTGCATATTCTTGTGGCGGACGACCATCCCACGATCATGCAGATGGTCAAGCAAATCCTTAAAGGTCATCCCGGGTTTGAGGTGGTTGGCGAAGCGCGAGACGGACAACAGGCGGTGACCCTGGCCGAAGCGCTGAAGCCGGATGTGGTGGTTGTCAATATCACGATGCCTAAAATGTCCGGCTTCGAGGCGGCCAGGCGGATTCGGAGCCGCTTACCCGACTGTGCCATCGTGATTCTTTCCTCGCACAAGGACGAGCAATTCATTGCGGAAGCTCGGAAAGCCGGAGCGAACGGCTACGTCGCGAAATCGGATGCGGACCGCGAACTGGTGCAGGCGATTGAGTCGGCGGTAAAGGGCGAAGAATTTTTCGTCGTAGATTAGGTGAGAAATTAATTTTTTGGTTACGAGAGTATCAGCTATGGTTGGCGGAGGCTGCGACGAATTTCCGGATTGGACATGAAGAACGGCAGGGGCGAAGAGAGATCCTTCGCTGCGCTCAGGATGTCGTGCGGTACACAGGATGACGTGCGGTACACAGGATGACGTGCGGTACACAGGATGACGTACGGTGCACAGGATGACGTACGGTACACAGGATGACGTACGGTACACAGGATGACATACGGTACACAGGGTGACGTACGGTACACAGGATGACGTACGGTGCACAGGATGACGTGCGGTACGGGTGGCATGGGGAGTGGACGCAGGCGGATGCGGATCAGGTGTTTTTTTGGAAGTTGGCTTTTTCCATGGCGCGGCGAATTTCCGGATTGGACATGAAGTGTTGCCAGACGAAGCCGGTACGCGCGTTCTCGGCCATGACGATGGTAATACCGGAGTCGATGCCAATGACGTCGGGACTGGCCCAGTTGGTTAACGGATTAAAGGCGTCGACGAAGCCGTAGGTGGACCAGGCGGCTTGAGAGTAATTTTCGCGGATGGTTTCCAGGACGCGAAGGGTTTCCTGGGGAAGGAAAGGAAGCGACCCAGCGGAGGCGGCGGGGACGACGGTGCCGTCGGGGTGGCCGATTTGCGGAGGGCCGCCCCAACCGGTGTAGCCTTTTTGCGAGTCAGAGGCGGTGATGCCCCAGAGATCCTGGGTGTAGTCGGGGAATTGGTGGGACATTTCGATGCACCAGATCTTGTGGACTTCCGTGGCGATGGCAGAGTTGGTGAAGTAGTCCGCATATTTGTCGTGGCGTCCGCGAAAATCGAACCAGGCGTGAGAGTATTGGTGGACAAAAAGCGGAGCGAAGGATCCGATGTAGCGAATGCCGTTGAATTCGAAGTGGGGGCGGACCCAGGCGTCCCACACGGAGGCAGGTAACGGCTGGGTGTTGGCGCCAATGGCTAGGAGATAGAGCATCATCAGTTCGCTATAGTGGGCCCAGCGGTCTTTGATGTAGCCGTGTTCGGGAGTCCAGCCCATGGAGAGGGTTTGGTCGTTATCGGGAGCGCCATGCTGGAACCAGGCCCAGTCGACGCGGTCATAAAGTGCGGTGACGAGGTGGGAGACTTCATCGTCGGCGAAATAGGCGCGGCAAGTCAGGGCGCCGCAGAGGAAGATAGCGGTATCGATGGTGGAGACTTCGGACTTGAAGATGCGTTCGCCGGTGTCCATGCGAAGGAAGTGGTAGAAGAAGCCGTGCTCATGGGGGAGTTTTTCTAAAGCGAAGCGGAAGCTGGCTCTGGCGCGCTCGAGGATGGCGTTGCGTGGTTGCCAGCCGCGTTCCGCGGCGATGCAAAGGGCGGTCAAGCCGAAGCCGGTGGCGGCGATGCTGGCCACGTTGCGGGCGTCCTGCTGCCGAGCCAAACTGCGGTCTTTGACTAAGCCGATAGCAGGATCGACGGAATCCCAGAAAAATTGGAAGGTGGTGCTCTCGATGTCTTCGAGGAAGGCGTCTTCCTTGGAAGTGAAGCGATAGCGCGTGGTGGCGCTGGTTGTCGCGGGTGGCGGAGAGGTAGCCGGAAGCGGTGGAAGCTGAGGCGGGCCATACCTGGGGTTTTGCGGCGGATTATGCGCAGGGGATTGCGTTAAAGCCTTGGCTAAGAGCGAAATGGGGGAAATTGGAAGTGCAAGTGTGGCACCGGAATAGAAAAGTTCGCGCAGCCAATCGCGGCGGGAGATTGGCGCCAGGCAATGCCGCACCGGTTTTAGTAAATCGGTTTTCTTCTGCGTCATCGGGCTGGGAGCGAGTCGACGTACCTGGTCAGTTTAGGCATTTCGCGGAAGAAAGGGCAAGGAGTTTGCGCTGGGCCTAGAGTTGCTGATACCTGAGGAGCAACGGACATCGGCTCCCCCGCAGCGAATGCCTCGTTTCCCAAAACGTCTCAATTACGTACTGGAACTACCCGATTGCGGGCGCAAGTCGACTGTTTTTTGATACTATGGCCGACCACAGTCCGTAGGGGTGTCTGAGGCCGCCGAGTTTTTGTCCCCGCCACTCGGCAGGTTAAATGCCCTTAACTTTTTTGCGTTGGCAGTGTTGATGAACGTGCGGGGCATCGTCCCCTCGACTCGGCCCATTCCATGGCGACACAACAAAACCAGCTTGCAAGGCCCGAAGAGATTCCGGAACGCCGGCGGAGCATGCGCGTCACGCCGGAGCTGCTGACGTACGCGTCATTCGGCGGGGAGAGTACCGAAAGTTCCTGTGCGGACAACGGCGGCATGGTGCTGGATATCAGCGAGAGCGGGATGGCAGTCACGGCGGCCTTAGCGATGTGCGAGGGAGTGTTGGTGAGCATCACTGTCCCCGCAGACGCGACGCATCCGGTGATTGATTTGCGTGGACGGGTGGTGCGCGTAACGGAGTCCAAGCGGCGAGTGGGTGTGCGATTTGAAGAGGTTTCGGCGAACAACCGGGAGCTTTTGCGGAGATGGATAGTGGCTATAGGAGGGCTGGTTTCCTCGGCGACGGTCGAAGTATTGCCGACATTGCCGTCGAGTGGGACGTTGAGCGCCGCCGATCCCGATGGTCCTGGTGGTTTGGACGTTGAGGATCTTGAGGATAAGGTGGCCACCGCCAGCGGCATGCCTGAAGCGGTCACCATGGAGCGTTTAACGGCTCCCGCGGAAGTGAAAGAAGTGACGCCACCTACCTCATTGAAGAGGCCGTCATTGGAGCGGCCGCGGTTAGGGCCATCGGTGGTGCGGACCTTTCCGGCGCCCCTACCAAAGGCCGGCCAGGCGGTTCAGCCGCCGCAGCGTTCGCGGCCGACGCTGCCGCCCACGGCGGCGGTCCGTCCCGCGCCCGCTTTGGGTGTGAAGTCTGTTGCAGCAGGTTCAGGGAATCGCCAGGCGAACCCCTTGGCGCTGGGCGTGGCGATTTTGTTGGTGGTGATCCTTTGCTTTGGGGTGGGAATTGCGATCGGCCGAAGCGTTTTACGATGGCGCGCGAATCCACTCGTTTCTTCGGCGAATTCGTCTCCGACGCTGGAGCCTGCGTTGGCGGCTGTGACCCCGGAAACTGGCCAACGGACAGAGTCTGTGAATGCGGCATCGGCGTCGAAGGTTGCGCCCATATCGAATCCCACGCCGACGGGAGGTTCGGGGTTGACGAGCCGAGCGGCTCCCGATGTGGGCATGGCTCAGACGGCGGCGGGTAGCCCGGCTGCGGCGCCTCGCAACGGTCCTGCCAGCGATATTGCACCTCGCGGCACGGCGACAGGTCAGAGGGTTAGCGCGAATACGGAAGCCAGCCTGGCCGCTGCTCGGAGGGATGGTGCGAGTGAGGGTCCTTCCGCCCTGCCCGCTGCCGGCACCAGTGAAACCATCGTCACCCCGAATGAAGGGGATTCGCCGTTGCGGGTTGAGTTGTCGGAAGAAATCCTGGTGCAAACGGCTTCGCTGGAGATCCGCTCGCGGCGATTTGCGCTGGTTCCGGGCGCGGCGCCCGGTCGATCGCACAAATTGCGGAAGGAGCGGCTGGTGATGGGCCGGCTCATTTCACGCGTCACGCCCCAGCCGCCCACTTCGGCGCTCGAAACGGGTGCGGGCGGGAAACAGATCGTGACCGTACGCGCTACGATCGCTGCCGATGGCCACGTGTCGTACGTGGATCCGCTGAGCGGGCCGATAGCGTTGATGCCGGTGGTGATGAGTGCGGTGCGCGAGTGGAAATACGAGCCCAGTTCGCTCGATGGCGACCCGTTTGCGACGGAGGTCGACTTAGTGATCCAGTTCGGCCCGGCACGGTAACGCCGGTTTCATGAATCCCGATGACGCTCGACCGTGGCCACCCCGGCAAAGGTCACGCACTACTTGCCAGTCCGTGACCGTTCCTTAGCGGACAATCCTTCGAACAACACCCTTCGGAAGTCCACCAACAGAATGAGTTTTTGGAGCTCCCAGCGGTTTCGCGGCATGCATTCAGAGTTCGCGTCGCAAGCATTTGAGGTTCGCAAACGAATGGACTATTGGCGGACCGATGTGTGCAAAACATTTTCCTACAGGGAACTCCCGGGAAAACTACAGCCAATTAAATCAAAGACTTAGTATAAACAGCGGTTGGAACGGAAAATGCACTAGGTGGGGGACAGAAGGGTTGTGTACCGCCATGGAAATCCGTCTGGTGAGGGTCGTTTCGCGCCTGCGAAGCGGTCAATCCTTGCGGAGGGCGATGGCTCACGCGGCTCCTAGCACTTGAAAGATTGTGGTTGGAGAGAAACAGTCGGGTGGAAGATTTTGGGTTTTTGGGCACCTCCCCCGTGCCGAGAACCCGTTCAGGGCGCGATTCGAAGTCGGTTCGCACCTATGTTCATGAAACAAAGGAGGCCAGCGTGAGAAACCTGGCATTTGCAGCGGGATTGCTTTTGACGACATGTTTGGCGGCCGGCCCGGCGATTATGGCGGACACGACCGAGATTCAGGACAGTTACATTGCGATCAGCGGGCCGGGGGTATCCCTGGGCACGGCCAGCGAGCTTTCGGCGTCGGGCTCTGGTACGGGCTATAGCTATAGCTCTACTGGATTTACTTGCACTGGCAGTCCCACGACGTGTCCCTATGGCACAGGCTTCACGTACAGTGCCTACGGGACGTACACGGTGACGGTGACCGCGGCCACGGCCGGCAGTTATTACGTCGGCGCGTATTTCGACGCTGAGCTAAGCCTGCCCTTCTACAACGAATACGCCGCCGTCAATGGTTCGGCGGGAGCCGGACAGTCATGGGAAGTGGGAAGCGCCCTCAGCGCCACCACCGCGAACGACACACTAAACAACAAATTGAAGGACACCAACGGCATACCGATGGGGACGAGCAATTTCAGCGGGACGGGCACCAACGGCGACGTCTCGTTTGCCATCGGGTTTAACGAGACCTTGGCTGCTGGGGAAGTCGAGACCGTTACCTTCGATATTTCGGCGACGAACCCCGGAGGCTTCAATATTGAGCAGGTCCATCCGATAGACGGGACGAACAGCTCCGCGACGGTTGCTTATTTTTCGGCGACGGAGTCGGCCGTGGCATGCCCGGCCGGATCGAAAAATCCCGCCTGTGCGCCGCCACCTCCGCCTGGCGTGCCTGAGCCCAGCTCCTTGATGCTCCTCGGAACCTCATTGTGCGGTCTTTTGGGCTTGCGCAAGAAGCTCTTCAGTTAACCAATTTGTTTGTAGCAGTGCAGGAGAGGGGTGGCAACACCCCTCGCAAGAAATTAAAGCAACTGCAAGACCGCTCCCACGGACTGTGGCGAGCACTGGAGGGGGAGAATGAAGTGGATACTCAGTAAGCGTTTCGTTTGTCTGTTGGCCGTCGTGGCGGTGTTCCTCGCACTGCCGCACGCGTCGTCAGCTGTTACGCTGACGGTGTTGACTGTTCCGGTAGCTCCTGCAACTCCGACGTACCCGCACACCACCTATCCGGTTACCTCCACGACGGAATCCAACATCATCTTGGGCGCAACGGTGCCCAGCGCGGTGGGCTCCTCGGACGCCTTCACTTATTCCTGGGCCTTTGGCGATGGCACGAGCACCGCGTCGGCGCCCGTTACGAACCCCTACGATATTTCCGTGCAACACCAGTATCCCGCGTCAGCGGCTGCCGGAACGGCATGGAGCGCCACGGTAACGGTCAAGGATACCACCAGCGGCGCCAGCGGCAGCGCAATCTACTATGTCACGCAAGAGACGAACACGCTGAACTCTCGCGTGAACGTGGCGATTGACTGGGGGCTGTGGTACATGCACCAGACCATGTGGCGCGGCACTACTACGGCATACGGCGGCACGATCAATTGGGGCGGCTGGGACGAGAACGGAACAGGTACGTGCCCAACGGTGAATGGTGAGGCTTACGATTGCAGCCCGTATGGTTACGGCGTGATCAACGCCGAGAACGTGCAGGCGTTTGAGGTGAGCGGTCACTTCGCGAACGGGTCGGCAACGGATCCGTACACGGATGACGTGGCGCGAGGCATCAACCGCTTGACGTCGTTCCTGGCCTCGACACCCGTCGTTGCGAATACCTACGATTATAATCCGGCGACCGTAAACTACACTTGCAAGGACGGAACCTATCCGACAAGCGCGGACGCGACGTGCACAACGCACGGCGGGGAACTGCTCTATAATGCAGGCGCGACGTCGTGCACCGCTCCTCCGTGCAACATTACATACGACAGCAATTCCAACGGATTGATGGCTTACAGCGCTGATGGATCGAGCGAATATATTTACACAACCTCGCCGTTCCTGGATGCTCTGGTGGCCAGCGGAACCCCCACGGCCAAGGCTTTGACTGGTCCTTCCGGAATCCTCGGTGAGACCTACCAGAACATCGTAGCGGATATCCTCGACTACTATGGATACTCCCAATACGAGCACGACTACGACTTGGGTAACCCTGCAACCCCCGGTTATTATCGCGGCGGTGCCTTCAGTGCATCGGGCGGCGCATGGTTGTACGATCCGCAGGAGGGCGACGATAACTCCACTTCTCAATGGGCCGCGATTGGTTACATCTCGGGCTTGCGAGGAGCCGGCATAGCCACGCCAAAGTCGATCACAGACTTTAACAACGTGTGGATTACCAACAGTCAAGACGTCCAAGACCCAGCGCCAACGGGCGCGGCACCTTGGAATACATCGTGCGGTGCTTGCGATGACCTCGGCGCGTTCGGGTATCGCGGCTCGTTCTACTTTTCGAATGAGTGGGGGCCGTTTGCGGTAACGCCTTCGGGTATGGTGCAGATGGACATGGATGGCATCGGCCGGACGACGAATACGGCTTTCGGCGACGCCTCCACGGCCGCGGATCAACGCTGGAACAACACCGAAACATTCTACGCGGATAATTTCTGCAACAACGTTACGTCTGGCGCGTATTACGCTCCGCGGAACTATACGTACGGAATGTACTCCTTCACGAAATCGATGCTGCTCCACGATCCGGCCGGATCACTGACCCCGATTCAGTTCCTTAGAACGCAGACTGCGGGCGTGTTCCCCGGGAATTCGACCACCAGTCCGCCGGCGCCGAAGAATACGATCGACTGGTACGCCGCAGTATCCGCTGCCGATGGCGGAACGGACGTCTGCGACGGCGTGGCACAGACCTTGATCGACTACCAGCAAAACCCGGCCGTCGGAGTGTACGATGGTCACTGGTTCGGCAACGACTACTACTACACTCAAGAGCAGTTCGAGACCGCATGGTCGATCATCATGTTGCGGAAGACGGTGTTCGTGACGTGCATCACCAACCTGTACGGTGCAGGCACGGCCGGCAAAGGTTCCAAGGCTGCCCGCGTTGACCTGACGTGGTCCGGTCAAACGAATGCCACCTCCTACAACGTGCTGCGAAGCAGCACCAACGGCGGTCCATATGTGCAGATCGGAGTCTCCACAATCACCGGATACACAGACCTGACTGGGGTCAACGGCGCCACGTACTACTACGTGGTGCAACCCGTAAACGGTGCGAGTGAAATTTGCCAGTCGAACCAGGAAGCAGTGACCATTCCGTAATCGAACGGAGCGGTTGTTACTGGGGAAAACCCGAACCTAGGGGCCCTCGGGTCGACGAAAAGTCGGAACCCGAGGGCCTTTTTATTGATTGCCTAGATGATGCATATTCGCGATATTGTGTAGCGGACCTTAGCAAAAAAGCGCGCAGTGGAGCACACAACCATTGCGCCGAGACTCCGGAGGCCACGTTGGGAAAGCGGCTATTGATATTCTGTCAAGTTGCGGTACTGAGCGGCTTCACGAACGGCAGTTTGCGTGCGCAGTCCGCTCCTGCCAAGGAGCCTGTGTTCGTTTATTTGAACGCCCGCATCACCGATCAAGTAAACCTCGATACGACGGAAGACCGGCTGCGGAGGCTGTTGCCGGAAATTGAGAAATACCGCAAAGCGCACCCAGAGGCGCACGTCTCCGCCGTGGTCTTTTTTTCGGGGGCTTCGAGCGACGCTTTGGCACGGCGAAATAGCCAGACGCATATCGTGGACTACGTGAAGGATTACATTCAACGCGGGGTGATCGAACCCGGATACGACGGAGCCGACGAGCCCACTTATGAAAGTCGCCCAGAGCTGGACTTTTCCAACGCCAAGAGCGTGGAGGATCGCTGGCTGGTGCGCGAACACGCCGCCGAAAACTTGCTGACGGAAGGGCGCAATCCGATTACCGGCGCGCTCGAACCGGGCAAGGCGGGTGGCCTTAAGAGGATGCAAGAGGTATTTGGCCCGGCCGCCTGTATCACCGGCGTCGCAGCAACGGTGAGCATGCTGCCTACGGTGAAGACGGGCTCCAAAGAGTTTAGAGACTTACCGAAGGTACCCACGGTCAAAAACAGTCTGCCAGTCCTAGTGCCCGAGTTGGGTGGCGACTCCGAGACCGTCGAGGTGATCCGCCGATATAACACGACGGCCCTCATGTATGGCTTGGCCGAGGACAACCCCGCGGCGCTTCCGGGCTTTGGCGGATCTTTGCTAGGTTTCGGGAATTTGGTAAGTCCAACCCCGGAGTCGGCCCCGGAGATTTATTGGCAGGACAACGTTCTGCGCACATCGGAATCGAGCAATCCGTCTGAGGAAGCTGAAGAGAAAGAACATGACTTCAGCGGACTGGACGACATTAAGAACGATTTCAAGGAGTTGTCGCGCACAAAAATTCACGTGGTTCACGTGGAATTGGCGGACGAGCGCTACTATTTGAAACACGCACTCACCAAGGATTCGCAGTATCCCCTGAAATACGCTTACGAACATCCCGACAGCCCGAAGCTTCCCGCGGAAGCGCTTTTGAGCAAGGCCGAAGTTGATGCGGCTTTCGCGAAAGAGGACGCGGCGCTGCAATGGATAACTGCGGAGTTCTTGCCTGCCAATCCCGGCAGCCGCTTCGTGTCAAACGCCGAACTGAAAAGGATGACGGAGCCAAGCACGGGGTTCAGCGTCCCGGTCGACGGCCTTCGTGCCGACCTTAAAAGCATATTGGACAATTGGGCGGGCAACACATTTCCTCCGCCGTATTTTCATGTCGCAGGTCATTACTTGTCGCTGGCGGATCTGTTTCAAGTGCTGACGGATGTGCTGGCAGAGCAGGATCGCACCGGAAAACTGCCGGCAACCGTGCAAGTCGTACCGGTTTACGGACCGGTCTATACGCACACAGGACACGGCCCAAACACGGGCGAACTAACGGTCGCTGCGGTGGGGCACTTCTGTGCCGGACTTTCGGCCGCGCTGCATGACACGAGCGCTGCACCGATGCCGAAAAACACGATTCCGATACTGGTCCACCTGGAAGGCAATGAGATAAATTCTGCGCAGTTTCTGCGGGTGATGGCGAAAGCGTTGGAAGCGCCATCCCCGGACACGAAGATCGAGATCAAGATGACCTACATGTTTCCGGGTCAAGCGCAGATCGTTCCGAAGACGCGGAAGATGAGTGAACTCGGCGCAATGTGGACGGTGAAACCTGCGCCCTTGACCGCCGTGAGTGTGGCTGCTGCCAAATAGGGGTTGGTGTGAACGGGCCGCGGATGAACATTTGTTGTGGCCTGCTCGGGAGTCTATTTGTACCTCTGGCGCCGTAAGGCCAAGAAGAAGAACACACCGGAATAGAAGGGGCAAGGTCTTTCCCCCGAGGCCAGAAACTATGGGATAAGGCCAGAATAAAGGCATTGGTTTGTGACAGTTACAGTAGTGCAGTTGGCCACGCGATTGCACCGTAAGCCGGCAAGGAGATGTGTCGCATTCCCCTGTGTATCGAAGGCAATTTTGGGGCTGACGGTGCGAACATTTTGCCTGAGCATAAGAGAAGAGTTCGGCGTCGGTTATTTGGCAGTTTCTCCAGTGGACAATTATGTCGTAGCGGGTCCGGCGGAAGCGTGGCCCCGGACCGTCAGCTCCCGCAGAGGATGAGATAACGATTTCTGTACGAAAGGTCTTGGAAATGCCCATATTGCACCGGGAACCAATGATGATCTTGCGGCGGTTCAGTTGCCGCGATTGGTTGCGACTTTCCGTCTTGCTGTTTGCAACCCTCCTCTGTCCCTTGCGGTCATTGGTGGCGGCGCAAGTTACTTCGAGCTCTATCCTCGGATATGTATTTGATCCAAGCGGGGCGGCGATTCCAAACGCGGAAGTGACGGTATCTGACGCGCGGCATGCACTGACCCGCCATACCACCACGGACGCTGCCGGAGCGTTCATCGTGCTGGGGCTGCCACCGGCGACCTATTCGGTAACGGCCTCCGCGCCAAGCTTTGCAGAGGTCACGCAGCAAGGCCTGGTGTTGGAAGTAAACACGGAACTACGCGCGGACTTCCGTCTCGCGCTGGCCAATGTGAAGAAAACCATTGAAGTGCAGGCCACCGCCAATCCGCTGCAGACCGAGTCGGCGGACTTGGGAGCGGTGATCGATCAGAACGAGATTGAGAACTTACCCCTGAACCGGCGGGACTTTTTATTTTTGGCGCTGCTTGCGCCCGGCGTCTTGCCGCCGGTACAGGGTTCAGAGTTATCCACGCGCGGTGCGTTTTCCATGCATGCGGGCGGCGGCCGGGAGGAGTTCAATAATTTTCTGCTGGATGGCGCGGATAACAACGACCCATACGTAGACCGCTATGGTGTGGAACCCCCGGTGGATAGCATTCAGGAATTCAAAGTGGCCACGAACGACTATAGCGCCGAGTATGGGCGCAGTGCCGCGGGACAGGTGAACGTAATCACGCGGCAGGGCACGGATAACTATCACGGTTCGGTGTATGACTATTTCCGGAACGGCGATCTGGACGCGCGCAACTTTTTTGACAGCTCCGGAGCCCTGCCTTTGCACCGCAATCAATTTGGGTTCAGCGGCGGGGGACCGATTCTCCGGGACAAGACGTTTTTCTTCGCGTCCACGGATTTTTACCGCAACCGCGAGGGGTTGAGCGACATTACCGAGGTGCCGACGCTGGCGGAGCGCGCCGGAAACGGCATTATCGCCACCGGGCAAATCCCGGCGCTGGTCACGGATGTCCTGAATTTGTATCCGCTGCCGAATTACAACGGGGCCAATGGAAACTATTTCGGCAGCCCGGTCGGAACCGAAAATACTGAACAGGGCAACTACCGCGTGGACCACCATTTGTCGGGGTCGGATTTGCTGACCTTCCGGTACAGCTTCGCGGACGTGGATTTGTTTGAACCGTATCTGGAAGGTTCGTCGGTAACGGTTCCTGGATACGGCGACTACCTGAAGGACCACATCCAGAACTTCACCGGGCAATACCAGAAGGTCTTGAATTCGCGCGCCACGAACTCTGTGCGCATCGCCTATGGGCGATTTTCCCGAGACTTGCTGCCCCAGAATTACAACGTAGATGTTGGTTCGCTGTGGGGTGTGAACTGGCTGAATGTTCCAACCGAAGCGCAGGGCTTCCCCAACATCAGTGTCGGCGGATTTTCCTCCGTCGGCGATTCCGCCACTTTGCCAATTCTCCGGCACACCAACACCTATCAAATCGGTGACAGCCTAACCCTGGACCGCGGAGCGCACGTTTTCAAGATTGGCGTGGATATCCGCAAGCTGCAGCTGAACGGCATCCTGGACCTGTACAACCGCGGCTCCATTAGCTTCACTGGCGCGATCACCGGCAGCGGCATCAATGACCTGCTGGAAGATTTGCCCACCTACACGCTCCAATCGCAGGCGAACAATCCCATCCACATGCGCACGCAGTCGTCTGACGGTTACGTGGAAGACGACTGGCGCATCCTGCACAACGTGACGTTGAACCTCGGTCTGCGTTATGAGTACAACACGCCGACCGTTGACCCGACGAACGGCATGTCCGATCTGGATCTCCAGACCGGACAAGTCGTACCCGTCGGAACGAACGGCATAACGCGATCGGGCATTTATCCCGACTACAACAACTTTGCGCCGCGCCTCGGCGTGGCCTGGAGTCCGGCGCAGAATTGGGTGGTTCGCGCGGGCTATGGGATTTTCTACGATTCCGGCATGTTCGTGGTGCCGTCGTCGCTGTACTTCAATCCGCCTGAGTTTAACCTGGCGCTGTATTTTCAGAATGCGGTGACGCCGGTGTCGCTCGCGGATCCGTTTCCCTCGGGCCTGGGTTACATCCCTCCGCCAACGCTGGCCGTGCTGAACCCGGACATGGTCACGCCGTACATCCAGCAGTGGAACTTGACCGTGGAACGGAGCTTCGGCGCCGGGGGAACGCTCACCGTCGCCTATGCCGCTTCTAAGGGCACGGACCTGATTCGCTCCTACGACCTAAACCAGCCGGCGCTGGATCCCACGGCCATTCCCGGCGACCTCGAGCAATCGCGGCGTCCGTACCCCGCTTACGCCAATATCTTCGACGTGGAAAGCGGCGCGAATTCGATCTTTAATTCGCTGCAGGCCAGCTACCTCAAACGCATGAGTTCGCATTTTTCCCTGCGTCTGGCGTACACGTATTCGCATTCCATCGACGATCAATCCGCCTTCCTGGGCATCGGAGTCGATCCCAATTTCCCGCAGAATAGCCACGATTTGGCGGCGGAGAGAGCGGATTCCAGTTTCGACATGCGCCATCGTTTCGTTGCGGCATACGTCATCGATCTACCGCAGGGAAACCTGTGGACGCGCAACACGGAAATTCGCGGTATCACCACCATTCAATCGGGCCAGCCTTTCACTCCCGAGTTGAACTTCGACAACAGCAATACGGGAGACGCCGGCACGGCCAATGACGCCGGAACCGACCGCCCCAACGTGGTGGGCAGTTGGACCACTGGCTCTTGTCCCAACCCCAGCGGTGGAGCGCCATTCCCGGTGGGCACGGTCAATTGCTGGTTCAATACCTCGGCCTTTGTCGTTGGACCGCCAAATACCTACGGGGATGCCGGCCGCAACATCATCCGCGGACCGGGATTTGCGTCTTTCGATCTTTCTGCGCTGCGTAACTTTAACCTGACGGAACATTTGCGGATGTCGTTTGAAGCCCAGGCGTTCAACCTGTTCAATCGTCCGAACTTTAATCAGCCGGACAACGTTCTGGAAGACGCCACATTTGGGCAAATTGGCTCGGCCAAGGATCCTCGGCAGATCCAGCTGGCGTTGCGATTCAGTTTCTAGGGGCGGAAAGGGGGAGAAGTCCAATGTATCGAGAAGCGTGTCGATTATTGTGCGCTTCAATCCTCCTGCTGTGCGGGGCGCTTTTTACTTGGGCCGGCGTGGGCGGAAGCATTTCCGGTACGGTGCTGGATGCGCAGGGCGCGGTGATTCCCAACGCCACCGTCACGCTCGTCAACACCGCGATGAATGTGCGCCATACGATCACCACCGATGACAAAGGCGTCTACTCGTTCCGCGCACTGGCCGTGGGTTCGTACGAGTTGCAAGTGCAAAGTTCGGGATTCAAACCTTACCGGCGGACCGGCATCGTGGTGGATGTCAACGATGCACTGATTGTGGATGTGGCGCTGGCCGTGGGCCAGCAGTCCGATACGGTCACCGTCAAGCAGACCCCCGTGACTGTGGACACTGCCAGCACGCAACTCGGTGAGGTGATCAATGGCTCCACCATCGACGCGGTGCCCTTAAATGGACGCAGTTTTACGGATTTACTCGCGCTGCAGCCCGGCGTCGCGCCGCAGACGACGATCACTGGTACCTCTGTGCAGGCCGCTGGCGCCAGCACGTTTTCGCCCTCAGGCTACCTGAATCCCGGCACCATTTCCATCAACGGGCAACGCGAGTACGCCAACGGTTTTTCCGTGAACGACGCGGACGTTGTGGAACGCTTCACCATGGGCGCGGCGGTCATCCCCAACCTGGATTCCATCGCGGAGTTTCGTGTGCTCACCGGCAATTTCAATGCGGAGTACGGCAACTATAGCGGCGGGCGCGTCAACGTGGTCACCAAGTCCGGGGCCAATCAGTTTCACGGCAGCGCCTTCGAGTTTCTGCGCAACACCGACCTTGACGCCAAAAATTTCTTTTCCTCATCGCGCGGGGCGTTCCAGCAAAATCAGTATGGTGGAACTTTTGGCGGTCCGGTCATCAAAAACAAAATCTTTTTTTATGTCGACTACCAGGGTACCGGGCTGAAGCAAGGCGTGGACACCGGCGATATCGCCGTGCCTTCGGATCTGGACCGCACCGGCAATTTCACGGATTTGGCGAACCAGTCGAACGACAACAATCCATTTTCAACGACCACTTGTATCTCGGCCTGCAGTACCAGCAGTCCCGTGCAGGGCACCACGCCCAATACCGTGAACGGCCCAAACTGGGCCAATCAACTTTCCCAGAGATTGGGATACGCGGTTTCCGCCGGCATGCCGTACTACTTCACCCAAGGCGAACAAGAGCCGGGTTCGAGCCTGGTTTACAATCATACGTGCACGAGCACCGCGGAATGCGTTTTCCCCGGCCTGATCATTCCGCAAAGCGCTTTTTCGGCGCCGGCGAACTATCTGTTGAAATATATCCCCACTCCGAATGTCGATAGCGACACGTTCTCTACTTCGGCCCAAGATCTGTTGCTGACTGACAATAAGGGTTCGTTGCGACTGGACGGCAGCACGCGATGGGGACTCCTCTCCGCTTACTACTTCCTGGACAACTATTCGGTGAACAACCCTTACCCGACGCAGCAGGGCGGGGCCAACGTTCCGGGCTTCAATGCGCTGAATTACGGGCGCTCGCAGTTGCTTACCCTTGGAGATACGAAGGCATTCGGATCCCGCAGCGTCAACGAGCTACACTTCTCATTCGTGCGGGATGCCAACATTCTGGGCGCGCCAGTAGGTGGCGTGGGTCCCACGCTCGCGGAGCAGGGATTTGACTCCCCGACGGGCGGACAGAGCATTATCGCCAATCGGCCTTCCTATCAAGGAATCGAAAACACCATCTTCAACGCGTACACCATCGGCATCGATATTACCGGCCTGAACCAGTTCGACAATACCTGGGAGTTCCGCGACAATTATTCCCGGGTGATCGGCACCCACACCCTCAAGTTCGGTGGTGAATACCTCTACAGCCAGGTGAATGCTTACCCCGACGTGCAGTCCAACGGAACGTTCACCTTCGCGGGCACGGAGACCGGAGTTGATTTTGCCGATTTCCTGCTGGGCATTCCGAGCCGCTTCACGCAGGGCGATGCGCAAGCATTCTACATGCGCAACAAATATGGAGCGCTTTTCGGCGAGGATAGTTGGCGGGTCACCCGGCGCGTCACGCTGAACTACGGCTTGCGCTGGGATGTGATGATGCCGTGGTACGAGAAATATAACCAGATCCAGACGATTGTGCCGGGAGAGCAGTCCGTGGTTTTTCCCGGCGCTCCGGAGGGCCTGGTGTTTCCCACCGATCCGGGTGTGGCGCGCAGTCTGGCGCCTACGCGCTGGGACGATTTCTCACCCAGGCTCGGGATTGCTTATTCCCCGGGCTCGCATGACGGACTATTGGGCAAAATCCTTGGCGGGGCGGACAAAACCAGCATCCGTGCCGGATTCGGTCGGTTCTTTTCCGCGGTTGAGGGCTTCACCGCAGGCGTGATGGCCGGCGATGCTCCGTACGGTCAAACGTACACCAGTCCAGGCTCGCCCCTGTTTAACGATCCCTATATCACTGCAGCCAACGGCTTCAACAACGGGCAGCGCTTTCCGCTACAGTATCCGCCGCTCGATGCCACCGCCAGCAATCCCAACAATAATGTGAATTGGGCGGATTTCTTGCCGATCAACGGCTTGCCCGGCTACAAGCCCTCGAATGTCAGTCCCTATACTGAGCAATTCACACTATCGATTCAGCGCCAGTTCGGAGCCAGCTCGCTGTTAACCATCGCCTACGTGGGCAGCGAAGCTCACCATCTGATTGTGCTGGAAGAAGCCAATCCCGGAAATCCGGCGCTTTGCCTCAGCCTGAGCCAAACCAGCGAGGTCGCGGCCGGGAGCGCAACCTGCGGACCGTTTCAGGAAAGCGCCTCGTTCACCACCGCGGCGGGCCAGGTCATCAACGGTACGCGTCAGGCCCTCGGTTCCAACTTTGGCAGTGTGGATTGGCTCAGCACCATCGGCAATTCCAACTACAACGCGCTCGAAGTGACCATGCGCCACACCACTCACCGTGCGGAATTTCTTGCCGGTTATACCTGGTCCAAGTCGCTGGACAACTCTTCCAGTCTTTCCGACCAACTCGTCCCCGGCTTCCCGCATTTGAGCTATGGTTATTCCGCGTTCGATCTGCGCAGCAATTTTGTCGCCAGCTACCGCTATCAGCTTCCCTTCGAGAAGCTTTTCCGGGCGAACAATCAGTTCACGGAGGGATGGACGATCTCCGGAATCACCCGGTTTAGCACCGGATTCCCGGTCACCTTCCAGAATCCCACGGATAATTCTTTGCTGGGCACGGAGCCAGACGGCGTCAACTCCTTCACCGCGGATCTTCCGTATGAAACCGCCGGAAACTTGGCGGTTGGTGCCACCAACCCGCGTACCACCACGCCGTGCGTCGGCGATCCATCTCAGACCTGCCGCTACTGGTTCAACACCTCATTGATTGGCGTGCAGCCGCTTGGCACGCCGGGCAATGTTCCCCGGCGCTTCTTCTCCGGCCCGGGCATGGACAACTACGACCTCGCGCTGCTCAAGGACACGCGCATCAGCGAATCGAAGACCTTGCAGTTCCGTCTCGAAGCATTCAACGCGTTCAATCACGCGCAATTCTTTGGACCGAATGCCGTCGATGGCAATCTCCTGGACACCACCTACGGCCAGGTGATCAGTGCCGCCCCTCCGCGGTTGGTGCAGGTCGCCCTGAAGTTTTCCTTTTAGGACGCATGCGCGCGGGAGCTGCCATCGCCTCGATGGTCTAGGCGTTTGCTGCCTGGCCCGCGCCAGGCACATGAAACTCGTCCATTCTTAATTTCCATCGGCATCGCGGCGAAAAGCGCATGGCATGCTTCCAGCCATCCTCCCGTAACAGTGCCGGCGCTGTTGCGCCTGCGCCGGAAGCCCCACTCCGGTAGAATTGGCAGCGTCCGGAGTCTGTGCTGGCGTCTCCAACCCGGCGGCGCGAAGAACGCGCGAATCGGCTGGTTACGAGCACCCGATTTCATGCATCCTAAGGGTTGCGGCCGTCTCGGCTTTCGCATCTACCATGCGTTCGCCAGATGCGGCCGCGAAACGTGCGAGGAGGGAATATGAGCCTGGAACATTACCTGCCATGGAGATTACAAATCGCGTTTTTAGCCCTGTCTGTGGCGCTGGCCGGTGCGTTCCTGGGGGTCATGCCTGCCGTCGCGCAGGAAACCGGCCCTCTGCCGACGCCGCCTTCATCGCAAGAGTCGCAACCACCTCCCGTCCATAAGCCGGCAAACGCTCCGGGAATCGTGACGCCGCAAACGGGCTTGCACCTCGACACCACTCCTCCGTCTATTCCGGTCGATCAGATCATCCAAAAGTTCGCCGCCCGCGAAGCCGAATTCAAGACCGAGCGCGACAACTACACCTATACTCAGACCTTCGTCATGCAAACCATCGACGCCGACGGCCAGGCGGACGGTGAATATCGCATGACCAGCGATATCATCTTTACTCCCGGCGGCAAGCGCGTCGAGCATGTCACCGACGCGCCCCCTCCTTCGCTGCAGCGCATCACCGTCTCCCAGCAGGACCTCGACGACCTTGAACACGTCCAGCCCTTTGTGCTGACCACCCAGGAATTGCCGAAGTACGACGTGAAGTATGTCGGCCGTCAGCAGGTGGATGAACTGACCACCTACGTCTTCGACGTTGGCCCGAAGGTCATCGAGAAAAATCAACGTTACTTTCAAGGACGCATCTGGGTGGACGACCAAGACTACGGGATCGTCAAGACCGACGGCAAAGCCGTGCCGGACATCAAGAAACACGGCAGTGAGAACGTCTTCCCGCGATTTGAAACATTTCGCGAGAATATCGATGGGCACTATTGGTTCCCGACGTACACGCGCTCGAACGATACACTGCACTTTACGTCCGGCGACATCCGCATCCACATGACCGTTCGTTACGCGAATTATCAGCGGTTCGGTTCGACCATCAAGATCGGCCAGGCCAAACCCACGAACCCCAACCCGCAACAGTAAGCGCGTTTCTTATCGGATGCTTCAGCGATGGCTGAGCCACACGATCGTTACGCCCACGCAAACGATCGCCACTCCCATCCATCGTTGCGCGCTGATTCGTTCGCGCAAGAATACCGCCGCGCCCACGGCCCCCGCCGCGTAACTCAACGCAGTCACCGGCACCACAAAGCTCACATTTTCAAACGACAGCATGGCCAGCAAGGAAAAAAAAGCCGCCGCCATCATGGCGATGCCCAGCCACATCCAGCCCACGCGCAACGCCCGCAAAATAAATTTCACCAGCGCCAGCGGATGAAAGTCGTGCACCTCGCCGATTTTCTTCATCGCATGCGTCACGCACAGCTCGCCACCCGTTCCTGAAATCACCAGCAGCGTGAGGAATAAAAATTCTCTCACGATGGTTGCAACCTCTCGGTCGTGCGCGGCGGCGTATGACCCACCACGAAAACGCCCACGCAAATCACCGCAATCCCCAGCCAGCGCAGCGGACTAATCGTCTCGCCCAGCAGCAGATAACTGAGCGCTCCGGTCACCGCGTACGCCAGCGAAGACGACGGTTGCACGTAGCTGTAATCCGCCCACGTCAGCACCAGCATATACGCCACAAAAAATGTCAGCAGCGAAGCGATGCCCAGCCAGATATATCCCGAACTGCAGATGCGCTCCAGAATCTGCAGAATTTCGCCCGGCGCCCAATTCTTTGCGGAGCCCACATTCTGCATGCCCTTTCCCAGCAGCACATTTCCCAGCGGAGCAAACACCGCGATGAACGCGATCAGCAGGTATGTCTTGAAATGAAAACCAGCGGCTTCTTTCATTGCGTGGATCGTGCGATCGTCTTCAGGTCATGACGCATGTTGTGTTTCTGGCGCGGCCGCTTGCGATACGCCGCCCCAACGCGCCACCGTATGCACCAGCAGCCGTTGCATGCGCCATGCTTGCCTAACAAATCCTCCAGCGCTGGCCACAGCTCCGGCGTCAGCGGGCGAATTGTCAGCTGCATGCCATCTCCATCAGCTTCGTTCAATTTCGATGCAATGAGTTTTACGACCGTCTATCGAGGGCGCGTCTCTAGATCTAGCCCGGGTGTTTTAGTCCGTGAAGCCGTCGAGTCGTTAGCGAACCCTGCGAATGCCTACCGCCGTTTCGCCTTCACCAGCGGCTTTTCCACGTTCCCCACGCGCGCGTCGGAGGCCGCGGACCGCGTCGGCATGCTCATCTGCATGCGCCGCTCGTTGCGTGGTTCACGCCAATTTACCTGCGGCAGCATCAAGGAAGCGTCGATGCGGTCGCGGTACTGCTGCGCTATGTTCACCAGCGAATCCAGCAGTGCATCCGAAAGCAGATGCGGCTCCAGCCCTAGATCCACCAGTTTGGAATGTTTCGCGTTGTAGTAATGTTCTTCCGCTTCCACGCGCGGATCCGGCAAGTGATCGATCTCCACGCTCAAGCCCAGTTTCTTCCCCGCGGTCTCCACCATGTGCGCCAAGTCCAGCACGGAGAATCGCTCCGTGAACTGGTTATAAACCCGGCACTCGCCCTTCTTCGCCGGATTCTCGCAAGCCAGCTCCACACACCGCACCGTGTCGCGAATATCCAGGAAGCCGCGCGTCTGTCCGCCTTTCCCATACACCGTCAAAGGCTGTCCGATGGCCGCCTGCACGCAGAAGCGGTTCAGCACCGTGCCAAAAACGTCGTCGTAGTCGAAGCGATTGATCAGCGCCTCATCCATGGCCGTCTCATCGGTAGTTGTGCCGTACACCACTCCTTGGTTCAAATCCGTCGCGCGCAATCCCCAGATCTTGCACGCAAACATCATGTTGTGAGAGTCATGCACTTTCGACAGGTGATAAAACGATCCCGGTTGCTTCGGGAACGGCAGCACATCCCGCCGCCCGTTATGCTCGATGGTGATGTAACCCTCTTCGATGTCGATGTTCGGCGTGCCATACTCGCCCATCGTTCCCAGCTTGATCAGGTGGCAATCGGTGTTCAGCTCGCGAATCGCGAACAGCACATTCAGCGTGCCCACCACGTTGTTTACTTGCGTGAACACCGCGTGCTTCCGGTCGATCATCGAATACGGCGCCGAGCGCTGCTCCGCGAAATGCACCACCGCGTCGGGCTGGAAATCCTTGAAGGTAGTCGAAAGGAAGTCGTAATCCGCCACGTCCCCTACAAAAAGCTCGATCGTCTTGCCCGTCAGGTTCTGCCATACGCGCAGGCGGTCCGTCAGCGGCCGGATCGGTGTCAGCGTCTGCGCGCCAAGTTCGTGATCCCATTGGCGCCGCAAATAATTGTCCACGATCGCTATCGAATGCCCTTTCTGCGATAAATACAGCGCCGTTGCCCAACCGCAATAGCCGTCGCCACCCAGCACGGCAATTTTCATGTACCCTCCTCAGAGTAGTTTGTTCTTCACGCCGCGCCCGCCGCAGCCGCTCGCCAACTGCAGAGCCCTGCCCCAACCTTCCGGCGGTCCTGATACCCACTATCCTATTTATTGTAGCGAATTGCCGCCCGATGCGCGAATCGCTTCTCGTCTCAGATGCCGCAAAAACTGCAAATGGTATATCCCCAATGGATTCTAGCGCCTGGCCGCGGTTCGGAAGCTTCAGCCCGGCTTGTTGGTACCTATCGAATACCATCCCCGAATACCATCCCCGAATACCAACCCTTGGACCCGTCCTAGATAACGCTCCCAGTCCGCCCGGGGCGAACCCGCGGCGTCTCAGTTGGCGGCACGATACGTCGGTGCTCCTTGCTCCGCGCCCGGAAAATTTGCCACCGCCGGTGGCAGCACCGTACCGCCCAACGGCTCGTTCGTCACTAGCATTTTGCCGCCGCTCGTTAACACTACGTTCAAATGCTCGCGCCCGACCAATTTCTCAAACCGCGCCAGCGTCGAACCGGCGGCCACCAGGTAGTAGCGCTGCTCCGTCCGCCACAACTGCGCGAAATCGGCGTCGTCGATGAACACCTGTGGCGCTCCCGGCGCCGCCGCGCCGTACTCCAGGTTGAGTTTCCTCCCGTTCAACAGCAATCCGTCACAATTCAAATAAAAAAACACGGATGAATACGCATAGTAGTGCCGGTCGGCGATCAGTTTTCCCGGCGGCGAACGCCGGATCGCCTCCGCCAGCGCTCGCGAGGAAAGAAAGGGGTCAAACACCACCAGCGCCATCCGCGCCGCATGGAAAAAAATCACCATCATCAACGTCGCTGCCAGGGCGGCTTTCAACCCCGTCCAGCGCAGGCTTCCCAGCGCCCCGATCAAAAACGCTACCGCCGCGACTCCCAGCGGAAACCGCAAGTACGCAAAGGCGTCCAGCGTCAAATCTTCCATATGCCCGAGCGACAGCGTATACGCCTTCGGGTGATAACCTAGTGCGTTCGAAATGTCCCCGGGCGTCGCCACGTGCCGCACCATCAATAGAATCGTAACCGCCGCAATCGCCGCGCACGCCGCCACCACCGCCAGCGCTCGTGTTCCGCGGCGCACCCAAATTCCTTCCCCGGCCATCGCCGACCCAATCAGCAGCGCCAGCGCCGGGTAGCAGGGCATCGAGTAATATTCCTGTGTGGTCGAAAATGTGAAAAATGCCAGCAAAAATCCCGTAAAACACAGCGCCAGCAGCCGCACCCGCCCCGCGCGGTCCTCCGGCTTGAAAGATAGTTTCGCGATCGCCGGAAAGTACACGCTCCAGGGGAACAGCCACACCAGGTGAAACAGCCAAAAATAAGCTCGCGGCACGGTGTTGTAATCGCGCGGATAACGCAAATTTAGAAACCGCAAGACCTGCTCGTTCACAAAATAAAACCACAAAAACCCGTGATACAGCCCCGGGCCGCTTTTCAGCGTCCACACCCAAATCGGCGGATTCCGCATCGCGGCCAGCACGTGCCATGGCACCGCAATCAGCAGTATCACCGCCGCGCCGCTGATCGGTCGCAGCCGTTTCCACGTCCGCGCCACAAAAAACTGCCGTGTGATCAGTAAAAAAATCGCCGCTGCCGCGCCCGGAAACACCACCGCGATCAAGCTCTTCAGCAGCAGCCCCAGCCCCAGATTAATCGCCAGTACCAGCGCCCAGATCCGCGGATGTGGCTCATCTTCTTCCAAAACGCGCAAAAAAGCCCATAGCGCCAGCGTCATCGTGAGCGTCAGAATTACGTCCGGAATCAGGATTCGCGTAAAAAGAAACAGCCCCACACACGTGGCAATGATCAATCCCGCGTAAAGCCCGGCGCGTCTTCCGAACGCCCAGATCCCGAATGCCGCGGTCACCCACGCCAACCCTACCGCCGCCAGCGCGATCGGTATCCGCGCCGCCCAGTCGTGCACGCCAAATATTTTGTAGGAAATTACGATCGCCCAGTACATCAAGGGCGCTTTTTCGAGGTACTTCACGCCGTCCAGCCGCGCCGTCACCCAGTCGCCGGACGTTAGCATGGTGCGCGTCAACTGTCCATGCACCGCGTCCACGTCATCCATCAGCCACGGCGGTGCAACGCAACAACCCAGGTAAATAATTCCCGCAACCGCCAATACCAGCCCGATGATCAGCCGGCGTTGACCAAGGATAGTTCCGTTGTCTCCTGTGCGGTTGTCTGAATCTTCCATCGTTTCATCCACAAAAACAGAATCAGCAAACCCCACAAGTGGTATCCCAGATTGGCCCTGCGATTCAAGTGTTGCTGCAATATCTTATCTATCGCTGCCGCATCAAAGAGCTCGCCGTAACTCTGCGTGCCCTCGCGCAATGTCCTCACCAGCAATTCCCGCAGCGGTCCCCGCAACCATTCATGCGCGGGAATATCGAATCCCGTCTTTTTTCCTTCCAGAATCGTCGCCGGCAGCTTGTCCCGGCGCAATTCCCGCAACACCAGCTTCTGCCGCGACCCGCGAATCTTCAGCTCCGCCGGCAACGTCGCCGCGAACTCCACGATGCGGTGATCCAGGAACGGCGGCCGGACTTCCACCGCATGCGCCATGCTCATGCGATCGCTCTTCACCAGGATATTGTCTGCCAGATAATACTTTTGATCGAACCACAAAAGCGGCGCCAGGCTATCGCCGTTTTTCGGCAGGCCGCTGATTTGATTCACGTGCTCCGCAAAAGTTATGGGCAAGGGTCTCTTAACCAGTGCCTGCTTATCGTCCCCAAAAAACATGCCGTTCCAGAATACGTGCGCTTGGCTCGCGGGCAGCAGGCTGCCCTCCAAAAATCGTTTTGCCTTGTACTCGAAGCTGATTTTTTCGTCCGATACCGGCAGCCGCCGCACTGCCGCCAGCGCCGACCGCAACACTCCCCGTGGTGCCCGCCGCGCTCGTTCCGCCAGCAAATCCGCCCGATAGGTCATGTATCCCGCAAAAAGCTCATCTGCGCCTTCTCCGCTCAGCGCCACCGTCGTATTCTTCTTGCACAATTTCGATAGGAACCACACCGGCAGGGAGCCCGCATCCGCGCTCGGCTCGTCCGAGTAATACGCAAACTCTTCAATCGCACCCTGTAAATCCTGTTCCGGGCTTAAATCCAGCTCCTCGTGCTCCGTGTCATATTGCTTCACGGCGCGGCGCACCAGGTCGCTTTCATCGCAACTTCGCCCGTGATACGTAATCGAAAACGTCTTCAGCCGCGCGGACGATGCCTGCGATGCGTAATGCAAAATCGTCGTCGAATCCATTCCTCCGCTCAACCAGATTCCCAATGGCACATCCGAAAGCAAGTGCTCGCGCAGCGATTGCTCCAGCAAGCGGTCCAGTTCCTCCTTGGCCTCTTCCATCGTCCATGCGGACGCGTGGCCAAATGGCAATTCCCAATAGGCTTCACTCCGCACCTGGCCGTCCCGCCATTCCAGCCAGTTTCCCGGCGGCAATTTCTCAATACCCTCCACCAATGTCCAGGGACACGGAACATAGTTCAGCGACAAATAACAATCCAGTCCCTCTAGGCTGATTCGCCGCTCAATTTCCGGGTGTACGAAAATCGCCTTCAGCTCCGACCCAAAAAATAGTTCCTCGTCCCGCCGCGCAATGTACAGCGGCTTGATCCCCAGGCGATCCCGCGCCAGCACCAGCCGCCTTTCCGATTCCTTCCACAACGCCACCGCAAACATCCCGCGCAATCGGCCAAAGCACTCCGTATCCCACTGCACAAACGCTCGCAGCACCGTTTCCGTATCAGCATGCGAATGGAATCGATGCCCCAGCCTCTCCAGCTCGGCGCGCACTTCCAGGTGATTGTAAATTTCCCCGTTGAATGCGATGCCGAAATCCCCGTCGTCCGTCAGAATTGGCTGGTCCCCGCGCTCCAGATCGATGATCTTCAGCCGCGTAGCGCCGCAGGAAAACACCGCTGCCTTGTGCACCCCTTGTTGGTCCGGTCCGCGATGAATCAGCGTTGCCGTCGCCTGGCGGATTCGTTCCGCTGGCGCCTTCCAATTTTTATGTGTAAATCCCGCGATTCCGCACAAGTGCCAGCACCTCCGCGCCGCGGTCGTGAAGACGCCTGCGGCCATCCTTCTCATCCCCGATAATTCCGATCGAAACACTGACGGGAGCCGTCAGTCTGAACTCGATGAAATTAGATGCGTGCCCTTGAGAACTTAGTTTCCCGGATGAATCCGCCGTCCAATTCGTAAATGCCAGACCGTGCGCCGCACCCCATTTTGCCAAGTATAGTACAAATCTGCATGGCAGCAGTAGCGCAGGCGTTCCTGTTCACACCTGCCAGGGTGCGTGGTGCTCTTTTTTTGGCAATCCTGACCGTGCGTCGCACCGATAAAAGCGTCTGCGCACTCGCCAAACGAGTCACCATCATCTTCGCGGAAAATTATCGCGAAATCGCCGGCAAGCTATGCGCCAGATTTTGTAACAGCGCGCTCAATCCATTCCACAAAATCTGCACCCCGATGCACACCAGCAGAAACGATGACAGCCGCATCACGATCGTCATCCCGTTTTCTCCAAGAATCGCCGCCAGCCGGTCCGCAAATCCGTAACAGAGGTAAACCATCAGCGCCATCACCGCCGAACCCACCACCGCCGCGATAATGGACAACAAACTCGCCCCGAAGTGCCGCGGCCCATTGGCATTGGCCCCCAAAGTAATCGCTATCGAAATCGATCCCGGCCCCACCGTCAGCGGCAGCGTCAGGGGGTAAAACGCGTTGCGAAACACATCCAGCGGATTCACGCTTTTCTGCACCTGCCCATGCCGCTCCTGCTCGTCCTTCTTGCTCAGCAGCGTCCACCCCGTCGAAATCACGATCAATCCGCCACCCACCTGCACCACCGGAATCGATATTCCAAAAAACGTCAAAATATGCGACCCCACCAAAAACGAAGCCACCAGCAGAATGAAACTGTTAAACGCCACCTTGCGCGCGAGTACCCGCCGCGTGGACACCGCATATTCCCGCGTCAACGACAGGAATATCGGGCTGCTCCCCAGCGGATTCACGATAGGGAACAGCGCGCTGGTAATCAGCACCACGCTCTTGGCGAATTCAATAAGCACGGCACCTCAGACTACGGACTACCAGCAGAACCGTCAACTTGCGGCGTTGATGACCAACTCCGTCCAAACGGCTTGCCCCCATCCGATCCATCCGAACAGTTACTCATAAATGATTGTATTGACAAAGTAATGATTCCCTGCCACCGTTCGCCATGTCGTCCCAAAACCCGGCACTGCCAGCAAACCTGCACACCTGCTAAACTCCTCGGCGAAAACTCATCCGCACGCCATGCCCTTTCGCCACACCATCCGCGGCGCCACCTATCAATTCCACAGCCTCCGCGAGCTCCTCGCCAAGGCCACCCCGCTTCGCTCCGGAGACCAGCTCGCCGGCATCGCCGCCGCAACCCAGGAAGAAAGAGTAGCCGCCCGCTTCGCCCTCGCCGATCTTCCGCTGGGGAGCTTCCTCGGCGAAGCCATCGTCCCGTACGAATCTGACGAGGTAACTCGCCTGATCGCCGACACCCATGATCGCGCCGCCTTCGCGCCTATCGCCAGTCTCACCGTAGGCCAATTCCGTGACTGGCTCCTCAGTCCCGCCGCCCACGCTGAATCGCTAGCCTCCCTGGCGCCCGGCATTACCCCGGAAATGGCCGCCGCCGTTTCCAAATTGATGCAAGCTCAAGATTTAATCGCCGTGGCGCAGAAAATTCGCGTGGTCACCCGCTTCCGAACCACCGTCGGACTCTCAGGGCGGCTCTCTACCCGGCTGCAACCTAATCACCCCACCGACGATCCTGCCGGGATTGCCGCCAGCATCGTCGACGGACTTTCCCTCGGTTCCGGCGATGCTGTAATCGGTATCAATCCCGCCACCGACAATCCCGCCACGGTCGCCACGCTTCTCCGTCTCATCGATTTTGTCCGTGAAAAGTTCGCCATCCCCACGCAGAGTTGCGTCCTCGCCCACCTCACCACGCAAATGGAGGCGATGAAAAACGGCGCGCCCATCGACTTGGTGTTCCAATCCATCGGCGGTACCGAAGCAACCAACAAATCTTTCGGGATTGATCTGGCGCTGCTACGCGAAGCACAGCAGGCCGCTCGCGAGCTAAAACGCGGCACCATCGGCGACAACATCATGTATTTTGAAACCGGGCAGGGCAGTTCACTCTCCGCCAACGCGCATCACGGCTGCGATCAGCAAACGCTGGAAGCCCGCGCCTACGCCGTGGCCCGCCACTTTCGTCCGATGCTCGTAAACACCGTGGTGGGATTCATCGGCCCGGAGTATCTATACGACGGAAAACAAATTATCCGCGCTGGACTCGAAGATCATTTCTGCGGGAAATTGCTGGGTCTGCCCATGGGCTGCGACGTTTGCTACACCAACCACGCCGCCGCCGATCAAGACGACATGGACACTCTGCTCACACTGCTGGCGGTAGCCGGAGTGAATTACATCATGGGCATCCCCGGCGGCGACGACGTAATGCTCAACTATCAAACCTCGTCCTTCCACGACGCACTGTATCTGCGCAGCGCGCTGGGCCTGCGCCCCGCGCCAGAATTCGAGCAATGGCTGCAGCAATCCGGCCACAGCCAGCTCAGCGTGCCAGCACTTCTGCCCAACGCCGATCCCGCCCCAGGTAATCCACAATGAACAAGGAAACTCGCAAATCTCCGGAAGCGCGCGACATCGCAATTCCTGCCAGCGGAATTTCCGCCAAAGGTCCGCGTGCCGCCACCAGTGGCACAGGCACTCTTGCCTGTGCGCCTTCTGACGCCGCGCCCATCCCTCCGCTATCGCTAACCGCCTACACCGCAGCCCGTGTCCAACTCCAACAATCCGGGCACAGCCTGGCCACAACCGAAGTTCTGAATTTGCAACTGGCCAACGCCCAGGCCCGCGACGCCGTCCACGCCAGGCTGGATGTCTCCGCGCTGATCGCCGGACTTACGGCGCGCGCTATTGCCTGGACAGGAAGTCGCGATGCGGTTGCAGAAAGTGCACAGGCAGGAGTGCCTGTGCTACTGACCAGCGCCGCAACCACGCGCGCCGATTACCTCCGCAATCCCTCGCTGGGCCGCACGCTCAGCGCGGATTCCATGGCGCGATTGAAGACCACAGTTGAATCGCCAGCGAACTCTGACTTAAAATTGAACTTCAACGCAAACCCGGCTGGATCCAGCTCATACGACATAGCTTTCGTAATCGCCGACGGCCTCTCGGCTCTCGCCGTCGATCGCCACGCGTTACCGCTTCTAGACTCCACGCTTGCGTTGCTCGATCCCGCTTGGCGCAGCGCGCCCATCTGCATTGTTGAACAGGCGCGCGTGGCCATTGCGGATCCCATCGGTCAAATTCTCGGCGCAAAAATCAGTGTGATCCTCATCGGCGAACGCCCCGGCCTCAGCTCACCAGACAGCCTCGGCGTGTACATCACCTGGAACCCGCGCCCCGGCCGCACGGACGCGGACCGCAACTGCATCTCCAACATTCGCCCCGAAGGTTTGTCGTACCAGGAGGCCGCAAAGCTGCTGCACTTCTATCTGACCGAATCCCGCCGCCTCCAGCGAACCGGCACTTTGCTCAAGCCTTCCACCCCACGACGCATTCTCGCGGAGCAGCAATGAACGCCTCGGACTCGTTCACCCTGAGCGCGCCGCGCGAAGGGACACTCGCCACTCAGCGCTCGCCACTTCTTTCCTTCGACACGCTTAAGGCCCGCGCCCAAACGCCTTCCAGCATGGCGGGAACCCAATCGGCGGCCGGGCAGCCGCTCCAACTGTCTTGCAGAAAGATCAAGCGGTCGCCCTTTTCGCATTTGCTGGCAACACCAATGTTCAGGACGAAGAGGGAGTCACGCGAGAAGGGGCAACCACTGATTTCTCCGGCGGCCGTGGCTTGGCGAAACACGCTGATGGGGGCGAAGAGACATTGTTTCGCGGCTTCTTGCGGGGTTAGCGAGGAACGGGAAAGCTCGTCGAGGTGCAGGCCGCGCATGTGTTTCAGGCCTTTGACCACGTTGTGAACGGCGATTCCTATGGCGTTGACCGCCGAAAGGTCTTCGTGGACCATGGCGGCGAGAAGTTGTTTGGCGCCGCGGACTTTTCAGGAGAGCGTCCACCAGAGCAACTTCGGTATATTGGACAATCGCGGGGCGGCAACGAGAATTTGCGCGGCGCGCCAGCTTTCCGGGGTGGCGCGAAAATTGTCCGAGAAAAGGCTGCCAAGTAATTGCTGGGTGACGATTCCAACTTCCGTTTCGTCACCGGAACCGGCTACCCACTTGGCCAATGGTTCGAGTTCGTCTGGTCCCGGGCGGATGGCGGGGATCCTGGCCTGTAATTTGTTCCACAGGTCATCGCGCTCCGTGGATCTGGCGTGCACGGCTCGCGACGTCATGGTGGGAAAGCGCTTTCCCGCAAAGGACAGAGCGCTTAACGCACGCTTCAAGAGAACCCAGTTCAGGAGCGCGGTGGGCGTATGAAATTCGCGATCGGCGCGAGGGTCCGCGACAATTTGCGAAATTTCAAGCGGATCGCTCACGTCGATGCGATCGACCAGCCCGGGGATTCGCCATCTCTTCATGCGAAACAACTTTCTGGAAAGTTTGGCACCAGGGCATTCGATGCACGAAAACTTGGTGGGACCACCAGGAATTTTGGCGGAGGGCTCATTTGTGAGGGGCCGAGGCTGGGGTGCTCCAGTAGGTCTTGTCCTTGGCATAGCACAGCGGCTCAATTTTGCAGTCGACGCAACGCGGCTTGCGCGCCACGCACACTCTCCGCCCGTGCCAGATCAGCTGGTGCGAAAACTGGATCCACTTCGCTTGCGGCAGAATCTTCATCAAATCCTGCTCGATTTTTTTCGGCTCGGTGTTGTGCGTCAAATCCAGCCGGTTCGACAACCGAATTACGTGCGTATCCACCACCACGCCAACCGCGATTCCGTAACCCGAACCCAGCACCACATTCCCCGTCTTTCGCGCCACGCCGGGCAACGTCAAAATTTCCTCCATGGTCTTCGGCACCACGCCGCCAAATTTCTCCACCACCGCTTTGCTCGCGCCCATCACGGATTTCGTCTTGTTGCGAAAAAATCCCGTCGGCCGAATTTCCTGCTCCAGCTCCGATGGCGTGGCATACGCAAAATCCGCCGGCGTTTTATATTTTTTGTACAGCTCCGCCGTCACCTGATTCACGCGCACGTCCGTGCACTGCGCGGAAAGTATCGTGGAAATCAGCAACTGAAATGGGTTGGCATGGGTCAGCTCGCAAACCGCATTCGGGTACATGGCATCCAGCCCCGCCAGAATCGCCGTCACCCGCGCGGGATCGGTTCCCGCGCGTTTCGCCTTAGCGCCGGCCGTTCCAGCTCCCTTGCCGCTTTTTCTGGATCTGACTGGCTTCTTTTTTTGCACTTTCCGTGGTTTGCTCATGAGCGCGCAGAATAGCACACCGCGTCTTCCGCGGTGACCTCGCCGGTGGGCAGGTTGTGGGGGAGTTTCCGATTGCCGCGTTGATCAGGGACATTCACCACCCATGGGATCCTGGGGGTATTTGCCAGTGGCGAACGCACTTTCCCAAGACGCTGTGTACAATGAGTGTTCGTGACGGGTCATGGGCAACCAGCTTGAAAAGACTTTTGCGCGATTGCACGGAACGGCGGACTTTGCCGACACTGATTTTTCTGACGTGAATGCAACCAGTAGTGATGGCGACAACGCACTCCATTGCATTGTGAGATGGGGCGACCTCGCTGCTGCTAAGGCTCTGATTGACGCCGGCATCGATATCAACAAAGCTGGCGACCTTGGCTACACCCCCCTGCACGAAGCGTGCATGCAAGGGAACGCCGAAATGGTCAAGCTCCTGATTGATAGCGGCGCAGACGTGTTTGCGTTGAGCGAAGGCGATGCGCCGTTTACGACCGCTCGGCTTAGCGGCCACGATGACATCTGCGAACTACTGGCCCCTTTGATGGAAGAGACGCAGAAGCGTGACCCAAACGTTTGGATACGAGCCAGAATTGCGCAACTTCGGCGCGAGATAGCATCGCTCGAAAAGAAACTCTGATTGATTGCGTTTGCGCCCGCAAACGCAGCTATAAAATTTGCGCGGAGAGCAGGCGACGGAAGGCTTTGCCGCGGTGGCTTCGGGAGTTTTTTTCTTCCGGCGTTAGTTCGGCGAAGGCCTTTTTCAATTCTGGAACATAGAAGATGGGATCGTAGCCGAAGCCGGCGCTGCCACGCGGGGCGGAAAGGATTTCGCCGTCGGCACGGGCGCTGATTATGGCGACGGCCCTATTTTTTTGCGCTACGGCGAGGACACAGACAAAGTGCGCACGGCGCTGGTCACCCGTTAGATTGCGCATTTCGTGGAGTAGCTTTGCGTTGCGTTCTTCGCTGGTGGCATTTTCGCCGGCGTAACGGGCCGATCTTACGCCTGGGGCGCCGCCTAACGCCGGCACCACCAGCCCGGAGTCGTCGGCCAGGATGCGGCCTTCCGCGAACTGCGAATAGTGCAGGGCTTTGCCAGCCGCGTTTTCCGCGAAGGTGGGAGCGGTTTCGTCGAAGACAGGCAGGGAAGAAAAGTTCGGGAGTAATTCCAGATGAAGCGATTCAGGCTGTGGTGCTGCGGGATTTGCGAGCGCAAGGAACTCGGCTAGCTTGCCTGGGTTTGACGAGGCTACGAATAATTTCGCGATCATTCGAACGGCCTTGGGGAAGACACCCTGCGCAGTGCACCTGGGCAAGCTGGAGCGCAGCATTCCCGCGAGGCTCGGGATCGAGCTGCGCCCCTACAAAGGCCGGAACTTGGCGATTGCATCGGCAACGCGCGATTTAGCACTAGCGGGCACGCGGGTTGAACTTTGCGGGGATGATGGCGCGCTGTTCTTCGCTGAGGCGGCGGATGCCGGCTGCGGCCAGGGCGAGCAGGTCTTGCATTTCGCCGCCAGTGAATGGGCGGCCTTCGGCGGTGGCTTGGATCTCGACGAAGTGGCCGCCGCCGGTCATGACCACGTTCATGTCCACTTCGGCGCGGGAGTCTTCTTCGTAGGCGAGATCGAGGAGGGCGCGGTCGTCTACGATGCCGACGCTGGTGGCCGCCACGGTGTCGATGATGGGCGAAGATTTGATGATGCCGGCGGCGACCAGGCGATCGAAGGCTAACGCCAAGGCTACAAATGCACCAGTGATGCTGGCGGTGCGCGTGCCACCGTCGGCTTGAATTACGTCACAATCGAGCCACACGGTGCGTTCGCCGAGGGCTTCCTGATCCGTGATGGCGCGGAGGGAGCGACCAATCAGGCGCTGGATTTCCAGGGTGCGGCCGGATTGCTTTCCGCGCGTGGCCTCGCGAGAGGTGCGTTCTTCGGTGGCGCGCGGGAGCATGCCGTATTCGCTGGTCACCCAACCTTTGCCGCTTCCTTTCAAGAAGCCTGGGACGCCGTCATCGACCGTGGCGGTGCAGATGACGCGCGTCTTGCCGAGTTCGATCAGGACGCTGCCTTCGGCGGTGGAGATAAAGTCGGGGGTCATTTTTATGGCGCGCATTTGATCGGGGTTGCGGCCGTCGGAGCGTTGCTTTGTGGTGAGGGGCATAGGGCCTTTCGTGATCGATGCCGCTATCGCAGCCAGCAACCCAGGCTTGCGCCGCGGGTCTACGGTTTCTTGACCGGCCCCGCTGGCGCGGGCATCGGCGACAGCGGGAATGTGCCGGTTAAATCCAAATGACCCGCTAACGTATCGACTTCCTGGCCGTGAATCAAAATTTTCAGGCGCTTTACTTCCGGGACATCGGCTTCGAGCGTGTGCGCGATGGATTCTACCGCAAGTTGTTCGCTGGCGATGCCGGAGGGCGTGGAGGTGGCGAGCGCTTCGGAGAAATCGGCGATGCCCGTACCGTTAGGCAGTAAATAAAATTCCAGAAGCGCGGCGTCGGGAGGGAGAGTGCGAAGTTCGGAGTCCACCGGACCAGCCAGCAGGGTATTTAAAACTTGCTTGGCGCGGAGCACCGGGTCTTGGTCGAGCGGCAGCTCCACGGTAACGGGAGTGAGGCCCTGGTCGTCGCTGCGGGAGCCCCAGTAGAGCCTGGCTTTGATGCGCGGCTCACCAGGATGGCCTAGGAAGGGCTGGGTGAGTTCGCGGCGGGCTTGTTCCTCGGTTTGTTGCGTGACTTTGGCCGCTTGCTTCACGCGCTTGCGGAGGGAGGGGAAGTACAGGACGGCGGCGCCGACGACGAAAGCCAATGCGGCGATGATCCATACGCGCCAGCGCGGGGTCATCGCTGCGCTCCGGTTAGAGGACGAGCGGGGAATTGCCAAGCGGCGGCGGTTGGCGAGTTCTTCGCGGATTGCGGAATCGAGGATGACGTTGATGGCCATGTGGCGGGTGGCGGCTGCGACTGCGCCGCCGGGGTGGCCACCACATACGAGGGTTTGAAGATGACGATGCCGCGCGCGACGGCGTCGGCGACGCCCGGAGCCATGCGATCGAGGTCTTCCCGTTTCTCCACGGAGACGCTGGAAATTTCCACGGCAATCGCGGGGGCGGCGGTGGTGCGCAGCTGGCGAACGGCGGCGGTTTGCGCGGAGTTTGGCGAACCTTTGAAGCGTTGCGCGAGCAGGCCTTGCACGGTGTCGCCCAGCTTGCGGCTGAGTCCGAGAAAAGGGGCTTGCGCTTGATCCCAGGGAATTAATCCGCTGGGATCGCTGATAAGCGGGAGATCGTCGTTGACGTATACGCGGGCGGTGCCTGGAGGGCCGGTGGAAGAGATGTGCATGGTGACGAAGACTGCGCCGCGCTGAGCGTTGGCCATGGCCGAGCGGTCGTCGAACGAGGGGTTTTCGTCGCCGAGGCGAGTTTGGACGACTTGAAGGCCTTGAGATTCGAGCGCGCGGCGAATTTGCGCGGCGAACTGCAGGACCACGTCGCTCTCGCGGAGGCCGCCGGTGCCACGGGCGCCGGGATCGGTGCCGCCGTGGGCGGCGTCGAGGACGACGGTGTTGAGGACGTTGCTCTGGAGGTTCGTGGGGAAATTATTTTGCGGCGTTCCGAGCGAGCTGGTTTGTGCGCTCGCTGCGGAGGCAATGAGTGTTTGCCGGGCAGACGAACTTCGCGCGATGACACTGCGGGGAGGCGCGGCGAATTGCCATAGCAGGGTCATCGCCAACGCGAACGGTATGCCAGGCAGGCATGCGCGCAATGCGTTCGTGCGCCAGGCATTTGGGAAGGCGCCAGAGCCGCTGGTGGAAACTTTTGGCACGTCGAGCAGCATACCAAAACCGCCGGAGGCGCGCCGCTGTTGCGGACACATTGGAAACGAAAAAGGGACGGCTGGTTCCGCCGTCCCTTTCTCAAGTTGCGTCCATGTTCAGGAGTGCGCCGTGCGCGGTCGCACCGCCCTGTCAAATTACTGCTGCGGTGGAGGAGCCTGCGAGCCTTGCTGTTTGGCGGCTTTGCGCGCCATCTCGTCGGACTTCATCTGCTTGCGTTGTTCGGGGGTTAGCAGCGCCAGGATCTGTTCGTGCGAGGCCCTGTGAATTTCTTGCATCTTGGCGCGCTGCTGGTCGGGGGTCAGAGTGGTGTCGCCTTTCACGGCCTCCGATTGTGATTTTGTGTCTTGGCGAATTTTTTGCACTTGCGTCTTCTGGTCATCCGTTAGGTTCAGATTTGCAAGTTCGTCATGGTGTCTGGGGCCGTGTTGCGGGCCAGCGCCCTGCTGGCCGGGATCGGCTTGCGGGGTCTGCGACGGCGACGATTCCTGGGCGCTGACGATTGCTGGGGCGCTGCACATCGCCAGCAAACCGGCAGTGATCGCCAGGCGTTTCATGGTGCGAAATGTATTCATAAAGATCTCTCCTCAAAAATGCCCATCGTTATTGGTGCTTTTCGGGCTCCCCGAATATAACCCCGCGTTACGGGAAATGTCGTAGGTATGATCCTGTAGTCGCTCAAAGAACTCCCGCTCACAACCATGCAAACCACACAATTTAGATCAGAGGGAGGATCCCCTCCAGTGGGCCAACGATTTTTCTGCAGGCACCGCCAGGCCCATCTACACATTTAAGGTCTAAGTGCTGCGCCGATGGAGTTGGATGTACTATGGCGGCGGCGCGCCGCGCTTTTGACGAGGGGAATTGGTGGGCGTTGCGGCGCAACGCGACGACTTTTCGCCGCGCGTGTTTTTGATCCGCTGCGTTGACAGGGTGGGTGGAATGAAACTGAACGGATTTTTGTTGCGCAGCACCATCGTAGCGGCGCTGGGCGGTCTGCTGTTTGGATTTGACACGGCGGTAATCTCCGGCGCGATCGATGCGCTGAAATCCCTTTATCACCTCTCGAACTGGGGGCAGGGAGTGACGGTATTCGCCGCGCTGGCGGGCACGGTGATTAGCGCGATGACCGCGGGCATTCCCGGCGACAAGTTCGGGCGGCGGGACAGCTTGCGCTGGATGGCCGTTTTGTATCTGGTGTCCTCCGTCGGATGCGCGCTGGCGTGGAACTGGCCAGCGCTCCTGGTATTTCGCTTTATTGGCGGGCTGGGGATTGGCGGCTCCTCGGTGCTGGGACCGATGTATATCGCGGAGATTTCCCCGGCAAAATGGCGGGGGCGCTTGGTGGGCTTGTTTCAATTCAATATTGTCTTCGGAATTTTGCTCGCCTATTTCTCCAACTACGTTGTGGGTACCTTCAATCTTGGAGACGCCGAATGGCGGTGGAAACTGGGCGTGCCGGCGATTCCCGCGGTGTTTTTTCTAGTGACGCTGTTTGGGATTCCGCGCAGCCCGCGCTGGCTGGTGAAGAAACAACTCATTCCCGAGGCGCGCGAAGTTTTGCGGCTGACCGGCGTGCAGGACTTCGAAGCGGAGTTACAGGATATTGTCGTCTCCATCGACGCGGAGCATCAGACCAAGGACGCCTTGTTCGTGTACAAATATCGCTTCCCGATATTTCTCGCCGTGTCCATCGGGCTGTTCAACCAGCTTTCGGGGATCAACGCCATCCTCTATTACCTGAACACCATTTTTGCCGACGCGGGATTCAGTAAAGTGTCCGGAGACCTGCAGTCCGTGGCCATTGGGGCGACGAACCTGTTATTTACCATGATCGCCATGTCGGTGATCGACCGCATCGGACGCAAAACGCTGCTGCTGGTCGGCTCCGTCGGCACCGCGGCGTGCCTCGCGGGCGTCGCCGCGATCTTCTTCCTGCACCGCCATCAGGACTTGCTGGTTTGGCTGCTCGTCGGATATATCGCGTTTTTCGCGTTTTCCCAGGGCGCGGTGATTTGGGTGTTCATCAGCGAAGTGTTTCCGAATCGCGTGCGCGCCAAAGGCCAGAGTTTAGGAAGTTTTTCGCACTGGATCATGAACGCCGCGATTTCCCTGGCGTTCCCGCAGATGGCGGCGCGCTCCGGCGGATATCCATTTGTGTTTTTTTCGCTGATGATGGTCCTGCAGTTCTTTGTGGTGGCGTTCGTGTACCCGGAAACCAAGGGCGTCACGCTGGAAGAAATGCAGAAAAAACTCGGCATTGCCTGACCGTGAAGGTCCACCGTTCACCAAGCGCACAAGTTCGCGCCCTTGCTGATTCCGCGCGCTTGGTATAGTTTCCCAGTTTCGCTTGCCGGGGAAGATTCGAATGAACCAAGCGCCGCGGATTGCCGTGATCGGTAGCGCCAATGTTGACCTGACCACCTTTAGCGATCGTTTCCCGCGACCCGGAGAAACCATTTTTGGTCAGCGCTTCGATCTGGGATTTGGCGGGAAAGGCGCGAATCAGGCCGTGGCCGCCGGGCTCTGCGGCGCCGAAGTGGTGATGGTCGCCAGGGTGGGCAACGATTTGTTCGGCGAGGCCACCATTAAAAATTTCGCCAAGCTGGGCATCGACACCTCACACGTGAAACTGATCGAGGGAGTTTCCAGTGGTGTCGCGCCGATTTTCGTCGAGCCCAACGGCCAGAACCGCATCATTGTAGTGAAGGGCGCGAACGACACACTGCGCCCCGCCGATATCGATGCCGCCGCGGACGCGCTAAAAACCGTTGCCACCATCGTGCTGCAATTTGAAATTCCGCTGGAGACCGTCTACTACGCCGTGGATTTTGCCAACAAAAATAAAATCCGCTGCATCGTGAACCCCGCCCCCGCCCAACCCGCAAATTTGCCAGCCTTGCGCTCCGCCGATTATTTCGTTCCCAACGAAAGCGAAGCGGAGACCATCACCGGTCTGCCGGTGCATTCCATCGACGAAGCCACGCGCTGCTCCGCGGCACTCCTGCAAACCGGGTTCACCCGCGTGATCCTGACGCTGGGCAGCCGCGGCTCGCTACTGGCCACGAAAGACGGGACTGAGATTTTTCCGCCATTCGCCGTTAACGCGCTGGACACCACCGGCGCGGGCGACGCCTTCATCGGCAGCTTCGCCGTATTTCTCGCCGAAGGCTTGCCGGAACGCGAAGCCCTGAAACGCGCCAACCTCTACGCCGCGTTGTCCACCACGCAAGTCGGTACGCAAAAATCTTTTCCCACGCGCGCACAATTCGACTCCGAATGGCGGAAACGCGGCGCGGCGCCGTGAAGTACCGCGCACCGGCGCGGGGAAAAATTTGCGCCAAAGATTCGCCACTCAGGGCACGGCAGGGCCGCCGTTTCATCCGGGCCGTACAGCATAAGGAGCCGCCATGTTTGTCTTGCAGAGCTATCCCGCAGCCGTGATTTTCTGCGTCATCACCATGTTCTGCTGGGGTTCGTGGGCCAACACGCAAAAACTTGCGCGCAAGGGTTGGCGCTTTGAGCTTTTTTACTGGGACTACACCATCGGCGTCCTGCTCCTGACGCTAATCCTCGGCCTGACCCTCGGCAGCTCCGGAACGGCTGGCCGCCCTTTCCTTGCGGACCTGCAACAAGCCTCGCGGTCCAGTATTCTCTCCGCGCTCCTGGGCGGCGCAATTTTCAACGCCGCCAATATTCTGCTGGTCGCGGCCATTGACATCGCGGGCATGGCCGTAGCCTTCCCGGTAGGCATCGGGCTCGCGCTGGTCTTGGGCGTGGTGGTGAATTACGCGGCCGATCCCGTTGGCAACGCTCCGCTCCTCTTTGGCGGTGTCGCGCTCGTCGTGTTGGCCATTCTTCTGGACGCCACCGCCTACCGCAAAATTCCCGGTGGCGCGGCGGGCGTCAGCACCAAGGGCCTCGTCCTTTCCGTGGCGTGTGGCCTGCTCATGGGTTTCTTTTATCGCTTCGTGGCCGCTTCCATGTATCCGGACTTCACCCAGCCCGCGCCGGGAAAATTTGGACCCTATGCCGCCGTCTTCGTCTTCGCCGTGGGAATTTTGCTCAGCAACTTCATTCTCAATACCATCGTCATGAAAAAACCCTTCGTCGGCCAGCCCGTGCCCTTCTCTGCCTATTTCACCGGCAGCTTCGGCACGCATCTCACCGGCATCCTCGGCGGCATCATTTGGGGCATCGGCATGTCTTTCAACATCATCGCCTCCGGCCGCGCTGGTTTCGCCATCTCTTACGGCCTGGGCCAGGGCGCTACCATGGTTGCTGCGCTCTGGGGTGTTTTCATCTGGAGGGAATTTCGCGCCGCACCTTCGGGTACCTCCAGGTTGATCGCCGCCATGTTCCTCTGCTTTCTCACCGGCATTGCGCTAATCATTCGTGCCCGGCTGTAGTTTCTTCTGCCACACGCTTCTCCGGAGCGGCGGTTTTCGCGCAGCCAAAATGCTTCCGCCATCGAATCCGTTTCCGTTCTGAAACGCGTCCGGCATTCAAAATCTTCCACAGCCTCGGCCGCCGCGGTTGCACTTTTGCCTTGACACTCCGTCCGGCAGGCAACTAACCTACGCACAATGATTTAGGGGTGATTTCGCCGAAAGGTGATCGGCTCGCGTCGTGGTTCTTGCGCTGGACATGAGTTGGGTCCAAGGATGCGTCTTCTCGCTTTCATCCCCGTCGAGTGGAATATTTTCTGATTGATCTCAGCAAAGATTTGGCGGCACAGAAGCGTTCAATGTGTGATTCACTTCCTCCTAACGTAATTTTTGCAATCGCCATGTTGCGGGATCGCGCAGGCGTTGCGAGGCGTGCATGGCCAATCGAAAAAGAATCGCAGCACCGGGGTACTCGAAAGGAGTTTCGTTCATGAGGGTAAGATCCTTCTGTTTCGCTATCGCCGTGGTCATGATCGCCGTGCTCTTGGGCTCTCCCACGCTTTTCGGTCAGGCCACCGGCAGCTTCTCCGGCACCGTCCTGGATAAATCCGGTTCCAGCATCTCGGGCGCCACCGTCACCGCCACTTCGCAAGGCACGGGTGTCGCGCGCGATTCGAAAACCGACGACGTTGGCCACTACCTCATCCCGCTCCTCCCTGTCGGCGTTTACACCGTCCATGTGGACTTCACCGGCTTCCAGCCCGCCGAAACCAAGGATCTCCGTCTGCAGGTCGACGAAGCCCGCGAACTCGATTTCACCCTTTCACCCTCCTCTCAAGGGACCACCGTCGAAGTCACCGCCTCCGCCGTCGCCGTCGAGACCACCAATCCCTCCCTCGGCCAGGTCATCACTTCCCAGGAAGTTGCCCAGCTCCCGCTGAACGGCCGCGACTTCGTACAGTTGGCCACGCTGACCTCCGGAGCTACGACAGAGACGAACCCGGGCAGTTTTTTTACCTCCGCCTCCAGCAGTGAGGTGGCCGCGCGCGGCTCCTTCTCCCTCTCCATCGGCGGTTCCCGGCCCAACAGCACCGACTGGCTCCTCGACGGTGTGGACAACAATGAACTCACCGCCGGCGGTATCGGCACCTTTTCTTCCATTGACGACATCGACGAATTCAAAGTTCTGACCTACAACTACTCCGCGCAATATGGCACCCGCGCCGGACCCACCGTGCTGGTCACCACTAAATCCGGCTCCAACGGCTTCCACGGTTCGCTCTTCGAGTTCTTCCGCAACACCGACCTCGACGCCAAGAGCTTCTTCGCCACCTCCGCGGAAAAATTCAATCTGAACCAATTTGGCGGCTCTCTCGGCGGGCCCATCCAAAAGAACAAAACCTTCTTCTTCCTCGACGCCGAACGAAAAGACCAGCTCCACGCCATCACCTTCACCGGCTTGGTTCCCACCGCGGCCATGCATACCAGTGCCGCGCAGCCTTATGCCGATTTCAGTGACGACTCCTTCGGCAATCCCCAGCCCGCACTCACCAACCCTTACACCACCAACGGCACCCCTTTTCAGTGCGTGGGCAGTTTCAGCGGCCCTCCGACCGCGGTCAATCCCGACGGCAGCCAGGTTCCCGGCGTCGCCTGTGCCAAAGTGCCCGCCGCGCTGGTTAACCCTCTCGGTGCCGCCTTGATCAATTTGTATCCCCTGCCCAATACCAACAATCCGTCTGCGGGAATTAATTTCACCAGCGAGCCCATACGCAGTCTATTCGAAACCAAGTTTGATATTCGCTTGGATCACACTTTCTCGAGCGCCGATAATATCTTCTCGCGCTTTAGTTACGATCAAGCCGTTTCGTATGTCCCGGGCGGCGGCGGGCCGGGCTCTTTTGCCGAGGCTAGCGCCTTCGGCAGCAATCAGGGCATCATCAACCACGCCCGCAACGTCGCCATCGGCGAGACCCACGTCTTTTCCCCCACCACCGTCAATCAATTCAGCTTCGGCTACAATCGCATCTTCGATTACATCACTTCTCAGGGCACCGGCACTTGCGCTTCCGCTAACCTCGCCGGCATCGGCATTCCCTTCGCCAACTTGGGCTGCACCGGTACTCCCGGAACCGAGACGTGTACGCCGGGAGCCTATAGCTGCGGTTTGGTTTCGGTTTTGCTCGTCAACGGAGATTTCTCCCTTGGCGACCGCGGCTACACTCCGTTCCAGGGCGGCACCGACATCTTTAGCTTCACGGATTCTCTGGACTTGATTCGCGGTAAGCACGACATCCATGTTGGAGTCGACCTTCGCGCCAACCAGATGAACGTCGGCACCGAAGCCTTTCAGGATGGCTTCTGGATTCCTCTTGGCTTTTTCTCGGGGAACCCCATCGCTGATCTGACTCTCGGCTACACCAACATCTCCGAACATGATCAGACTTTCGACGGTCCGGTCACCGGCCGTCGCTGGAAAATCGTCCGTCCTTTCGTTCAGGACGACTGGCGCATCACCAAAGACTTGACCCTCAACATCGGCCTCGCTTGGGACTTGACTACGCCCATCAGCGAGGTCGACGGACGCCAGGCCGACTACATTCCGCCCACTACGGCGACGGGTGCCTACGCCGCCACCGGCGAGCTTCTCGTCTCAAATCAGAACGGCGTCGGCAACGCCGCCGGCGTACAGATGGATTGGAGGGATCTCGAACCGCGTATCGGTGCCGCCTATAAGGTTTTTGGCAGCGACAAGACCGTCCTCCGCGGCGGCTTCTCCGTCTACCACGATTCCGTCTGGAGCCAGGGCGCCCAGGGCCTTTGGCAGAATCCTCCCTTTTTCGCCGAGGGCGATATTGACCAGTTCGGCGGCTGCCCGGCTGCTACTCCAGCGGGTGGTACACCCGAGTGCTCCACAGGACCGGGCGGCGTTACCAGCATCTCCAACGGATTTATCAATTTTGGCAATACTCCCCCGACCCTTTCCACCTTCACGGGAACGCTCTTTTATGAGCCCCGAGACTTCCGCCACGGCCAGGTCGCGCAGTACAACGTCAACCTCGAACGCCAGCTGCCTGGTAACGTGGTGCTCACCGTCGGTTACGCCGGCTCGCAGGGCAGCCACATCCTGCTTTCCGGTAACGCCCTCGACACCAATGGACCATCAGCCTGTGGAACCGCAGGCTACACCCTCGGTTGCGCTCCCGGCGGCGCTCCTTTCATCTCTCCCTATACACCTCCCGGATTCAACCCCATTCTCGAATTCGGCGATCTCGGCAAAACCAGTTACAACTCCCTGCAGATCAAGGCCGAAACCAAGTCCACCAGGCACGGCCTCTACGCCCTCGTCGCCTACACCTACTCCAACACCTACGACAACGGTCTAACCGATGGCTTAGGCTCCGAATTGAGCGCCCCCTACTTCCCGCTGCCCAATTGGTCCAAGCTGGATTGGGGGCCATCGCAGATTGACCTGAAGCATAATTTTACCGCCAGCGTTATCTACGACCTGCCCTTCGGTCGCGGCAAGACCTTTGGCAACGGTTGGAATAACCTGACTGATTCGCTTCTCGGTGGCTGGCAACTGACGCTGATCGAGAAGATCACCTCCGGTTTCGCTGACCCCCTCATCGACAGCGCTAACGGGAATGATGGCGGTCCTGGCGCCTCTGGCGTCTCCTTCAACACCGGCGGCAATGGCAACGACTACAACCGTCCGGACCAGGTGGCTGGCTGCAATCCCTACGCCAACCAGACCAAGATCCAGTACTTTAACCCGGCCTGTTTTCCCCAGCCCGCAGCCGGTGAACTCGGCGATGCCAACCGCGTTCCGGTGTTCGGTCCGGACTTCGTCAACACCGACTTCTCCGTCATCAAGCAGTTCAAGCTTCCTTGGGAGAACATGGGCCTGAACTTCCGCACCGAATTCTTCAACCTCTTCAACCACGCGCAGTTTGGGCAGCCCGTCAGCGACATCAACAACCCATACTTCGGCGCCGTCAACTCCACCGTCAACAACCCGCGCTTGGTGCAGTTCGCCCTCAAGCTCACCTTCTAACCGCTTCCAGGACGTTCCTGGAATGAAATTGAAGTCATGCGGAAAGAGGGCCGGTCCAGCGCGACCTCTGGGCCGGCCTTTTTTTTGTAACGCCAATAAAGCCAGCGCGTTAGCGCTTTAGTAGCACAGGCGCTCTCGCCTGTGTGCGTCTGTGGCGCTTTTGCACGTCCCGCACCGACACTGCCTCACACGAACGCTCTTATCCTGCACGAATTCGCTTGACATAAATGTACTAATCGGTTACGCTGGCTTATGTGCTCACCTGGCCCCTGGTCGCCAACTTCCCCCGTTCGCGTAAGTCGAATAGAATCTGTGCGATCACCGCTGCTCCCCATAACCCCTTTAGAATCCGCACTTCCGAGAAACTGTGTTTTAAGGCTACTGGAATCAACACTTCCGAAAAAAGGGGGGTGGGGGAGGGGTGGTGTTAAGAAGGTAATCTTTTCCGCCGAAGCTCTGCGTTTTCTTGCGCTTGCCCTTTCGCTGGTCATCTTCCTCCTGCCCGCGTCCGCACAGTCTCGCCGCAAAGTCATCATCGACCAGGATTGCTCCGGCCCCGGCGGCAGCAACATGCAAACCCTCCTCCTGCTCATCCAGTCGCCGCAAGTGCAGGTCCTCGGCATCACCGTCGTCAGCGGCAATCAGTGGCGCGACGAAGAGGTAGCCCACACCCTGCGCCTGCTCGAAATCATCGGCCGCACCGACATCCCGGTTTTTCCCGGCGCAGTTTTTCCCTTCGTGCGTACCCCCGAAGAGGCCCGCTTGTGGCAGGAGCGCTACGGCAAGGTTGGCTTCGCCGGCGCGTGGGATCCTCGCTGGTGGCACGAACCCTTCATTATTCCCGACCTTCCCGAAGGCGCGCCCACGACAAAATCCGCGAACGAAGACGCCACTCACTTCCTCATTCGCATGGTTCACAAATATCCGCACGAGGTGACCATTTACGAAGGCGGCCCGATGACCAATCTCGCCGTGGCCACCGCCATCGATCCGCAATTTCCGGAGCTTGCGCAAGAACTGGTTTTCATGGGTGGCAGTCTGCATCCGGTAACTGACAACCCGGAGTTCTCAAATACGCCGCGCCACGAATTCAATTTCTGGTTTGACCCGGAAGCCGCCGACAAAGTTCTGCACGCCGCATGGAAGAAAATCACCTGCACCTCCGTGGACATCTCCATAAAAACCCGGCTCACTCCGGAGATGATCAAAGAGATTGCCGCGGCCGGCACGCCCCTGGCGCAATACGTCGCCCGATTTTTTCAGCCGGGCCTTGGCTCCGACTATATGTGGGACGAACTCGCTGCCGCGGCGTGGATCGATCCCACGCTGATCACCAAGCGCGACACGCTGTACCTGGCCGTGGACACGGAACACTGCGCGGCCTACGGCAACACTCTGAGCTGGTCCGCAAAAGACCAACCAAAATTGCCGGCACGCCAGGTGGAAGTGTTGCTCGATCTCGACAACGAGCGATTCAATCGCATGTTTGTCGACTTGATGCGCGCTCCGACGCCAGCCGCGGCACGAAAGACCGACTGATGTCCAGACGCAAGGAAACTGGGATAGCAAGATGAATGCGGCAGTCGCAACGCGGTTCACCGAAACCGAGAAATTATTGGGGAAGCTGCGACAACTCTTTTTCCGCCTGCGAGTGTCCTGGGTGCTGCTTGAGAAGTTCCAGCAGTATCGCGCGGGCCTTTTGTGGGTGGTCTTCGATGGCATACAGACGCGCCAGATTCAGATAGGACTGGTCGAATGCCGGCGCCACGCGGATCGATTCTTCAAAGGATTTTTCCGCTTCTTCCTTGCGATTCGTGCGCAGATAAAGGATGCCCAGATTATTCAGCGCTTCCGGATAAATGGGGCGCGCCGCAAGCGCCTTTTGCAAAAAATCATAGGCCTGTTCAGTGTCATCCAGCTGCGCATAAATCATGCCGAGTCCGTAGTCGGCTTCCGCATCTTGCGGATTCAGCTCCAGCGCCCGGCGAAATGCGTTTTTGGCGTTTTCCCATTGCTGGTCTTGGCGGCACGCGTTTCCAAGGTTAACCAACGCCACGCCGTACTCCGGGTCGGCTTTGAGCGCTTGCTGAAAATTGGCAATCGCGGCTTCCGTGCGGCCCTCGCGAGCCTCCAGAATTCCCAGATTGTTCCACGCCCTGGGCAGCGTGCCGGGATAGGCCGCCTGCAGTTGCACCGCGCGTGCAAAACTTTTGCGCGCTTCCCCGGATTTTTGCTGTTGCAGGTATACGCTCCCCAATCCGTAATGCGCTTCGGCGCCGGAGGGGTCGTCCTTCAGAGCCAATTGAAAAAACTCTTCCGCGGGCGCCAGGTATCCGCGCTCGAAAAACACAGAGCCGTAAGAAAGATAATTGCGGCCAAATTCGTAATGGCCGCTTACGCCGGGGAAAGGCAGGGCCTTGGCGAGGCGCTCCGCCGGTGTGCGCGGAATATTTCGGCAATCGTGCTCCACCGCTCCCGGCTGAATCGCTCCTTGATAAATTTTCACGATCGCGCCCTGTTCGTCGAGCAGAAAAGAAACAGGCAGTGGCATGTCACGGTGCCGGTCGAAAAGAGAGCGAAAAAGAAGATTGTAAACACCGGGCAAATCTGCCGTGAAAGGCAGCACGGGAAAAGGGCGTTGCCGCAAATTCGCGAATGGGTCGCTCTCCGGGCCTGCGGCGTCATCGGCAATTACGGCCACGAACTGCAATCCGGCGCTACTCCACCGCGCATGTGCTTGTTGAAACTGCATCAGGCCGCGCCGGCATAGGGGCGATGCCATGGTCAAGAAGTACAGCAGAACGGGCTTGCCGCGCAGTTGTGAGAGCGTTTGCCGGTTTTCGCGGAGGTCGCTGGCGGTAAAATCCGGCGCCGCGAAGGGTGCCAGCAGCCAAGTCTCCATGGTTTCCGGGCGTTCGACCTGGGCTGCCGCAAAAGACGTGGCAGCCGAAATTGCCACGGCGGTTTGTGCCGTGCCGGCCGCGGCGATGCGAAACGCTTCCGTGCGCGAAGGCGGCGAACCTTCTTCAATCACAATGCGGTGATTCAGGGGCAGATCGTTCAGAGTTTGCACCAGCCCGCTCGGCCAGCGAATCGAAGCTTTTACGGGAGTGTGCTGATCGCCCAATCCGAAGAAGAGTTCCTTGCTGTGCTGCGCCAGGAAGCCGGAGCCGGCTTGCACAAAAAGTGTCTGGCGGCGCGCGCCGGTTTCGACGGTCACGGCTGCGCCGATAGCATCGCGATTGCTTTTTTTGCCGTGCAGCCTGAAGGCAATGGCTGGGGGAAGTTCGGGCAGAACATTTTTCAGCAGGCGAATCTGCGGGCCGCTGCGATTTTTTAGCAGCACCTCGACGCGGCCGTCGTGATCGAAATCGGCCAGAGCAAAGCTTCGCCCATCCTCGATGAAATCGAGCCCGGCGATGCCGGAAACGTCAGAGAAAGTTCCGTCGCGATTATTCAGATAAAAAATATTCCGTTCAAAGCCGCTCCAGGTGCCGTCCGCGCGAATCAATTCGTTGATGGCGTTCCAACCCAGCTCGTAGGCGCGCGCCGGCTGGGAGCCTTGCGGAGAATTGGCGACCACCTGCCGCCAGAAAAAACTATTGAGATCTTCGCGGCTGGGGCCGGAGATCATGCCGTTGGCAATATAAAGATCCGGGAAACCGTCGTGATCGAAATCCCACGCGTCGCTGGACCAGGCCCAGCGGCCGATGGCCGTTTCCGAGCGCGCGGTGTCGTCGGCAAATTTATCGCCGCCTAAATTGCGGAAGAGCGAATTGCCCATGGCGTGCTTGCGATAGCGCGTGCGTACCAGCGGTTCGGCATTCGGTTGGAAAATATCCTGCCCTGAAATGCGGACTCCGGCGGCGGTCCACATGTCCACGACGTACAGGTCGGATTTCCCGTCACCGTCAAAATCCAGCCAGGAAGCGCTCATGCCGGCCCCGACATCCTCTACGCCGGCAAGCTCCGCAATATCCGTGAAAGTGGCGTCACGATTGTTGCGATAGAGATTCTTGAGACCAAAATCATTGACCACATACAGATCGGGCCAGGAATCGCCGCTGGCATCTCCCCACGCGCAGCAGAAGCTGAAGCGATTGTTGTCGACGGAAAGACCGGATTCCTGCGTGACGTCGCGAAAGGTGGCGTCGCGCCGGTTGCGCATAAGGAAATTGGGCGGTCCATTCCGTGCGTCGAAGTAAGGGCACGGATAGCGGTACTGATCGGCGCCCTGATAGTAGGCGTACAAACAGAAATAAATATCCAGCCAGCCGTCGCGGTCGTAGTCCGCGATGGCCGCGCCGGTAAACGTGCCCTGCGGAGGGTTGGCGAATTGGAAAGCGTCCAGCTTCTGCCGGAAACGCCCGCCGCCTTGATTCATGAAGAGCAGCGGGCCGGTAGTGCGGACGACAATCAGATCCTGGCGGCCGTCATTGTCGATATCAGCGAAGAGCGCGCAAGCGGTGTTGTCCAGGAGGCCGAGGCCAGAATTTTCCGTGAGGTCCTCAAAGGTGCCGTCGCCGCGATTGCGATAGAGGCGATTGGGCAGACCGGCGGGCTGGCAGATGTACAGATCGTCAAAACCGTCGCCGTCGATGTCGCCAACGGAAACGCCGTTGTGGCCGTAAATATCGATGCCGCAAGCGCCGTCGAGCGCGGTACGCCAGTAGTCGCTGCCATACCGCAGTTGTTGCGCGAAAGAGGCTCTGCCGGCGAAAGATTGCGGCGCAACGTCGGCAAACACGGGGATTAGCGAGCGGCCCCGCGTTTCGCCGAGAATTTTCCAATTGCGGAGGCGAAGTTCGCCGCCTGGAAGCAGTTCCCAACGGAGATCCCAATTGCCGATGCGTTGTTCGCGAAAGAAGCCTGCGCCCGTCCCGACCAGTTCATAGCGGATGCGTGTCTCGAGTGAGAGTGGAACGCCGGCAGACGGTGGCTGGGAAGGTTCCGAGCGAATACCGATTACCTGAAATTCGACGGTGAGCCATTGAGAAAGCGCGTGCAATGAGGATCGCCATGCTCTCAAAAAAGGCTCAGCTGAAAGCGTTTCCTCCTCTGAGAATTGTAGACGCGCGACTTTTAGGGACGAATCGGGCCGCAGGGGCACGGACGAAATTGCCACGGGCGAGGTGGCCAAGAAGTTGTCGTGCAGAACCCTGCCAATAGCCGAGGTATTTTGCGGCGACCCAAGCAGATCGGAACGCCATTCACCCAAGACGCCCGCAACCTGGTCCTGAAGTTTTTCCGTGACGAACGCATCCGAGCCGGCGCGAACATATTGCAGGACGCTATCTACCTCCCGGGTTCCTTGATACTGCGGGTGCAGATGAAATGCGGTGTTGGGTAAGGAAGCGCCATCCGTGATGGCAGAGCCGATCGGAGAAAGGCGAAGATCTGCCGGAAAAAACGAGAAGGCAGCGACGCCCTGGCCAAGCTGGAGGAGAAGTTTGCGCCTGCTGAGATCCACAGACGAATGACCCTTGCTGTGTTTGTTCAGCGCAATGCCCCCAAACGCTCGCGTGCCGCGACAGAAAACGTAGCACCCGCACGAGAAGGGCGTCAAATTGCGGCAGCGGCCGTGCTTGTAGATCCCCTTGTGTGGATAGCGGGGATGGAGGCGGGGAAAGCATTGGAGATAGAGTGCAGGGGCAATACTTAAGTATCCGCTTGACAATTGCCCGGGCACCGCAGATACTTAAGCACGTACTTAACCATCAGATGGGAAAGGAAAGAAACCATGGAAAAGCGAGCGGTTACCCACAGTACCTTCGTTATCGAGCGCAGCTATCGCACCACCCCGGAACGCGTGTTCGCGGCTCTTGCCGACCCCAGCAAGAAGCGCCGGTGGTTTGCGGAAGGCGAAAGCAGCGCAGTCGAGGAATTTGAAATGGATTTTCGCGTGGGAGGCAACGAGCGCACGCTGCGCCGTTTCAAGGCGGGCACGCCGTTTCCGGGCGTGGCCCTCACAAACCATAGCAATTATCAGGACATCGTTCCCAATCGCCGCGTGGTGATGGCCTATACGATGACCCTTGGCGATCAACGTATCTCGGCGTCCCTGGCCACATTTGAACTCTTGCCCACGGAACGCGGGACGGACCTAATCTTTACCGACCAGGGAGCATACTTTGAGGGTGCGGACGGCCCGAAAATGCGGGAAGAGGGATGGAGCAAATTACTTGACGGATTGGCGAAAGAATTGGCGCGCCAGTGAGAGCGCACACGCGAAAAGGGGGAGGAACTATTCGTGGACGGTCCAAGCCCGGCGAACCCGTGGCCACGCAACTCTGGTCCGGGCGAAGAGCGAGCATCGACCGCGTTTTTCACGCCCTCGGCGATGCCACCCGCCGAGCGATGGTGGAAAGACTTAGCGAAAGACCTCTCTCGGTTTCGCAATTGGCGCAACCGCTGGCGCTCACGCTAGCTGCGGTCGTGCAACACTTGCAAATCCTGGAAAAAAGCGGGCTGGTGCACACGGAAAAGACCGGGAGGGTGCGTACTTGCCAGATCGAAAGCGCGGGGCTTTCGGTGGCAGAACAGTGGATCGGCCAACGCCGCGCGATTTGGGAACGGCGGTTTGACCGGCTTGGCGATTTGCTCGCCGAGCCTGATGAAAATTGAACGGGAGATTCTTATGAACATCGTCATTTTCGGCAGGGTACGCGTTCGCCCCAGCGAACCTTCGCGACTTGCGGCGGCGGAGCAATGGAGCAGCGAACACTGCGCATTTTGGATAAGGGGGCTGGGGCGTCTGGGGAATGTTCTCGCGGAGCGTTCGGCCCATCCTTGCGCGGATCGCTCCAGCCGATACTAAGAGATTATATGCAGAGACCCGTCCGCAAGCGCTCGCAAAAATAATTCAATTCACCCATAATTGGCAACCAAGCGTTGTGCCAATCGGCTGCCGTGACATTGTTTTTCGCTTGGTGTGCGCTCTGCTGCTAAATCTGTGCGGATTGCGGGGTCGAATGAGATTCATTTTGCGGTCGTGTACGGCGGCGATCTTGCTAGCGTGGTGCGTTGCGGCGCTGCCGGCGCAGACGAAAAGGAAAGTTATTATCGATCAGGACTGCGCGGGGCCGGGCGGGACCGATATGCAGGCGATCCTGGCGCTTATCAACTCGCCGGAGACGGAGGTGCTGGGAATCACAGTGCTTACCGGGGACGCCTGGCGCGATGAAGAGGTCGCGCATACTTTACGGCTGCTGGAAATTATCGGGCGCACGGACATTCCGGTATTGCCGGGGGCGGTTTTTCCGCTGGTCAGCAGCAAAGAGTACATCGCGAAGTGGGAGACGTTGTACGGCAAGATTGTCTATCAAGGCGCCTGGAATTTTGCGGGGCATCACGCGGTGCACGGGCCGTATGAAATTCCAGCGCTGCCGGAGGGCGCACCGAGCGCCAAGGCTTCCACGGAATCGGCGGCGCAATTTTTGGTGCGCATGGTGCGGAAATATCCGCATGAGGTAACGATCTATGCGGCCGGGCCGATGACGGACCTGGCGGTGGCCATGGCGATAGATCCACAATTTCCGGAGTTGAGCAAAGAGTTGATATTGATGGGCGGGAGCATCAATCCGCAGACGGAAGACCCGGAGTTTTCCTTGTCGCCGACGCGAGAGTTTAATTTTTGGATGGATCCGGAAGCGTCGCACGCGGTGCTGCACGGGAAGTGGCCGCGCGTGGTAGTGACTACCGTGGATATTTCCGTGAAGACGCGCATGGAAAAAGATTTGATCGAGCAGGTACGCAAGAGCCCGACACCCGCGGCGCAGTACGTGGCGAAATATGCGGAAGCCAATTACTTGTGGGACGAATTGGCGGCGGTGGCGTGGCTGGACCCTGCGATCATCACCAAATCGCGTAAATTATATCTGGATGTGAACACGGATAAAGGCGCCGGGTATGGGAACACGCTGGTTTGGGATGCGGGACACCAGCCAGGGCTGGGAGAAGTTCTGGCGGAAGTGCAGGATGATTTGGATAAGGGGAAATTCTATCGGGAGTACGTGGAGCTGCTTTCGCGGCCGACGCCGGGAGCAACGCAGGCACGTTAGGACGTGGAACGGGCGGGCTGCAAGGCGTCGTCTTAGGGTATTGTTGTAAAGCGGGAAGGAAGGAACGGAGCTTATGGACGCGCATTCGCGCAAGGTGGTGCAAGAGAACCGCGACTACACGATGTTTTCGTGGTCCGTGCAGGGGACCGCGAACCCGATGCACATGAAGCGCGCGGAGGGCGTGTGGTTTTGGGACGGAGACGACAATCGCTGGCTGGACTTCAGTTCGCAACTGATCAATCTGAACGTGGGACACCAGCATCCCAAGATGCTCGAAGCGATCAAGAAACAGGTGGATGAGCTGTGCTTCGCAGGGCCGGGCTTTGCGACGGAACCGCGCGGTCAATTGGGGAAAAAACTTTCTGAAGTGACCGGCTTGGCGAAGACATTTTTTACTTTGGGCGGGTCGGAAGCCAATGAAAACGCCATGAAGATGGCCAAGCTGGTGACCGGCCGGGAAAAAATCATCACGCGCTATCGTTCGTATCACGGGGCGACGATGGGATCGATGACGGCGTCCGGCGATCCGCGGCGCTGGCCGTTCGAACCGGGCTTGCCAGGAATTGTGCGGGTGTTCGATCCCTACTGTTATCGCTGCCCATTCGGGCAAAAAGTGGAGACGTGCCATCGCGAGTGTGTTTCGCACATCGAAGAAGTGATCCAAATGGAGGGCGCGAAATCGATTGCGGCCATTATGGTGGAAGGCATTACCGGTTCCAACGGTTTGCTGGTGCCGCCGGACGATTACTATCCGAAACTGCGCGCGCTGTGCGACAAGTACGGGATCTTGCTGATCGACGATGAAGTGATGAGCGGCTTTGGACGCACCGGCGCCTGGCTGGCTACGCAGCACTACGGAATACGGCCGGACATTGTTACGTGCGCGAAAGGATTGACGAGCGGGTATATGCCGCTGGGCGCCGTGATTGTTTCCGAAGCGGTGGCGAAATATTTCGAGACCAACATGCTGTGGGGCGGCCTAACGTATAGCGGCCATCCGGTTTCATGCGCCGCCGCGGTTGCCAATCTGCGAATCTACGAAGAAGAGAAGATTTTTGAGAACGTCGCGGAGCGCGGGCGCTATCTGGCGTCGCGCCTGGAAGCGATGAAAGCGAAATACAGCTGCGTGGGCGACGTGCGCTACAAGGGGCTGTTCAGCGTCGTGGAACTGGTCAAGGACCAGCGGACACGCGAGCCGCTCGCGCCGTTCAACGGCAGCAGCCCGGAGATGGTGGCGCTCGCCGGGCATTTGAAGAGCAAGCACCTGTATGCGTTCAGCCGTTTTAATATGCTGTGGGTTTGTCCGCCGCTGATTATCAATGAGGCGGAACTCCGCACCGGGCTGGACATCGCGGAAGAAGGGCTGGCGCTCGTGAGCGGTTCGCTTGGCGCGGCAAGTACAGCGGTAACAGAGACGGCGCACGCGTTGCGCTGAGCCAGCGCCGCGGCAGGCTGGCGTCAAAGTAAGCTGCAACGCCCCTAAAACCAGATCAAAACTCGCCCGGGACGAACCTTTTTACTGAGGTTCGATCATCGAAGTATCGTGCCACGATGTAGTTAACGCCGAAGGCTGGCGGCACGAGCATCGTTACGGCCACGAGGGATAAAGGTGCCGTCAGAAAATCATTGTGACGTGATCATCATTGGCACGGGAGCCGGCGGCGGAACGCTTGCCTACCATCTCGCACCGTCCGGCAAGCGCATTTTGCTCTTGGAACGTGGCGGATACCTACCACGGGAGAAAGACAATTGGGATGCGCGGGCCGTCTTTGTCGAAGAGAAGTATCGGTCTAAGGAATTTTGGTATGACAAAGATGGCAAGGTGTTTCACCCAGGAATTCAGTATTACGTTGGTGGGAACACCAAAGTTTACGGCGCGGCTTTGCTGCGATTGCGCCCGGAAGATTTTGGAGAGGTCCGGCACCCCGGTGGAATAGCGCCCGCCTGGCCGCTCAGCTATCAAGACTTCGAGCCGTATTACACAAAAGCGGAGCACTTGTATCATGTCCACGGAGAACACGGAATTGATCCCACTGAGGGTCCGGCAAGCGCTGCGTATCTTTATCCGCCGGTAAGCAACGCGCCGCGCATTCAAGAGTTGCACGACGATCTGCAGCGCCTCGGTCATCATCCATTTCCTTTGCCGCTGGGCATTCTGCTGGAAGAAAAAGACGGTCAGGCGCTGCACAGCAGCGCCTGTGTACGTTGCGCGGCGTTCGACGGCTTCCCGTGTCTGGTTAACGGCAAAGCGGATGCGCAGGTCATTTGCGTGGATCCCGCTCTCGCACATCCCAACGTGAGCTTGCTTACAGGAGCGTACGTGAAACGTCTCGAAACCGACGCGTCCGGGCGTACGGTAACAAAAGTCTTGGTGGAGCGGCATGGCCTGCCGGAGGAGTATTCCGCGGACATCGTCGTGGTGTCCTGCGGCGCGGTTAACTCTGCCGCGCTTCTGCTGCGCTCCGCCAACGACAAGCATCCACATGGACTCGCGAACGGTTCGGATGTGGTCGGCCGGCATTACATGCGCCACAACAACTCCGCATTTATGGCCATTTCCAAAACGCCCAATCCCACGGTTTTCCAAAAAACTTTGGGCTTGAACGATTTTTACTTCCGCTCCGATGACTGGGACTTTCCGTTGGGCTGTATCCAGATGCTGGGAAAGACCGATGGCGAGATGCTCAAGGGAGAAGCGCCGGACTGGGCCGTTTGGAAGCCTGAGTTTGCCATGGATTACATGGCCGAGCATTCCATCGATTTCTGGCTGCAATCAGAGGATTTACCGGAGCCCGATAACCGCGTCACGGTAAATAGCGCCGGCGAGATCACCTTGCAACTGCATGAAACAAACGTGGAAGGCCACCATCGATTGATTGCTAAACTCAAAGGTATGATGAAAGAGCTTGGTCTTCACGACCGCCTGATTTCTCGCGAATTATATCTCGGAAAACAAATTCCCATCGGCGGCACGGCGCATCAAGCGGGAACCGTACGTTTTGGGAGCGATCCCAAGAGTTCAGCGCTGGATCTCAACTGCAAAGCGCACCAGTTGGATAACCTGTATGTCGTCGATGCCAGTTTTTTTGTGTCGATTGGAGCCGTTAATCCCAGTCTCAGCGTCATCGCCAATGCGCTGCGCGTGGGAGATCACCTGCGCGAGCGTCTGGGATCGTAGGGAACTTCCTCGCAGACATGTAAGATTGCTTTGCAGGTACGGTTAGCAACGTAAAGCTTCCGTGGCCGTCAAAACGAACGAGCGATCCCATACGTCTGTAAATATTCGTTGGGCTGGGAAATCTCTTGATTTTAGTCAATGGGGGGAAAGATGCGGGTTTTGCCTTGGCGCGTCGTCGCAATGATGGTTGTTGCGGTGATGGTTGTGATGATGGTTGCGGCGATGTGCCCCAGCTACGGGCAAACGAGCGGTCGCGAACACGAGGTTACGAAGGCGACGCTGGACAACGGGCTGCGGGTGGTCATCATCCGCGATCCTCTGGCACCTGTGGTTACCATCGAGGAAAATTATCTGACGGGCGGAGATGATACGCCGAATGGTTTTCCCGGCATGGCCCACGCGCAGGAACATATGGCTTTCCGCGGATGCTCGGGATTGACCGCCGACCAGATTGCCGCCATCTACGCGCAACTCGGCGGGCAGGGAAATGCCGATACGCAACAAAACATCACACAGTATTTCACTACCGTGCCTTCCGCCGACGTCGAGGTTGCCCTGCGCGTCGATGCCGCCTGCATGCAGGATATCCAGGACTCGCAGGAGGAATGGGCGCAGGAAAAAGGCGCCATCGAGCAAGAAGTGGCGCGCGACTTGTCGAATCCCACGTACAAATTTCTGACGCGGCTCAATGCGGATATGTTTTCCGGCACGGTTTACAGTCACGACGCCCTGGGCACGAGGGATTCCTTTGACGCCACCACCGGAGCGATGCTCAAGAACTTTTATAAGGATTGGTACGCGCCGAACAACGCGATCTTGGTGATCGCCGGTGATGTGGAACCCAATGCGGTGCTGGCGAAGGTCAAAGAGTTGTTCGGCAAGATTGCCCAGAGGCCGGTGCCGGCGCATCCAAACGTCACCCTGCAGCCGGTAAAAACGGAATCCTTCACGCTTGATAGCAACCTGCCTTATCTGCTGGTGTTCACCGCCTACCGTATGCCTGGCACGGACAGTCCGGACTTTGCGGCCGTGCACATTTTGAGCGATGTACTCGCCAGCCAGCGCGGGAATCTTTACGCCATGGTGCCGCAAGGGAAGGCTTTGGCTGCAGAGTTTGGGCTGGCGGAAACATTTCCAAAAGCGAGCGTGAGTTACAGCGTGCTGGCGCTGCCGGCAGATACGGATCCCGCTCCCGCGACGCAAGAGATGCACAAGATTATCGCGGAGTACGCGGCGCACGGTGTTCCAGCGGAGCTGGTTGACGCCGCGAAGCGGGGCGAGGTGGCGGACGCGGAATTCGCGCGGAATTCGATTCCGGGATTGGCGGAAGCGTGGTCGCAGGCTGTGGCGGGTGAGGGGCGCAGCTCTCCGGACGAGATTGTCGAGGCCATGAAACAAGTGACGGTGGAAGACGTGAACCGGCTGGCGAAGGCTTATCTGGCCGACCAGAATGCCATCAGCGCGCTGCTCAAGCCCGTGCCCTCAGGTGAAGCCGTTGCGGAGAAAGGATTTGGTGGCAGCGAACAACTGACGTCTTCTCCCAAGAGACCCGTGGCCCTACCAGCCTGGGCCGAATCGCGGCTGCTGGAATTGATTGTGCCGGCATCAGACACATCGTGGACAGACACGACTTTCCCCGATGGCATGCGGCTCATCGTCAAGACCGACAAAACCAGTCCGACGGTAACCGTGCTGGGAAATGTTCAACACAACGAAGATCTCCAGGCGCCCGCCGGGAAAGAAGGCGTGGACGATGTGCTCGGTGAACTGTTTTCTTACGGCACGGAAAGTTTGGATCGCCTGGCGTTTCAGAAAGCACTGGATGATATCGCGGCGAATGAAGCGCCGGGATTCGACTTTTCCTTGCGCGTGCTGAAGCAGGATTTCTCCCGGGGCGTGCAATTGCTCGCGGACAACGAGCTGCATCCAGCGCTTCCCGAGGAGGCGTTCAACATTATCAAGCAGCAGACCGCGCAATTCGAGGCGGGAAATCAGAAGAGTCCGGGATATCGCACGGCTCGCGCGGTGAACGTGGGCCTGCTTCCCAAGGAGGACCCGGCGTTGCGGCGAGCCACTCCGGAAAGCATCTCGTCGCTGACATTGCACGACGTCAAGGAATACTACGCGAAAACTTTCCGGCCGGACCTAACGACCATGGTGGTGATCGGAGATGTGACGCCTGAAGAGGCCAAGAGCGTAGTGGGGAAATGGTTTGCCGGAGACTGGAAAGCATCTGGATCGAAGCCTGACGTCACGCTGCCGCGGGTCCCGTTCAATCCGGCTTCCGTGGTGACCGTGCCTGATCCCAGCCAGCTGCAGAACTCCGTCAATCTTTCGGAAATCGCGGGCATAACGCGCTTCGACGCGGACTACTATCCCCTACAGCTCGGGGATCACGTGCTGGGCGGGGGGTTCTATGCCACGCGCCTGTATCACGACCTGCGGCAAGTGAACGGTTACGTCTACAACGTCGACGTGCACTTGAGTGCGACGAAGACCAGGACGATATACGCGATCACCTATGCTTGCGATCCCGCTAACGTCTCGAAGGCGCGGCAATTAATTGAACGCGATCTGGTCTCCATGCAAAAAGAAAACGTCACGCCCGCCGAGCTGCAGCAAGCCAAGGCGTTGGTGCTGCGTCAGTTGCCCTTGGTGGAGTCCAGCGAGGATGCCGTTGCCGGCGGGCTGCTCGCCCGCGCGCAAATGGACCTGCCGCTCGATGAAGACGCGCGCGCTGCAAAACGATATTTTTCGCTGACCGCCGACGATGTGCGGCTGGCTTTCGCGAAATGGATCCGCCCGGATGGCTTCGTGGAAGTGGTGCGCGGCCCGGCGCCGCAATAGCCCCTATTGCAGCTCGCAGAGGCAAAGATTGAGACTCCGAATCGAACGACGCGTGTCCCGAGAAGTCACGAGATGCCCCGACGCTTTCAATACCAGTGACCGTAAGATTTGGCATCGTGCGCGCTCGAGAGAGCGCCGTGCGGATAGGCCGGGCGTGTCGCGAGGGGACCTCCCGCCATTGCCCGGCTTATTGTTCCGTTTGCGGTCGAGCGGCAGTCGAAAATTATTTTTTCCTTGCCCACGGTTTCGGCTTGTGAGAGATCAACCTTACAGCTTCCCCCAACCATGTAAGAGATCGAGCAAGGCATTTGCTTTACCTTCCGCGTCGCCCAGAGGCATGTTTGAAAGACAAATGATGGTGAAGTGTTGTTGCGGAAAGCGGGCCATATAGGTGGAAGTGTCTGTGTCGCCTCCCGAATAGTCGAGCATGGGATAGCCAAAGTTTGAGCGCCAAACAAGTCCAAAAGCATCGTTGTCTTTGTCATGCTGGAACTTGATTCGTTTGTCCATCAGTTCGGTAAACTGCGGTCCGCCCACAGTTCCTGTGTACCAGTTTCTGTCCCATAACAAGAGGTCATTGAGCGTGGTAAAGACGCCGCTTCCGCCGAAGTGCGGGGCGACACGGACCAGACGAACCCATCCATTACCGGATTTGATGGCGACACCTACGTCCGCAAGTTCCTTGATAACGCGCGGATCGGAGCGCAAAGCGTAGCCCGTCGCGCGATGTGGAATAATCTCCGTGCTGTCGTCGTTGATCTCGCTGTGCAGCATTCCGAGAGGTGCAAAGACCCTATCCCGCATGAATACGGCGAAAGGTTCGTGACTGACCACCTCAACAATCTTCGTCAACAGCATGTAATTGATATTGCGGTAGGCCCATGCAGTCCCCGGGGCGAATTCGAGATGATCCGGTTGTAGCGCCGCGGCAATCGCTTCATCGCGAGTGAAATAGTAAAAGGTCATCCACGGTACGCCGTTCTTTCGCGGCTCCTCGGTGTACTCGTGAAGCCCGCTGGTCATATACACCAGATGCTCGATGCGCAATCCGTCGCCGTACTTTGCGGTTTCCGGCACATATTTCGAGACGGGGTCGGAGAGTGCGATTTTGTGGTCGAGAATCAGGAGGGCTACAGCGGCAGCGGTGAACTGCTTGGATAGCGAGGCGAGATGAAAGGACGTTTCCGGTGTTATGGCGATATTGTCGTCAAGATTCGCGAGGCCGAACCCCTTAGAGAAGACGAACTGACCATCTTTGATTAGCGCCACGGCATATCCCGGAGAATCTGCAGGACGAGAAAAGAGTTGATCGATCGCCGACTCCTCGTCCCGGTCAAGCCACTGATTCGCATGTTCCTGTTTCGCGGACGGTGGGACGGTCTGTGCGGTCATCGGGTGAATGCAGGCGACGACGAGGGCGACCAACACGGTGCGCCAGGCTGGTAATCGGCGGAATCTTCGCATGCCCTACATGGTACGTCTTCTGTTTGATTAAATTCTCATGTTGGAAGGCGTGGTGGTGGCCTAACCGGACCCCCGATTCGTCGGGGTTAGGTTCTCCTTTGTGCCGTGCCGAACGTTCAAACGTCCCTGTTGGGCTGTGGTAGATGAGTTGTTCACACAGAATTAACCCCTGCGCAACTTCGCGGGTCAATACTTTTGGGGAGGTTTTCATGAGCACAAAATCACTCGTACTGGCGGGAACGGCCGTGTTGGCCACCGTGGCGTCGTGGCCGCTTGGTGCGGCGGCCGATACGGACAAAGTCGGCTCGAAGCACATCAAACATGTGCTGCTGTTAAGCATTGACGGCATGCACGCGGTGGATTTCTATAACTGCACACGCGGGATCGCGGGCCCGAACGGCGGCGAGCCGTACTGCCCGAACTTGGCAGCGCTGGGCCAGACGGGCATCACCTATGTAAGCGCTTCGTCGTCAAAGCCCTCGGACTCTTTTCCCGGGATCACGGCGCTAGTCACCGGGGGCACGCCGAAGTCCACCGGAATCTACTACGATGTGGCCTACGACCGGTCGCTGGATGGCCCGGCAACGGCCACCGGCACAGGCCTGGCTGCGGGAACGTGCACGCCCTTTGAGATACCGACCGGAACAACCACCGACAACGACCAAGGCGTGGACATTGACGATACCAAGCTCAACGGTGGCGCGCCGGGTGCCGCGGTGACCGAGGGCGGCATCGCCTCGCTGGACCCCAAGAAGCTCTCGCGCGACCCGGCGAACGATTGCGCACCGGTATATCCGTGGAACTTCGTGCGCACCAACACCATCTTTGGCGTCGTGCGTGCCGCCGGCGGATACACCGCGTGGATTGACAAGCACCCATCGTATTCGATGGTGGGCGGGCCCGGCGGCCATGGCCTGAACGACTATTACTCACCGGAAGTGGACTCGAATGTCGTTCCGCTGCCCGGTGTGAGGACTGCCGAGGGCGCTTCCTGCGCCCCGATCCGCGACACAAGCAGTCTGTCCGGGTGGAATAGCAGCTTCCTAAACATTCAGTGCTACGACGCGTTGCGTGTAAACGCCTTGCTGAACCAGATTGCGGGCAAGACGCACGATGGCAAACCGGCGGAGACGCCAGCGGTCTTCGGCATGAACTTTCAGTCCGTATACACCGGTCAAGTGCTGATCGAACCGGGCGTGGGCACGGGCGGATACCAGAACGCGGCGGCCTTGCCCAGCGCGGAGTTGCTGAGCGAGATCGAGTATGTGGACACGTCGATCGGCGAACTCGTCTACGCGCTCAAGGATGCGGGACTCTATGACAGCACGCTGATCATCATCACCGCGAAGCATGGCATGTCGCCCATCGATCCGAATTTGTTTGTAGCCAATTCCTCCAATACTCCGGCCACGCTGCTGGGCACGGCCATTCCCCCCTCGGAGTCGCCGCTGACCCCGGGTGGCATAGGCGCCACGGAAGATGATGTTTCGGTTCTGTGGCTGAAGAAGGGCGCGAGCGTGACCTCGGCTGTGGAGTTGCTCGAAAGGAATAAGACAGCGATCGGACTCGGGGAGATCTACTACGGGCCGACTCTGGCGCTGAACTATAACTTGGGCGGTCTAGACCCGGGTCAAGATCCGCGATCGCCGGACATCATCGTGACGCCCAATGTGGGCATGACCTACATTGGCGCTGGCTCGGCCCTCGGAGATCACGGCGGGTTCGCACATGACGACACCAACGTCATGCTACTGGTCGCTCATCCGGGCTTCACGCCACGGACCGTTTCCAACCCAACCGCAACCACACAAGTCGCGCCGACGATCTTGAAGGCCTTGGGCTTGGATCCGAACGCACTCGACGCGGTACGAATCGAAGGCACGTCGGTACTACCCGAGGTTGCGGCGCAGCTCGATAACTTATAAGCCCTTAGCAGCGCAACTTGGCTGGGCTGGAGGCCGCGCAGTCGCGGCCTCTCTTCGTTTTATGGCACCGCAGGGACCGGCCTGCGCGGTTTGCGCCATTCCTGCGCAGAAACCAAGCCAGGAACCTAAGCCAGGACCTCCAGCCAGGAACCCCAGCATTGATCGATCCCCAAGACTACTTTGTTCAGACTATCGAAATGGCGCTCTTTCCATGAGAAATAAAAGAACCTCATTCGCCGCCAAGAAAAACAACATCGTTCTAAACACAGCCGACATCAATACCTTGGCATGTAGGAATGGTGCTCTGGTCGCCGCAACGTGTCTGCGCCAAAAACCAGGGTGCATTTATGCGCCTCTGAAATATGACAACCATCGAACAAGGAGCTACAAGAATGAGTGCGATCAAAATGTCCGAAGAAACCAACCATAGCCGCCGGCGCTTTTTTGGAGCTGCCGCCATGACCATTGCCGCCGCCCAGCTCGGCGTATTCGGTTCCGCGGATGCCGCTGTCACCGGCCCGCTTTCCGCCCAGTCGCCCGCAGGGAGCGGAGACGCAGCAATCCGCCCGTTCCACGTCGGCTTTCCGGAAGCGGCACTCGTCGACCTCCGTCGGCGCATCAATGCCACACGATGGCCCGAGCGAGAGACGGTTAGCGATGCGACGCAAGGCGTGCAGCTCGCGACCATGCAGAAGCTCGCAGCCTACTGGGGGACGGACTACGACTGGCGCAAGGTGGAGGGGAGGCTGAAGGCCCTGCCGCAATTTGTGACCACGATCGATGGGCTGGACATTCACTTCATTCACGTCCGATCGAAACATGCGAATGCATTGCCGATCATTGTCACGCACGGGTGGCCCGGATCGATCATTGAGCAACTGAAGATCATCGGCCCGCTGACCGATCCCACGGCCTATGGCGGAAAGGCGGATGACGCTTTTGATGTTGTGATCCCTTCGCTGCCGGGCTACGGGTTTTCAGGCAAGCCGACCGCGCCCGGCTGGGACCCGGACCGCATCGCACGCGCCTGGATCGTGCTGATGAAGCGGCTCGGATACACGCGATATGTGGCCCAAGGCGGCGATTGGGGAAATTGTGTCACGGAGCTGATGGCTCTGAAGGCGCCTGCGGGGTTGCTCGGTATTCACACGAACATGGCGGCCACTGTTCCAGCCGACATTGATAAGGCTGCGTTTGCCGGAGCTGCGCCGCCGTCCAATCTCTCCGGCGACGAACTGCACGCGTACGAACAGCTGGCCTTTTTCTATAAGCATGGCCTTGGTTACGCCATCGAGATGGCGAACCACCCGGAGACACTATTCGGAATCGCGGATTCGCCGGTTGGTCTCGCGGCGTGGATCCTGGATCACGACGCGGCCAGCTACGCGCTGATCGCACGCGTGTTCGGCGGACAGACTGAAGGCCTGACGCGAGACGACATCCTGGACAACATCACGCTGTACTGGCTTACGAACACAGGGGTCTCGTCGGGTCGTCTCTATTGGGAATATAAGGGTGGCTTTTTCGACGTCAGGGGCGTCTCCATCCCGGTCGGCGTCAGCGCCTTTCCAGACGAGATCTACCAAGCCCCGAAGAGCTGGACAGAGAAAGCCTATCCCAAACTCATTTACTACAACCGACCCCCGAAAGGCGGACACTTCGCGGCGTGGGAGCAGCCGGAACTCCTCACTGCAGACGTCCGAGCTTCGTTCCGATCGTTGCGCTAATTGGCCCGAGGTGGACGGCGCACATTCATTGATTCGAGTCCAACGGGGAAATAAATGAGTACAAACGCGAAAACGCAGATGGCAAGCGGAGAAGGCTCTCGGCCGAGCAGCGCCGAGCAGCGGTTGAAGGAACTTGGGATCAAGCTGCCGGCGCCGCCTGAGCCGTTCGGCACCTATGTGGAAGCGGTGCAGACGGGCAACCTGCTGTTTCTGACCGGGATGCTTCCCACGGAAGGCCGCGAGGCGAAATTCATTGGGCGGGTCGGAGCGGAGCTCGATGTGGAAGGGGGGCGCAAGGCGGTGCACCTGGCGGCGCTCAACGTCCTCGCTGTGGCGCGGGAGCACTTGGGGTCGCTCGACAAAGTGACGCGGGTCGTGCGGCTCGGCGTGTCCGTAGCCACTTCCGGAGATTTCCGTGAGCAGCCGAAAGTCGCCGACGCCGCTTCGGAGTTGCTGCAAGACGTTTTCGGAAAAGACAAGAACCCTTGCCGATCCGTGTATGGCGTCGCCAGCCTTCCGCTCGGCACCCCGGTCGAGCTGGAAGTGATTTTCGAAGTGGCCGCGTAGAGAAGAGAGAAAATCATGGCCGCGAACATCTAGGGGAAAACAATGCGTCTTTTCCGCTCGCCCCGCTGGTCACGATGTTTGAAGGTCTCCCGCATGGCGCTGGCGGTTTCTGCGATGCTCGCATCATTTCTATTGCCGGCCAAATTGCTAGCTCAGGCCCAAGGAAAGGCCCCACGAAAGGAAAGTCCCGTGGAACACCCGACTTTTTATCGCACGGTACAGATCGATGGGCTCTCCGTCTTTTACAGAGAGGCCGGCCCGAAGGAAGCGCCAACGCTTCTTCTGCTGCACGGTCTTCCCTCTTCCTCGCGCATGTTCGAGCCGCTCTTCTCGCGGCTTTCGGATCGTTATCACCTCGTCGCGCCTGATTATCCCGGTTTCGGGCACAGCGATTGGCCGGACGCGAAAAAATTCGCGTACACGTTCGATCACATCGCCGAGATCATGAGCCACTTCACCGAAGCGCTCGGCCTCTCGCGCTACACGCTTTATATGCAGGATTATGGCGGCCCTGTTGGTTTTCGCGTGATCCTCGCCCATCCGGAACGGGTTGAGGCTCTCATCGTGCAGGACGCCGTGGCCCACAATACGGGCCTGGGCGAGAATTGGAAGACGCGGCGGGCCTTTTGGGCCGATCGCGCAGCCTACGAAAGCGCGCTGCGCACGAATCTGCTCTCGCTTGAGACGACGCGGTCGCGCCATGTGGGGGACGATCCGGACGTGCAACGCCATGACCCGGATCTCTGGACCGACGAATATTATTTTCTCAACCAGCCCGGCCAGGGCGAGATTCAAGTGGACCTGTTCTACGACTACCGCACGAACGTCGACGCCTACCCCAAGTGGCAGGCCTGGATGCGCGAGAAGCAGCCGCGCCTGCTGGTGATCTGGGGCAAGTATGAGAGCTCGTTCGACCCTTCGGAGCCGGAATCCTATCGCCGCGACGTGCCCAAGGCCGAGATCCACGTCGTCGATGGAGGACATTTCGCGCTCGATACCGCGGCCGATCAGATTGCGCAGCTCGTCCGCGGCTTCTTGAAGTAGATAAATATCAGCATTAATAAAGTGCGTCCGGACGCCTGAAATCTACATCAGTATTAAAGACCGGGGAATGGGAGACACCGCGATACATGCGAGTTATTTTTCCCCAACCGCTTTCGATTTGACAGGAGAGACATAAAATGCCCGAAGAAATTAATCATCATCGCCGGCGCTTTCTTGGCGCTGCGGCCCTGAGCGTGGCCGCTGCTCAGCTCAGTTTGATCGGTTCTGCGAAGGCACAGCCGAACGATGTAAAGCCCGCAGATTTGGCCCCGGTTACGCCAGATGCCAACACGTCATTTGGCCCTCTCAAGCAGATCGATGCCGGCGTGCTGAACGTGGGCTACGCTGAAGCCGGCCCCGCCGATGGGCCCGCGGTCATTCTGCTGCACGGCTGGCCGTACGACATTTACAGCTTCGTGGACGTAGCTCCTTTGTTGGCAACAGCAGGCTACAGGGTGATCGTCCCGTACCTGCGCGGCTATGGCACCACGCGCTTTCTTTCCGGTGGAACGATCCGGAACGGCCAGCAATCGGTGGTCGCGGTCGACATTCTCGCGCTCATGGATGCGTTCAAGATCCGCAAAGCCATTCTGGGGGGGTTTGATTGGGGAGCGCGCACGGTTGACATCATAGCGGCGCTGTGGCCGGAGCGCTGCAAGGGCTTGGTGAGCGTCAGCGGCTATCTGATCGGCAGCCAGGAAGCCGGTAAAACCCCGTTGCCGCCAAAGGCTGAGCTGCAATGGTGGTACCAATATTATTTCGCCACGGAACGCGGCCGCGCCGGCTACGATAAATACCGGCGCGATTTTGCCAAACTTATTTGGCAGCTCGCTTCGCCGAAATGGAATTTCACGGATGCCACCTTCGATCGCAGCGCCGCGTCCTTCGACAACCCGGATCACGTCGCGATCGTCATTCACAATTACCGCTGGCGGCTTGGTCTGGCGGAAGGCGAGGCGAAATATGACGATCTGGAAAAGCGCCTGGCGCAAAGTCCGGTCATCACCGTGCCCACCATCACCATGGAAGGGGATGCCAATGGAGCTCCCCACCCGGATCCCAGTTCCTATGCCAAGAAATTCTCCGGCAAGTACGCACAACGGACCATTGCCGGCGGCATCGGACACAATCTGCCGCAAGAAGCGCCGCAAGCCTTTGCGCAAGCCATTATTGATGTTGACGCTTACGGAAAGAGCCTTCCATAAGACGCATTTTCACTTTGGTATTCGCGGCGGCAACGGCAGCGTGCGTCTTCGCTTCGCTGCCACTCGCCGCCGGTCGTGCGGTTTACATTGCCTCATGCGACACCAGCTTTAGAGAGCAGACTTATACCAGATGGTGTTGCATCGACCCGTTGAGACCACCGCGTCAATCGGGCATACAGATTGGTTTTGAGCTGGGAAGCACTCTATCGATGGCACCAAATAGCATGTTGGGGTCAAGCGGTTTTGAAACGTAGTCATCCATTCCTGCTTCGATGCACTTTTCCCGGTCATTTGCCATGACATGCGCAGTGACAGCAACGATTGGCAGATGCTCGCCGGTCAATTTCTCATGCTCTCGAATAACGGCGGTGGCCTGCAGTCCGTCCATTTCGGGCATCTGGATGTCCATCAAGGCGACATCGATTCCTGTCCAGTTGGCCTTCTCCAGAATATTAAGTGCCTCGCGCCCATTGCTGGCACTCAGGACGGTATGGCCACGTTTTTCAAGCAGGCGTTTGATCAATAGTAGATTTACAGCATTGTCCTCCGCGACCAGGATACGAAGAGCATTTCGTCCTCTGCCTGCGGGTTCGAACTGGATGACGGGCGACCTTGCTTCCAAGCCTGGGACATCTCGGTCGCCTGCAACAAGCCCCTGCATTCCACCAGAGGCATCTGGGATCCCCTCTGAGATCGTCGGAAGGGCAAACTTAGCCGTGAAATGAAACGCACTCCCTCGACCTTGTTCACTGTCCACCCAGAGACGCCCTCCCATCATTTGAACCAGTTCGGAAGCGATGGTGAGACCTAGCCCGGCTCCACCATGCCTGCGCGTTGCAGAAGTGTCGGCCTGTGAAAATCTATCGAAGATCACGCTTTGCTTGTCGAGTGAGATTCCGATGCCTGTGTCTCTAACGGCGAAATGAATTTGCACAACCGCTTCAACGCTGGATTCGACATCTACATTGACCCCGACTTCGCCTTGGTCGGTGAACTTGATTGCGTTTCCCACTAGGTTTACGACGACCTGCCGCAAGCGTCCCGGATCACCCAGCACAGTTTTGGGAATAACCTGGCAGATGCTAGCGGTCCACTTGAGATGCTTCTGACCCGCTCTGATCGAGAGTGTCCCCAATGTGTCCTCTAAGCACAGGCGCAAGTTGAACGGAACGATCTCCAAGTTGAGCTTGCTGGACTCAATTTGGGAAAAGTGCAAAATGTTGTCCACGATCTCCATCATGGAAGCGCTTGATTTCTTGGCAATCTGGAGGTATCCACGCTGTTCCGGAGTTAGATCCGTGTCGAGCATAAGGTCTGTCATCCCGATGATCCCATTCATTGGCGTTCGGATTTCATGACTGACGTTGGCTAGGAAATCACTCTTGGCCCGGTTGGCGGCTTCGGCGGCATCTCTTGCCGCAATCAACTCTTGCTGAGTTCCCAAGCGCTCGGTGATATCTACAAACGTTACAACAGCGCCCACTATCTTTCCTCTTCTGAGGACCGGATGAGACCAGTACTCGGCAGGGAAACTCGTCCCATCGGGCCGCCAAAGCGCCTCGTCTTCGACGTGCGTGTCTTTCCCAATCCGGAAAGCCCGATAGATCTGGCATTCTGCGTTGGGGTAAGGACGGCCATCAGGCCGTGTGTGGTGAATCATTTCGTGCACATTCTTTCCTAGCAGGTCCGTCTCGTGCTTGTATCCCAGCAAGCGGAGACAGGAGGGATTGCTGAAGGTGCATATGCCATTGGTGTCGATGCCGTAGATGGCTTCGACGGCAAATTCCAGCAGGAGTCTGACTTGCTCGTTGCTCTGTGAAAGAGTTTCTTCGGAATGCTTACGTTCCGTGATATCGCGAATCACGCTCGAGACGAGAATGCCTTCCTCCGTCTTGAGCGGGCCAAGCGTGATTTCTGCGGGGAATTCAGTTCCATTTTTGCGCAAACCGTAGAATTCGAAGCCTCTTCCTGCCCCCATTGGACGGTCTTTGGGGACGACGAAGAATTCGGCTCGCTGCTGTCTGTGCTTTTCCCGCAGCCGTTCAGGCAGAAGCGTCTCCACTTTTTGGTTAAGTATTTCTGATCGCGCATATCCGAACAATCTCTCCGCCTGCGAATTCAGGAGAGTGATTTCCCCTTCCTGGTTGACGATAATCATCGCGTCAGGCGCCGACTCCAAGAGACCCTTGAACTTATTCTCCGCCTGTGTACTGGACTCGATTTGCAAAGCTTGTGCCGCAAAGCGACGATCTGCGAGCGATGTGAGGAGCACAAGTCCTAGCACCACAAACGTAACCGTGACAATGCCCAAGGTTCCGGCTGAAGATATGGCAATAGCGTGTGAAAGATCGCCATTGATGGAAGTGGAGGGCGTGAAATGGACCGCTGCCATGCCGGCGTAATGCATGACGGGAATCGCCGCTCCCGTGGCTAACGCACTGAGAGCTTTTCGCCATCCGCCCGACTGCGTTTCCAATCGAAAATGAAATGCCAGGCGGAGAGCTACCCAAGAAATCAAGACTGCCACCACGACTGAAATCGTCACAATTCCCGCAGAATAGTGACATATGGCCGGGAGGCGCATCGCGGCCATTCCGATATAGTGCATACCTACAATGCCGCCACCCATGAGAAGGCTGCCGACCACGGATCGAAACAGCCCCAGTTTCTCCCTGCTTGCGATAAATAAGACAGAAAAGGACGCGAAAATCGCAGTTAGGAGCGACGCAACTACAGTTGGCCAATCGTATTGGACCGGAACTGGCAAGCGGAATGCCAGCATGCCCACGAAGTGCATGGACCATATACCCAGTCCCATACCAGCGGCCCCGCCACACAACCACAGGCTGCGAACTGTGCCTCGTGCGGAAGTTACTCTGCCGGCGAGATCGAGAGCAGCATAGGAAGCGACCACGGCAATCAGAATCGACAGGGTCACAAGACGGTAGTCATATGCACCGATGATCACATGGTCTGTTGGGGTCACAACTTAACGCTTTCTTCGATATGGAACCCAGTCTCCAGTGCTGACCGGAAGACTGCTCCACCAAGAAACTTTCTGCCCGCTTTGGACAATCAGTACCGGAAGGGAATTATTGGAAGGGATTCCAGTTTGACTCACCAGCAAGTTAAGTCAAGCGCGAACAAAACGTCGCAACGCATTAGTTAACCAGTTGGACCGACTGAGCCGGTGACCTTTGGCCTTGCCAGGTGCCCTTGAAGGAAAAGGGTTATGCCCGGCCCGTTGCTCGGTTTCAGCGCGACGTTGTCGCGTGGCCAGGTTTCCTCCGGACCGGGTGTACTCTGGGAGGTGGCGAACGGCGGATGACCTGACGGCATCGCGAAAATATTCTGATGCGTATCCTGATCATTGAAGACGAACAAAAGGTAGCGGCATTTATCCAAAAGGGGCTGGAGCAGGAAGGTTATGCCGTGGACGTCGCGCACGACGGTGAAGAAGGGGCCTATCAGACGGAAAATTTCGAATACGACGCGGTGATCCTGGACCTGATGCTGCCGAAATTGCCGGGGCTGGGAGTTTTGAAAAGGATTCGCGCGCGCGACCTGAGTTTGCCGGTGTTGATTTTGACCGCGCGCGGCGCGGTGGAAGAAAGGGTCGCGGGTCTCGATAGCGGCGCCAGCGATTACCTGGTGAAACCGTTTGCTTTCGCGGAACTCTCCGCGCGCATCCGGGCGCTATTGCGGCGTGGCGCGCAGGAAAGCACCACGTTGCGGCTGGCGGATTTGGAAATGAACACTGCGGCGCGCACGGTGACGCGCGCGGGACGCAAGATCGACCTGAAGCTGAAGGAATTTTCGCTGCTGGAATTTTTGCTGCGCAACGCCCGGCGCACCGTGACGCGCACGATGATCATCGAACATGTGTGGGACATTCATTTCGATTCCGTGAGCAATGTCGTGGACGTGCACATCAACACGCTGCGCAACAAGATCGATCGCGAATTTCCCACGCAGCTGATCCACACCGTCCGCGGCGTGGGCTACACGCTGACGGACGAACCATCGTGAACAAATTTCGCTGCGCGGCATGACCAAACGAGCGAAACAAGTCAAGCATGGCGGGACAAACTTAACGGGACGGGCATGACCGGATTGGAGCACGTAAATATTCACCGCATGAAGAGCTTCGCGCCATGAACCGGCTGGGGCTGGGCGCGCGGCTGACGCTTTTCTATTCCCTGATGCTCACGGGCATGCTGGGTGTTTTTGGCGTGCTGTTTTACCACTCGTTGAGCCTGATCGTGGATCGAGATTTGACGCAGGAATTACGGCAACGCGTGGTTTTCCTGAGCAACTATTTGCGCGTCGAAGACGGCTCGCTGCAGCTCGCCGTGAATCCGGACAATCCCGAAGAGACTTATCTGGTGCACTCCGCCGCGCGCTACTTCCAGATTTTTCGGCTTTCCAGCGGGCAACTGGTGGTGCAGTCCAACGAGGTGCAGTTGCTGGGACTGACTCTGTCGCCGGAACAGGTGCGGCAGCTAGCGTCCGCAGGGGAATTCACCGATTCGCAATTGAAACAGGAACGCTTTCGTTTTCACAACTCGGTGTACCCGGCGGACGCCACAGATGTTTTCCTGGTACGCGTGGGAATTCCCATGGCTCCCGCGGACGCTGCGCGCCGGGGGTTTTTGCGCTCGGTGCTGTTCCTGGCGCCCCTCGGCGTGCTGGCCGCGGCGCTTATGGGCTGGCAAATGGCGCGCCGGGCGCTGCGCCCGATGAAGGAATTAGCGGCGGCGGCGCGCGAGATTGATGTCGACAAGCTGCAACAGCGCTTGCCGTTGCGCGGCGCGGGAGACGAGGTGGATGAGCTGGCGCAATCGTTCAACGAAACGCTGGGGCGGCTGGAGGATTCCGTCGGGCAGATGCGACAGTTCACCGCGAGCATTTCACACGAGCTGCGGACGCCGTTGACGGTGTTGCGCGGAGAAACCGAGGTGGCGCTGCTGGAGGGCCATTCGGTGGAAGATTATCGGCGCCTGCTGGTGAGTCAGTTGGAGGAGTTCGACAGCCTCACGCGCATGATTAATGATCTGCTGGTGCTCGCGAACGCGGAAGCGGGCGAGATTCGCTGGTCGGAGCAAAATGTAGATCTTTCGCAGTTGGCGGTTACGCTGGCGGAGCAGTTGGAGCCCGTGGCCGCGTCGCGGGGCATCCAGATGGAGACGGTTGCGGAGCCCAACGTGCATGTTCGCGGCGATGGGAGTTGGCTGGAGCGGGTGATCCTGAATTTATTGGACAACGCGATCAAATTTACGGCCGACGGGGGACGGATTCGCGTCGGCGTGGCGGCGGAAAACGGGAGCGCGAAGTTGCGCGTTGAGGATCAGGGGATAGGGATTCCGCCGGAAGCTTTGCCACATATTTTTCAGCGATTCTATCGCGCGGAGCCGTCGCGATCGAAGCGCGTGCCTGGGGTGGGGCTTGGTTTAGCGCTGGCAAGATGGATCGTCGAAAAACATCGCGGACGGATCACCGTGGAGAGCCAGCCGGGACACGGAACGTGTTTTACGGTGTGGCTGCCGCTCTACGAGATGAATTCCTGCGCCGAACCTCTGCAACTGTAAGACAATAAAAGAATTCTTTTTCTCTCCTTCATTAAATAAAAATTAGATTCATTTCATGTTCGCCTCAGCTTGCTCCTCTACGCTTACCCTGCGCGCTTCTAAGAGTCTAAGCCTAGCGACGATGCTCCCAGAAGGCACGCAGTGAAATATCCGACACGCTCGGAAGATCTCTCGATATGAAGGAGAAACAGCAGTTATGAAGCCAACACGAATGATTCGAATCTGGACATCGGCCGCGATACTGGTGGGCGCGATGTTCGTTGGAGGGGTGGTGATCGCGGAGACTTCGCACGCAGGCGCGAAGCTGGCGGCTCCCATCTTTGCGACCGCACCGGCGAATGCGGCGATGGCGTCCGCACCGGCCGCGACGTACTCGCCGATTATCAAGCAAGCGTTACCCGAAGTTGTGAACATAGCTTCGTCGAAGATGGTTCACCGTTCCAATGACGAGTCCAACCCGATGTTTGACGACCCTTTCTTTCGCCAATTTTTTGGCGACCGGCAGCCGCACTCGCAGCAACAGCAGCCGCAGCAGGAAAAAGAACAGAGCCTTGGTTCCGGCGTGATTGTGGCCACCAACGGCTACATATTGACGAACAACCACGTGGTGGATGGCGCGACCGATATAAAGATTTCTCTACACGACAAGCGGGAGTTTACCGCGAAGGTCGTCGGGCGAGACCCCAAGACGGATATCGCCGTTTTGAAAATCGACGCGGAAAATCTCCCGGCTATTCCTCTCGCAGATTCCTCTAAAGTTCAAGTTGGCGATCTGGACTTCGCCATTGGAGATCCCTTCGGTGTCGGGCAAACCGTCACCATGGGGATTGTCAGCGCCACGGGCCGGGCCAATCTCGGTATCGAAGACTACGAAGATTTCATCCAGACCGACGCGGCCATCAATCCAGGAAATTCGGGCGGCGCGCTGATCAATGGGAGAGGCGAACTGATAGGAATTAATACCGCTATTCTTTCGCACAGCGGAGGCAGTCAGGGCGTAGGTTTTGCGATCCCCATCAATCTGGCGAAGCGCGTTATGGACCAGATTGTGGACCACGGACACGTGGTACGCGGCTTTTTGGGCGCGACGATTCAAAACGTAACTCCAACGATGGCGACCGCGCTGGGACTGGACAGTGCGCAAGGCGTTCTCATCGGCGACGTGACCGCCAAAGGACCGGCCGCACAAGCTGGGCTGAAAGCCGGCGATGTGGTCGTAAAAATGAACGGACAGCCAGTGACCGATTCGGCGGATTTGCGTCTGCAAATTTCGCAAACCGATCCGGGCACCACGATTCCGCTCACGGTGCGCCGCGGCACTAGCACGTTGAACGTTAGCGTGAAGCTGGGCGAACTACCGGCGGATCACGAGAAGACGGCTGACCGTGGTTCGCAAAACGATGACTTGCAAGGGCTGCAGGTCGAGCCGCTTACTCCCGCTGTGCGGCAGCAATTGCATCTCGGCGAGCAGGCTCACGGCGTGGTGATTTCCCAAGTGGACCCGAGCGGCGCAGCTGCCGACGCGGGAATCCACGAAGGCGACGTCGTTGAGGAAGTCAATCATCAGGCGGTAACCAACGTGAGCGAATTCGAACAGGCCATGCGAGCGGCAAGCGGTAAGGCGATCTTGCTGCGCGTGGTTCGCGATGGTTCCGGATTCTACGTGGCCATCGCCGGGAAATAAGCGGCAGACGCTAAATCGCTAGTGCAGCAGAGCGTAAAATCGGCGGGCGGTCATTGGATGACTGCCCGCCGATTTCTTCTTGCGAGCGCACAGCCTAACGCCAGAGTGTGCTCGTCTTATATCTGGCCTATGGTTATCATTCCGAGTGTGTGTGTTCTTGACAATGTTCTGTATCTTTGACTCTGAAGGCGCGCAGATGGCAGCCCGCAATGGCACAGTGGCTATACCCGACTGATGTTAAGAACGACGAACACCTGATGAACGCGCAAACATTGACCTTCGTCGAATTCGCAAGCATTACTAGATGGTTGCAGTCCTCCCGCCGAAACAACTGGGAAAACCCCTCGGAACCTCACTCCGCGTTCTTCCACCTCATCTGGTAAATTTGGGTGGCGCTGATGTCGCTCATCGTGGCGATATGGCCGTCGGGAGTGATGGACACGAAATCCTGGGTTCCGCCGAGGACTGGGTTGATCCCCGTAAACTTCGCGAACAGCTCCCACTTTCCGTCTGGAACGGTGAGCCGGTAGATTCCGGTTTGCTCACCGGTGGCTGCTTCCTCCGGGCCACGTATTGAATAGAGCGACTTCGAGTCCGGCGCCCACACAAAAAACCCCCAATCGTGTTGAAAAACCTTCAACTGTTTCCATTGCTTGGTGTGCACGGAATAAATGGCCAGGCTCTTGGGCGGATTCTGAATCGCTGCCAGGTACTGCCCGTCAGGCGACCATAATGGCGCGTAGTAACCGTCCGATCCAGTCATGGTCGACACCTTTCTGGTGTCCAGATCCACAATGCGGATGCGCAGGTGTCCGGCGATCGGGTAATCGTTAAAGTAGATGGACTTCCCGTCCGGCGACCAGCTAGGCAATACCTCCATAAACCCCTCCGAGGTGAGCTTTTCCGCGGCGCCACCATCGACACTGATGCGATAAAGCTCATTCCAGTCGGAATACGCTATCCATTTACCGTCCGGCGACCACGTGGGCATCTGCGAGTAAGTGTTTAAGAGCTGCAACTTCTCGCTGCCGTCGAGCCGGCTGCGCCACAAATAACCTCTCGGATAATCCGTGTATACCATCCATTTTCGGTCCGGTGAGACCACAAGTTGTGTCGCGGGTAGTCCTCCCAGATACGGCAAAAATCGCTTTTCCTTGTCGTCGTAGAAATGCAGCGATCCCTGAGCCAGCCGCCCCACGACAAACATTCCGTTGCCATCGCGGCTCGGTGCCATTCCGGTCACCTCGGGTTGGCCCGGCGTCAATCGCACGGCAGACCGCTTGTTCCAGAACTCGTACCATTTAGGCTCGAAATATTCGTAAAAATTGTTGGATCCGTCTTTGTACGAGCTAAAAACAAAATGTTTTCCGCCCGGCGTCCAGATTCCGCTATAAGTGCCGGAGTCCTCCGGCCAATGTTGAGGAAGAGGAAGCAGATGTGGATTACTGCCGTCTACGTTCAGCTCCCAGATCCTCGTAAGATCGTTCTCCAGGGTGCTTCTCGACACCGTTACACGTATTTTTTTGGAGTCCGGGGAAAAAACGGGATTGCCCGGCACCATATGGTGAGTGTTCCAGACTTCCTTTACGTTTTGTCCGCCGGCGTCACATACATAGACCGACTCCTTCTCATTGAAAGAAATCAGCTTGCCATCTGCGGAATAACTTGCGCCGCGCGCCGTAATATTTCCGAGCCGCCTCGCCGCACCTCCCAGAACTGGCATGGTCCATATTGTTCCGCGCTGCGTTTCGTCGTTGAGATCGCTCTGCAGCAGCAAAAACTCAGAGCCATCCGGCGAAATATCCAGGATGTTCATGGTGCCAATCGCGGCGCGGAGAGACGCCGTTTCTCCGCCCTTTACGGACATTTCGACGGGATTGTTTGCGCTGACGAAATAAATACGCGATCCGTCGGTCAAAATCGGGGAACTTTTGGGTTCGCTGGAGAAAGTCAGTTGCTCCATCGGCAGGGGCGCAGAATCGGCGGGCGTGCCCCGGCCGGTCAGCGCCACCCACGCGGCAGCGCAGACCACCGCCGCGGCCCCGGCCCCCATCCAGATCCACTTGCTCGACTTTGCTTGCTTTGCCGGCTCGGCTGGCAACCCGGACTGCGATCGTTCCGTCTCCTTCTTCATCAGCCGGCGCAAATCCACCAGCAATTCGTGCGCCGTCTGATAACGGTCCTCACGATCCTTCTCCAGAGTCTTCACAACGATCCGTTGGAGTTCTTCGGGTACCTGGAGATTCAACTCGCGAATGGGTTTCGGCTCTTTGTGCAGAATCTCCCCGATGATCGTTGCGGAGGATTCTCCGGGGAACGGGCGCTTCCCGGTCGCCATCTCATAGAGCACAATGCCAAACGAAAAAATGTCGCTGCGCGCATCGATGTCCTTGTCCTGCGCCTGTTCCGGGGACATGTACGCCACAGTTCCGACAATCGCGCCGCGCTCCGTGATTGAACCTGAAATCGTGGGCGCCTCGCCGATTGGCGTGCTGTCCAGCATCACGCGTTTCGCCAGGCCGAAGTCGGCCAGCTTCACCTCACCCCGGCTGGTCACAAAAATGTTGGATGGTTTGATATCCCGGTGGACGATCCCGTTCTTGTGCGCAATCTCTAGCGCTGCGGCGATCTGCGTCGCATAATCCAGCAACGTCTCCAGGGGCAGCGGACGCGATCCGATCTTCTGCTTCAGCGTCTGCCCTTCGAGCAGTTCCATGGCGATGAACGTCTGGCCATCCTGCTCGCCGATGTCATAGACGGTACAGATGTTGTGGTGATTTAGCGCTGATGCGGCCTGCGCCTCGCGTTGAAACCGCGCCTGCGCGTGAGCATCCGTCTGTCCTTCCGGTGGGAGAAACTTGAGGGCCACGAAACGCCCTAGCCGGGTGTCCTCGGCCTTATACACCACCCCATTTCCTCCAGCGCCAATTTTCTCGACAATGCGGTACCGCGATGTCGGTGTCTGGCTGCTGGGTGGTGTCCGTGGCTCCTCCATTCTCGGCGTATCTTAGGTGTATCTCTCCACGCAAGTCAATCAAACGGGTTTAGCTCCTGTCTGCTCGTCATAATTCGCGCCAGCTCCTTTCTTTCTCACACTGTCGTACTCATGGGACTCAGCAACGAAGACTGCTTGGTTTGTGGGAGTTTGAATCACAAGCCTCCGTATGATATATGCCGAGAAGGTATGACCGCGCACACCATCGACAATCTGGCGGGCACGTGGAGGCTAGTATCCGCCTCGGCTGCAACCGCCAGCGGAGAGCGCAGCGACAGCCCATTTGGTCCGAGCCCTACGGGCATTCTTATATACGCTCGTGAGGGCGGAATGGCAGTCATGGTCAGCTACAGCGGGCGGAAGCGACTCCCTGCCGATCCGTTCTTGGCAACCGTGGAAGAAAGAGCCGAGGCTTTCACCACATTTTTCGCCTACGCAGGAAGGTACACACTTTCCGGTGACACGGTAATCCATCACGCCGAAATCTCGTCCCTACAGAACTTCGTGGGCACGGATTTGATTCGTCTCATCAAGTTTCAAGGTAACCGAATCATCTTAGTTTCACCACCGATGTCGATTAACGGAAAAACGCAAACGCTCGAACTCGTTTGGGAGCGTGTACCTGCCAGCAGCTCCTGATGACGCGCGTGGCGGACAAGTGAAATCCGATCCAGAGGCCCTGTCCGGTCGCGCGACTAATCGGCCGCTTGCCGGGATTCTTTTTTTGATACGATTCCGATCATGGAGATCAAAAGAATCGGCTCGCAACCTTCCGTCAAGGGACCGTCCGAGTGGTTCACGGGTACGGTCCGAATCGATCCACTGTTTCAGGCACCCGATCCGGCACTCGTTCAAGGTGCCAGCGTGACCTTTGAGCCGGGCGCGCGGACCGCATGGCACACGCATCCGCTCGGTCAAACCCTGATCGTCACGGCAGGGTGCGGCTGGGTTCAACGCGAAGGTGGACTGACCGAGGAAATACGGCCGGGTGATGTGGTCTGGTTCCCGCCCGGCGAGAAGCACTGGCATGGTGCCACGCCGACTTCGGCCATGACGCACATCGCCATTCAGGAAAAGCTCAATGGTAAAGTTGTCGACTGGATGGAACAGGTCAGTGACGAGCAATACCGAAAGTGATCGATTCCGCGGCGAATTGCCGGCCTCGCGCACATGCCTGATTTAATATGAACAAAATTTTCCAGGGCGCAGGGGAGACAGCCATGCGGGTAGAACTTGAGTCCGATCTCGAAGGGTGAGTTGGCGATTTAGCAACAACTGAGATGAGGTGTATCTGGCCCGTTTGACGGTGTTGAGAAAGCAAAATAACAGCTGACCGAGGTCTTAACACTGCCACGCTAAACCAGTCGGCGCAGGTGGATAGTCATCGTGCTCTGTTTTCCTGAACGCACGATGGTGAGACTAATCGAAGACCCAGGATGGGTCAGTAGCTTTTTAAGCTCAAACAAAGGTGGGGGTACTTTGCCATCTACGGAGTTCAAAACATCTCCTGCTTTCAGTCCTGCTTCAGCGGCAGGACCGCCGGGACTGATTGCCGCGACCTGGATCGTCTTCCAATCCGGCCCTTCCGCGATCAGCCGCAACCCACTCGCGTCGGCCTCAAAAGGTTCGCCGTAGTGGTGATTGGGAGTGAGAGCCATGGTTTTGTGCGCGTAATCCCAATCGACCGTGAAGCGGCTCAGAATACCTGCTCCGATAAATCCAGCTATATCGTTGTCAGCCAAAGCACCTAAAACACTGTTGGGTACAGCGGCAACCGGAGCAGCGAGGTGGAAGGGTCCGAGATCAAGGCTCGTAATACGTAATAACTCCAGTTGTATGGAGCCTCCCACGGCTGTAGTGCTCCCCTCTAAAACTGGACACCTCAGTTAGGTAAGATCAGGGCCTCCAAAACAGGAGGCAACATGGGCAGAAAACCACGCGTAGATAGAACCCCGGAAGAGAAATGGCAGATCGTTC
>Ga0302325_10000894_pt1 | contig 79497 bp, 71 predicted proteins | sample Palsa_T0_2_FD_201948 | JGI IMG/M metagenome (GOLD analysis project Ga0302325, IMG submission 201948) | Peat permafrost microbial communities from Stordalen Mire near Abisko, Sweden - Palsa_T0_2 | ecosystem: Environmental > Terrestrial > Soil > Palsa > Peat permafrost | place: Sweden: Abisko... | reverse complement strand
CTCATCCCGAATCTGGGCTCGACTTCGCTCAAGTACCAGATCCTGGAGATGCCTTCCGAGAACCTGCTCGGCAAGGGCCGCTTCGAGCGCGTGGAGGATTATCGCGAAGCAATCGGCCGGATACGTACCGGCGGCGTGCCGGTGGATGCGGTGGCCTTTAAAGCCGTACACGCCGGGCCGCGCTACCGCGGGACGCATCTCATCGATGACGGCGTCATGCAGGCCCTGGCGGAATTCCTGCCTGCCGCTCCGGCCCACAATGCCATCTATCTGACAGCCATACAGGCCTTCCGCGAAACCATGCCGGGCACACCGCTGGTGGCTGCCTTCGAGCCCGAATTTCACTCGACCATTCCCGAATACGCGATCCTCTATGGCGTACCGGAGCAATGGCGCGCGGATGGCATCCGTAAGTACGGATTCCACGGCGCCTCGCACCAATACGTCGCCGCGCGCGTTGCCGAACTGTTGGGCCGCCAGACACGCCTGGTGAGTTGTCACCTGGGCGGCAGCTCGTCCATGTGCGCCATCGACCACGGCCGGTCGATAGATACCACCATGGGATTCTCGCCGCAGTCCGGACTGGAGAATGCCACGCGCCACGGCGATCTGGATGTCTTCGCGGTGCTCTTCATGATGGAGCGCCACGGCTGGACCTGCCATCAGGTGCGCGAGCAACTGGCCATGGGCGGCGGTCTCGCCGGCCTCTCCGGCATCGCCGGAGGCGATGTGCGCGATCTGGAGCGAGCCGCCGCCGGGGGCCATACCCGCGCCGCGGACGCTCTGCAGGTTTTTGCGTACCAGGTGAAGAAGACCATCGGCGCATACGCCGCTGCCATGGGAGGGCTCGACGCTGTCGCCTTTACCGGCGGCATTGGCGAGAACTCCGCAACCCTCCGGGCGGCCTGCTGCCAGGGTCTGGAATTTCTGGGAATCAGCCTCGATTGCGAGGCTAACCAGCGCGCCGGCGGCGATCGCATCGTGTCCCATGGAAAGGTTGCCGTGCTGGCGCTCGCCACCAATGAGGAGCTGATCGTCGCCAGAAGAGCGTACCGGGTGTTGCGGCCACCGGCGATATACTTGACGTAAAGCGTGCGCAAGTATTTTTGGGTCCTCACCGTTCTCTCCGCCATTCTTCTTTTCTCGCCTCTCCGCACCGGAGATCTGGCCGGATACGACGACGCCCAATACGCCCACATCGCCAAGGCCATTGTGCGCACGGGAGACTGGCTGACCCTCTACAGCAACGGCTATCCGGCCATGGAAAATACGCCGCTGCTCGAGTGGATGCAGGCCGCGCTGTTCTCTGTGTTCGGCTTTTCCGATGCGCTCGCGAGACTCCCATCGGCGCTATGCGGATTCGGCACCATCCTGCTGGTCGCCTGGCTGGCGCGCAGGCTGACAGGTAATCCGCTCGCCGCTGTGCTGGCCATGCTGGTGATGGCCACCTCCATCTATTTTCTCAAGTACGCGGCGCGCGCCATGACCGACGTGCCATTCACCTTCTTCTTTCTCTGCGCCGTCTGCGCCTGGTCGCTCATCGACGTCGATCCGCGCTGGTATCTGGCCACCGGTGTGTGCATGGCGCTGGCCCTGATGACGCGCAGCCTGATGGGCCTGGCGCTGCCCGCGCTATTCGCCCTCGATCTCGCGGCCCACCGCCGCCGCCCGCCATGGCGTTACGCAATTCCGTCGCTGGCCATCGCACTCGTGCCAGTGGCTGTCTTTTACGCAAACATGATGCATCAATATGGCGGGTGGTTCTTCGATGTACACTCGACCTGGCTCAGGAACGAGGTCTACGGGCCGCTCTCGCCATCGTGGCGGCGATTCACAGGGCCGTTCGAATACGCCTGGATGATGGGGAAATCCTACTGGCCGTGGCTTCCACTGATGATTGCCGGCGCAGTGGCTGTGGTTCGCGGCCAGGATCGCCGGCTGTGGCTGCTGCTCCTGTGGGGGTCGGTAGTTTTTGCGCTGTGCTCGGTTACGCGCAGCCGGGTGCTGCGATACATGCTGCCGGCGTATCCGGCCTTCGCTATTTTGTCCGCGCTGGGCATGCTAAAGCTCGTGCCCGTTCACCTTCTGCGCAGCGGTCTGCGCATCGCTATACCGGTTCTGGGGCTGGCCGCGCTGGTTGTGGCGGCATTCCCGAAAACACATTGGCAAGCGGCCGAGATACGGCCCATCGCGCTGGCGGCCACATCGGCAACATCACCTGGAGAGCGCGTCGCATTCTATGATGCCGGCCAATCCCGGTTCGACGAGCTGAACCAGATGCAGTGGTACGGCGATCGCTATCTCAATTCGCTGAACGACCGGGAACGACTGCTCTCCGAACTGCGCAGCGGCCGGGCGCGAGTCTGCGTGCTGGACCGCACCACTTACAACACCTGGGTGGCCCCGAGCATCGCCCATCAGGTGCTGGCCAGCAGCGGCCACCTGGTTTGCATTCGCATCAACGGCTCACTGCCTGTAGCGCTGAAGAGCTTCGCTGTCGAAACATCTCACACACCGGGAGCGTTCTGGAAACAATAAAGGTTCTCATCGGTGCGGACATAGATACGGCTATCGGCGATAGCCGGCGTTGCGATCACATTTCCATCCAACTCACCGGAGGCTAACATCTCCCAGTCCGCGCCTGCTTTGATGACACTGACCTTTCCTTCCTCGCTGACGAAGTAGACCTTGCCGTCGCCGGCCACAGGTTGCGCGTAATATTCCCCGAGGGCGTCTTTGAGGCGCGCTTCGCGCAGCACCTTTCCGGTCTCCGGCTCGAACACCGTCAGAATACCGCCGCTGCGAATCACGTAGAGCAGGCCGTTATAAGCGAGCGCCGCCTCGACATAGGGTGTCCCTTTGGTGTGCCGCCACACGACGTTGGTCTTGGTGACGTCGCCTGTGCCGTTAAGCCGGGTTCTCACCAGGCCTCCGCCGGGGGCCGTGGCGTTGAAGGCCTTGGTCCACTCTTCTCCGGTCACCGCGCCGTCTCCATTGCCGGTGTTCTTGTCGATCGACTTGAAGATGCGCAGCATGATCTTATCGCCGGGACTGTCGCCGGTGATCTCGGAGATCTGAATCTTGCCGTCTTTGTTCTTGTCGTATTGCTTGAGAAGGCTGTCGAAAGATGGCGCTCCATTAGCGTCGCCGCTGGCCGGCTCGATGGTGTACACAGAATCGCCCGCGATCAGCGGCAGCGCCGCCGGTCCGATGGTTACGCCGCGCGCCCACCACAGGCGCTCGCCGGTCTTGGCCTGATATCCGGTAAGCTCTACCGCACCCGCTACCACGATCTGCTCCGGTCCCTCGTTCGGCTGATAAACGGATGGCGTGGAATACGAGCCGAGCCATCCTATGGGCCGCTGGGCTTTCCACACCTGCTTGCCGGTGGCGGCGTCGAATGCCAATAGCCAGGCTTCTTCCGGGGTATCTACCAACAGCACCACGTTGCCTGCCACATAGATCGGAGACGCCGCCATACCCTGTATACTGCCGAACGGACCGAGCGGCACGCGCCAGCGCTCATCGCCACCGCGGCTGTACGCGATCAAGCCGACCTCGGGGTAGTACACGAAAACGGAGCTGCCATCCGTTGCCGGCGTTGGCGTTGTCGGGCCGTTCTGCGGATTCACGCTCTCCGCGCGCGCCCGTGTCACGCCCTTACGCCAAAGCAGCGCGCCTGTTTTGGCGTCGAAGCACAGCAGGATGCGCTGATCGCCCTCGAAGCCCGTAATCCAGACGCGGCCCGCCACCACGATCGGCGATGAGTGACCTTTGGGCGTTTTGGCTTTCCAGAGCACATTGCGGTCGCGGCTCAGTGCACTGGGCAGCCCCGGGTCGGCCGAGACGCCGGCGCCGTTCGGCCCGCGAAATCGGGGCCAGTCGGAAGCGGCCGCGAGAATGCTGATCGCAAGAAGAAGTCCGAGGATACGCATTGCAATCTATCTTAGACGGACAAGACGCAAAATGGCGAGCGTAACTGCTGACTGCAATTCCTGAATCCCTGCACCATCCTCGGAACTCTACTTATTGACGGGAAGGTAAATCAGATGGTCGCGGAGACCGATCAGGTATATCGTTTGGCTTGTCTGGAGTTGCGTGGTGGCAATCACCTGGCTGAGTACCGTGCGGAGCTGCCGGGATTGGCGGGCTGGGTCTCGTGCCGTCCCTTGCACCCTTCTCCGCGCGGCGGCGATCTTTACTACATGTCGGCCTGTAGCGAAGGAGTGATTGCCCGGGTAGCGCTCGCCGATATCGCGGGCCACGGGGAGATTGTCAGCTCCGCCGCCCTGCGTCTTCACGACGCCCTGCGCCAGCACGTGGATCACTGGGATCAATCCATGTTGATCCGCCAGCTCAACGATAGCTTTCTCGGAGGTGCGGGAAAGGGCCCCTATGCCACGGCTTTCCTGGGAAGTTTCTACTCCGGGTCCGGAGAGTTGCTATTCACCAATGCCGGCCATTTACCCCCTCTTTGGTATCGCGCCGCTGCGCGCGAGTGGAGTCTCATGTACGATTCCACGCCTCTCAGCAAAGAGATCCTCGATCTGCCTCTCGGCCTGATCGCGGGAACCTCGTATAGCCAGACCGCCGTGCAGTTGGACGTAGGCGATCTCCTGCTGTTATATACCGACGGCATCAGCGAGTCCTGGGACGAGTCCGGCGAGCAGCTTGGCCTCGAAGGTTTACTGTCTCTGGCCCGGAATTTACCTACTGAATCCGCCGCGGCCGCCGGTCAGGACCTGCTCTCGGCCGTGCAACGCTTCCGCGGCGCCATGCCGGCGGCGGATGATGAAACCGTAGTTGCTCTGCAACGGCTCCCGCAGCCATTTGGCGAAACCACCCACTAACGAGTGCTGTTTCACCGGTTTGGCTCTCTCGATCCGCCTTCTTCGGCCTTGTAATTGCTCCATTGCCGGTGGCTGTCGCAGAACGCAAGGAGAATAGCCATGAAAGACAGCATGAAACGATAAGACCGAAGGCACTGCGTATCACGTGAAAGGCGCCGTGAAAGAGAGTGTAGGCCACGCTTCATCCAAGAGCGAAGTTGAACGCTAAGTGTCCGGGGCTCAGATGTGACCTGGTTATGCCGGAAGAGAAACAGCCTTCAGTCCGACCGCTCGCTGCCGGGGATGGTGCTCTAGATGAAACACCGTCCCGGCGGCAGACTATTCTGGTCGTGGACGGCGAAGAAATCGTCCGGAAGACCATCGGCTTTATCTTCCAGCAGCGAACCGGATATAAAGTGGTCGGCGCCATCGACGGCCGCCAGGCGCAAGCAATCTTTGCTTCCCATGCGTCCGAGCTTGCTCTGCTGATTGTCGAAATTACCCTGCCGAAACTCTCCGGCCCCGACTTCGTGAATCATCTTCCCACCCTGGCGCCCCGCATTCCGGTGCTTTTTATCACTGGTATGGGTGGCTACGAAGTGCCGGGCGAGATTAGCCGCCAATTTCCGGTTCTACAAAAACCATTCAAGGCGGATGCCCTGTTGACCGCCGTAAAACCTTTCCTGCAAGCATAGACTCTCTTTAAAGTTTTCCTGCGCGGCGGCAGTCGTGCGAGAATACCATTTCTATGCCCAACGGGAAAGTAAAAGTCGGAATCATAGGCTCGCAGTTTCAAGGCGACATCCATGCAGCCTCGTTCCAGATTATGCCTGAAGAAGCCGAAGTCGTGGCCGTAGCCTCACCCAGTGCCGGCCATGCCGCGGAGCTCGCGAAAAAGTACGGGATTCCGCGCGTCTTCCTCGACTACCGGGAGATGTTACGCGAAAAAGATATCGAGATGGTCACCATTGCGGCGCCCAACACGCTGCACGCCGCCATGACCTGTGACATTGCTCGTGCGGGCAAACATGTCGTCTGCGAAAAGCCGCTGTGCATGACTCTCGACGAAGCCGACGAGATGATCGATGTCTGCCGCAGTCAGGGCGTCCTGCTGCTCTATGCCGAAGAACTGCTCTTCACGCCGAAATACGTCAAGGCGAAAGAAATGGCGGACCACGGCGCCTTCGGCAAACTATACCTGATCAAGCAGAGCGAAAAACATTCCGGGCCGCATAGCCCGTGGTTCTGGGACGTGGACCGCTCCGGGGGCGGCGTCTTCATGGATATGGGCTGCCACGGCATTGCTTTCTGCTATTGGTTCTACGGCCGCTCGCCGGTCAAGAGCGTCACTTGTCACATGGGCACCTATGTACACGGCGCCAAGACGCGCGGTGAGGACGACAGCATCTGTATCCTGGAGTTTGCTAATGGCGGAGTTGGGCTGGTCGAGAACAGTTGGGCCAAGCGAGGTGGCATGGACGACCGCACCGAAATCTACGGCGAGGGCGGCGTCAGCTATCCTAATCTGCACATGGGCAATGCCATCCCAACTTACAGTGAGTACGGTTATGGATATGCGGTAGAAAAGGCGCCCAGCACCAAGGGTTGGAGCTATCCCGTCTTCGATGAGCTATGGAATTATGGCTCACCACACGAGATGAGGCACTTTGCCCGATGTGTACGCGGCAAAGACACGCCGCAATCGACCGGAGAAGACGGGCGCGTGGTGATGGAGGTGCTGTATGCCGGCTATGCGTCCGCCGGACAAAGCCGCAAGATCGAATTACCCTTCCGTCCCGCCGATGCGAAGAAAGATGTGAAAAAGCCGATCGATTTATGGAAGTAGTAACGCCGATTTTACGAAGTGAACCCAATTTGGTACTTAAAGTACTTATTATCATTATTATAGCGGCGGCCGAAGGTGCCTCCGCGCAGCCTTACAGCGAATGGACCGTCTACGGCGGCGGCCCCGAGAGCATTCGTTATTCCTCTCTCCACCAGATCGACCGCGCCAATGTCTCTCAACTCCGGATCGCCTGGACCTTCGATACCGGCGACGCCTTCCCGGAGTCCGAAATGGAGTGCAATCCCATCATCGTAAATGGCCTGTTGTATGCCACCACTCCCAAGCTGCGCGTGATCGCGCTCGATGCCGCCACCGGCCAACTCCGCTGGTCCTTCGATCCCAAGGTGAACGAGCGTCTGGGCGGCAAAATGCGCAATCGCGGCGTTACCTATTGGGCCGAAAGCGCCGACTCGCGCATCTTCTTCGTCGCCAGCCATTATCTCTATGCATTGAGCGCGCGCTCCGGAACGCTGATCGCCGGATTCGGAGAGAACGGTCGCATCGACCTCCGGCAGGGGCTCGGGCGTCCTCCCCAAGAAATGTCCATCTCGGCGACCAGCCCCGGCATTGTCTACCGGGACTTACTCATCATGGGCAGCATCGTCAGCGAGTCGCTTCCCGCTTCGCCCGGCGATATCCGCGCATACGATGTGCGTACCGGCAAAATCCGCTGGACCTTCCATACCGTCCCTCGCCCCGGCGAGTTCGGCTATGATACGTGGCCCAAAGACGCCTGGCAGTATATCGGCGCAGCCAATAACTGGGCGGGCATGAGCCTGGACGAAAAGCGCGGCCTGGTCTTCGTTCCCACAGGCTCGGCGGCCTTCGATTTTTTCGGAGCGAACCGAAAAGGAGACGATCTGTTCGCCAACACCCTGCTCGCCCTCAAAGCCGAAACCGGCGAGCGCATCTGGCATTTTCAGGCCGTTCATCACGACCTTTGGGATCGCGACTTCCCCGCGCCTCCCAACCTGGTCACGGTCACCCGCGACGGTCACCCTGTAGACGCCGTTTCCCAGATCACCAAATCCGGTCACGTGTACCTGTTCGACCGCGCGACTGGCAAGCCCCTTTTCCCGATCGAGGAGCGCTCCGTCCCGGCCTCGGAAGCGGACGGCGAGCTGGCCGCCAAGACCCAGCCGCTTCCATTGAAACCGCCGCCCTTCGCACGCCAGATCTTTACCGATGACATGGTCACCAGGCGGACGCCGCAAGCGCACGACGCTGTCCTCGAGCGCTTGCACGAGGTGCGCAGCGCGGGTCAGTTTGTGCCACCCAGCCTGGAGGGCACCGTCATTTTTCCGGGCTTCGATGGAGGCGGCGAGTGGGGTGGCGCGGCTTTCGATCCGGCCTCCGGATGGCTCTATGTGAATGCCAACGAGATGCCCTGGATCCTGCGGCTGGTCGAGCGCCCCAAGGGCGGCAGCACTACCGGCCGCAGCTTGTATATCGCCCGTTGCTCGAGCTGCCATCGCCAGGATTTGAAGGGTACGCCACCGGAATTTCCGGCGCTGCTCGGCATCGCCCAGCGGCACACCCGTCAGGAAATCATTGCCACCATTCGCCAGGGCAACGGCCGCATGCCGGCCTTCCCCCAGATGCCCGCCGATGCGCTGAACGCTGTCGTCGCCTATATATCTACGGGCGAGGACCTCCAGCTCGCCCCCGCCCAGCCCAGCCCCTGGCCCATCGACCAGAAGTACGGTATTGACGGTTATAATAAATTCCTCGATCCCGACGGCTATCCGGCTGTCGAGCCACCCTGGGGTACCCTGAACGCCATCGATCTGAACAGGGGCGAAATCGCCTGGAAGATTCCCTTTGGCGAGTATCCGGAGCTGGTCGAGAAAGGTCTGCGCTCGACCGGCAGCGAGAATTACGGTGGACCCGTGGTCACCGCCGGAGGTCTGCTGTTTATCGCCGCCACCAACCACGATCGCAAGTTTCATGCCTTCGACAAGAGCACCGGGAAGCTGCTCTGGGAGACCACCTTGCCGGCCGCGGGCAACGCCACTCCGGCAATCTACCAGGTGGACGGCCGCCAGTTCGTGGTAGTCGCAGCGGGGGGCGGCAAGTCGGGAGCCCCGTCTGGCGGAGCCTACGTGGCCTTCGCCCTCCCGCATAAGTAAGTCGTTAAGATCTCGATTTCCAGACTTAAAGTGGTATACTCTTGAGCTACACTCGTAGCTCGTGTACAGCGTCGCGGAAAAGCAATAGTTTCGGCGGTACTCCGGATCTAATCTCAAAGGGGGTTTCGTGCTCGATCTAGCCATCGTTCGCGTCATATTCGTGCTCGTACTAACTGCGGCAGCCTACATCCTGCACCCATTGCAACAAGCCCCCTCGTTATGGGGCGCCCTGGTGGGATTTCTGCTCGGCGGCTGTATCATCTTTTTCGAGGTTCGTCTGGAGCAAGTGAGTCTGAAGCGGTTGATTGGCGCGGCTTTCGGCTCGGTACTCGGAATCATCGGCGCGTTTCTCATGTCACTCGTGCTGCGTTGGGCGCAGCCCACTGGCGGCGTTTTGTCCAATACCGTGCCTTTTCTGCAAGTCTGTCTGCTCCTCTGGATGGCCTACGTCGGTCTGGTGGTAGGCGCTAACAAGGGCGACATGCTGAACCTGTCCGCCTTAGGCGGTATCTTCGGCGGCGAGAAGGCGGGTAAGAAAGCTTTCAAGATTCTGGACACCAGTGTCATTATTGATGGCCGCATCGCCGACATCGCTGAGACAGGCTTCCTGGATGGTGTGCTGGTCATCCCGCAATTCGTACTGCGTGAGTTGCAGTTGGTGGCCGATTCAGCCGATTCCATGAAGCGCAACCGCGGCCGCCGTGGCCTGGATATTCTGCAGCGCATCCAAAAAATGGCTCACCTCAACATACAGATCGTCGAGGATGATTTCCCACACGTTCGTGAGGTGGATATGAAGCTCATAGAACTGGCCAAGGTGTACGATTCCAAGATCATCACCAATGACTTCAACCTGAACAAAGTCGCCCAACTCCACGGCGTGGAGGTGCTCAACATTAACGAGTTGGCCAACGCCCTGAAACCCATCGTGCTCCCCGGGGAGACCATGCGCGTCTTCATCCTGAAAGAAGGCAAGGAGTACAACCAGGGTGTGGCCTACCTCGACGATGGCACCATGGTGGTCGTGGACAACGCCAAAAAGGTGATCTCTAAAACGATCGATATAGCCGTCACCAGCGTATTACAGACTACCGCGGGCAAAATGATCTTCGGAAGATTCGATGAGCGCCAGCACGCCGTGGCCGGCGTCGACCGGCACGACCGGGCTCCGCGCAAAACCGAGTCACTCACTCCCGAGAAAACCACGTTAGAATCGTAGATTCCCCGGAAAGGGGGCGCATGCGCGCGCCCCGCGCCGGAATGCGTATGAAAGTAGCCGTGATTCTGCCTGCCGCCGGGCTTGGTACCCGTATGGGCCGGGCTTCCGCCGAAAAGACGGGAACCAGCCGCAAACAATTCATGCTGCTCGATGGATCGCCCATCCTGCTGCACACGGTTCGCAAGTTCGCAGCATCCTCGCGCGTCGACGAGATTGTAGTGGCCGTTCGAAGCGAGGACCTGGACTGGGCCACGGATCTGCTGCGGCGCGAAGTGCGCGGTAAAGATGTGCGCGTTGTGGAAGGCGGCAATTCGCGCCAGCAATCCGTCGAAAACGCACTGCGCACGCTCGATCCCGCGACCACCCTGGTAGCTGTGCACGACGCCGTACGGCCCTTCATCGATCTCGAGACGATCGATAAAGTCATCGACGAAGCGGCCGAAACCGGCGCCGCTATTGTGGGCATTGCGCCGGTCGACACCGTAAAGCAGGTAACGCGCGCACAGACCAACCGGGCCAAGATTCGGGCTACTCTCCCACGCGAGAAACTGGTGCTGGCGCAGACTCCCCAGGTGTTCCGGTATGACCTGCTGGTGCGCGCTTTTGCGGCAGCGCAAAACGACGGCTTCACCGGAACCGACGAATCCAGCCTGGTCGAGCGTCTCGATCAGGTCGAAGTCAGCGTAGTGCTGGGCAGCGATCGTAACATCAAGATCACCAAACCTTCCGACATGGATCTGGCCCGGCTCTTCCTCGAAGAGGAAACCGCGCCGCGCGAACTGTGAGCGAATACCGCACCGGCCTCGGCTGGGACGTCCACGCGCTGGCCCCGGGTCGCGCGCTCATCCTGGGTGGCGTAACCATCCCGTCCGAGTTGGGCCTGGCCGGCCACTCCGACGCCGATGTTCTGGCTCACGCCATCACCGACGCCATTCTGGGCGCCGCCGCGTTGGGAGACATCGGCATGCACTTTCCCGATACCGATCCCCGCTGGAAGGATGCCGGCAGTCTTTTATTCCTGGCTCATGCGCGCGACCTGGCACGCGGCCGCGGCTACTCGATCGTCAATGTGGATTCCACCGTGATCCTGGAGCGGCCCAAGCTGAAAGACTATCGCGAGGCCATTCGCCGGCAGCTCGCCCATTCGCTCGAGCTCGATCTCGACCGCGTTTCGGTGAAATTCAAGACTGCCGAAAAAATCGGGCCGGTGGGCGAAGGCCGCTCCGCCGAGGCACAGGCCGTCGTGACGCTGCGTCTCAGTTAATGGCCGGATCGCCGCACCGCTTCGTATATGCCTTCCGGAAGCGGCCCTTGGCCCGATGCAACAGCACCCGCAAATAGTCCGGGTCTACTTTTTGCCGCCGGCATATCTCCGACTTGTCGTTCTCCTGCAGGTACACCGCTGCCAGCAGGCGGCGATCCCTGGCCGGCAATTCGTCCAGTATCTGCCGCACCTGCCGCTTGGTGTCCAGGGTGATCAGGTCGGCGTCCATGTCTACCGTGGTATCCTCAGGCTCCCGTGCATGCTCGTCCATCGGGTCGTGGCGCGTTTCCGTGCGGCAGAACTCCATCAATACGTTATTGGAAACGGCGTTCACGAACGCCCCGAAGCGTTCCGGGTGTTCCACGCCGCCCTTATTGCGCAATATCTGCAAAACGCGCAACAGCGTCTCCTGCCGGATATCTTCAATCAGCTCGGGAGAGCGCAGCCGGGAACGCAGCTTCAGCACCAGCATTTTGGTGAAGTATGCGGCGAAATGATCTTCCACTAAGGCATCGCCATCGGTCAGGCGCTTAATGTAGTCTGCGTCGAAAGATTGGAAGGTCATGCCGGCCTTATATGCTATATTATGGACTGCCCCTACGAGAAGGGGACCAAGAAGGTACGAATACAGGGTCAAATCTGTTTGACGCGGCCCAGGCGAGGTCTTCTGGAGGCTTCGCCTGGAAATCCGCCGCGCCTTCGGCTCCGGATGTTTCAAATATTTCCTCTCCACGTCTATATAAGCGTAAGATTTCGCCAGCAGCTTTAACCTTTCAGGAATTTATTTCCCGATGCTTTTCATGGTCATCGAAAGTTTCAAGGCCGGCAGTGCCGCGCTGGTTGGCGAGCGCTTCAGACAATCCGGCCGGATGCTGCCCGAAGGCGTCGCCTATGAAGCGAGCTGGGTGGATGAGACCGGCGGCCGTTGTTTCCAGCTCATGCAAGCGCCCCATCCCGCGTTGCTGCACTTGTGGGCAACCCGCTGGCAAGACCTGGTCGACTTTGAAATCGTTCCGGTAGTGACCTCGAATGAGTTCTGGTCGAAGCTCCGCCCTCCGGACTGAATCTGCGCCGCTATCGCCTCGGGCGCGCGGCCGGGGATGCGGTCACGGACACATCGTCGATCAGGAAAGTGGTGGTCTTCTCGTAATCCGTCGTGGCGTGGAACACCACTTCGATGGTCTGCCCCGCGTAGGAGCTCAGATCCACGGATCGCGGCTGGAAGTACACCCCCGCTTTATTATTGTCAGAGGTCGAGTTGGTGTTATTCAGCGTAAGCGGCGTAGCCAGTAGTGTGCCGCTGCTATTGTGGATCTCGACGTACAGGTAATCGTAAGCTTTCCCGTTGGTTTCCTGAGTGGTGATGTTGAGCCAGAACGTAAGCGGCGCCGAGGGCGTGCCGGACGGGACGGCGATCGTCTGGGTCAATGTGTCGGTCTCATTATTGTTGCCGCCCAACGAGGCATAGTTTTGACCGCTGTGGGGATATGGTCCCTTCACCACAATCACATTGTGGCCCGAGATATTGGTGGTCGCCGTCCAGCCGGGTGCGCTGAGGCCGGACTTGGTGGCTGACTCAAACCCGCCGTCGGTAATGAGCTGGGTGCTGCTGCCCGAGCTGATGGTAAGTGTGACGCTGGCCGTCTCGGTCAACCCTCCGCCGGTTCCCGTGATGGCAATGGTATAGCCGCCCGCCGCCGCGGAACTGGTAGCGGAGAGGGTCAGCGTAGACGAGCCTGAGCCCGGCGCAGGAATGCTGGCGGGGTTGAATCCGGCCGTAACTCCGGGAGGCAAACCGCTGGCCGACAAGGCAATCGCCGAATTGAATCCGCCGGTAATGGCCGCGGTGACCGTGGATGTCCCGGAGCCGCCGGGAGCCACCGTCAGCGACGTGGGATTGGCCGAGAGCGAGAAGGATGGCGTGCCGCTCGAGACCACCGTCAGGCTGATGCTGGCCGTGTCTTTAAGCCCGCCACCACTTCCCGTGATGGTCACGGTGTAAGTGCCTGCCGGGGCCGAAGACGCGACGGACAGCTTCACACTGGATGACCCGGAGCCCGGCGCGGGGATGCTGGTGGGGCTGAAACTGGCCGTAACGCCCGAAGGCAAACCGCTTGCCGAAAGCGCAATCGCGGCATCGAATCCGTCAAAAACGGCAGTGTTGATGGAAGCCGTGCCGGAGCTTCCCGCCTGCACCGTAAGCGCCGTCGGATTCGCCTCCACCGAAAAGTTCGCCTTGCTGTCGGACCATGGCGTTCCGCCGGCAAAATCGCCAGTCAGCGTAGTTTCGATCGAGGCCATGATGGCCGCATTGGAAATGATCAGTCCCAACTCACGGTTCTCCGTCAGCGAAGCGTTCGAGAAGTTCTCCGATCCTATGAAGACCTGGGCGTCGGGGCTGCCGTAGTCCGCCAGGATTACCTTGGCATGGATATACAGCGAAGCGGTTTCGGCATAAGTCGCAATTTCCGCGCCGGCCGCCACCAGCTGATTGAACTCGCTCGCATACTCGTTGTCGTCGTTGGTCATGGCGATCTGCACCAGCACGCCGCGGGATGCCGCACTGGCGAGCGCGTTGACGATATTGGTGTCGCTCATCTCTTCGTTCTCGACCAGCAGGCTGTGCCCGGCCGAATTGATTAAATTGAGCAGCGCGGTTTGCGAATTGGTCGGACTCCACACCAGGTCGTCGCCATCGGGCGGGGTCACCGTCTGATTCTGGAAATCCGCGTTGAATACCTGCTCGATAGCCGCAATATCGTTGGCATCGTTCTCGATTACGGCGAAGTCGCGGCTGGTCGAGTAATACTGCGAGGTAAGATTCAGCGTCATGATGGCTGTCGTGGCATCGTCCGCCGTGATGGTCTTCTGGTGTGTGGCCGCATAGGCCGGATTGGCCCAATGCACCTCGACGCCGTTCTCCGACAAGTAGGTATAAGCCGCCTGGTTGTTGCTCTTCTCCAGGTTCTGGTCCAGAATCACGCGCACCGTGACGCCGGCCGCGGCAGCCTGCACGAGCAGTTGCTCGGCCTGCGTGTCGGTAAGCTCGTACATGGTCATGTCGATGGTCTTTTTCGCCGAGGTAATGATGTTGTAAATCGGCGTAAGACCCTGGTTTGGCTCGGTCACCAGCGTATAGGTGTAGGTGGCTGCGGGCCGGCCGGCCGCCGCCGCAACATTCATCCAAAGGGCGCTACCGGCCGGTAAAACGGCGGTTAAGGCGATGTGAAGGGCAAGGCGCGACAGCATGATTTTCCGGTGTTCCAGGCAATCATAGCGTCATTGGCGTTTCGGATCAATGGAAACTCAACTACAGTAGAGCCACAAAAGACCCGCATTTTCCTGGGAAATTCGCTTATGTCCGTGGCCGCCAGCCCTGGCCGCTAATTTCTAGTGCGCGATCATCGATGGCGGGGGCTCGTGGCGGTGAAACATCCAGTGCTTCACATCCGGCCAGAATTCCTTCATCACCTGCGAAAATGCGTCGGTAGCGAGGGCAATGCCGAGCCGTTCGACGTTGTCGGAGACGTCGCGCGTGTCGGGATAATAAGCGTTCGAGATGGCCACTGCCGCCGAATTCCCTAGTACTTCCGCGAAATTAAAGCACCGCACGCCCTCATCCGTCTTGGAGACGAAAATTCGCGTCAAGGCATAGGCGGCGCGATGCTTTTTGCTGCCGTGTCCGATCCGGAAGTAACGGGGATCTTCATGCAGCAGGCTCGGCATGATGCTCTCGGTCATCATGTTACCGATGGTCTGGTCGGCCAGAGCAGTCCCGTAGCGCCTCGCATAGCCTTTCAGTCCCTGGCCGAATGACGGGTTCTGATTTTCAAGCTGATAGAGCAGTGCAAATGCGCCCGAGGTCGGATAAACCGGCCAATCGAAGGAGTCCTTCAAACCGATGGTGAATTTTTGCCTGGGTGTCAGCGGCGAGAATGGCACGTTGTTATCGGTGGTGCGATAGTTCGGGAAGACTCCGAAGACCCGCTTATCCTGTTTTTCTCCCTGCTCGCTTTGGGGTAAGTCCTTCGCGCCAGGCTGTGCAGCGGAATCGGGCGGTTTGACGGCTGGCGGATCGGCGCTCTGCGCGCACAAAGCGGCCGGCAGCAGTGCAAGCAAAAGTAAGGAGAAGCCTTGCACCCGTGCCGATGGCGCCGTCGGACAGCTCTTTCGTTTCATGAACAAGTTCCTGGCATAGCGAAGGCCTGAACACACATACATTTGTTATTGTGATGCACTCGGGCGGACAATAGTTACCGCCCGCCTGTGCCACATGGCACAGGTCACGCCACCTGCTGGTGGGTCTCACCCGCCTGTTGCATCTGCAGCCGCTTCGGATAGACCCATTCGAGCAGCGGCGTAGTCATAAAAGTGGTCACCAGCGCCATCAACACCATGATCGAAAACATGGCCGGTGAGATCACGCCGATGTCGAGGCCGATGTTCAAAATCACCAGTTCCATCAGCCCGCGCGTGTTCATCAGAATGCCGAGCGCAGCCGCCTCCCGCCAGGAGGTGCCTGCCAGACGCCCCGCAAACATAGAGCCACCCAGCTTGCCGGTGATCGCCACTACGATTACAATCGCGCTGTACAGCCAGATCGACCGCCCGCCGCCCACTCCGATGCGGGTGCGCAGCCCCGTAAAAGCGAAGAACAGCGGCAGCAGCAGCACCACCGTGACGGATTCGAATTTGTGCAGTAGATAACGTGTAAATTCCGGCGTCTTGGGCATGATCGCGCCCATCAGGAAGGCACCGAACAGCAGGTGAATCCCGAGCCACTCGGTGGCCAGCGCGGATACCAGGACGAGCACCACGACGACCGCCACCAGGTTGTCGCTCAAGGAGTCGGCCTTACGGAAGGCCCCTTCGAACGCCGGCAGAAAACGCCGCACGACGAACAGCATGATGGCCACGTAGGCGATCGATCCGGCGATGGTCACCCAGGCAGGCCGTCCGGAGTGCGTTACCCGCACCAGCACCACGATATAGGCCAGGATGCACCACCCAGTGACATCGTCGACCGCCGCGCAGGCGATCGCCATGGTGCCTATACGGCTGCGCACCATGCCGCGCTCGGATAGAATCCGCGCCAGCACGGGAAAAGCCGTGATGCTCATCGCCGACCCCATGAACAGCGCAAAACCGGTGAAGCTAACGCCGTCGTCGGAAAGCCGCGGATAAAGATACAATGCCGTCAAGCCGCCCAGGCAGAACGGCGCGACGATGCTCACGTGGCTGGTCAGCACTGCCGCGTGGCCGTAGCCGCGCAATTCCGATGGATTGAGCGCCAGGCCCACCACGAACATGAAAACCACCAGGCCCACCTGGCTCAGCGCGTTCAAATAGCTGAGGCTCGACGGCGGAAAAAGCGCCGCCGACACATGCGGCGCCAGCCATCCCAACAGCGACGGACCCAGCAGGATGCCCGCCACCATTTCCCCTACCACCTGAGGCTGGTTGATCTTCTGGAACAGAAAGCCCACCAGGCGCGCGGCTACCAAAATGACCGCGATCTGCAGAACCAGTTGGAAGAGATTCAGCATCACTCGCCTTGTTTCCGCGGCTGGCGCGCGGCCCGGAAGGCGATCAGCCCGCAACGATTGAGCCTCATCGTGCCCTGGAGCGTGCGCCCGGCGGCGTTGCCGGCGATGGATGCCTGCAGCGATTTGCCGGACAGAGTAGCGCCGCTGACGGCGCCATCCATCGTCTCTCCATCCTTCAGCGTGATGAGGGCATAGGCGCCGGATTGCGAAATGCTCATCCCGGCCGGGACATCGGCGCAACTTACGGCGGAATCCGGCTCGATCTTCCATTCGCCGCCGACCGAAACCGGCGCGGCAATAGCGCGGCCCGCTTCCAGAATGCCCAGCAGGCCGAGCACAGGCGCGCCCACCAGCACGAGGTAAGCGGCCACGAGGTGATTGGTGATCAGATTCGCGATCTAACGATTCTAGCGGCGATGCGCTGCCGGTAGCAATCCCCGCCGTACTGGGCGTGCCTTATTCGTAGCGCAGCGCCACCATGGGATCCACGCGCGAAGCTCGCCGGGCGGGCACATAAGCCGCCAATAACGCCACCAGCGCCAACATCCCGGTGGCGGACAGGAAGGTGACCGGATCGGCTGGCTGCAAGCCAAAAAGCAGCCCCGCGATCAGGCGTTCGGCCCCCAAGGCGATCACCAGTCCGCAGCCGGCACCCGCAATCACCAGCCATAGCGACTCCCGCAGAACATACCACAGCACCGTCGTGCGCTGTGCTCCAAGCGCCATACGAATGCCGATTTCGTTGGTGCGCCGTGCTACCGCGTACGACATGGTTCCGTACAAGCCAACGCAAGCGAGCGCCAGCGCCAGCAATCCGAAAAAGCCGGAGAGCCTGGCAATCAGCATCTCGCGGGCCAGCGACCGGTCCACCATCTCAGCCATGGTGGTGACGTCGTTGATGGATAGATTGCGCTCCACGTCAGCCAGAGCCTGGCGGATGCGCGGAATCATACCGGCCGGATCGCCTGTCACACGTACCTCGAGATTATTCAGGTATTGAATCCGCTGCGTGAAGGGAAAGTACACCATGGGCGGCGTCCGCTCACGCACATTGGTGTACTTGGAGTTCTTCACTACGCCCACCACTGCAATATCTGTTGGGGGGTTCTCACCATCCATACGAAAGCGCTTCCCCAATGGATACTGATGCGGCGAAAATTGCTGAACCCAGGCCTCGTTTACCACCGCGACCTTGGGCGCGGTGGCGTTGTCCCGCGGGCCAAACGCGCGGCCAAGCAGCACCGGGAGACCCATCGCTTCAAAAAAATTCTGTCCAACGACGTTGCCACTGATCTCCCGGTCGCGCTCGGAAAGCCGGGTGTCGCCAGGCAGCGAGATGAGCGTGGTCCACTCGCCTTGATTGAAGCTGAGGAACGAAAAACTGGCGGCGCGCACTCCCGCAATGGATTCCAGGCGCTGCTCGATATTCTGATACAGGCTCGACAGGCGGGCGTCTTCCTTATAATCGCTGGCACGGTCCAGACTGAAGCACAAAACGCTCTCGCGCAGGAAGCCGGTGTCGATGTTTTCCAGATTGCGCAGACTGCGTACGAAGAGTCCGGCGCCGATCAGCAGCAACAGCGAGAGCGCCACCTGTCCGGCAACCATCACTTTCCCCAGCCGGCCCCGCGCCGGCACATTCGCCGTGGATTTACTTTCCCGCAGTGTCGGGCTCAACTCCAGCCGGGTGACCCGCAGGGCGGGCGCCATCCCGAAGAGCAATCCGGTCAGCACCGAGACGGCCAGCGTGAAGCCGAGCATCGACAGATCCGGCGCGATCTGCAAGGGAACCGGCATCGGGCCATCCGACACCAGCTTCAACAGAAGCTTGCTGCCCCACATCGCGAACAGGATGCCGCCCGCTCCGCCCACTGCGGCGAGCAGCAGGCTCTCGGTCAGAAACTGCCGGATCAACCGGCCACGCCCTGCGCCGATCGCCAGCCGCACGGCCACTTCCCGCTGCCGGGCAGTGGCGCGCGCCAGCAGCAGGTTCGCGACATTGCCGCAAGCGATCAGGAGCACCAGCCCGACCACCGCCATCAACACCTGTAGCGAGAATGAGAAGTGCCGCCGCAGGTCCGACAGCCCCTTGCTTGCCGATGTCAGATCGACGCGCGAGCGCTGCAACTTCTTTTTGTTTGCCGGAGAGATAGCCGTGCCGGTGAGGTTCTCGAAAAACTGATGAAAGATCAGGTTGGTATTTGCGCTTGCCCGGGCAATGCTGACACCCGGCTTCAGACGCGCGATCACATAGAGAAACTGCTTCTGGCCCTCCGCTAGGAATTTGTTCCCGGGTGGGATCCTGGCGACCATATGCAAAGTCATCCAGACATCCGGATACGCTCCCACGTCAGTCCCGAAGAACTCGGGCGGCGCCACACCCACGATGCTGAAAATCATTTCCCCCATGGTCATAGTGCGGTTCAGGATTCCGCGATCCATGCCGAAAACGCGCTTCCAGCAGGCATAGCTGATGACTGCGACCGGCCGGCTGGCGGCCATATCGTCGTCCAGATTGAGGACGCGGCCGATTGTGGGGTTGACTCCGAGGGTGGCAAAGTAGCTGCCGCTGACTAGTTGCGATGCGAGCGGCACGGTCTGCGTACCGCTGCCCGAGAGTTTCACGCGCATACGATCGCCGAAGCTCTCGAGCGCCAGCACTTCGGAGAAGACCTGGTTCTTCTCGCGCAATTCCTGGTAAAAGGGATACGAGAAAAGCTGCATGGCCCGATTGGGCAGGTCGTCGGTAATCCCGCGCCACTCGCCCTTGCCGAACAGCACCAGCTCCTCGGGATTCCGAACCGGCAAATCTCGCAGCAAAACGGCATTCAGCAGCGTGAAGATCGCCGTATTCGCTCCGATGCCAAGCGCCAGCGAAAGAGCCGCCACCAGACTGAATGCGGGATTCTTCAGCAGCAGGCGAACGGCGTAGCGGACGTCCGACAGTATTCCACTCATGTGGCTTGGACGGCGATCCAGCCGGGCCGGTTAGCCGCCGAACAGGGCCGCCGCGCGTTTTTTCATTTCCTCGGCCGACATATCCTCTTTGCGCGTGGAGAGGGACCAGCGATGGCCAAACGGATCTTCGAACTGGCCGACCCGGTCGCCATAAAATTGATCTGCCACCGGCCGTAGAACCTTCGCTCCCGCCGCTTCCACCTGGCGTGCCAGGGCGTCCACATCCTCGACATATAGATGGATCGTTACGGGCGAGCCGCCCAGCGTTTTCGGACCCACAAAGCCCATCTCCGGGTATTCGTCCGCAAGCATGATGTTGGCCTTGCCAATCTTGAGTTCGGCATGACCGATCTTTCCGGCCGGATCTGCCAGCCGCAGCGTTTCCGTGGCGCCAAATGCTTTCTTATAAAACTCGATCGCGTCGGCGGCACCCTTGATGCTCAGGTACGGCGTGGCTCCCTCGTAGCCCTCTGGTATTGCTTTCACTTGATTTGTCATAAGCCCATTCTGGCTGAACGTGGCGCCTCTCGTATTGTAAAAAATTGCCGTCAGTCGCCGTCAGTCGCCGTCAGTCAATGATGGGAACGTGATTGAGATGTTCCGTGCTCTGCGCCAGATAAGCCGATGGAGTGAGGCCGGAAAAGGCGCGGAAGTCGTGTATGAAATGGGCCTGGTCGAAGTAGCCACAGTCGGCCGCGACGCCCGCCCAGTCGGCCGGCAGACCCGAGCGCACCAGGCGGAGCACTTTTTGAAAGCGCCGCACCCGGCAGAACAGTTTGGGCGTCAGACCAACCTGGCTGTCGAAGATCTGTATGAAACGCTTGGCGCTCAAACCGATCTGTCCGGTCACCTCCGCGATCGTACGCTTTTGCGGCGCCTGAAACTCACGCAAGGCGAACGTCACGGCAGGGTGCCGCTCCAGCCGCCGCAGGCGCTTGAGAAACACGTCTTCGAGAATGCGAAACATGACCTGCGGCGTGGCGGCTTCGAGCAGCCGCTCGCGTAGCTCGCCGGCCTGCGCTCCCCACAAAGTTTCGAGTGACAGGTGCATGTTCTGTATCTCGCTCGCGGGCATGCCCAGAAATGGGAAAGCGCCGCCCGGCTTGAAGTGCACGCCGAGGACAGACTCCTGCTGGGAAGTATCGATGACAAAGAACTCCGAATGGACACCCACCAGCAACGAGCCGCGAAAAGTCCGGACCTTCTCCGTACTCTGCCGTTCATACATACGCGTCTGGTCTTCACGCAGGTTGAAGACCAGCTCCATCGATCCATTGGGCAGCAGGCGTTCCTTCTTATGGGGCTGCCGGTAGCCTTCGTAAAACCAGAAGAGGCCTATAAAATCGGACAACGGAGGCCGCGGAATGTAGTGGAGCCAGCGCATCAGCGGCCGCTCATCGCGAGCACGACTCACCACCGGCAGCCATATAGGCACGCGTACGGCCACGCGGGATAAGGGCCGCTGGAATTTTGGCCACCGCCAGATTCCAAACGCCGGCTTGCAAGTCGCGGCTCGCCAGCACACGGCCTGAATTCGGATCGAGCCCCAATAGCCGAACCCCTTGCTCATCCGGGCCGGTCGACTCCAGCACAAATAGTTCGCTGCGATCGCGCGCGGCAGCCATGCGATTCACGTAAACCCCTCCCTGCATGTAGTCTTGCACGCTGCCGCTCGCCGGGTCGATGACGTAGATTCCACCACGCGCCTCCTGCGCGCAGGCGCGGCGGCGGTCCAGTTTGTACCCGAAAGCTTCCGCGATAAAAAGCTGGCGATTCCCGGCGGTCATCATCAACAGCAGATTCTGTGTGCAGTCGCCGTGCAGATCCGGTAAATGTACACGCTTGGCGGGCGGCAGCTCCGTCGTCCTATAATCTATACGCCAGAGCTTGCCGCCGTCTTCGCCGTGGCTGTACACGTAGAACCAGTTGCCCACCCAGGCACCCATGGCCGGTCCGGAAGGAACCGCGATGCGGCGGGCGAGCTCTCCGCGAGATGCATCGAAAACATCCACCGATGGCGACGGTGTGTTGGTGACCCCCACCAGCCACTGCCCATCGGGCGAGGGATGCAAGCTGTAAGTTCCGGGAGCCTTGATGCCGGGCAGTGGCGCCAGCATCTTGGCGTCGAACACCTCCACACTGCCGTTGCCGCGTTGCGTGAACAGATAGCGGCCATCCGCGGATGGCGCGCCAAACAGCGCAGGGCCGGTCAGCAGGCACATCTGCCGGGTTGCCAGGTCAAGTGAGAACAGGCCGCAGCAGTCACCCGGCGCCCCTTCGCTCTCCTGGGCGATATAAAGCCGGCGACCGTCCGGGCTGGCGCTGACGCTTTCGGTCTGCCCATTCACCGTCAAGCTGCCGAGTGGTCTTAAGGAATCTGCATCCAGAATTTCGATCCTTCCGGAGGCCTTCACGGCCAGGACTACAGTGACCGGCTCCTGGGAAAAAGCGGCGATTGCCGCCATGGCCGCAATACTCACGATGAACAGCGTACGCATATTTCCTATTTCGCCGGCTTGTCCGGTTCCGGCGGCTTAGCCGGTGGCGGAGTCTTGCGCTTGGGCGGCGGCACCACGATAATTCCTGTATACACCGGGACCAGATAGTAGCTGGGGTCGGGAGCAGGCGCAGGCGGGTTGGTCACAATCACGATGGGCTGTGCGGGCGGCGGGGCCGGCGCACTCGTGTACGCCGCTGGCGCGCGGGCTTCGGGCGAGTCCGCCGGACCCTCGAAAGTTACGCCACTCAGAACCGGCACGACGCGTGTGCTACCGGCGCGCAACACCGCGCGGGACGCTTCCAAACGAGCCGCCGGGAATGCGGGCGATGGCAGCGCCGCGGTGAAAACGGCCGTAGCCAAGGGCTCCTGCGGCCGCGCCGGCAACCCCGCCGGATCGATCTCGCGAGCCTCGGGCGCAAAAGCGGCGTAAGTCGTATTCGCGTTCAAAAACAAATGGGGAACAACCGGTGGCTTCCACTCTTCGCCGGGCGCGAGCGGCCCCCAGCCCACCAGTCTGGCGGTCGTCAGCCAGTACACTTCTCCCGGCTTGAATACGGCGTTCTTGCCCGGCGCCCATACCCAACCGGTGCCCTCTTGCAGCATCCAGCGGCCGTAATGGTACGGTAACCAGCCCCACGAATCGTCGCTCACCCACGTGTAGCCCAGCCCGTCGTACCAGCGCCACTTGCCATTGCGAAACGGCGCCCAGACTTCGGGCATCTTGGGTTTCCAGACGGCGCCGAAATCCCCGGATTGTATCCAGGTACCGCCGGCATCCAGGTCCGCCACGCCGTAGCGCAGGTGCGGCACGTGTCCGGCCGACGCGCTCGACGACAAGACCTTATCGCGCTCACCGCTCCAACGGTCGGTATCGAGCGGAGAAATCTCGCGGTACAGGGAGAATCGCGCGGGATGCGCCGGATCGATGCGGGCCATCTGCCCTTCTTCCAGGTCGAACTCCGCCGTCGGAGAGGAAAAGCGTGCCACGCCCTCGGCGGCTGCGATCTGGCTCCATTGCTCGCGGGCTTCCAGGCGCAGACGGGCGCCCCTGTGGAGGGTGAGTTGCGCTCCGGGCACGGCCAGCATCAGCGCGTCCCTGCCCTCCGCCGCCCCGGTGAAGTAGGCCAGGCCATGGTCGAGCGAAATGAGGGTGATGCGCTGTCCGGTGGAAAGTCGCGTGTAATCGGAAAGCTCCGCCAGCGAATCGCCGCCCAAACGCAGGATGCTGCCGTCGTCCAGCTCCAGCTCGACGCGCGACGAGGCTTCCGTACGCAGCCACGCCAGTTCCCCCAGCGGCATGTTCCGCAGCGCGGGTTCCCACCCATCCGCCGCGCGGATTTGGACTTCGACTTTGCCATCGAAGTCGCCCAAACGGGCATAGCGCGGCTGCCCGGCCAACACAGTCATCGGAAGCAGCCACAGCAACAGGCTTCGCATCAGTTCCCGGCGTTAATCCACAATTATGACGCCAATCGGGTCCCGGGTGTGGTACCGATTTGGCAGCCACATCTGGTAAGTTTGTGGCAATGGCCAGTAATCGAACTGTGTTCGCGCTGGTGCTCCTGGCGGCGCGCTGCGCGGCCGGCGCCGATCCGACCTTTCTGCGGCGGTCTGTAGTCGAGATCGTACCGCGCCCCGACGATCTGACCGCCGGCGCGGCCGGTGCTTCCTACCAACCTATTTTCGGCGCGGGAGATTCGCAGGCAAGCCAGTTGAAGAGCGTCGCGCGGTATGGCGCGCTGACTGTGGAGCCCAATGGGGCAAGCGCCCTGGTCAGCTATCCGGCCGAAGAGCAGATCTATTTTGTGCTGGCGGGCAAGGCCACGCTGGTTTATGGAGCCCAGCGCGCGGCCATTCGCCGCAACGACTTCATGTATCTTCCGGTGGGACTGAAACACGGCATCGCCAACGCGTCGGACGGGCCGGTGCGATTGCTGGTGATGGGGTTCCGCATTCCGCCAGGCCAGGCGGCTGCGCCCACCCCGAAGCTCCTGCTGGCGAATGCCGATGATGTGGCGTTCGTGCCGGTCGAAGGACACGGACAGACCGTGCTATTCAAACTGCTGATGGGGACTACCGCCAGCCGGCGCGACAAGCTGGCCGCCGCCAGCCGGATGGTAAGCCTGTTCATCATGGACTTCGCGCCCGGCGGCACCAACATCCCGCATCACCACCCTAGGGAGGAAGAGATTTATTACATCCTGCGCGGCCATGGCGATATGGTCGCCGGCGGGGGCGCCGACGGCAACGAGGGCCGCTATCCAGCCAAAGAGGGCGACGCGTATTTCATACGGCTGAATGCCACGGTCGGATTTTACAGCAGGTCCGCGGGCGGCGACCACGATCTGGTACTGGCGGTTCGCTCGCTCTACCCGTTCGGAAAACCGGATATTTAGGGGTAACCGGACATGTAAGATGGATGGAGAAGATTATGAACGTCCGCACCTTGCCTGCGCCATTGATCTGCATTCTCTTCGCGTGGAATCTGTCCGCGCAAACAACGTTCACCAAAGACGTCGAGCCGATCCTGCAGGAGAGATGCCAGGGCTGCCACCGTCCCGGTGAGGCCGCGCCATTTTCGCTACTCACCTACGAGCAGGCTCGTCCGTGGGCAAAGGCGATCAAAGAGGCGGTGCTCGAGCGCAAGATGCCGCCGTGGTTCGCCGATCCGCACTACGGAAAGTTTTCCAACGACAGGTCGCTCAAGCAGAGTGAAATCCATACCCTGGTGGCCTGGGTGGATGCCGGAGCTCCCCAGGGGAATCCCAAAGACATGCCGCCGCCCCGTGAATTTGTGGAGGGCTGGGCCATTCCCAAGCCGGATGCCGTGATCGAACTGCCGGCGCCTTACGAGATTCCGGCGACCGGAACGATCGAGTATCAGCATATTTTGATCCCGGCGCCTTTCAAGACCGACAAATGGGTGCAGTTCGCCGAAGCACGGCCGGGCGATCGTACGCGCGTGCATCACATCATCGCCTTCATACGCGAGCCCGGATCGCAGTGGCTCAAAGATGCCAAGCCCGGCATTCCGTTCGTGCCCGCCAAAGTGAAAGCGGACGAGAATAGCGACACCAGCGAGCTTCCGAGCGACTTTTTAGTCGGCTACGCGCCCGGCCAGCCGCCGGAAATGTACGGGCCAGGGGAGGCCAAGCTGATCAAGGCCGGCTCCGATATTATTCTGCAGATTCATTACATGACCAACGGGAAACCGGGCACGGATCGCAGCAGAATCGGATTGGTCTTCGCCAAGGAACCGCCGTCCAAGCGCGTTCTGACTTTATCGGCCACTAATGGCAAGTTTAAAATTCCGGCCGGCGATCCTAACTACAGAGTGGATGCCGAATTCGATATTCGCACCACGGTGACGTTGTACGGCCTGCATCCTCACATGCACGGGCGCGGCAAGGATTTCGAGTACCGGATCCAGTTTCCGAGCGGCGAGACACGCACGCTGTTGAGCGTCCCGCATTACAAGTTCGGTTGGCAGCTTTGGTATAACCTGAGCGAGCCGCTGGTGCTTCCGAAGGGCACGAAAATCGAATGCACGGCGCATTTCGATAACTCGGCCAACAACGCCGACAACCCCGATCCGACCAAAGATGTCATCTGGGGAGATCAAAGCTGGGACGAAATGATGGTAGGCTTCTTCAACCTGGTCTTCGACGCCAGGATGCCTGTGAAGGACCTGTTCCCGCCCACCCGCACCCAGGTCGCAGTAGCTGACAATTGAAGGTGCGACTTACATTGCAGTGCCTCGTGGGCATGGCTATCGGCTCCGCCTTAGTAGCCCAAAGTGCGGCGCCCAGGAAAAAGCTGCTGGTAATCGGAGAAGAGAAAGGGTATCGCCACGAAGCGGTGTCCCATGCGATGAGCACCATCGAGCGTCTGGGCCGCGAAAGCGGAGTATGGGATACTTTCATTCGCACCGACACCGAAGCTTTAACCAAGAAAAAGCTTGAATATAACGCCAAAAACCTTAACGACTTCGACGCCGTGCTGTTTTATACCGGCGGCACGCTCGAGATGGACGATCGGCAGAAAGCCGATCTGCTCTCCTTCGTTCATGACGACGGGAAGGGATTCATCGGTGTGCATAGCGCCGCGATTACCTTCACCAACTGGCCTGAGTACGGCGAGATGCTGGGCGGTTACTACGATGAACATCCCTGGGGTACCTTCGCGGCTCCGATCATCGTCGAAGATCCCGCTTTTCCGGGCATGGGGCAATGGAAGAAGTCCTTTACTCTGCAAGATGAGATCTATCAGGTGAAAAACTTCTCCCGTGAGAATACACGCGTTCTCATGCGTCTCGATGCGGATAAGCTGGACCTTACCAATGCGCGCGTGCATCGTAAAGACAAAGATTTTGCGGTAACCTGGGCGAAAATGTATGGCAAGGGACGCGTGTTCTATTCCTCGCTCGGACACGTCGAAAGTAATTGGGATATGCCCGAAATGCAGGCCATGTTCACTGGAGCTATCAAGTGGGCTATGCGCCTGACAGACGCCGATGTCACTCCGAGGCCCGCGCCATGATCACGCGAAGAACCTTCCTTGGCGCTTCTATCGCGGCTTCTTCTCAGTTGGCGATAGCCGCCCGAAAGCTCAACTTAGGGATAGGCACCTATACCTATCACAGCCTCTCGATGGATGACATGATCGTTCAGTTGAGGCGGCTTCAGATAGATGAAATCGAAATGTCGCGCGGCGAATTCATGTTATTCAGCCGGCCTTCGCCTGAGATGTTTACCTCGGCGAAGAGTAAGTTCGATCGAGCCGGTATCCGGTGCGTTTCTTACTACACCGCCACCATTAAGGATGATACCGATCTAGATCACGCGGCTCATTTTGCAAAGCTGCTCGGCGCTGGTAATATCACCGGCGACGCGACCGGCGATATCCTGAAACGGATCGATGAGCGCCTCACCGCGGAAAACCTGACTTTCGGGATTCATAATCATTATTTCAAGCAGAAATTCGCGTATGAGAGCCCCGAGGATGTTCTGCGGGCTCTGGCGGGCCTCTCCGATACCATGGGAGCATCGCTCGACGTGGGACACATTGCCTCCTGCGGCTACGATACGGTGGACGCGGTCCGCAAGCTGGCCCCGCATCTGAAGATGGTACACCTCAAAGACATACAGGCATCCGGCGGAGAGGTGAACGTGTTACTCGGAAAGGGCATTGCGCGTATCCCGGAAGTGATGAACGAGCTCCACAAGGTCAATTACGGCGGCCTGGTCGCCATCGAATATGAACACGAGGGCAGCGTGGACGAGGACGTTCGCATCGAGGTTGAGTATGCCCGCAAGCTCTTGTAGAGTGCTCCTGCTGCTGGTTGCCGTATTCGCAGCCCTGCGGGCGGAAGAAGCGCATGTGCCTCTGGCGATCGGCTCGCCTGCCCCCGACTTTACGCTGCCCGGCGTGGATGGCAAGACACACAAGCTGAGTGACTACTCCGCCAGCCCCGTGCTGGTTATTGTGTTCACTTGCAATCACTGTCCCACGGCCCAGCTTTACGAAGACCGGATCAAGCGCCTGGCCGCCGACTATCGCGACAAAGGTGTCACGCTGGTGGCCATTCAGCCCAACGATCCCAATGCGCTTCGAGTGGACGAGATGGAAATGTCGGACATGAGTGACACCCTGGAGGAGATGAAGATTCGGGCAGAGTACCGTCACTTCAATTACCCGTACCTTTACGACGGCGCGACTCAATCTGTGGCTGAGGCTTACGGTCCGACCGCCACGCCGCACGTCTTCATCTTCGACAAGGAGCGGAAACTGCGCTACCAGGGACGCGTGGACGATAACCAGCGCGAGCTGCTGGTGAAAAGCTCTGACGCGCGCAACGCGCTCGATGCGCTGCTGGCGGGCACACCCATTCCGGTGACGCACACCGGCGTCTTCGGCTGCTCGACTAAATGGAAATACAAAGAGGCCAGCCGCGTGGAGGCCCTGCGTAAGATCGAGTCGAGCCCGGTCGGGCTCGAAGCGATCACCACCGATAAATTGAAAGAACTCCGCGCGAATCCCACCGGTAAGCTGCTCCTGATGCACTTCTGGACAACGTCCTGTAGCACCTGTGTGACCGGATTTCCCGACTTCGAGACCACGCTCCGCATGTATCTTTCCCGCGAATTTGCATTGATCACCGTTTCTGCCGACTCACCTGACGAGCGTGCGGAGGTCTTGCAGTTCCTCGAAAGGCAGCACGCCACCAGCCGCAATTTGCTGTTCGCTTCACCGGACCGGTACGCGCTCGAAACAGCCTTCGGCGCCAGATGGGATCCGGCACAGCCCTACACCATGCTGCTCGCCGCCGATGGAAAGGTGCTCTACCGGCACGAAGGGGCTGTGGATATCATCGACCTGCGGCGCACCATCCTGGCGAATCTGGAAACCGATTATCCGGGTTTTCGCGAATACTGGGTTACCCGCTAGCGACCCGCCTACTCACAGCGCAGCGCTTCGACCGGATCGATCCGCGCGGCCCGCACCGCCGGAGTCCAAACCGCCAGCAATGCAACCGCGGTCAATACCACCGGCACAGTTACGAACACCAGCGCATCCCAGGCCTTCACTCCGAACAGGAAGCGCTCCAGCAGCCGCGTAAGCCCGACAGCCGCAGCCATGCCCACCGCCACACCCCCGAGCGCGAGCCGCATGCCCTGCCACACCAGCATATTGCGAACATGCCCGGCCGCCGCACCCAGAGCCATACGTATGCCGAGCTCCTGCCGGCGCTGCTCCACGGCATAAGCCATCACTCCGTAAATGCCGATGGCCGCCAACATCAACGCCGCGCCTCCGAAGATGGTCAGCAGGGTCATGTTGAAATCCTCGCGCGCGATGGATTCGCCGACCACTTCATCCATGGTACGGACCTGCGCTACCGGCAGGCCGCCGCTCGCCTCTCGCAGCTCCCGCTCTATCGCCGCACCCAGGGATCGCGGGTCGCCGTGCGTACGCACAATCCAGACCATACGCAAAGCGCGCGCCGCCAGCGCCGTGATGCCATCCGTCACCTGCGCCATCGGCACATACACCACCGGCCCCGGATGCTGACTCAGTCCCCCATCGTGAACGTCTCCCACCACGCCGACGATCTGCCGCGCCGGCTCCTCAAACTCCGGCCCATACCCCTTTCCCAGGATCACGCGGTCGGCCAGCGGGTCGGCCTTGGATGGATATCCTGTCCAGAACTTGCGCGCCAAGGTTTCGTTGATGATTGCGACGCGCCCCGCTCCGGCGTCGTCGCGTTCACCGAAAACGCGCCCGCGCCGCACCGGTATTTTGAAGATATCGAAATAGCCGGGTGAGACGGTCATCCAGCCGCGTCCATCGTAGACGACGTTACCCGGCGCCCGTCCCACGACATTGAATGGAATCCCGAAGTGACCTTCCAGCGGCAGACTGTAAGCCGCGCCGGCGCGCACCACGGCAGACAGCGACTCCAGGCGCGCGAGGCCGTCGCGCAGGAGCCTGTTCACTGTGGTTGTCTTGTCAAACCGCGAGCCCGCGAGCGACATTCGCATGGTCAGGATGTGATGCGCATCGAAACCGGGATCGACGCCCCGCAGCGCGATAAACGTGCGAATCAGCAGCGCCGCTCCTATCAGCAGCACCAGCGCCAGGGCCGTCTCGCTCACCACCAGCAGCGCGCGCGTGCGGTTCTGCCGCAGCCCCGTTCCGGCTCGCCCGCTACTCTCTTTCAGCGTGGCGCTCAGTTCCGCGCGCGAAACTCCCAGCGCTGGAATGAGGCCGAATAACACGCCCGTCGCCAGTGAAACGAAGACGGTGAAGGTCACCACGCGCCAGTCCATCGCCACGGCCGCGCCGTGTTCGCCAATCCTCGGTATGTCGCCGGGATTGGCCGCCAACAACGTACGCACGCCCGCGGCCCCCACCGCCAGTCCCAAGGCGCCGCCCATTAGCGAAAGCACCACGCTTTCGGTGAGTAATTGTCTGATGATCCTCGACCGGCTGGCGCCCATCGCCGCGCGTAAGGCAATCTCGCGCCTGCGCCCCGTCGCGCGAACGAGCAAAAGGTTCGCCATATTCGCACAAGCGATCAGCAGGACGAAGCTCACCGCGGCGGCCAGCACCAGAAGCGAAGGGCGGACGTCGCTCACTATGGAATCCGCGAATGGCTCGACGCTGAATCTATCCCGCGGCCCCATGATGTTCGGATACTTGCGGCGAAACTCCTCTGACGCGAGCGCAAGCTGCGCATTGGCTACGCCCGGAGACACGCCGCGCCTGAGCCGGGCGACGACGTTGAAATATTGCGCGTGGTCGTCGCTCGCGGGATCAATCTGAAATGGCAGCCAGACCTCGGGCGGCGCATCGAGCTCGGTATCGAAACCCCGCCCCAGCACGCCCACCACCGTGTAAGTGGTGCCGCTTAGCAAAATGGTCGTGCCGGTGATGTGCGGATCGCCGCCGAAGCGCCGCTGCCACAGTCCGTAGCTCATGACCAACACGTGCACGCCATGGGGGCGATCCTCCTCCGCGGTAAAGGTGCGCCCGAGCGCAACCGGGGCGCCCAACAGCCGGAAATAATCTGCCGTCACGTGAATGCCGTGAATCTGCTCGGGAAAGGAGCCGCCGGTCAGGTTGAAGCCGGCGCCCTGATATTCATAGGCGCAGACATCTTCAAAAACCTGCGTTTGCCGGCGTAGCACATTGAACTTGGTCGCCGAAGCCCCGTAACTCGGACCAGCCGGCGTGGTCACCAGAAACAGCACGATGCGGCCGGGATCGGGATAGCTCAGCGGCTTCAGCAGCACCCTGTTGACGACGGAAAAAATGGCGGTGTTCGCCCCGATGCCCACTGCCAGAGCCACCAGGGCCGTGGCCGTAAACGCGGGAGTTCTCCAGAGCGCGCGTATCGCATAACGAGCATCCTGATAGAAGCTTGCCGTGGCCGGCACGTCTGGAGCTTACCACAGCCGTGGGGTACAATAAGTCACTCAGGGAAGAGCAGCTAATCGCATGAATCGACGATTTTTCCGGAGGCTGGCGGCCGTATTGGCGCTGGCCGTTCCGCAGATGGTTTCCGCGCAGACAGCGCGTCCCCAGGGCAGTGCGAGTTTTACCCCGCCCCAGATCATTCCCCTCGGTTCGAGTTTGACGTACACCATGACCAATGCTCCGGACACGTTTACGGCGACCACTACTTTCAGTTCGACGCCGGTGACGGTGGATAATGGCGCGGTGAAGATTTGGCAGACGCAGACGGCCACCGCAGCCAACGCGGAGTGGGATGTATTTTATATGGAAACCACCAGCGGCGGGCCGTTAGCCGGCGCTATCGATGGGAACTGGCAGATCGTGATTAACTATGATCTCAGCGCGGCCGCTGATTTTGACCAGGTCGTCAACCAATGGCTGGTGAACGGCACGCCGGTGAGCCCCCTCACCAACGGAATCGGCAGCATCTGCTGCGCGACGACTACCAATCCGATCATACCTGGGGCGGCTTACTACAACTCCGGTTTTAGCGGGGCGCTGGCTGCCGGTGTCCAGACTAACTGGCGCCAAATATATGTGGATCCTTACAGCCTGGTTTCAAACGGAGGCATCGATGCGAGCACAGCGAACGAGTTCATCTTTGGACTGCACTTCACGCTCCAGCCGCCTGGGCCGGTCGTCCAGGATGCGGTCAGCGCCAGCGCATTTGGAGAATTTCCTACCTTCGCGCCCGGCTCCTGGATTGAAATCTACGGAACGGATCTCGCGGCGGGCACCCAGACCTGGGGCGCGAGCGATTTCAGCGGAGTGATCGGGCCTACCACGCTGGGAGGAACCACCGTAACCATCGGCGGCCAGTCTGCTTTTATCGATTACGTGAGTCCCCTGCAGGTGAACGTGCAGGTGCCGGGAGGCGTGACCACGGGCGCGCAACCGCTGGTGGTCACCACCGCGGCCGGCTCCAGTGCGCCTTTCACTGTCACCGTGAATACCACCCAGCCTGGACTTCTCAATCCGGCTAATTTCGACATCGGCGGGACAAAATACGTCGTCGCGCAGTTTGCCGATGGGAGCTACGTTCTACCGCCCAACGCGATTGCCGGTCTTACTTCCGAGCGCGCGAAACCAGGTGACACCATCGTATTCTACGGAATAGGCTTCGGCTCAGTTAGTCCGAACATTCCGCCAGGTCAGCTTGTGGAGCTAAGCAATACTCTCTCCGATAAGCTCACCGTGTCGTTCGGTGGTGCGCCTGCGACCATTTCTTACGACGGCCTGGCTCCGACTTACATGGGACTCTATCAGTTCAACATCATTGTCCCAAGCGTCGCCCCCAGTGATACAGTGCCTTTGACTTTTACCCTGAACGGTGTCAGCGGCACACAGGCGCTCTCAATCGCTATCGGTAATTGAGAAGTATAATAAGCAGGATGCTACCGGAGAAGGTTCCACCCCCGGCGCTATCCTGGCTCGATCGCGGACGGCAGCGGTTCGAGCGGCTCCTTTCCGGCCGCGCTCCATCGGATCCGCTGTACCTGACCAATCGCACGCGGTTGCAAAAGCTGAAGATCGCCGCGCTGATCGCCGTGCCCGTTCTGATTCTGGGAGCGCTGGTGATGGCCGGCTCTACGGACATGTTTCACTTCACCAGGGTGGATCCGTACGAACACCCGCTCACCGAGGTCCCGCCCGCGCCCGACCTCAAGCCGATGTCCAGCGCGAGCCCGGCGCCCGACACCATGGCTGCTGCAAATGGCCTGGAAGTCGTCAACATACACATCGCCAGAGACGAGAATCCGCCCGTAGTAACTGGTATGGTGCGCAACAACACGAGTCAGAAGGTCGAATCCGCAATGGTCAGTTTCTACCTGGCCGACAGGCGCGGCAGCCTGCTGGGCTCCGAAACTACTGAGGTGCAGGGCGTAGGGCCCCACAGCGCCGTTGCTTTCCGCGCACCTGTGAAAATCGCGGATGCGGAATACGTGCAGGTCCGCGAAGTACACCCCAACTAAATTGCCAGCCGATGGACCGTCTGCCTTTTCAAGCCACCCGCGCCGGCGCGTTATATCAGAACATTGGTCCGCTGCCCGTTTCAATCCTGCTGGACGACGTGCGCAGTATGTACAACGTCGGCGCATTTTTTCGCACGGCCGATGCGGCTGGTGTAGAAAAGTTGTATCTTTGCGGAATCACCAGCCATCCTCCCAAACATGCCATCAGCAAGACGGCCTTGGGCGCGGAAGAGCGCGTTCCGTGGGAGCACGGCCCCAACGCGTGTCTGTTCCTCGAAAGACTGCGTGCCCGGGCGGGCGAAATCGCGGCGGTCGAGACCACTGTGCACGCGGTGGATCTGTTCGATTGGAAGCCGCGCTTTCCCGTATGCCTGGTCTTCGGACACGAGGTGACCGGTATACGTCCGGAGATCGAACAGATGTGCGATACGCACGTGCGCATCCCTATGCTGGGCGCCAAGCATTCGCTCAACGTGGCAACCGCCGGCGGCGTGGCGGTCTACGAGCTGCTGAGAAAGTACCGGGAACTGCAGAACATAATGAAGAGATGATCGAGCCCTGGTATGTCGCCGGTATGTTGAGCCGGTTTCGCTCCGCGGGAGATGGCGAAGCGGAAAAGAGCCGGGAGCTGGCGCTGGCGCTGCTGGCTTCCTCGCCATCGCCGTTTTGGAGGGGGCAATTCAATCCGGGACATATCACCTGCACGGGTCTGGTATTCAGCCCCGCGCAAGATCGCATTCTCCTGGTGTTTCACAGGCGCTTGCAGAGATGGCTGCTTCCGGGAGGCCACGTGGAAACGGACGATGCGCTGATCGGGGACGCGGCGCGGCGCGAAGTCGTGGAGGAAACCGGCGCTGCGCTGCGCGCCGACGACGCGCCGCTACTGGTGGGCGTGGATGTCCACGGAATTCCGCCGCGCCGTGACGAGCCGTTCCATCTCCATCACGACTTGATCTTCCGCTTTCAAGCCGGGTCCGACGCCTGCCAGCCCTCCGAAGAAGCGCGCGAAGTGGTCTGGTGTAGCGTTCCCGAGTTCGATCGCTATCAACTGCCGGGCAGCCTGCGGCGCAGCTACGCGCGGGCCGTGGCGCCGGCGTGCGAAACTGAGAGCTGAGTGTCTCTCGAACGCGATCAGCTTCCCAAATCCGAGCGCCTGCGCGCGCTGCTGCCCGACATAAAGGAACTGGTCCGCCCACGCCGCGGACTGCTGGCCTTGGGCTTCGCGCTGATGGCCATCAATCGCGTCTCAGGACTGGTTCTGCCGGCGTCCACCAAGTACCTGGTCGACGATATTCTGGGCAAGCATCATTACGGGCTGCTGCGTCCTTTGATTCTGGCGGTAGTGGCCGCCACGCTGGTGCAGGGCGTCACTTCCTTTGCCCTGACGCAACTGCTTTCCAAAGCCGCGCAGCGCCTGATCGCCGAGCTGCGCCGCAAAGTGCAGGTGCATATAGGAAGACTGCCGGTATCGTTCTACGACGGGACCAAGAGCGGCATGCTGGTCTCGCGCATCATGAGCGACGTGGAAGGCGTGCGCAACCTGATCGGCACCGGCCTGGTGGAATTCGTGGGAGGACTGCTGACGGCGGTGTTGGCGCTGATCGTCCTGCTGCGGCTCAGCCCCACCATGACGGGCGTGGCGCTGGGCGCAATCGTCATTTTCGGCCTGGCGCTGAGAAAAGCATTCGGCATCATGCGGCCGATTTTCAGAGAGCGCGGAAAGATCTCTGCCGAGGTAACCGGACGCCTCACCGAATCCCTGGGTGGGGTGCGTGTGGTGAAGGGCTATCACGCCGAGGCCGCGGAGGCCAACGTCTTTGCGGGCGGAGTGCAACGCCTGCTGGACAATGTGATGAAGAGTCTGACGGCTACGTCGTTCATGAGCTTCGGAGCGACCGTCATGGTAGGCGCGCTTGGCGCTCTGGTCATGTATCTTGGCTCCCGCCAGATCATGGCCGGAACCCTGACTTTAGGTCAGTTCTTCACCTTCACCATGTTCCTGGCCTTTATGGTGGGTCCCGTATTCCAGATCGTGGGAATCGGAACGCAGATCAGCGAAGCCCTGGCCGGCCTGGAGCGTACGCGCGAGGTGCTGAACGAGCGGCCTGAGGATGAGGACCCGCGCCGCAGGGTGCCGGTCGGACGCATCGCCGGAGAAGTAGTTTTCGACCACGTCACTTTCGCCTACGACGAAGGCAAGACGGTGCTGCACGACATCTCCTTCCGCGCCGCGCCGGATACGGTGACCGCCCTGGTAGGCGCGTCGGGCTCCGGCAAGTCGACGATTATAGGTCTCATCGCGGCGTTCTACACTCCGGGGCAAGGGACTGTCCGGGTCGATGGAGTGGATCTTGCAACAGTGCGGCTCGACTCCTACCGCACGCAACTGGGCGTGGTCATGCAGGACACCTTTCTGTTTGACGGCAGCATTCGCGAGAATGTGGCCTTTTCGCGCTCGCACGCTACTGAGGCGCAGATTCGCGAGGCATGCCGCATTGCCCGCGTAGACGAATTCGCCGATTCCTTCGACAAGGGTCTGAACACTGTGGTAGGCGAAAGGGGCGTCAAGCTGTCGGGCGGACAACGGCAGCGTGTGTCCATCGCGCGCGCCATTCTGGCGGACCCGGCCATCCTGATTCTCGACGAGGCGACTTCCAGCCTGGATTCCGAATCGGAGGCTTTCATTCAGGAAGGGCTCTCCTATCTGATGAAGGAGCGAACCACGTTTGTAATTGCCCATCGATTGTCGACTATTCGTCGCGCCGATCAGATTCTGGTTGTCGAAGGCGGGCGCATCGTGGAGCGCGGTCGCCATGCCACCCTCTACGCCCTGCAGGGCAGATATTACGATCTGTATACGCGGCAACACGGTGTGCAAACGAATCTATTCCTGGCGCCTGGAGAGGGACAGGAGCAACCCGACCTGGCGGACGCGGCCGCGCCGGGAAAGGGTTCTGGCCCGGCGCCGGGAGGCAATCCGCTGAGTGACGCAGTACGGCTGATCCGCGGCTGAAACCTTCGGCCCTCCAATTGCACTGGACTCCGCAGGGAGTGATTGCGTCCGTATGATAATCGCCGGGGGTCTTGCAGCTTTAGTTGTATTCAGCCTGATGTTATCGATGATATCCAGCCCGCCCAGGATTGGCCGCTGAGACACATTGTACAAATCTGACACACCACTGTTCAGACCGACTCGAAATAACGAGCCAGTTCCCAGTCGGTAACCGCTTTTTCGTATTGCCGCACTTCCCACTCTCGCGTGGAGGCGTAGTGCTCGACAAATTGCTCGCCCAGCCATTCGTGCGCCACGCGACTAGCCTTGAATAGATTGGTCGCTTCGGCTAGCGTGCGCGGGAGCGGTGGGGCGTCTCCGGAATAAGCATTTACAGTGGGCGGCGGCAGCGCGAGCTGGCGCTCGATGCCGTCGAGGCCCGCAGCCAGCGAAGCGGCCATCGCCAGGTAGGGATTGATATCGGCGCCTGTCAGCCGCAGCTCGACGCGTGAGGATTTGCGGCTGCCCGGAATCGCCCGCACCGCCGTGGTTCGATTGTCGAGACCCCACGTAGCATTCACCGGCGCCCAGGCGCCCGGCACCGTACGCTTGTAAGAATTGATCGTGGGACAGAAGATCGCCGCCAACTCCGGCAGATTCGCCACCAGTCCGGCCACGTAATGCCGCATATGACCGGACATGCCGGTATCGCCGTAGAAGAGGTTTTCGGACTTTCCGGTATGGCTGAGGCTCTGATGCAGGTGGCCGCTCGACCCGGGCAACGCCGCGTTCCACTTGGCCATGAAGGTGGGCGAGAGGCCATGGCGTGCGGCCACCTCTTTCACCGCGGTCTTGAATAGCGCCGCGCGGTCAGCCGCCTTCATTCCGGACTCGATCGCAATAGCCGCCTCATAAACGCCCGGTCCCGTTTCGGTATGGAAACCTTCCAGGGGTACGTCGAAGGCCGCCAGCGCTTCGAGTACGTCCACCACCAGCTCCGCGTTGGCCGAGGCGCGCAGCACGCTATAGCCGAACATGCCGGGAGTCAGCGGAGTGAGCGCCCCGAAACGCTTGTCGCGCAGGCTCTGGGGCGTCTCGCGGAAGAGAATAAATTCGTACTCCGCCGAAAAGTAGGGAGTATAGCCGCGCTCGGCGGCGCGATCGAGCACGCGCTGGTACACTTGCCGGGGAGCGATGGCCAACGGCCCGCCATCCGGCTCGCTGAAATCCAGCAGAAAAAATGCGGTGCCCGGCTCCCACGGCGGCAAACGGAAGCTCGCTAGATCGATGCGGCAATGGGCGTCCGGGTACCCTGTGTGCCAGCCGGTGAACTTGACGTTGTCGTAGAGCACATCGCCGATATCCCAGCCAAAGATCACATCGCAAAAGGCCAACCCGGATTCGGCCGCCGACCAGAACTTTTCCACGCTGATGTATTTTCCGCGCAGGGTCGCATCGATATCGAAGGCGCCCAGCTTGACCCTGCGGATGTGGTTATCCTCGAAGCGGCGGCGGATCGATTGGAGGTCCATTAAAGGGCCACCCACACGGATTTGACGTTGGTATATTGCTCGAGTGCGTAGGAGCCCAGGTCGCGTCCGAAGCCGCTCTGCTTATAGCCGCCGAAGGGCGACGCGGTATCGAATCCGTTGTAGGTGTTGATCCACACCGAGCCGGCCTTGATATCGGCGGCCATGCGATGAGCCAGCTTGATATCGCGCGTCCACACCGCCGAGACCAGGCCGTAGATGGTGCCGTTGGCGATCTCCACGGCTTCCTCGGCATCACGGAATTTGAGCGCGCATAGCACCGGGCCGAAGATCTCCTCCTGGGCAATTTTCATCCCGGGTTTTACCTCGGAGAAGATGGTCGGCTTGACGAAGAAACCTTTCGCCTTGGCGCCCTCGGTGTCGCGCTCGCCACCGCAGCAGAGTCTGGCGCCTTCCTCCCGGCCGCAGCGAATGTAATCCAGAATGCGCTCCATCTGGCGGGCCGAGACCTGCGATCCCATTTGCGTGGACCGATCGAGCGGATCGCCGAGCTTCAGTTGCTGCGCGCCCGCGACCATCTCGTCGAGGAAGCGATCGTGTATGTCCTGGTGCAGCAACAGGCGCGAGGCGGCGCTGCAGATCTCGCCTTTATTGGCGAAGATGCCCCAGAAGGCCGACTTCAGGGCCGCCTCCAGGTCGCAATCCGGAAAGATGATATTCGGCGACTTTCCTCCCAGTTCCAGGCTAAGGCGCTTCAGGTTCGATTCGCCGGAGGCTTGCAGCAGGCGGCGCGCCGTGCGGATGCTGCCGGTGAAGCTGATCTTGTCCACGTCCATGTGCAATGCCAGCGCTTCGCCGGCGGTCTGGCCGTAGCCTGTGACCACGTTGAGGACGCCCTCCGGCAGCCCCGCCTCCTGGCAGTATTCCGCCAGTTTCAGCGCGGTGAGCGGCGTCCATTCCGAAGGCTTGAGCACCACCGAGCAGCCGCAGGCGAGCGCGGGAGCCACTTTCCACGCGGCGATCTGCAGCGGATAATTCCAGGGCACGATGGCGCCCACCACTCCTATCGGCTCGCGCAGCGTGTAGTTCAGAAAAGGGCCGTCCACGGGAATGGTCTCGCCGTACATCTTGCGCACCCATCCGGCGTAATAGCGAAAGGCATCGATGGCCGGATCGACATCCGCGCCGGCAGCCTCGCGCACGGTCTTGCCGTTTTCCATGGATTCGAGCACGGCCAGTTCTTCGCGATGCTTCGCCAGGATATCGGAGATGTCCCAGAGAATTTTTTCCTTCTTGGAAGGGTCCATGCCGCGCCAGCTCTTGCGCTCGAAACTGGCGCGCGCGGCAGCCACGGCGCGGTCCACGTCGCAGGCCGAGCCGTCCGGCACGGTGCTCAGCAAGTCGCCTGTGGCGGGGTTGACGATATCGATGGTGCGGCCGCTCTCGGCATCTTCCGGGCGGCCGTTGATGCATAGCTTGCCGGGGCGCAATTGTTGTTTGATCTGTTCAGCAACGCTCATACTGGATTCTATTGCAGCATACAACAGGCGGGCGAGGCAGCCTCACTTCGCAGCAGCCCCGCTTATGGGATCAGGTGGAACTTTTTCCTGCCCGCCACGCGCTCTACACCGAAATCACGCCGGTCCAATGTGAATATGGTGTCAATCCCCTCCCGGTTTGCCAGGTGCACCAATGACGCGTCGGCGAGTTGGATTCCCAGCCTTTATATCTGCCGAGAATCGCGGCAATTTGAGGGAGATCCGGCCTCCGTGATTACGGGCCAACAAGTCAGCAGCCAGCCCGTGATGCGTTGCAGGCACTCGACACCTGCTCTATGGTTTTCGTCGGATCGGGACATGACGGCGACGATCGGGCCGGTGTCAACCGGAAAACCCGCAAAATGCGAGGGATTGGTGCTGAGATCCGGACTCGCTCCGTGAACCACTCCGATCAACCCAACCTTCTTCGCTTGCTCGTATGCAGTCAGTGCCTTGTCTTTGTGCGCCAGTTGCCTCTCCACTGCTGTTCCTAACGCTGATTGGCCTTCAAGACCTTCTTGCGCAGCCGTATGGAAGCGGGCGTGGCTTCCACGAACTCATCCTCCCGTATGAACTCGATAGCCTGCTCCAGATTCAGGATACGCGGGGGCACCAGGCGAATCGCTTCATCCGCCGTCGACGCGCGCATGTTCGTCAGCTTCTTTTCCTTCACGATGTTGACGTCTAAATCCGCCGTGCGCGCGTTTTCGCCCACGATCATGCCCTCATATACCTCCGTTCCAGGACGCACGAAAATTTCTCCGCGCTCCTGCAGGTTGAAGATGGCATTGCCGGTGGCGCGGCCGGCGCGGTCGGCGACCAGCGATCCCGTGGGGCGCGTGGGAATTTCGCCCTGCCACTCGATGTATCCGTGGAACAACGAGTTCATCAGGGCCGTGCCGCGCGTATCGGTCAGGATTTCGCTGCGCAGACCGATCAGGCCGCGGGAGGGTACGTGGAATTCCAGCCGGACGCGGCCCGAGCCGTGGTTCACCATCTTGATCATTTTGCCCTTGCGGGAGCCCAGCTTTTCGATCACTACGCCCAGAAAAGCCTCCGGGCAGTCGATGACCAGCAGTTCCACGGGCTCGTGCACTTTGTGGTCGATGGTGCGCGTCAGGATCTCCGGCTTGCCCACCATCAGCTCATAGTTTTCGCGCCGCATCATCTCGATCAGGATGGCTAGCTGCAACTCGCCGCGGCCCATCACTTTGAAGGTATCCGGCCCCAGCTCCTGAACGCTGATGGAGACGTTGGTCAGCAGCTCTTTGTCGAGGCGGTCGCGGAGATTGCGGGAGGTGACGTAGGTGCCCTCCCGGCCCACGAAAGGCGACGTATTGATGGTAAAGGTCATGGCGATGGTGGGCTCGTCGATACGCACCTGGGGCAGCGGGTGCGGATCTTCGGCGCTGGTCACGGTTTCGCCGATGGTAATGCCTTCCACGCCGGCGATCGCCAGTATGTCGCCGGGCCGGCCAATGGTTTCGTCTACCCGTTTCAAGCCCTCGAACGAGTAGAGCTTGGTGATGCGGGTGGTGTGCAGACTGCCGTCGAGCTTGGCAATGCCGACGGTGTCGCCAAAGCGCAATGTTCCGGCGAAGACGCGCCCGATGGCCAGGCGCCCCAGATAGTCGCTGTAATCCAGATTCGCCACCAGCATTTGCAGGATATGGTCAGGATCTCCCGCCGGCTCGGGAATGTGCTTCAGTATGGCTTCGAACAGCGGCTGCAGAGTCGTCGAGTCGTCCTCCATGGAATTCTTGGCGACGCCAGTCCGGGCCACCGTGTAGAGTACCGGAAAATCGAGCTGATCCTCCTCGGCATCCAGATCGATGAACAGATCGTAAATCTCGTTGAGGACTTCCTGCACGCGCGCGTCGGGCCGGTCGATTTTGTTGATGACCACGATAGGCGGCAGCTTGGCTTCGAGAGCCTTGGAGAGCACGTAGCGGGTTTGCGGCAGCGGCCCTTCGCTGGCATCCACCAGCAGCATCACGCCGTCTACAATTTTCAAGGCCCGCTCCACCTCTCCGCCGAAGTCGCTATGGCCGGGGGTGTCGACGATATTGATCTTGACGCCTTTATAGCGGATGCCGGTGATCTTGGACAGGATGGTAATGCCGCGCTCGCGCTCGAGGTCGTTGGAGTCCATGACCCGCTCGACGTGCACCTCGTTTTCCCGGAAGATGCCGCTCTGGTTGAGCATGGCGTCGACCAGCGTGGTCTTGCCATGGTCGACGTGGGCGATGATAGCGATGTTGCGAATCGATGGAGTGCTGTTGTTCATTGGGATTGGGGCGCCGCCGGGGACGGGCGGAAAGAACCGTCCAGACTTAATGGTAGCGTGCGGCGCTCCGGCGCGCCAAGCCCAGCCTCGGAAAGCGCATTTTCGCGCGAATCCGTCCCAAAGCGTTAAAAATCAATTTACACCGAAAATGTTCTGAGGTATAGTGAAAATGCTCTGGCCAAGAACCGCGCGAGGGAATGTACGCTACCACTACGGTTACATTGAATCGCGATGAGATGGAACAACGGCGTCTCGAAGCCGCCGACGAACTGCTGAAGGGGATGACGCAAGCCCGGGTCGCCCGCAAGTTCGGCGTCAGCCGAACCACTGCGTCGCGCTGGAACAAGGCCCTTTCCGGACACAGCCCGGAGTATCTCCGCAAGCGCAAGGCGCCTGGACGGCCTTGTCGTCTGACGGCTAGCCAGCAGGCGGGGGTGATTGAAGTTTTCGCCCTGGGTCCCAGGGCTTTCGGCTTTGAAACCGACCGTTGGAGTACGGCGCGGCTGGCCGAAGCCATCCATGCGCGCTTTGGAATTCGCTACGATCCGGACCACGTGGGCCGCTTGATGCACCGTCTGGGGCTGCGCGCCCAACCGGCGCCGGCGCGGATCGAGGAAGCGGCGTCCGCATATGCTGCTCCGGCCGATCTCGCCATACAGGTGTAAATTCAGCCGATTCAGGAGCGTGAGATTCTGCGTGCGCGGCGGAACGATGAAACCCCGTATCCGCCCAGCAGGCACACACAGAAGATCAGCATGGCCACACGGAGAATTGCGCCAAAACTGCCATCGAACTGCCGGACTGCACGGAAGCCTGAGAAAACAAAGACGATGGCCATGCACACGAAGACGAACCCGATGATCTCGTGCCAAAGCGTGCGGGCCGGCTTCAGGACGGCTGGCACCACAAATCCTAAGAATTTGCGGCCGTGTTTGTAGGCTTGCGCGCCTTCTCGATACAGATTACGTGTCGGCACAACATTTCATGTTATCAAAAGTAATGGTACCTGTTGGTTCGCGTCGGGAATGCCGATAAAAATAATGTGGGAAGACTTGTGAAGCCGCCCAGTCTCCACTACAATCTAAAAACGGGCATGGCGGCTGGCGACCCTAAAAATGCAACGAGATGTGTAGGTGCCGCATCCCACCATAATGGAGAAAGGTCTTTGTGGATGAGCCTTTGAAGAACCTGATGCAAGAGCTCGGGAATGCGATTAACGATTCGCTTTCAGAGTCCGACCGTATCGCTGAAGCCATTGGCGAAATCAAGCGCGCCGGATACGATGTCTTCCTTGTGCTGGAAGCCACTATCGGTTTCAATAAGCGTGACGATAGCGACGAGAGCCTTGAAGATGCTCCGGCGGCCGAGCCGGAACGCAAACGTACTTTCGAGACGGCCGGAAAAGTCAAGTTCACCACGCAGGATCACCGCTTCCTCAAGGCGCTGAAGATCACTGTGGACGACGAAGCCCGCTAGTCCGGGCCGATATCCATTAGTTCGCCGTACACTTTCCACGTTTGTTCGACTGCGAAGTCCCAACTGAATTCAGACGCTCTGCGGAGCCCCAGGCGGGAGAGTTCCGCTCTGCGATCCGGATTGCGGGTAAGCTCCACCAGCGCATTTGCCAGCGCCTCGGTGTGTTCGGGGTTCACCAGCCAGGCAGCATTCCCGGCCACTTCGGGCACGGCGGAGCGATCCGAAGCGACCACGGGTGTTCCGGCGGCCATAGCTTCGAGTACGGGCATGCCGAAGCCTTCATCGAGCGAGGGAAAAGCGAAGATGGAAGCGCGCCGATACCATCCGGCCAGCTCGGCGGCGGGCACGTAGCCGAGCACGCGAATCCGTTCCCGGCTGGTAGCGCTCGCAATATGCTCCAGAATCTCCGGGGCACGGTACCCGGACGAGCCGGCCAGTACCAATTGCCACTCGCCGTCCACTCGTTCGAATGCATCCACCAGCCGGGCGATGTTCTTCCGATGCTGAATGGCGCCCACGTGCAGAATGATCTTCTCCCGGGCGGCCGGCATGGCAGCCGCCATACGCACGCCGTGATGCACTACGCGCACGCGCGCCGCTTCGACGCCCAACAGATCGACGACCTGCCGCGCCGTAAACTGCGAGACCGCGATAACGCGATCTGCGCGCTCGGCAGCCTGCCGGGCTTGTTCGGCAAATCGGCGGCGGAATTCGGGCGTGGAATAGTCGCCGGTGAGTACAAACAGATCGTGGAAAGTAGCCACCGAGCGGCGCGAGCGGGCGCGCGGCAGGCGCTGGTTCAGGCCGTGAAAAAGGTCCGCGGAGCCCGGCGTGCGATTCTCCCCCAGCAGGAAGCGCCGGGCATTCGCCGGGAGGCGCGAACGGAAGGAGGCGAGGTAACGCTGCGAACGGTAGCAGAACTGAAAACGGGCTTCCGGGTGCGCGGCCGCGAGCCCGGAGAGAAGTGCCTGCGAATACACGCCCACTCCGGACAGCTCTTCCCCAAGGCTATAGGTTGCATCGAGCGCGATGTTCAATTCTCGATTTTATATTCCTTGAGCTTGCGGTAGAGCGTGGTGCGGCCGATGCCCAGCATCTGCGCGGCGGTAGCCCGGTCGCCATGGGCTTCTTCGAGGGCTTTCAGAATGGTTTCCTTTTCAACGGTGGGCAGGAAGAGCCTGGCCCGGCTGGGAGGCGAGCGGTGCACCGGCAGTTGTGCGGATTGGCCGCCGGCCGCCACACCTGCCGCGTATACCGGGGAGTCGGATCCGTATTTGTTCTGCAAGGCCGAGGGCAGATCCACGACATTCACCATGGGCCCGCTGTTGAGCGCCACCATGCGCTCGATAGCGTTGCGGAGCTCGCGCACGTTTCCGGGCCAATCGTAGTTCATCATGACGCTGAGCGTTTCCGGAGTCAGGCTGTAATCCCTTCCCGCGCGACGCATGAAATGAGTAATCAGGCCGGGGATATCTTCCGGGCGCTCCCGCAAAGCGGGAAGGCGCAATTTGACGATATTCAGGCGGTAGTAGAGATCCTGACGAAACACTCCGCGCGCCACATCGCGGGCCAGATCGTGATGCGTGGCGGCGATCACGCGTATGTTTACTTTATGCTGTTTCAGCGAACCAACCGCGCGAAACTCGTGCTCCTGGAGCAGGCGCAGCAGCTTGACCTGCATGTCGAGCGGCAGGTCGCCGATTTCGTCGAAAAAGGCAGTGCCGTTGTCGGCAATTTCGACCAGGCCTTTCTTGGTCTCCGTGGCCCCTGTGAAGGCGCCGCGCGTGTGGCCGAACAGCTCGCTTTCGACCAGCGGCCCAACCAGGGCGCCGCAATCGATGGGTACGAAGTTGCCCTGGGGGTTGGCGTCGTAGATGGAGCGGGCTACCACCTCTTTGCCGGTGCCGCTCTCGCCCAATAGCAAAACAGGCGCGTGGGAAAATGCGAGTTTTTGGATAAGCCGGCGGATCTCGCAGATCTGCGGCGACTGCCCCACAAGACCAGGGGTGCAGCCGGGATCGGCACGCTCCATGTATTGCTGGATTAATTATACCGAATCCACCCGAACGACGAAGGCAAATTTGATGGAGGCGCGCTCGCTGCGAATTCGCTGGGCCAAAGCGCTCGCGCCATCCTCGGTGGGCTCGAGACCGACCAGCACCCGCCACAAAGCCGGCGTGTCGGCGCGTGTGATCAGGCGCGCCCGCCCATATTCCGCCTCCATCTCGCGGCGCAGGCGCTCGGCATTCTCACGGTTGTGGAAAGCGCCCACCTGCACTGCGTATCGCGCCGGACTCTCGGCCGCCGGTGTGCTCAGGAGCTCCAGGCGCACGCGGGCCGTGCCGGGACCGATCATCTCGATGGCCCGCGCGGCGGCGTGCGACAGGTCGATCACACGGCCGTCGACGAAGGGGCCGCGATCGTTGATGCGCACATCCACCCACTTTTGGTTATCCAGATCATGTACACGGACCTGTGTGCCGAAGGGCAGGGTACGGTGGGCGGCCGTCATCTGCTCCATGTCGTAAATCTCGCCGCTGGCCGAAGCGCGCCCGTGATACGGGTGCCCGTACCAGCTCGCGAGGCCTACTTCGCCGGTCTCCCGAGTGGGAGACGCCTCCGCCGGCGAAGGCTCAGGAGCCGGTGCGGGCCGTGCCGCTGCTGCCGCGGGAGGCTGCGTTGTTGCGGCAGGGACGGCCGGTGGCGGCGGCACTTTTGCTGTCCTTTTTTTGTGGCATCCAGACAGCAGAACGGATGCCGCCAACACGACGATAAGCGTCCGAGGCACCTGCTGTGATGCTAGCACTTCCGTCAGCGCCTCTCGATCGCCTGCTCGATCCTGGCCGCCGCCTCCATCAGATTCTCGAGCGAATTGGCGTAGCTAAACCGTATATAGCCCCGGCCGTAGTCGCCAAAAGCGCCCCCGTCCAGGCACGCCACACCGGCTTCCTCCAACAAAAAATCGGCCAGTTCTTTCGATTCGGCGCCGGTTTGCTCGATATTGGGAAAGGCGTAAAAGGCGCCGCCCGGAATGGGGCAACGGAAGCCTGGGATGCGGTTCAAGGCCTGGCAGAACGCGTCGCGCCGTCGACGGAATTCGGCCACCATGGCGTCGACGGCCTGCTGCGGACCGCGCAATGCCGCAATCCCGGCGCGCTGGGTGAAACTGGCGGTGCAGGAGTTCGAATTGACCATCAGTTTGTTCACTGCCTCGACCAGCCAGACCGGCATCACGCCATAGCCCATGCGCCAGCCGGTCATAGCGTAAGCCTTCGAAAAGCCGTCGAGAATGATGGTTTTCTCCAGCATTCCCGGGTAGCCCGCAATCGAAGCGGGCGGGTCGTCGTAATAGATGCGCGTGTAGATCTCGTCGGCCAGCACGATCAGATCGCGCTCCCGCACCATTTCGGCGATGGCACGAAGGTCCTCTTCCGGAATCACGCCGCCGGTGGGGTTCTGCGGAGAGTTCAACACCAGCATTTTGGTGCGGTCGTTGAGTTTATCGCGCAGCAGGTCGAGGTCGAAGGAAAACCCGCGGCTTTCGATCAGCCGCATGGGCACAGGCGTCGCGCCCAGATACCGGATCATGGATTCATAAATGGGAAAACCGGGATTCGGGTAGATCACCTCGTCGCCGGGCTCCAGCAGAGCCAGCATCGGAAAGAAAATGATCGGTTTGCCGCCGGGCACGATACATACATGCTCGGGCCCGACTTCAATCCGGCGGCTGGCCGATACGGATTCCGCGACGGCTTCCCGCAATTCGGGAAAGCCCTGCGGGGGTCCATAGTGGGTCCAACCCTGGTCGAGGGCGAGTTTGGCGGCCTCTACGATATGCGGCGGCGTGGGAAAATCCGGCTCGCCAATCTCCAGGTGGATGATGCTGCGCCCTTGCGCTTCGAGAGTGCGCGCCCGCACCAACACGTCGAAGGCGGACTCCACGCCCAGGCGATGCATACGCTCGGCCAGCTTCATACGATCTTGCCTGCCACAGGTTTCATATAATCAAAATAGCTTAGCGGAGAGGAGGGTCCTATTAACTCTTTGTTTCCACGCTTTCGCGGTTTGTGCGTCAATCAGATAGGACCGTGGAAGCCGTCATCTGCGCGCTAATGAGCGAAGCCGTCGAGCCCAGCCAGGAGCTTTTGGAGCGGCAGGAACGCTTTGTTTCCGAGCACTTACGCCGTATCTTCGTTCAGATTTATCGGATTGTGCGCAACGTGGCGGACGCACAGGATCTGACGCAGGAAGCCTTCATCAAGGCGCTGCAGCGGCAGGATCAGCTTAAGGACGAGCAGAAAGCGGCGCATTGGCTCTCGCGCATTGCCACGAACACGGCGATCGATTTCCTGCGGCGCAACGGGCGCGTGTCTATGTGCGAGATCGAGCAGGCGCCGGAGAGCCATGACGAGAGTCCCGAGGATAGTCTGCTGCGTTCCGAGCAGCGCGCCTTTTTAGAAGACGGCTTGCGCCTGCTCACGGCGCGCGAGAGGGCGGCCCTGATGCTGCGCGATGTGGAAGGGCTGCCGGCTGAGGAAGTGGCGCGGCGGCTGGATTGTTCGAAGGCGACGGTGCGGTCGCACATCGCCAATGCGCGCATCAAATTCCGCCGATATATGGAGAAGAGGAAACCATGACGCATCCCAGTCAATCGATTTTGGCTCTTTACGCGGGCAAGGAGCTGGGCTGGCTGGCGGCGCGCCGCGCGGAACGTCATGTGGCGCGGTGCAGCCAATGCCGGCAGGTGGTGGAAGCTTTCGCCGCTCTACACGACGACCTGGTGGGTTTCGGCGACGTGCCGCCCCTTTCCTGGAGCCGTTTAGCGGCAGAGATGAAGGCCAATATACGGCTGGGTCTGGCGGCCGGCGAATGCGTACGCAGCGAATCGCCGGCACCGCTGGCCTGGATTTCCGGAATGCGTGCCGCTATGGCGGGCGCCGCCATGGTGGTTTTGCTGGCGGCCGGGCTGGTTCTCGAGCGCTCCACGCTGCCTGTTCCGCCGGTGGCCGCGGATGAGAGCATGGTGCTGCGGGCGACGGCTAATGGCGTTGAGCTGAATCAGGGGGGCCAGAGCTTGAGCCTGCTGCATATGCGAGCGGCGCAAAGGCCGGGCGGCCAACTGGATGTGACCTATTCAGCCGGCGCGCAGGGCTCTATGAGGGCTCGTTACGTGGATTCGGATACGGGTAACGTGACGATCAATAACGTGTATGTGCAATAAACTTGCGACTCTATTCGTAGCGGGCGTGGCTGCGCTTTGTGCGCAGGACATGCCGCTCGATCCCTACAATTCGGTTAAGATCAACTTGCCGGCGGATTCTCCGCTGACTCTGATCGAGGCGAAAATGGGCGAGTCGCACGCCAGCGCGCGCGGCAGCGCCGTGGTGCTGGACCTCAACATGGCGCTGACCCTGCGGAATTCGAGCGCCAGCCGCGTGCGAGGAGTGACGCTACTGGTAGCGGCGCAGGAGGTGACTCCCGGCGGCAAGGCGTCGGTAACTGTTCCCAGCCTGGACGTAGCACCCGGTCAGAACTTTCCGGTGCGGATCGATTTGCGGCTGTTACGGCCGGGCCAGACAGGCGGCGGCCCGCTGGTGCAGGTGAATCTGGACGGCGTGTTGTTTCAGGATTTGTCGTTCTATGGCCCTAACCGGTTGGATTCCCGCCGCTCCATGACCGCCTGGGAGATGGAAGCGCAACGCGACCGCAAGTATTTTAAAGCTGTTCTGGCAACACACGGACCGGATGGCTTGAAACAGGCCATGCTGGAGAGTCTTGCGCGGCAAAGCGAGCGGCCCAGCCTGGATGTGCAGGTTTCGCGCGGCGGCCGCGCCGTGACCTCCGCGGCCGTGCCCGAGCATCGCGCGCAATTTGCATTTCTGCGCTTCCCGGGCGCGCCGGTCGAGCCCGTGGACGGCTGGGCGGAGATTGCCGGCAATGAAGCCCGCAACCCTCGCATCGATGTGCGCAATCGTTCTTCGCAACAGGTGCTCCACGTAGAGATCGGCTGGATCGTAACCGATCGCCAGGGCACGCGGTACATGGCCGCTTCGCTGCCCAACGCCGAGCCTAAGCTATTCCTGCCGCCGGGAAGCTCGGGCAGGCTGCTGCAGGACACTGCGCTGCGCTTCTCGAAGAATCGCGGCGAGCCGGTGCCCATCGCCGGCATGACCGGCTTTGTGAGCCAGGTGGAATTCGCGGACGGCAAGGTCTGGATTCCCAATCGCGAAGCACTGGCCGGCGCGCAACTGCTCGGTATTCTGGCGCCATCGCCCGAAGAGGAGCGACTCACGGACCTGTATCGCAAGAAGGGCCCCAAAGCGCTGGTGGAAGAGCTTGGTAAGTTCTGAGTTACTCCAGTAGTCTTCCCGCTTAACGACTTCCCGGCCGGTAGTCCGCTTCGACATGTCCGGCAAGTTGCGCCTGGGTAAACAGCACCGGTTTCGTCTTCATGGCGACGAACAGGCGAGCCTGGTCTGCATAATGCGGGGAATTCCGATCTGTAGTTGCCGAGCCGAATTGATGAACGCTTTCCGAAGTGAGCTTGCCCGCCGCGTCCCAGGTCACGAACATGATCAAAGTGTCGCCGGCTTCTGCCGTCAGTGTGCCGTCCGGCCGCCTTTCTCCATAGACGCCGCGAAAGACATCCGGTCCGCCATCGAGAGCCAGATCGAGGGCGCCGCGGCGGAAGCGGTTCACTTGTCCCCACTCCGGATCCAGCCGTCCGAAATGTGTTTGGAGCCTCCGGCAAGCCTCTCGCAGCGTATCGGCTGGCCGCTTGGCCGGCGCGCCCTCGAGGCGTGCGCGCAGCACCGGCTCGATCGTCAGAATAGCCAGCGCCGCGCCGCGATTGGCCACATCCGTCTTGAAATCGTACCGCTTTAAAATCTCGAGCGCCTGTTGGAGTTGCCGATCTTTGCCGGGATCGATCGCCATCACCTCGTCGAAAATCCTGGCCTCTTCGGAACGCGCGCTGTAGGCCAGATCGTACTTATAGGCGTGAAACGCCTCCGCGGTGATCCGCGAATCCGCGCCGTAGGTCTCGATCGCGCGCCAGGCGCGGTTGGTCATATCCGTCTGAATCCCGAGCGCCGGAGAAAAGTCCTCCGGTTTTAAGTCGCCCGAGGGCGCGGTCGCATGGAATGGCGTGTTGTTGGCGTTGAAGACGAAACCCGACGGCGGATTCCAGAGTTGCGGCACCTTGTCGAAGGGCACGTAGCTGCGCCAAATCAGATCCGACCGATCGCCGGGCAGCACCCCCCGCCAGTCCGGGCCCGGCGGCCGCACAGGGAATGAGCCGTTATAGATATACCCGATGTTGCCCTTCTCGTCGGCATACACATAGTTCAGGCTGGGTATGGCCTGCAGCCTCATGGCCGCGCGCCATTCGTCGATGTTGGCTGCCTTGTCGAGGCGGAAATATTCGAGCGGGGACCGCACCTCATTCATGCCGGCATAGCGTATGGCGAAGGTACCTCGCCCGGTCCGCATGACTGGCCCCTGCTCGGCGTACAGCACCTCCCGATGCGCGGTCCACACCAGGGGTCCCCAGATTTTTACGCGGATCCGGGCGTCGCTCTTTTGGAAATTCCGCCACTGGCCGTCGAGGCGATACTGGTTGGGGTTAGCCGGATTGATTACCAGCTTGTATACATCCGCCAGGTGAGGTTGGTTGACGGTGTTGGCCCATCCGAGGTGCTGGTTGTGGCCATGCAACATAAATGGCGAGCCGGGGAAGAAGCCGCCGGCCACATGCCAGCCTTCTCCGCTGTCGAGCACCGCTTCATACCAGGACACCGGGCCGGTATAGGGCTGATGAGAGTTGACCAGTAAGCGAGTCGCACCGTCGGCGGAGCGCAAAGGCGCAACTGCCACGGCATTCGATCCGATCGGCAGCAGCATATCCGCCAGCAGAAAAGCATTCTTACGATTCCCGGAAATGGCGGAGGTGGCGCTCGTTTTTTCCGGGCTGCTCAACTTGCGCAGCACCGTGTCGAGGCCGTAGAAGAAAGGCAGTTTGAACACGAAGCCGGCCACCACGTCTTTGCCGGTGAATGGAAGCAGGCCGCGGGTCCCCTGGCGCGGATGGAGCGCCGCGTAGTAGTTCACGCCGTCGGCATAGGCCTCCAGCACCTGCCGCACATCCAGCGGAAGGTCGCTTTCATATTTCGCGTTGACCGTTTCCCAGACTCGAAAGAGACGGACGAGATAATCGGTGACGGCGGCCTGGGGACCCTCGCTCGCCGCCAATTGGCCGCGCACCCCGAGCGCCACCTGCTGGATGGTAATGAAATCGTCTTCGGAGTGCGCAAAACCCATGCCAAAGGCAACATCCGCGTCTCTCGGGCCGATGATGTGCGGCACACCGAAATTATCGCGCTCGATGCGAACGTGATACTGTCCGGCCTTGGCGATCAATGTGGCAGGATCGGGAGGCGCGGGCTGGCTCATGCGGTCGGCGACGACCAGGAATCCGGCGGTGGCGAACAGGATCAGGGCCAGCACAAGAACGCCGGCCTTCACATAGCGCACAAGGGTCCTCCTGAGCTGATTGCCTATAATATAGAGTAAAGCCCAACCTGGTAAATGAATGCAGCCTAAGAAATGTTTCGTTGCCGCTGCTGTGGCGGGACTTACGATGGCCGTGGTGAGTCGCATGCTGGCGCAAAACCCGCCCCCCGCTACGCCATCTCCCGCCCCGCCAACTGCACCCGCGAGCGGCGTCCGCCGGCTCGGAGGATTCGTTCCCGGCCAGCAGCGGCCGCCCGGCGATCCGGTCCAGATCGCACACGGAAAAGCGCTCTATGGCGTGAGCTGCACCAGTTGCCACGGTGCAGACCTGCGCGGTGGCGACCTGGGCGGACCGAACCTGCTACGGTCGCAAGTGGCCCTCAGCGATCAGAACGGCGAGTTAATTATCCCCATCATTCATGGCAGCAGGCAGGACCAAGGTATGCCTGCAATCCCCCTCAATCCCGAGGACGCGGCGGCCGTCGCGGCATACATACGCAGCGTCGTCGAGACGATCGGAAACCAGGGTAAACCTCCGTCCGTCGGCAAAGAGGCTCCCAGCATTCTGGTCGGCGACGCTACCGCCGGCCAGGCATACTTTGCCGCAAAGTGTGGCAGTTGCCATTCCGCTACGGGCGACCTGGCAGGCATCGCGACGAAAATCGACGATCCCAAGACGCTGCAGACGATGTGGGTTTCGGGCGGCGGCCGGCGACGCCGAATGCCGGTGGCGGTTGCGGTGACCCGGCGGACCATCACCGTGTCGGTTACCCTGCCATCCGGAGAAACCGTCGAGGGGCGGCTGGTTCAAATCGACGACTTTCTGGTCACCGTGGGGCTGGCCGACGGGACCGTACGCACGTTCCGCCGTGACGACGGCGTACCGAAGGTGGAAGTTCACGATCCGATGAAAGCTCATCGGGATCTGTTAGCGGTGTATACCGACAAAGACATACATGACGTGACTGCCTATCTGGTGACATTGAAATGACACTAACCAGACTGTTATTGGCCGCGCCTTTGCTGCTGTCTACGGCCGCGCTGTTGGGACAGAGTGAGAGCGGACTGGACCCGGCCGATCTTCTGAAGCCGCTCAAGGACGCCTGGCCGAGTTACAACGGCGACTACAGCGGAAAGCGCTACAGTGCCCTCGATCAGATCAATCGATCCAATGTCCAGCATTTGACGTTGGCCTGGATGTGCCGCGTCACGTCCGGGCCGGCGCAGGGAGGCCGTGGCTTTGGCAGACCCAGTGTCATTATCGGCGGCGAGGGGCCGGGCGACATCTTTACCGGCGGCGGCACAATTAAATCCGCAGTGCTCGAGGTGGATGGCGCGCTCTACTTCACCATGCCGGACAACGCCTGGGCTGTGGATGCGCGCGACGGCACAGAGCTATGGCACTACTTCTGGAAGACCAAGGGCGGCACGCACATCGGCAATCGTGGTCTGGGCATGTGGCACAAAACCCTGTACATGGAGACGCCCGACGACTACCTGGTGGCCTTGGACTCATCGACAGGCAAGGAGCGCTGGCACAAACCGATTGCCGATCTGGCGCAGGGTTATTTCTCCACGCCGGCGCCCCTGGTAGTCGGGAATCACGTGCTGGTGGGCACCGGCGACGATATCGATGCGCCTGGATTCGTGCAGTCGTTCGACCCCGAAACCGGGGATTTGCAATGGAAGTTCTTCACTGTGCCCATGAAGAAGGGGGATGTCGGATTGGAGAGTTGGGGCAACCTGGATGCGGCCAGGCACGGAGGCGGCCAGGCCTGGGTTACAGGCGTCTATGACCCGGAGACGAAGCTCTACATCTTCGGGACTGGTAATCCGACTCCGGCGTTTACCATGGGTACGCGCGGCCCGGGCGACAATCTGTTCACCTCCGCCCTGGTTGCCATTAACGTAGACACAGGCAAGCTGGGCTGGTATTACTCGACGTCGCCGCACGATATGCACGACTACGATTCCGCTCAGACCCCCATCCTGGTCGACGCGATGTATCACGGCAAAATGCGCAAGCTGGTGGTGACGGCGGCGCGCAACGGCTACTTCTTCACTTTGGATCGCGTAACCGGCGAGCACCTGGTGACCAGCAAGTACGGATTGGATACCAACTGGGCCAAAGGCCTGAATAAGGTGGGTGCTCCCATATTCGATCCGGAAAAGAATGCGACGGTGGCGGGCTCGCTGGTGTCGCCGACTTCGGACGGCACCACGAACTGGGAACCTTCTTCTTTTTCTCCGGACACCGGACTTTTCTATGTCGCGCAGGACAACGGGTATTCGCTGTTCTATCTCATCGATGTCGACCCTCGCGGATCGATGGGCCTCGGCGGAAAGGAAGAAGCCCAAGTCGGATCGGGCGGAAGCTTTCTCACGGCCATCGACTACGCCACTGGAAAGACCGTGTGGACGCGCCCTTACTATGGCAGAGGCGGCGGGGGCGGATTGCTGACCACCGCCGGGAAGCTGCTCTTTGCGGGCGACGGCTCGGAAAACCTGGTGGCGCACGATATCTCCAATGGGAAACCCCTTTGGCATACGCGCATCGGTGAAGTTACCAACGCCCCGCAGACCTACCTGCTGGACGGTCACCAATACCTGATCGTGGCAACCGGGGACACATTATGGTCATTCGTGTTGTATTGATGCGCTGGCGGCAAGAATTTGGCGTGCATCCCACTGCAGGCCCCCGGTTTTAAAGGACTTTTCTTGGTTGCGAAAATGCAATTGATCAGGCGTGATGATAAACTCACTCCCCAGTATCAATCAGGGCTTAAGCCCGCTCAGCGGTCAGGCCGCCTCCAATGCGAAGGCATCTACGAGCCAGTCGGCCGATCCCGGCGACAGTTTTCTCAGCCAGCTCATGAAGTCCTGCCAGCAAGGTGGCAAGTCGAGCTCCGGCCAGGATAACAGCAGCTCCCAGAGCTTGCTAAGTATGCTCGATGCATCGAACGCGTCTGCGCAGAGTGCATCGATGTATTCCACGGGACCCGCGTCCTTGTTTTCGTCTGAGTTGTAATTTTCAGACGGCGGTCGCGGAGGTGGACTAAGGCAGGATGCCGCAGTTCACCGTTTCCTCTCAAGGACAGGCGCGCGTAGCGCGATAATGTACCTGTCCCATGCCTTGGACCCATAAAGCTTTCTGGATAACGCCGCTAGCGATCGGAATCATTCTTTCGGTGCTGTCGGCCATTCTGTCGCGAGGCTTCCTCCATCGGGTTTACCAGCGGCGGCTGGCCGAGTCGCGCAGGGAGCGGCTCTTCCTGGCTTCGGCGGGGTTTTTCACGGCTGCCCTGGTGGTGCGCGGAATTACCATCGCCATTCACAATCATATTGGGCCCTTTCACGACGTCTCGATGCGTGGCAGGCACATCCACCACCTGGTATGGGGCATCGTTCTGCTCCTGCTTGTGGGTTACGGATGGCTTCTCCAAATCGGCATCGGCACGGCGCGGTCGAACGTATGGGCCGGCCGGACCCTCTGCATGGCCTATGGAGTGGGCGCAGCGCTTACATTGGATGAGTTCGCCCTGTGGCTGAATCTTCGCGACGTGTACTGGGAGCGCGAAGGGCGGGAAAGCTACGAAGCAATGGCGCTGTTCGCCGGAGCGCTTTGTATTGGAATTTTTGGCCATCCGTTCTTCCGTGGCGTGGTGCAAGAGTTTGTGGGGGTTGTTCGGCGGAAACGGCAGTGAGTTTCATTCCGGCGCCGCGAGAGGTCGCTATACGCATTGGCCGATCTCGACGGCGGGATGTTTGAACACTGCGATTGGTGGGCTCTGCCATGCGCTTTGGCCTTAGTGTTTCGCGCCATTTGCGCAGTCCCAACAGAACAGCGCTGAGAAAGACCGTCAGCGAGGCGGCGGGCCATTGGAAACATTTTCACTCGTCCGGACTATCGTGGGCGGGGCCTCGCGCAGCTTGTCACATCCGCCGTGGTTACGGCGTTGACAGCGGCGGGAATCGCAACCATCGGCTTGAACGTCGAAGACACCAACACAGCCGCTCTCCATGCGAATGAAAACATCGGGTTCCGGACCCGTTTCACCTATTGCGAAGCAATCGCGGACAGGGTCTGCACCGATCCCAGCGAGCTCTAGCAGCTATCGAATGCTATCGAGATAGCGCAGGCTTTCGGGAATCCGCTGTCCTTCACATGCATCGACGCTCGCATTTTCATCGAATGTTTACCGAATATTCCGCGGACCAGATAGTCGCGGCCGACGAAATCTGAACGAGCTTCATTGACTCAACTCGTGGCACACGGTGCAGGAGGCCGCCGCGTGAGTCGCACGATGGCAGGCGACGCACGCAGCCATTTTCACGGGGAGGGAGGCATTCGACGCGTCATGCTTCTCGATATCGCCATGGCATGCCGCGCAGGCGAGATGTGCCGCGTGGTGTCTGGCGTGGCTGAAGAAAACGAAATCCGGCAATTTGCGCGCGGGCTCCGCCGGCGATGCGGCGGATTGATGGCAGGCCAGACACGCCGTGGATCGCGGTAAGCCGGCGCTTGCACCGCTCTCCGCGGTGGCATGACAGGAGCTACACGCGAGTTTGAGCGAGGCGTGTTGATGGTGGCTGAATGTGCCGGATCGGCGGGTCCCGGGGATCGGCGCCTGACCCTGTGTAGCTTCCGCCTGCGCAGTACCGGCTTCAGAGTGATACTGCACTACCGGTCCGCGATCCTCACCCGCCGATGGCAAAGCGAACGCGACCAGCGAATCGGAGTAGGTCTTGTTGTACTTGTTGCCGCCGCCCGCCGCGATCACCACAAACTGCTTTCCGCTGCGCTTGTCCAGGAAAGTCATAGGTGTAGCGTGGGCGCTGGCCGGCAGGCGCGTCACCCACAGTTCGCGGCCGTTGTCTTTATCGAATGCGCGGAGACGGCTGTCATTCGTGGCGCCGATAATCACCAGGCCGCCCGCTGTCACAAGCGAGCCGCCAATATTCGGCGAGCCGGTGGGAGGCAGTCCCTTTTCGAGCAGCGCATCCACCACGCCGAGCACCACGCGCCATCGGAACTCGCCCTTATCCAGATCGATTGCCGTTAAGAAGCCCCATGGCGGTTTCTGGCACGGCAGCAGGTCCGGATCCCAGAACCGGGAATTATTGGTACCGGAGCCTTGGGGCCGGTACGGAATGGCAGAGCCGTCGGGCCGCTTCACCATGTGATAAAGCATGCCGACGTCCATCGAATTGACGTAAAGGGTGTGCGTCTCGGGATCGAATGAGGCGCCACCCCAGTTCGCCCCGCCGTTCGTACCGGGAAACAGGATGGTGGGACGGAGACCGATCGGGGTGAAGATCTCACCAGGAACGGCTCCCTCAAGCAGCTTCGTACAATAGGCCCGCGACTCGGGTGTAACGGTCGTCAGTTCGTCCGGCGTCATCTTCTGCCGTGCATAGGGCGGCGGCTTCAGGGGGCGTGGCTGCGTCGGCCAGGCTTGCTCTCCGGGTACCTCGCTCGAAGGCGCCTGAACCTCTTCGATCGGGAACAGGGGCGCACCGCTGGTCCGGTCGAATACGAAGGTGAAGCCTGTCTTGGTTACTTGCGCTACGGCATCGATCAGGGCGCCTTCCCGCCGCACCTGCACTAAGACGGGCTGTGCAGGCAGATCGTAGTCCCACAAATTGTGATGAACGGTTTGGAAATGCCACAGCCGTTTGCCGGTGGCCGCCTCGAGCGCCACCAGCGAGTCCCCGAACAGACCTGTACCCTTCCGATCGCCGCCATAAAAATCCGTCGCCGGAGAAGTCAACGGCAGAAATACAATTCCTCGTTCGATGTCGATGCTCAAGGGCGGCCAGGCGTTGAGGCCACCGCGGTCTTGCCAGCCATCCTTCGGCCAGGTATTGTTGCCGAACTCGCCGTTCCGCGCGACAGTGTGAAACGTCCAGGCCAGTTTCCCGGTGCGGACGTCGAATGCGCGCACATCGCCGGCGGGCCCGAGCGGATCGCCATCGGGAACTAGCGATCCGCAGATTACAAGGTCCTTGTAGATGGCAGGAGGGGAAGTCATCCCGTACTCCCTGCCGGGAAAAGAAGCCGCCACTCCGTCGCGCAAATCGATCCAACCGCCCTTGCCGAAGCTGTCGTCGGGCTTGCCGGTTTCCGCGACAATCGAGAACAGACGGCCGTCGATGGTGCCCAGCAGGATGCGCCGCATCGATCCGTGAATCCAGTATGCCGCTCCCCGGTTAATAAAAAGATTCGTGGCTTGGCCGCGATCGATCTTCGGATCGAAGGACCAAAGCTCGCGCCCCGTGCCCGCATCCAGAGCGGCCAGGCGAGAGAATGGCGTGGTCAGGTAGAGAACGCCGTCAACAGCCAGTGGCGTGGTTTCAAACGCGCTGCGCGTGGGCCATTTGGTTCCATCGCTGATATCACCGGTGTGGTAAATCCACGCCGGCTTCAGTCGCGTGACATTAGAACGATCAATCTGACGCAGCGGCGAAAACTTCGTTCCCCCGGGATCTCCGCCATACGATTTCCATTCCTGCCCCGGCGCCGCAGCAATGCAGGCGAGAAGGCTCAGAGACAACGCTGTGTGTTTCAGGATCTGGTCCACTCTATGCAATATGATATGACTCGGAAGCTGCTTGGCGCCGGGAGATCGGGTGGCGTAGCGTCATTAGAAAACGCTCTTTCCCGTCATGCCCGCGCCCGGAGCCGCGCCGAAGAGCGTCAGAATCGTAACGGTGACATCCTTCAATCCGGGACTGCCGGCGCGCAGGGTTCGATTGCTCAAGAGCACGCCGGGCACATCGTCGGGATTGATGCAGTGATCGCCGATCCAGGCATCCGTATTATCGTCCAATACAGACGGCGGGGCCGCTCCCAGAGCGGTCTGCCAGGAGCCGCGGTAGGTGCGGCCGTAGCCTACGATCATATCCGGACCGAATGGAGCGTGAGTTGGCGCAAGTACTTCGACCACCTGATGCCCATTCAGCGGATCGCGGAACTGGAGCAGTTCTGCAGTCACCTTCTTCATGACTGCTTCGCTCTCAGCACCGCGATGCAGGATACCGTTTTTCTCCCGTCCGGCGATGTTCAGGTAGAGTCCGTTCAGCCCAAGCGCATAAACCTGCGTTTTCGACCAGTCCACATTGACGAACATCTCATCATCGGCGTTGGGCGGCCCCTGCAAAGCCAGAAAGCCTTGCTGCCAAAGCCAGGTATTCAGGTTAACGCTGCGATCGAAAGAGTTGAAGCCGTGATCGGACATGACGATGATGTCAGCATCCGGAAACCGGCTGGTTACCTCGCCAATGGCGCTGTCCACCGCGCGATAGACCGCAAGCAACTCCGGTTCGTGCTTGCCCCAGAGCATGTGCGAGTTCTGGTCGATGGAAGAGAAGTAAAAGAACAGCAGACCTTCGCGAAAATGTGCCAGCGAATGGCGCAGCAGCTTCAACTCATCGCTTTGCACCAGGCCGCTCTGGTGCTCGAATTCGCGCATTGTCAACACGCCCTGGCGAAAAGCCGAGGTGTCCTCGGCGATGCCCTGCGTGTAGAACGGGCCGATCTGGCCGGCGACATGGCGACTGTAGGAAGACGGGGTCGAGATAGGAAGATCCGGTGAGCGGGGATCGATATTGACCGGCGTTGTATAAATCGCAAGACGTGGGTGTAGTTCCTTGGCGTAAACGCGCAACATTCCACGCGCGCCGGCAAGCCATCCGAGCAGCGGAAAATCCGCACGCAACCACTCCGACCACTCGCCCGGCTTCACAATCGCGACCGGCTCTCCCATCGACAATCGGGCTGCACTATGTTCCGCATCGACATCCACCACGAGGTCTACGGCCGCGTAGCGCAAATCTTTACGAAGTGAATTGGGCGGTCCTTCCACGGGCAGGATGAAACGGCCGTTCTCCCCGTGAACCTTGACGATGCGGCCCCCCGGGACGTCGCGCGTCAGTTCTTCGGGATCGTCGGTGTAGTAGGCAAACGTGCCTTGCGTCCCGCGCATGTCGGGCGTGCCCATTCCCGATATCGCTTCCCCTACTTCCACAGGCGGAAAGTTCGTGGGCATGTGCATGACTGCGGCCGGAATATGACGGTTTGCCAGAATCTGCCAGAATGCTTCGCCCTTACGCAGGGTCTCCACGCGGGCGGAAGAGAGCGGAAGTACGTAAGGACCGAGTGGGAGTTTGAGCCGCGGCTCCTCCGTACGGCTCATCGACGAGTAGGGCTGCATGGTCTTAGGATCGCGATGAACAAAGTCGAAAATGCCGTGCTCGCGAGGATCGAGGCCCGTAATGAACGTCGACCAGGCGACCGGGCTTTGGGGCGGCATCGTCGTACGGAGGCGCCGAAAACCGCCCGTGTCCCGAAGATGAGCGACATTCGGCAGTTCTTTCCAATGACGCTCGAGGAAACCGGGATCCATCCCGTCTACGCCAAGGACAATGACTCTCTTACCGTGAGCCGCTGAGTAGCGGCACGCCGTTCCGGCTGCGGCCAGCGCTAGCACGAGGACGGCGCCACCGGCCCTGATCACGGCTTGCCGCCAATGTATCCCAAACTACGAAGTTGATCGAGGGTCTGTTGATCCAAGGCGGACATCAGGCTACCCCGCACCATTGGCAGACGAATAGCAATAAGGCTTTGGCGGCCGCGACCACGGAGTCCAGCTCCACGTATTCGTCGGCGCCGTGAGTGTTCCCGCCGCGCGGACCCCATAGCACGGCCGGAATGCCGAACTCGTGGAAGACATACAGGTCGCACGGCCCTTCGATACCCACCACCTGAGGCCGCTCCTTCAAAATCCCGGTAGCGCAGGCGGCTAATTCTGTGACGACGGGTTGTGAAGGATCGATCGCCGATCCGGGCAGCCAACGGATTGGAAATTCGATGGCCGGCTTACGCGCGAATAGATGCGGCGCAGAGCCCATCATGCGCTCGAACCATTCGAAAAGCTCGCGTTCGACATCTGTGCGAGTTTCGCCTGGCATGAGCTGCCAATAAAGTTCGACCTTGCACTCTTCCGGCGTGGTGATCGGCTCGCGCGTTCCCCAAGGCGCGGTGAAAATCTTGGTCACAGACACGGGAACCGGATCCGGGTGATGTGCATAGAGCGGATGCGGTTTGGCGCGCCGGCGCCGCTGTGCGGCAAAGTTCGGCAACTCGGATAGAAAGTGCGTGACCTGTTCGACCACCCCCGCAGGGTACGCGCCTTCGCTCAATACGCCGCCCGCGCCGGAGAAGGTGATGTGCACGGTGCGGCCGCCTCGCTGCGCGGCGCAGATCCGCAGAAACGACGGCTCTGAGACGATGGCCGCATCGGCCACGTACCCGCGCATGCGGCCGGCCAGGGTCCCGTTCACGCCGCCGAACTCCTCATCCACAACCGTTTCTACAGTAAGATCGCCTACCAGGCGAACGTCTAGTTCCTGGAGCGCTTCGGCGACGAACAGATTCATGCCCACGCCCGCCTTCATGTCGTTCGATCCGCGCCCATAGAGCTTATTTCCCTCGATCACGCCGCCAAAGGCATCACGCGTCCAGGGCTGGGTGCCACGCGGAACCGTGTCAATATGGCCGGAGAGAATCAGCGAGCGGCCGCCGCCATGGCCCACGCGGCGCGCATCCATATTCGGCCGGCCACCATACTCCCTGCCGCCGGCGTACAGCGGATGATCATGCAGTCCGCTGACACTATCGAGTTCGTAAAGCTCCGGTTCCCACCCGGCAGCCCGCAGAACGGATGCGGCGTACTGCTGGCAGTCGCCTTCGTTGCCTGTGGGGGGCGTGTTCTCCGAATTGCGGCGTACCAGGTCGCCGATCAGCGTAAAGAGCCGGTCGTGACGGCGCTCGACGTACTCTATGAGACGTTCTTGCATCAGTTAGCCGCCTCCAGGCTGCTCAATGACCGCGGCGCAATGCGGAACCCGCGCGTGATCGTGGCCAGATAGATCACTCCCATCGCCAGCCAGACAAAGCCCGCCAGGCGCGCCTTCGCGCTGAGATTCAACCAAACGTAGAAACACACGGCCGCTCCCGCCAGCGGAAAAATCAGGTTGGTCAGCAGGCCCAAGCCGCTTCTCCGGCGCAAGCGCACGTAAAAGTGCCGGATCACGCTGAGGTTCACCAGAATAAATCCGACGAACGCCCCGAAGTTGAGCAACTCCACCGCCAGTTGAAAGTGCATGAGCAAAGCGCCGGCCAGCGATACTGCGCCCATCAGATATACGCTACGGGAGGGAGTCGAATAGCGAGCATCCACGTGCGCGAAGATGCGCCGCGAAATCACTCCGTCGCGGCCCATGCCCAGCAACAGGCGTGACGCTCCTGCCTGGCCGGTAAGCGCGCTGGCCAAGCCGGCCACCAGCAGAATGAAAGTGAGAAATCCCATCATCCACGGGCCGCCGGCTCTCCTGCCGATATCCAGAATCACGGTTTCCGATTCGGGGTAAGAGTTGAAATCCGGCCACACCAGGGCGGCGAGGTAAACGGTCGCCACGCAGAACACGGTTTGAATCAGGCAGACCAGAACTGTGGCGATGGAGATGTCCCGTTCGGGGTTGATAGTGTCCTCGGCCAGCGTGGAAATTGCGTCGAAACCGATATACGAAATACTGGCGATCGCCGCGCCCAACATGAGCGGACGCAGGCTGAACGTGTGCGGGTCATAGAAGACCTTTGGTGCGATCAATCCGGCAGCGCCGTGATGGACGATTACCCAACGCGCCGCCAGCACCACGAAGAGAACCGCGCACGCGGTCATGAGCGCCATCATCACGTTTCCCGCGCGCGCCGTCACACGGATGCCGCGCACGTTGACCAGCGTGATCGCCACCGTGAATCCGGCCGCCCAAATCCAGTAGGGCACCAGCGGCGCCAGGCGGTTAGCGGTGAGCGCCGCGTAAATCACGCTGAGCAGCGGGATCAGGAAGTAATCGAGGATCATCGACCATCCGGCCAGGAAACCTAGGTGCGGGTTGAGCGCATTTTGCACGTAGGTGTAAGTGGAACCGGCCGAAGGAAACACGCCGGACATTTTTCCGTAGCTGGCCGCGGTAAACAGCATGGCCACCATCGCCACCAGGTAACTCAGCGCAGCGTAGCCATGGGACGTCTGTTGCACGATACCGTAGACCGGATACGGCGCGGTGGGCGTCAGGATCACCAGGCCATACAGGATGAGATCGCGCCGCGAGAGGATACGCTTGAGTTGACCTGCCGGTTCGTTCAACGGCCGGTCTCCGTATTGCGCCAATCGAACTCACTTTTCTGTTCGGGAAGATGCTGGGCCGCTGCGTATTGATTGCGCGTGTGGCGTATCGCCGTTACCCAATCGCCAAAGGGCAACTGCAGCTCACGATAGACCAGATAGCTCATATCCACGGTGCGATCGGGACCGTGGTCTTTCACGTCGTCGAGTTGATGCAGGAATTGGCGGCCATTGGCTTCTTCTACGCGCGGCAGCCAGCTCTTGTACCAGGTGGACACTGCGTCGTGTAGGGCGATGTTACGCTGCTCTTGTATGTTTTGCGCGATTTGAAGCGCTCCATCGAGCGATTCCAAAACATCTTTCGACTGACCCTTGGCAGCCGCCTTCTGAGCCGATTCGAGCTGTGAGCTCATGCGCCCGATACCCAGAAGCATCTCGAGATTCTGGCGATAGAGCCGGGCGATCGAGATGTACACTTCGAGGTTGTAGCGGTTGAATTGCACGCTTCGCAGATTCTCTTCGAGCAGCCCGAGTAACTCATCGTTGTCGGCCAGGGCATCCGCCGCCAGTTGCAGACGACGGGCATTGTCGGATTGCCATTTGCCGGCTGCATCGCCGGACTTGAGCTCCGGACCCGGCGGGGCAGGCAGCGTGAGCGTCTGGTCCTTGACCGGTTTGCGCGGATTGAAAATACCTTTCGAATTCCCGAACAATCCAATTCGGTCCGAGGGGCCCGGCTCCCAACTGTCATACCAGGACTGCGCCTGCTGGCTCATGAGCTGATATACGCGATCCATGTTGACCGCGCCATCGCCATAGAACAGCCGGTAAAATACCGCGGAAGACTCCTGTACCGGGCGCAGCGCCGGGCGCCAGGCCGCGGCCGTGATAGTGGTGTAACCTAGCCAGAAAGTTTCCGGGTGCAGCCCCGCGTCCGCCCAGCCGGCCACCACGGCACCGATGATGCCGGTTTGCGTGCGCGCGGGATCCAGAGCAATTTTCTCGAACCCATCCGCGATGCGAGAGCCCTGGGTTCTGGCCGGATGCAGACGCCGCGCAGCGGGCAGGCTGAAATAGTCGGGAAAGAACCGTTCTTCACCCTGTGCCGACGTGTAGATCATTTCCCGTATGCCTCGTTTATGGAAAATCGGGTCGAAATCGGGCCCGTAGACTTCGCCGTTGACCATGTATGGCGGAATCGAGCCGATATCGGAGGCCACCATCGGAAACTCGCCCCAGAACATAACTGTGCGCCCTTGTTGGTGCAGCGGCTCCGCGATTTGAGTGACGAACTGCCCCAGCAGTTTGCCTACGCTGCCCAGCTTCTGTGCGGCGGCCTTCTCCCGGCAGCCAGGATTGTCGGCCATTCCGATGTAGTAGGCCTCGTCGGTTGATAGATAAATGAACTTACCGTCGCGGTTGGCGTCGATCAGATCCTGAAACATCCCGGCAAGAAACTTCATGGCTTCCGGATTGGTCGCGCACATTTCGTAATTGCTGTCGGGGAACGATCGATACTTGGCGTATTCGGGATGCTTGAGGATGAAGGCGATATGAGCGGGTCCATCCAGGTATGGAACCAGCTCCACGTGATAGCGAAGTCCGTAATCCGTCAATTCCTGATACTCCGCGGGCGAAAGAGCATTAGGCTCGACCAACGCGGGCGCGCTGCGGAATTGGAAATGGCCTTCCAGCTTGAGGGCGAAGCCGTTGATCTTGTAAAACGCCGCCTGGCGCACGGCGCGCTTCAATTCAGACAGCCGCTCCAGGTGATGCGCATCGTCCCAATAGATATGCCGCAGGTGCAGATCGGGCCAGTCCGTGATCCTGCACTTCGGCAGATAGAGCGCGCCGCCGCGCGGGCGGAGAAGTTGCAACAGCGTCTCGACGCCATAAAATAAGCCTGCCGCGGCGTTCGCCGTTATGGTGATTTCGGAATCGGCGGCTTCGAGACGGTAGGCCTCTTGCGCAATCGCTTGCTTATCGGGATCGAGGGCTTGCCCTGGCACCACGCTACCGGCGCGAAGTTCGAGGCGCACGGCCGTGCCGCCGCTGCCGCCCGCGCGCAAGCCGAAACGCGATTGCAGGTCCTCGGATAGCGCCTCAACGGACACGTCTTCCCGCGGCACGCCGTCGCCGAGAGCGAGCGACCATGTGGGGCCGAAACGCACGTCGCCATCGCGCAATTCAACCTGTTGCGGTTCGGGCAGCACGCCGTAGCCGCGCAACCAGAGACTCGACACAGTTTCGGCATGGGCGGTGATGGTCAAAATTCCAAGAGCTAGAATACGGGTTCGCACGTCTGATTTGAGAATGTACCACAGTCATGTTTGGCGCACGGCCATGAAACAGTTTTCCGCACCAGCTCCTATTACTACTGGGTCGTAAAATAACTTGCTGTGATAACCTGAACGCCTTTCGAGGTGACTGGCGCGAATCCTGCCGCGCGCACCGGCAGGTAGTTGCCGGGAGTCAGGAATTGGACTGAGAAATTCCCTCTGGCATCGGTAGCGAGATCGCGCACTGCGGCACGTGGTATCAGCGCTCCACTGCGATCACTCACGGCGCCGGCGATTACTCCAGTGTTGGCTGTCTGGCCGTGCATCAGCAGAGCACAGAGCGCGATCACGGTGTGACACGCGTGCATCGAGATGTTCGACGTCATCTCTTTTCTCCAAACAATCACCACAGCAGGCGGGAGGGCGAGTCTAGCTATAGCTAGCACTGAAAAAACCACTGCAACTATAATCGCCGATTTTCTAAATGATTGATTTCATGGAGCCACCCGCCGGGATCGAACCGGCGACCTGCTGATTACGAATCAGCCGCTCTACCAACTGAGCTAGGGTGGCTTGCCGTTGCGTAGTTCCCGTCTCCAGTATAACGCTGCGATCTCTTCTGTTAATATCTGTAATGCCATTGTAATGATCGTCTCGACGGAATCTCAGACGAAGCGAAGCTGGCTGACCCTCTTCCAAAGTACGCGCCCTTTCAGCCGATCTGGAACGCTCCGCGATGTCCTCGCTGGTATCGAGCTGGCGGCCATGAACATTCCCCAGGCACTCGGCTATGCCAGGATTGCCGGCACGCCGGTGGTCACCGGGATCTACACCCTGCTGCTTCCGCTCGTGGCTTTCGCGGCGTTCGGCTCCTCGCGCTATCTGGTGGTCGCCGCCGACTCCGCAACCGCTGCGATCGTTGCCGGGGGAGTCGCCCCCATGGCCACGGCCGGCACGGCAAGATATGTGGCTCTCACCGGGATGGTGGCGCTGCTGACTGCGGGCTTCTTGCTCGTGGCGCGGGTGCTGAAGCTGGGTTTCCTGGCCGATTTCCTTTCGCAGACGGTGCTCGTGGGATTTCTCACCGGAGTGGGATTCCAGGTTGGCATTGCCATGCTTGGGCCGATGCTGGGCGTTGAAGTCCACTCCCGCAAGACCGTCATTCAACTCGCTGAAGTGCTCCGGAATCTGTGGAACGTGCATCTGCCGACCCTGGCCCTGTCAGCGCTGGTGGTGTCCGGCATCCTCGCGCTTCACCGGTTAGCCCGCAGAGTGCCCGCTCCCCTGATCGCGGCGGCGGGCGCAATCGCTGCCAGCACGGCCTGGAACTTTGCCGGTCACGGTATCAGGGTTATCGGACCGGTGGCGGGAGGACTGCCCCATCTGCGGCTTCCGGATGTGAATTGGAGAGACATACAGCCCCTGATTCCAGTGGCAGGATCATGTTTCGTCATGATCGTGGCCCAGAGCGTGGCTACCGCCCGCGTCTACGCAGCGCGCCACCACCAGGACTTGGATGGAAATGCCGACCTGGGCGGCTTGTGCGCGGCCAATACCGCGGCGGCATTTAGCGGCACCTTCGTGGTAAACGGAAGCCCCACGCAAACTGCTATGGTCGAAAGCTCCGGCGGCCACAGCCAGATTGTGCACCTTGCCACTGCGGCGATTGTCGCGCTGGTGCTCCTGTTTCTGACCGGACCATTGCAATACTTGCCCCTCTGTGTGCTCAGCGCCATTGTGTTCATCATTGCCATCCGGCTTGTGGACGTGCGAGGACTGCAGGCGATTCGCCGCGAGAGCCCCGGCGAATATGCGCTCGCATTGACCACCGCGGCAATCGTGATACTGGTCGGTGTTGAACAAGGTATCGTGCTCGCCATGGTGCTATCGCTTCTCCGCATTGTGCGGCACAGTTATCAGCCTCATACCGCCGTGTTGGTGGAGAGCGAGAACGGGTTATGGCGGCTGACTCCGGTCGCGCCAGGTGCGCTTTCCGCGCCCGGACTGGTAGTCTACCGTTTTGGGGCGGCGCTGTTCTACGCGAATGCCGGCAGGTTTTCTCAAGATATACGCAGCCTGGTAGGGTCAGCGCCCTCGCCGGTGCGCACCCTGATCGTGGATGCCGGAGCCATCACGAATGTAGACTATACCGCTGCTCGTGTAGTGCGGGAGGTCGAACGGGACTTGGCCCAGCAGGGCGTAAGCCTGATATGGGCCCACGTGCAATCGGATCTCAAGCCTGACCTGGACCGTCACGGGCTGACCGAGGTCATCGGTCCCGCGCAGATTTTCGCCAGCCTGCACGAAGCGCTCGCAGCCGTGCGCACCCGCTAATCAGCTCTGCAACAGCCTACCGCGCCTGTTGGACAAGCCGTGGATTCTCTTCGCCCGGTACATGCGCGCGTCCGCAACCTTGAGCAATCCATCGAGATCGCTCCCGTCGAGAGGACAAAGACTGATCCCGGCGCTTGCGCTGACCCATAGTTGCTGGTTGTTGAATATGATCGGCTCCTGGAGTTCGGTACAAACTATGGCGGCAATGCGGTCGGCATCCGATCCGATTCCAAGGTGCGGCAGCACCAGTATGAATTCGTCGCCGCCGATGCGAGCGACCGTATCGCCGCGTCGCACACTCCGCGCCATGCGTACCGCAACCTCCCGCAGCACCATGTCGCCCGCCGCGTGGCCGTGCAGGTCGTTGACCTGCTTAAAGCCGTCCAGGTCAATATAGACTACTCCAAGCAAGCCCCCATTCAGGGTTGCGGACACGATCTCCGAATTCAGCCGCTCATACAGGTGCTGCCGGTTGGGGAGTCCCGTCAACAGATCGTATTGGGCGCGGAATGACAACTGTTCGTAAAGGCGATGGCGCTCGAGGGCCAATCCGGCCAAGCTGCCGAACGAGGCGAGCAACTCGGTTTGCGCATCGGGAGGATTCTTGTCCGCAAAAAAGGCCACCACCACCCCACCCACACCCCCGTTCACCAAAATCGGCGCAGAGTTGAACGTCCGAAATCGGGAAGGCACCTGTGTCTTTAGAAAGTGCGCCCAGAGGGGATCCTGAGAGAACTGCAGCAATTCGCCCACCCCGGCGCCGACCGAAATCGATTCGAGCTTGAGTTGTTTGAGGAGGTCTTGCCAGTCCCCGGGTAGTGCCGGTACGCTCGTAACTTGTTGGCCCGCGAGCAGCGGCAGCAGTATCGAGCAAACTGCGTTGCCACAGTGAGTAGCTCCGGTAGCCGCGAGTTCATCGAGGACGCGCTCAATCGGTTCATTGCGCGCAACCAGCTCCAGAACCCGCTGGCGATCCTCTTCGAGTGACTTAGCCTTCCGGGCGGTGTGCAGCGCCCTTTGTGTCGTTTGGTTGGCCAGTTCCAGTTTGACGGTTTTGACCACCAGGTCTTTGGTTTGCACTTTCACCTGCCGCCGGATAATCACCACCCATACCAGGATGCCGAGGGTAATGGCTACCAGCACCTTCATAACCGACAAGACGCGCCCGACATTCCACCAGGGTGGACTCTGCAGCAACACCACGTCCCCGGGGGATCGCAGGCGGATCTTGAAGGATTGCACGACGCCGGCGGTGTCCCGATCGAGAAGGCAGATTCCCGTCATCTGAAGAACACTGCCTGCCCGCAAAGAAGAATCCGGCTCCGCTTGGGACGCTGCCAGAAACGCGCTGAACACGGTCCCGTCATAGTCGAGCGTGAAGAGTTCCCCTTCCGGAACAGTGGACGATGACCGCAGCCAACCCTTGACGGTCAGCAACCTCGCGTCATACTTGTCGTTCAATACTTGATTGGCCCCGATCGAGGTGGCTGTGGGCGGTGCTCCGGAGCCGTCAAGCCGATAGATTGCATCCTGAATTACCGAACGGTAATCCATAGCTCCTACGAAGCCAATCACCTCGATCCGATCACCCGGCTGCAGGTGCGAGGTCTGGCTGGTCTCCACGCACACGCTGCCGGTCGGATCCGCGATGTACAGGTCGCTTCCCAGAAAATCGGCGGTCACCACTCCCTGTACTTTTAGACGATGCCTGAGTAAACCCGACAGGTTGAATCTCTGCAGTCTTCCGATCGGCCAACTGGCCAAAGCGAAGGGGTCGGTTGGTCCGGGTTCCAGAATCCGGATTTTATCGGGCTCGGGCACAAACAGATTCACTCCGACAATGCGGCCTTCTTGAGTGAAAATGGCGCCACAGACTCCGCGCACGCGAACCCGAGAGTCCACCAAACCCAAGGGAATGCCGCCGCGCTCGGGAATGTAGCCGGCCACTCGGCCACCCGGTATTTGCAGGATAAACCGGGCCCGTCCGTCCTTGACGATTTGGACCGATCGAACCACTCCTTCCAGTTCCACCCACTCACTGTCGACACTTCCGGACGCCAGTTCATCCATCGAGACGCGCCGGGCCTTCGGCAGGGGGGCATGGCCAACCACAGTCCAGCGTGGCTCGGCGACGTCCGGGGCAAAGTCCGTCTGGGTGGTGATACCTTGCAGTTCCAGCACTTGCCCGGGCTCCGCGCTCAACCCGGCGGCGGGTCTGGCGACCCATATTCCTCCCGTAGCATCGTGCACGAACATATTGAGCACATCGAAATAGGTAACCACCACGCGCAAGCGTACAGCGAATCCCCAGCGGGCCTGCTCCGGGGTCAATGTGCGGATTTGATTGACCCGGGTCAGCACTGGCACGGGCGCGCCGGAGCATAGTATCGCTATTACCAGCCCCAGCAGGGCGTACTGAAGAACTCGGACCGCAGCTGCCATTCTTACCTTTTAATAGCAACCCTCTAGCCAACTTATTAAATAATGTTGTATAAATACATGGAATATCACAATAAATTCTAGAATAAATATGATTAGCCATGCTGCGTGCGGGTTGGAAATGCCGGCGGCTACGGCGCAGGCTCGACGTGCACCAGGACATCGGCTACCCAGCGTAGCGTTTCCTTAATAGCGATGCGCACGTTTGTGGCGATGGCGTGCGATTGACGCACGGTGATCTCCGGATCGACTTCCAGGTGCAAGTCTACGTGGTATTGCAGTCCGGTCTTGCGCGCGAAGCACTTCTCCACTCCGCGCACGCCCGGCACGCCCAGGGCCACGCGGCGAATGGTCGTCATGGTGCGCTGGTCGGGCATGGTATCCATCAGTTGCATCGCGGTATCGCGTGTCACTCGCAAGCCTGTCGAGACCACGATCAGCCCCACTCCAAAAGCGCCCCAGTGATCGGCCGCGCGGAATCGATCCGGAGACAGAATCGTAAGCGATACCGCCAGCAGCGCTGCCAGAGCGGAGACGATATCCACGCAGTCATTCCAGGCGTCGGCGAGTAGAGCCGAACTGCGGATCCTCCTGGCGAAGTGAAATTTCAATCCGGAGAGAATGCTCTTCACCGCCGCCGAACCTAATAGAGGCCAGATCACGAACGGCGCGGGGGGCGCGGATACCCTGCCGACCAGGCGTAGCGCATTCACTGAAATGCCCACGCCGGCTATCGCCAGCAGGAAACCGATGAACAAACCGGTCAAGGTTTCCAGCCTCCCGTGTCCATACGGGTGATTCGAGTCGGCGGGCTTGGCGGCCAGAGTGAGCCCGAGCAACACGATGCCAGAAGCGAGGACATCCGCGGCGGACTCCAGTCCGTCCGCGACCACCGCGGTCGAATGACCCATCAGCCCTGCCGTGATTTTAATAGACGCAAGTGCGCCGCTCACGATCATCCCTGTAAGGGCGACGCGCTGGCCGATTTGCATGCTGCTTTCAGTGTAGAAGAGGCGCCGGCGAATTGGGGAGATTTCGATTTGGGTTTTCGCGCACAACGGCGGACCGATTGCTGCTCTGGGGACCGCCGACCCCGCGCAGAGCCGGGTTGCCTTGGAGGAAAAAGATGCTTGGTACAGTTTTGATCATCATCGTGGTGCTGCTCGTCATTGGAGCGCTTCCCACTTGGCCGTACAGCAGCGGTTGGGGATATTATCCGAGCGGCGGACTAGGTTTGATTCTGCTCGTGGTGCTGCTGCTGCTTTTACTCGGTCGTATATAGGTTGCATACCTCTTTTCGTCCACCTTGCAACTTTTCGGGGTCGTATGGCGTCATATCCTCTTCGGCAAATTGCCGGGTGGAACGAGAAGCAGCGTGAAAACCAAATACGAGAGTTATAGAAAGATACTAGAAAAGAAGGCTGACGAAGTACGGCGTAGCATGTCCGCCCAAAAGGCGGCCCAGGTGATCTCCCGCCAGGAGCACCCTCATGACGAAGGCGATCTGAGCCAGCAGAGCCACGAGGAGTGGATTTTTCTGAACCGGAACACCCTGGATGTAAAGCTTCTGCGGGAAGTGCAGGATGCTTTGCAACGCATAGCGCAGGGCGCTTATGGGGTTTGTTTTGAGTGCGATGAGCCCATTTCCGTAAAACGGCTCGAGGCGGTGCCCTGGGCCAAGTTTTGCGTTTCCTGCCAGGAACGCATCGCCAGCGGCCAGATCACGCCGGAGCGGGATGAGGAGCTTCAGGAAGCTGACCGATGAACCTGTCGGACTTGCGGCGGGTCACGGTTAAGAACAATCTTCGTATACGCTTTCCTTTGTCGAACGGGATGGAGTGCGTGGTAAACGAGCATGGAATCGCTCAAGTTCCGGAGTTGCACGCCGTACCGGCTTTCAACCTGGAACAGGAACTCGGGTTCGCGCAGGAGTTCACCGCGGAACCGGCCGTCGCTTCGGGAAAAGAAAAAAACAGGAGCAGCCCTCGCCGCTACAGCAGGGACGAGATGGTCGTGCTCGTTACGGCCGGAGCCAGTGGCCCTGCCGCTCACGACGACCACGAAGACTGAGCTTGCGTTAACCCTTACGCGCGGGCGGGCTCGCCCATCCTGGCGTACCACGGCGTGGCCGATTTGATCGCATCATTAACGGTGTTGATGTTCTTGACGCCTTCTTTCGAGAGCCAATCTTCCAGTGCCTTGGCGCCGCCGTTGGCATACACCGGTATGCCCTCTTTCCAGGTTGCGCGTCCGCACAGCACGCCGGAAAAATCCGTGCCGGCCTCTGTGGCCATGTGCAGCGATTCGACGAACTGCACATTACTTACACCGGCGCTCAGATAGATGAACGGCTTGGCGGCGACCGCCGCGCTCTCGCGGAAGTAGGTTAAGGCCTCGCTTCGGGTATAGGCCTTTTGGCCTTTATAGACGGCGCTGCCCTCAACGAACTCGGCATTGATGGGCACTTCCACTTTCAGTATGTCCACGAAGTACTGTGGCTTGGAGAACTCTTCCATGCTCTTCCTTACGATCTCCGGTTTCGCCTTGGCGTACTCGAGACCCTTTTCGTCGCCGCCCTTCGGATCGTAACCTACGAATTCCAGGAAGAACGGAATCTCATTCGTCTCGCACTCGGCGCCTATCCGCTCGATAAAAGCGTGCTTGATGTCGTTGATCTTGGCGTCTTCGAAGGGGGTGTAATAAATCAGAATTTTTACGGCATCGGCGCCCCAATCGACAATGCGCTTCACCGAAACGTGCGGCAGCAGGTCGGGCAAGCGTCCGGGTTGCGTGTTGTCGTAGCCGCTCAACTCATACGCCAGCAGCAGGCCGGCGTTGCGGCTACGGGCTTTACTGGCCTCCAGGCCGAACTCGGGGTCGAGAAGAATAGCGCTGGCATGGGGCGTCAGCACTTTGGTGACGACCGTTTTGAACTCGCCCATCATTTCCGGCGTGATCTCTTTTTTATCCACGCCGCGCGCCGCCGCCAGGGATTTCTGCAAACTGCCTCGCTGGTCCATGGCCGCCGCCGCGATGATGCCGGCCTGGTTGGAAAGCGCCTTCATGTGCTTCAATTTTCCCTCAGACATTTTCATATCGTTCTCCTTCAAAATAAGGGGGTGGAAGTGATAGTGCGATAGTTGCCGGACAGCAATGGGAACGACTTCATTATGCCATGGAATCAGCCGGGACGATCGGCCGGTTGGTCCACTTCTTCAACCGCCGGAAAAAGGTCTGAGCGCGCGCCACATCGCGCAGGATCTGCAACTTCAAGCTGTGCGGATCGGGGAACTTACGTTCGTCCCGCAAGCGCCGCAAAAATTCCACGCGGATGCCGCGCGGCGTGGGGCCCTCGAGAGGTTCGAGCAGAAAGGTTTCAATTGAGACCTTATCGCCGCCATCGGCATGCCCATTGTGATGAAACGTCGGCCGATAGCCCACGTTCGTGACAGATGGCCATGCCCGCCCATCTTCCAGGTCGCGGGTTCGGGTTACGTACACGCCGGTGGCCGGCAGCACCTCTGTGTCCGGCGCCAGGTTAAGCGTTGGCACCGTCTGCCTGGAGCCCACTCCGCGGCCGGCGACTACTTCGCCCTCGAGCGCGTAAGGCCGTTCGAGCAGGCGCGCGGCTTCTGACACGCGGCCTTTGTCGATGAGATGCCGCAGCGTCGTACTGCTGACCAAACGTCCGCGCAAGATGACCGCCTCAATCGCGTCGGTAGTGAAGCCGTATTGGCGGCCAAGGTCTTCAAGCACCTGCAGATTGCCCGACTGCTTGTAGCCGAAGCGAAAGTCATGCCCTACCAGAACGGCACGGACGCCCAACTTATCGGCCAGGACCTGCTTGACGAACTGTTGCGGCGAAAGTTGCGCCAATTCACGATCGAACGGCAGAATCAGCACCTGTTCGATGCCTTCGGCACGCATAAGTTCACAACGCTGCTCGGGCGATGTCATCAGGCGCGGCGCGCGCGCCGGCGCCACCACTTTCGTCGGATGGGGATGAAAGGTGAGCACCGAAGGCGTGAGCCCGCGCTCGGCCGCGACTTCCCGCACGCGGCGCAGGATGCGGCCGTGGGCCGCATGTACACCGTCGAAATTGCCTATCGTCAGGGCCGACGGACCAAAATCAGGCGGCACTTCGCCGAGGCTGTGGAATATGCGGAATGGCTTGCCCATTCAGGCCGCCTCCACATCGATCTGCAGGCCGTCGTACGCCAACCGTATGTGCGGCGGCAGTTGCTCCTCCGTGCGCGCGTGCGGCAGATCATGGCAGATGTGCGTGAAGAAAACGCGCTTGGGCGCCAGCCTTTCGGCGGTAGCGATGGACCGCTCCACGGTGGAGTGCGTGGGGTGCGGCTTATAGCGCAGCGCATCCAGGAAGAGCACGTCCAGCCCGCCCAATTGCTCCATAGACGCCTCGGGAATCTCGCTATGATCGGTCAGATAGGCGCCCTTTTCGAAACGGAAACCATAAACCACGGTCTTGCCGTGCAGCAGCGGAATGGGCGTGACCTCGACACCGAACAGATCGAACGAGCCGCCGTTGAATGTGCGCGATTCCAGTAGCGGAACGCTGGAGGCCTTTTCCGCCCCGTCGAAGATATAAAGGAAACATCGATGGATGGCGGCCATGGTGCGCTCCGAAGCATAGATCGGGATGCTGCTCTTTTGTCGGAAATTGAAGGGCCGCACGTCGTCAAGACCCATAATATGGTCGGCGTGCTCGTGAGTAAACAAGATGGCGTCCAGCCGGTCGATCCCCGTGCGCAACGCCTGAGCACGGAAGTCCGGCGTGGTATCGATCAAAACGTTGCGGCCGCCGTAGCTCAGCAGGACAGAAGGACGCAGGCGCTGGTCGCGGGGATCTTGAGAAGTGCAGACCTCACAGCGACACCCGATCATGGGCACGCCCGTGCTCGTACCGGAGCCAAGCACGGTGATCTGGACACCACTCTCTGGCATCTACGCCGGCTGGCCGGCGGCCTGCCCGCTCGCCGTCTTTTGGACTGCTTCGGCCGCCTGCACGAAGCGGAAGCGCAGCATGGTGAGCGAGTTTTCGAGCAACCGGTGTTCCTCGAGCGTCAGGTTACCTTTGGTCTTCTCGAGGAGCATGGCCATCAGGTCGATGGTGTGGCGCGCCAGTTCGAGATCGATCTCAGGCTCCTCGTCGGGGCTGGTGCGGATCAACCCCAGTTGCATCTCGACCTGCAGATTTAGCGATCTGGTGAGAAATTCGAAGGAAACCGGGGGAAGCGGAGGCCGCCCCTCTTTCTTTTCTTGGTTATCGGTATCGCTCATCTCTTCCCATTTTACAACGCGGCTAACTCTGATAATCTGGGGGCAAATGGATCTGCGCTACCCAATCGGGCCCTTCGTATGGCTGGGCGAGAGCAGCGGGGAGCAGCGCCGCGAGCGTATCGACCGGATCGAAGCTGCGCCGGTCCGGCTGATGGCAGCCGTGCAGGGCTTGTCCGAAGAGCAGCTCGAGTCGGTATACCGCCCCGGCGGCTGGACCCTCCGCCAGGTGGTCCATCACGTCGCCGACAGTCATCTGAACAGTTACACGCGCTTCCGGCTTACTTTGACGGAGGACACGCCCACTATCAAGGGTTACGAGCAGGAGCGCTGGGCGAATCTACCCGATGCCAGGTCGGCGCCGGTTCTGGTTTCACTCGTTTTGCTGGAAGCGTTGCACCGGCGCTGGGTACAACTGCTGCGAGCGATGACGCCGGAGGATTTCGCCCGCACCTTCGTGCACTCGGAACTGGGGCTGGTATCTTTGGATCGCAATCTGGCGCTGTATGCCTGGCATGGCGAGCACCATACCGCGCACATCACAGCGCTACGCGAACGTATGGAGTGGAGTTAGACCGCTCGCACGGCAATCAGAGCACTTCTTCAGACCAGTTCTCCAGCACTTCCTTTACCTTGGCAGTGAACTGATCGCCCAGCGCGCCGTCGATCAGCCGGTGATCGAAACTCAGCGAGAGATACGAAATCGAGCGAATCGCGATGGCATCGTCGATTACGACCGGGGTCTTCTCCACCGCTCCCACTCCCAGAATGGCGACCTGCGGCTGATTGATGATGGGGGTCGCGATTACACTGCCGAAGCTGCCGAAATTGGTGATGGAGAAGGTGCCGCCCTGCACCTCGTCGGGCTTGAGCTGGCGCGAGCGGGCGCGCGCGGCGAGATCGACGATGGAGCGCTGCAATCCCAGTACGTTCTTCTCGTCAGCCTGGCGAATGACGGGAACGATCAGCCCGTTCTCCAACGCCACCGCGATGCCGATGTTGATCTCATTGTGATGGATGATGTTATTACCCTCTATAGACGCGTTGAGCAACGGGTAAGTGCGCAGCCCGACTACGGTAGCGCGGACGACGAAGGGCAGGTACGTGAGCGGGATCCCGTAGCGTTCCTGGAAATCGGCCTTATGGCCTGCGCGCATACGGGCGACTTTGGTCATATCCACTTTATGTATGGTGGTGACGTGCGCCGAGGTGCGCAGGCTGGCGATCATGTGCTCGGCGATGCGTATGCGCATGGCGCTCATAGGCTCGACTCGCGTCTTGGCCTGTCCCGCGGCGGGCGGGGGCGCATCCGGCGCGGCTTGCGGCGGAGCCGCGGGCGTCGCAGTTTGTGGCGGGGCTGCCGCTTGCGGAGGCGCCGCGGCCGGTGCGGGAGGAGGCGGCGGGGGAGCAGGCGAAGCCGGTTGCTGCCGCGCGATATAGCCCTCCAGATCCTGCTTGGTGATGCGGCCGCCCGCGCCCGTGCCCTGCACTTTGGTGAGATCAATCGAATACTCGCGGGCCATGCGGCGCACCAGTGGCGAAAGCGGACCGGACGTCTCCGTGCGAGCCTCTTCCACGGGCGGCGGCTGTGGCGCAGCCGGGGCCGGTTCAGGTGCCGGCTCAGCCTTAGGCGCTGATGAAGGTACAGGTGGAGGCGGAGGCGCGGCCGCCGCAGGCTCCGGCTCAGGTGCGGACTCGGGCTTCGCCGCCGGCTGGGCTGGCTGCTGGGCTGCCGCGGTGCCGCCTTCATCGATACGCGCCACGATGGTGTTGATGCCAACCGTCTTGCCTTCATCCACCATGACTTCGGCCAGCGTGCCGGCGGCCGGCGACGGAATCTCCGTGTCGACCTTATCGGTTGAAATCTCGAATAGCGGCTCGTCGCGCTCGACGCGATCCCCGGCCTTTTTCAGCCACTTCGTCAGCGTCCCCTCCACGATGCTTTCGCCCATCTGGGGCATCACTACGTCCGTCATGTGTGTTCGCCTCTGTCTGCTGGAATCACTTCGCGTTCGAAAACGCGGCCAAAATGCGCGGCCAGCCGCCCTGCAACTTCCTCCCAGGATGCCCGGCAACCGAGCTGAGCCATGGAAGTCACGGGCCTGGTAAGGCCGCAAGGAACAATGTATTGGAAATAGCGGAGATCGGTCGAGACGTTCAGCGCGAAGCCGTGCGATGTCACCCAACGGCTGATGTGCACGCCGATGGCGGCGATCTTACAATCGTCGACCCATACGCCGGTGAGTTTCGGGATGCGGCCGGCGTGGATATCGAAATCCGCCAGCGCGTCGATGATTACCTGCTCGATCGACCGCACGTAGGCGCCCACGTCCCGCTTCCAATCGCGCAGATCGAGAATCGGATAGCCGACCATTTGTCCCGGCCCGTGGTAAGTGACGTCGCCGCCGCGATCGGTAGGATGAAAAGCGATGCCGGCGCGTTCGAGCAGATCCTCGCCGGCGAGCAGATTCTCCGCGTGGCCGTTGCGGCCCATGGTGATGGTATGAGGATGCTCAACCAGCAAAAGCTGGTCTGGAATGACGCCGGCTTGGCGTTGCGCAACGAGCTGCTGTTGCAGCTCGAAGGCACTGGCGTAATCGAGCCGCCCGGATTCGCGCAGCTCGCACTTAGGCATCGATGGCCAAACCGTTGACGGCGTTGAAAGCCTCGCCAACCGCCTCGTAGAGCGTGGGATGCGCGTGCATGGTGTGCGTCAGCGTATCCACGGTAGCTTCGGCTTCCATGGCGGTCACTGCCTCGGCGATCAACTCGAAGGCATCCGGACCGATGATATGCACGCCCAGGATCTCGCCTAACTTCTCATCCGCCACAATCTTTACGAATCCGCCGTGGGCGTCGAGTATGGTCGCGCGGCTATTGCCTGCGAAGGGAAACTTGCCGATCTTCACCTGGTAGCCTTGCGCCTTGGCTTGCGCTTCGGTGAGCCCTACGCTTCCGATACCGGGGTCGGTGTAAGTGCAGCCCGGAATGCGATTGCGATGAATCGGCGTCGCCGGCTTGCCTGCCGCATGCGCCACGGCGACCATGCCTTCCATGGTGGCCACATGCGCCAGTTGCGGCGTTCCCGCCACCACGTCGCCGATTGCATATACGCCCGGCTCGCCGGTCTGCTGATAGGGGTTCACTTTGATGAAGCCGCGATCGAGCTCCACCTTCGTGTTTTCCAGGCCGATGTTCTCCGTGTTCGGCTTACGGCCCACCGCCACCAGCAACTTCTCCGCCTCGACTTCTTCGGTCTGGCCGTTCGACAGGGTGACCGTCATCTGTACGCCCTTGCCGCCCTTGCGCACGTTGGTGACCTTGGCGCCGGTCTCTATGCGAATGCCAGACTTGCGGAAAGCCCGGTCGAGCTCCTTGGAGACTTCTTCGTCCTCCACCGGCACGATGCGCGGCAGCATTTCAAAAATGGCTACATCCGTTCCGAAGCGATTGAAGATGGAAGCAAATTCCACACCCACCGCACCCGCGCCTATAACCGCGAGCGACTTTGGCACAGTGGTCAGATTCAGAATCTCGATATTGGTCAGGATCAGATCGGCATCGGGCTCGAGACCAGGCAACATGCGGGCTTCCGAGCCGGTCGCAATAATAATGTTACGCGCCTCGACCGTCTGGACGCCTTTCTCACCCTCGACTTCGATGACCCCACCGCCCTTCAGGCGCGCGTAGCCCTTGATCCAGTCAACCTTATTCTTGCGGAGCAGGCTCTCGACACCCTTGGAGTGCTTGGTGACGATCTTATTCTTCTTTTCGATGACCTTGGGATAGTCGAGCACCGGGTCCTGGCAGCGAATGCCGTCGATTTCCGGGTGCAGGAAGTGCTCCCAAACGTCTGCCGTGTGCAGGAGAGTCTTTGTTGGAACGCACCCGACCAGCAGGCACGTCCCACCTAATCTGGGTTGCTTCTCGATGAGCGCGGTCTTAAGTCCATATTGGCCGGCGCGAACGGCGGCTGCATATCCGCCCGGACCGCTTCCGATGACGACGAGATCGTAGGACACTTTTTCCATTTTACATCGCTCCTACACTAAAGAAATGATTTGGCTTGTGTTATTACTGATGTGCGGATACGGGGCCGGGATTCCGTCCGCGTCCGCACAGACCAAACGCGCCAAAGCACCGGCCAAGGCGGCTCGCTGGCCTATTCAAAGTCTCACGGTGGAGGGCAGTCATAACTATACCCAGGAGCAGATATTGGCGGTGGCGGCCTTGAAAGTGGGCCAGCTTGCCGGCAAGGTCGAATTCGAGGCCGCGCGCGACCGCCTCACCGCCACCGGAGTCTTCGAGACGGTAGGCTACAAGTTCGCACCAGGCTCCGACGGGAAGGGTTACGTTGCATCCTTTCAAGTGGTGGAAGTGAG
>Ga0302325_10000893_pt1 | contig 79500 bp, 64 predicted proteins | sample Palsa_T0_2_FD_201948 | JGI IMG/M metagenome (GOLD analysis project Ga0302325, IMG submission 201948) | Peat permafrost microbial communities from Stordalen Mire near Abisko, Sweden - Palsa_T0_2 | ecosystem: Environmental > Terrestrial > Soil > Palsa > Peat permafrost | place: Sweden: Abisko... | reverse complement strand
CTTTGAAACGCCAAGGCGACTCGCCGTAATGCTTGGAGAGTTTCTGGATATTGCGCATCATTTCTTCGTCATCGTTCAGCCGGCGGGCGCACTCGACAAGATAGTAGAGGCGTTCGGCATCCGGCTCGGGGCTTGAGACTTCGAGCGAACGCAGATATTGATAGCTGGCGGCGACGTTGCCATTGAGGTAATCGGCGGCCCCGATTCCCACGCGGGCCTGGTCGCGCGCGGGACCGGCAAGCTGCGGAACCAACGTCTCGAATTCGGCGCGGGCGCGTGGGTATTCCCGCTGGGCCAGCAATTGATTGGCGCGCTCAATCATCTGTTGCGGAGCGGGGGCGGGGTACGATGCCCCCATGGCGTCACGAAGGGCTAGGAGCGCGGCTGCGGCGCGAGTGGCCTGATCGCTATCCGGGAATTCGTAATAGACGCGCTGGTAACAGACGGCCGCGTGGGGCAGGTCGCGCGCGCTTTCGTAGGCTATGGCCATGGTCAACGCGCCATCGGGCTGGGGAAGATCGGTAGAGCGCTCTGCAAGTATGCGGATGCCTTCCCGCGCCGCCCCGGAGGCGGCCAGGGCGCGCGCCTGGATCACCAGAGATTTGACAGCCAAGGGCGAGTTGAGCGGTCCCGACCGCACCGAAGCGGCGTCGTGCACGGCGCCCGTAGAATCGCCGATTTCTACGCGCGCTGCCGCCAGGTAGTAGGCGACGTAGTCTGCCAGTTTGGGAAGGCGGGACTGCGCGGAGGAGAGATGCTGTATTGCATCCGGAAACTGCCTCTGTTCAAATGAGACGACGCCCAGAGTGAAGTGCGCGAGCGCGCCCTTAACATCTTTATGGCTTGCCGCGAATCTCTCGAGAGCCAGGCGCCGCGGCGGGGTGGGCGATTCACGATAAGCCCGGCCGAGTGACCCCGGCGGTTGGCCCATCTGGGCCAAGACGGCGGACGCCGGCGTCAGAACCACCCAGGCAAGTGCGGCTCTGCTCCCCAAACTAAACCAGTGGCCCAGGATATTTCTCCCCCAACCGGGCCGCGTCGTGATTCGCCAAAACGCGCAGCAACTCCTGGTGAAAATAATCGGCCATAGTCGGCGTAGCCGATAAAAACATTTGCTGGTAGGCTTGTCTGGCGTGATCGATAGGCTCCCCAAGAGTGGAATAAAGATCACCGCGCGCACGTCCGGCTTGGACGGCTTCGGAGTGATCCAGAAGCATTTCAGCCACTTGAACACGGGCGAATCGCTGGGCGCGCAGGTGCAGACGCCGATCGCCGGGACTGGAAGAATTGTGAGCCGACGGCGCGGGATCGATGCGCAGCACATCCGGGGCAGCCGCATGGGCAGGTCTTTGTCGCGCTTCGAGGGCCATACCGGCGCTCTGCGCTAATAGTTCGAGAGCAGCGCTTCCAACCTCGCCCGCAGCGCAGAGTATACCGGTGGTAGCGCCATCGACTGTGAGCGGAAACAGATGTGCTTTATCGGGTGCCGCGTTCCCCCAAACGTCGAGAAGCACCGGCGAGATTTCCGCCGCAGAGCAGATCGTTACGACGGGTTCGCGCGATTCGATGACGGCGGCGAAAGCGGCTGCGTCCTTCCTCGGGAAGCGCACTTCTGAAAAACGGACATCGTTCTGATACTCCACACCACGCCCGCATGTGCCCGCCACCACATCATGATCGACGTGGAAGACAGCACAGCCGTTGCAAAACGGGGCGGACGCATCGCACAGAATCCTGGCGATTTCCGCGAACCCGGCGGCCTGCCGCAAGCGCCGCATGGACTGATTGAGATGTTCAGACTGCACCCTCTCCGCGGTGCGTACATGTGCGGAGACACGTGCGTCGGTTTCAGTCTGCAGCAACTGCTCAAGGTCCGCGAACAGGTTCTGCAGAGAAGGCGAGGGCGCAGAGGAGGACACCTGTATTGATTCTAACAGCAGCTAAGGCCCTGGAAGACTTGAACAAGCACTGTTGGTGCCGCTGAAATCCGTCGCCGCGCCGCAACTGCCGGCTCCCGACACGGAGATCCACGCGCCATCATTGGACTGAGTGGCGCTTGAGCCATGTTGTCTTGCATTCCTTTCCATCCACCCAGGATATTGCGTTCGTCCCAAAGCGCCCAATTAGAATGGGAGTATGGAACAAGGTCTATCCGGAAAAATTGCGGTGGTTACGGGCGGCACGCGCGGCATCGGGCGGGCCGTAGCGGTGCGGTTACTTGGCGAGGGCGCCACTGTCGCGGTATGCGGGCGTGCGTCCGAGAGCGTGGAGGCGGTCGTCCGGGAATGGAAACATGGCGCCGGCGGGGAGGTCTTCGGCGCGGTGGCTGACGTATCTAAGCTCGAAGATGTAAGGCGCTTCTTCGACAGCGTCGAAAAACATTTCGGTGGCATCGATTTCCTGGTCAACAACGCCGGAATCGGGATCTTCAAGAGCGTAGCGGATCTCACGCCGGAAGAGTGGCACCGGACCATCGACCTCAATTTGAGTGGGGTTTACTATTGCAGCCACGAGGTTCTGCCGCGCATGCGCAAGCGCGGTGGGGGATACATCATCAACATCAGCAGCCTGGCGGGCAAGAATGCCTTCGCAGGGGGCGCGGCTTACAACGCCTCGAAGTTCGGACTAAATGGATTCAGCGAAGCAATGATGCTCGACCACCGGTACGACGACATCAGGGTCAGCTACATCATGCCGGGCAGCGTGGATACGGATTTCAGCCATCGCACGGGGGCGGCGCCGTGGAAGATTCAGCCGGAGGATATTGCGGAGGTGGTATCGATGCTGTTACGTATGCCGTCGCGAACCTTAGTAAGCCGCATCGAAATCCGGCCCTCAAAGCCTCAAAAATGAGTTAAATCAGACACCTTTGTAACCTTTCGGGATTGGCCCGCCGCGTGCTAAGGCCCAGAGTGAGATGATGGCACTCAGGCTGGAAAGAGGTAAAGGAATGGGCCGGACGAATAAGCAACTCGACCCGACGCTCACCGGATCAGAAGCGGAGAGATTGGAAAGCGACTTGTTAAAGCGCATCGTTGGTCAGGATGAGGCGATCGGTCATATCGTCAACATTTATCAGATGTTCCTGGCGGGTATGTCGAGCCCCGGAAGGCCGATTGGGAATTTCCTGTTTCTGGGTCCGACCGGGTCGGGTAAGACCCGGCTGGTTGAGGCTGCGGCGGAGAGCCTGGTTGGGGATCTGCGCGCGGTAGTGAAGATAGACTGCGCGGAATTCCAACACAGCCATGAGATTGCCAAATTGATTGGTTCGCCTCCCGGATACCTGGGGCATCGCGAGACGCATCCGCTGCTAAGCAAAGAAGTCCTCGAGCAGTATCACACCGACAAGATCAAGCTCAGTTTTGTACTTTTCGATGAGATCGAGAAAGCCAGCGATTCCTTGTGGAATCTGCTGCTGGGCATCCTCGACAAAGCCACCCTGACTCTGGGGGACAATCGCCGGGTGGATTTCTCGCGCGCCATGATTTTCATGACGAGCAACCTGGGCGCTGCCGAAATGGGATCGATTCTTCGTCCCAATTTGGGATTCGCGGCTTCCGAGATGGAACGTAAGTGTTCCGAGGGTGTGATCGATGCCGCGCTTACCGATAAGATTTCTCGCGCCGGCGTAGAAGCCGCCAGACGGAAGTTTTCGCCCGAGTTCATGAACCGGATCGACAAGGTGGTGGTCTTCCGTCCTTTAGGCGAAGCTGAACTTCGCAAGATCCTGGGTCTTGAGCTGAATATTCTGCAGCATCGCATCTTCAGTTCCGCCAACGGGCAGGCGTTCGTCTTCTCGCTCACCGAAGCGGCGAAGGATCATCTGTTGCGCGAGGGTACGGACATGAAGTACGGCGCCCGGCACCTTAAACGGGCGATCGATCGCTCGCTGGTGCATCCGCTCTCGAACCTGATTGCCACCGAGCAGGTTTGTGGTGGGGATCTCATCCGAGTGGATTACGACGAAGATTTGGGACGCATGACCTTCTACACCGAAGTCGAGGGGATGCAACCATATACCATGATGCAGATGGTAGATCCTCCGGTCTCGCCCACGGCGGGCGCGCTAGCCATAGGCACCGCTATAGAAGCTCCTCGCACTCAACATTCGCGAGCGTCCAGGCGGTAGGCGGCGCTCCGCCACGTGTGACGGGGTGGTACAATTCGGCTGCGAATGCCAATTCCAGTCGAAAGGCAGAATCTCGGCCTGATGCGGGCGATGTTCAGCACCATCGCTCCGCGCTACGATTTCATCACGTGCGTGTTCTCCTACGGAATGGACCGGCGCTGGAAACGCCGCGGCGTGGAGATTGCGGGGCTGCAGGATAATGCGACTGTCCTGGACCTGGCTTCCGGAACCGGCGACTTTTCCCGCCTGGTAGCGAGCCGGCGTCCGCAAGCTAAGACCGTTGCCGTGGATCTTACCGAAGGGATGCTTCGCCTGGCGCGCGCGCGTGGCGTCGATCGCGCGGTGTGCGCGGACGCAACCATACTGCCTTTTGCGGAGCATACCTTCGACTGCGTCTTCATCGGCTATGGGCTACGCAATTTTCCGGACCTGGACTCCGCGCTTCAGGAGATCCAGCGCGTGACCCGCCCAGGCGGGCTTCTGGTTACCTTGGATTTTTTCCTCCCGTCGAATGCCCTGCTGCGCAAGCTGTATCTGAGCTACCTGTATCTGCAGGGAGCCTTCTGGGGACTGCTGCTGCATGGACGGCCACGCGTCTACACCTATATTCCCGACTCGCTGCGCTCGTTCGTTTCCATGCGGGAGTTCGCCGCCCGCCTGCAAAATTTTGGCTACGCTTCGGTCCAGGCGCGCGGGTATATCTTTGGTGGAATCGGCCTGCACTGGGCGACCAGGGCGGCTCAACAAAGCGGCTCGAACCGCCCGATGTACCCGATATAATTGCCCGATATAATTGAAGTACATGCCGCAGTCGTTGCTGGGCCTGGAACTGGCTGAAATTCGGGAAGTTCTGGGGCCCGCCCAACCGCAATTCCGCGCGAAACAAATCTACACCGCCCTGTATCGGCAAAAAGTCGGCGATCTTGTGCAGATTTTGACACTGCCCGCCGGTCTGCGGGAGGAGTTAGCCGGAAGCCACCGCCTGGGTTTGCCGGAGATCGCACAGCGCTACGAGTCGGTGGACGGCACGCGGCGCTATCTTCTAAGGTTGGAAGACGCGCGTACGGTCGAGACGGTGCTCATGCCGGAGCCCGGGCGCGATACCATCTGCATCTCGAGCCAGGTAGGATGCGCGGTCGACTGCAAATTCTGCATGACCGCACTGCTCGGACTGGAGCGAAATCTTACGGCCGGCGAGATCGTCGGTCAAGTGCTCGTAGTGACCCGCGACAATGGGCTGCTTGAGGACCGCGCGCGGCTCAACATCGTGATGATGGGACAGGGCGAACCGCTGCTGAACCTCGATAACGTGCTCAAGGCCACCCGCCTGCTGACGGATGCGGAAGGCATGGGAATCTCGCCGCGGCGTATGACGCTTTCGACGGCTGGACTCATTCCCCAAATCGAAGAGCTGGGACGCGCGCCCGTGCGGCCCAAACTGGCTATCTCGCTGAACGCTTCCACAGAGGATGTGCGGCGGCAACTGATGCCCATCACCCGCAAGTATCATCTGAAGGAACTGCTGGCGGCTTGCAAGGCATATCCGCTGCGGCCGTGGGAGAAACTGACGTTTGAGTACGTCCTGCTCAAGGGCGTCAACGACAGTGATGCGGACGCGCGGCGCGTGGTGAAATTGCTGGCTAATCTCGACGCTAAGGTCAATCTGATCGCGCTGAACCCCGGTCCCGGTATCCCGTTCGAGACACCTGACGCGCAGCGGGTACTCAGCTTTCAGGCGATGGTGCGGCGCGCGCTGCCATGCTTCGTACGCAAGCCGCGGGGCCTCGATATTTATGCGGCCTGCGGGCAGTTGAAGCGCACTACGGCCGGGTGACGCTCAGAGCTTGCCCAGACGCTCGTACTCGGCGTTGAACTCACAGCCTACCAGGGCGATAGCGGCAATCAGATACATCCAGACGAGCAGCGCAATGCTGGCGCCCACGCTGCCGTACATCACGTTGTAGTGCGCCATGTGCCGCACGTACCAACCGAAGCCAATAGTGGCCAGCATCCAGAACACGGTAGCCAGCGCGGCGCCGGGGAATAGCGCGCGAAAGCTCTGCCGCCGGTACGGCCCGAAGTAGTAGAGCAGCATGGTCACCAGAATCATGGTGGCAAAGGCGACAGCGTAGCGCGCCAGCAAGCTGACCAATTGCCACACCCAGGCGAAGGGGTTCCACAGTGGATCCACCTTCATCGAGTGGAGGACGGCGCTCTCGATCTGGTTGCCAAATACGACCAGCAGGGATGCAGCCGTCAGGGGCACGGCGGACATCAGCACCAGCGCCATCGCCATGCCTGTACGGCTCCAAAACCCGCGGCTGCGGGGGACGCGATAGGCCGCCTGGAAACCCTCCATCAGGCTCTTGATCACGCTCGACGCGGCCCATAGCGAGATCGCGCCGGCGACTACCAGCACCAGGAACGGACGCGCGCCGCGGACCTGAAACTGCCGGAAAACCAGGTATTCGGAGCCGGGTGGGACAACCTGGGAAAGAAAATTCTCAATAGCTTTCGAGACGAGCTGGGCGCGCGTCTGGACCAGGATCGCCGCCGCAGAGGTGAGCACGGGGAAGAAGGACAACAGAGCCGAGTAGGCGGCGCCCTTCGCGATACTGAAGCAACTGTCGTCGGACGCCGCTATGACACTGCGTTGCAACAGGTAGAGAATCGTCTTCCAGGTCCACCTCACAGAGCCAGTATAACGATGCGATTCGCATCGGGCGCCAAATTCCGGAGAGAAGTTTGCGTTTGAGGACACGACGTTATTTGGCCGGTGTTTTAGAAGGAGCTTTATGGACGAACGAGAGAAGCGACACGCAATCGATCTTACGCTTTCACAACTGGATAAACAGTTCGGTAAGGGCACGGTGCTGCGCCTGGGTTCCGGTGCGGTGGTGCCCATTGCCGTTATTCCGAGCGGCTCGATGGCGCTGGACAGTGCTTTGGGGGTGGGCGGCTTCCCACGCGGCCGGGTAGTCGAAATTTTCGGGCCGGAGTCTTCCGGCAAGACCACGCTGACTCTACATCTTATTGCAGAGGCGCAGAAGGCCGGTGGCGTGGCGGCCTTCATCGACGCCGAGCATGCCCTCGATCCGGGCTATGCCCGCAAACTGGGCGTGGACGTGGACAATCTCTTGGTATCGCAGCCTGACTCCGGGGAGCAGGCGCTCGAGATCGCCTCGGCCCTGATCGCCTCCGGGGCGCTGGATCTGGTGGTGATCGACTCGGTGGCAGCCCTGGTGCCGAAGGCCGAGCTCGAAGGCGAGATGGGTGACAGCCACATGGGCCTGCACGCGCGGCTGATGTCGCAAGCGCTCCGCAAACTGACCGGAATGGTGAACAAGACGGGCACGTGCATGGTGTTCATCAACCAGATACGCGAGAAGATCGGGGTAATGTTCGGGAGTCCTGAAACGACCACGGGCGGCCGCGCGCTGAAGTTTTACGCGTCGGTGCGGCTGGACATACGGCGTATCGCGGCGATCAAGGATGGAGACACCCCGGTCGGGAACCGTACGCGGGTGAAGGTGGTGAAGAACAAGGTCGCTGCGCCCTTCCGCGAAGCCGAATTCGACATCCTGTACGGTGAGGGGATCTCCCGCGAGGGAGACCTGCTGGACATGGGCGCGGCACACGGCCTGGTGGAAAAGAGCGGGTCCTGGTTCAGTTATCACGGTGAGCGAATCGGCCAGGGACGCGACAATGCACGGCAACATCTGCGGGAGCACCCCGACTTATGCCGGAATCTGGATGGAGAGTTGCGCAAAGCGCTGGGCCTCGGGGGCGCGGAAGAACAACCGCGCAAACCGCTGGGGGCAGCCTCTCCAGTAGAAATCGGCTCCAAAAAGGCCGGTTGACAGGCTTCGCGCGCGTCGCTCTCCAAAAAAAGCCCAAAAACAAGGCGTTTTCGCGTATTTTCTCTTTACATCGACTTTCAGCTTCCCGTATCATGGAGACGAATTGAGAAGATCGCTCACCTAAGCGCGCGTCCGCGCCTCAGTCGATGGATGGCGTGCAAGCGCCTGCCGGTTCGGCGGCTGCCAATTTATAACGGGAGAATCAAAGGAGATCTATGGCTAATCAACGTATGACACAGACACTGTTGGTCCGGAGCCTTGCCGAGAGCTGCGAAGTAAATAACAAAGTGGCCAGGCAGTTCCTGGATTCGCTTTCCAACCTGGCTATCGGCGAAGTGAAGAAGAATGGTGTCTTCGTCCTGCCCGGGATCGGACGCCTGGTACGTGTGGACCGCAAGGCGCGCACAGGCCGCAATCCGGCGACCGGGGAAAGCATCAAGATTCCGGCTAAGAAGGTGGTCAAGTTCCGCGTGGCAAAAGCCGCTAAGGACTCCATCGTACCGCCGAAGAAGAAATAAGAGCGGCTGCTAAAGCCCGAAAAAAAATCCCCGCGAGGCTGAACGCAGCTCGCGGGGTTTTCGTTTCCTGCCGGATATGTTGAAGCCGAGATGAGATCGCCCAGCTTGCGGGCAGCCTCTCGAAGCCCTATACCTGCTTCTTCTCGTCGACCTTCTCGTCGCTCTTCAAGGCGTCCTTGAAGTTGCGGATCCCTTCGCCCAAACCTTTGGCGACTTCCGGAATTTTCTTGCCGCCAAACAGTAGCACCGCCACGATGAGGATCAGCAAAAGTTCCTGCATGCCGAGCCCACCAATTCCGGCGTAGACCGTATCCATGGATCCCATTCGGCCTCCTTTCCCTCTCTATTGTAGCGGAGTTTCACGCCGCCGATGTGGCGTTAGCCGAGCGCGGCTCGAAAGTATATCCGAAACCGCGCACCGAATGGATCAAGAGCGGATTGGCCGGATCGGCCTCGATCTTCTGGCGCAGCCGCAAGACGTAGACGTCCACAGCCCGGTCGGTAATGGCGCGGTCCTGGCCCCACACGGCGTTGAGCAGTTGCTCGCGGCTAAAGACTACGGCGGGGCGGCTCATCAGGAATTCGAGCAGGCGGAACTCGGTAGCGGTGAGGTTCAGCAGGACGCCGTTGAGGCGAACCTGACAGCTACTGCGGTCCAGTTGCACGCCGCCGGCCTCGAGCACGCGCGCCGGGGCTGTCTGATTACGGAACTGCAGCTTGATGCGGGCGATCAGTTCGCGCACGAAGAAGGGCTTGACCACATAGTCGTTGGCGCCCAGCTCCAGTCCCACGATTCGGTCGGTCTCGGAAGCGCGCGCACTCAGGAAAATGATCGGGGTGCCGGCCAAATCCGGGTCCTTGCGCACGGCTTTGCAGATTTCCAGGCCATCGTAGTCAGGCAGCATGATATCCAGCAGGATCAGATCGGGCAATGTCTGGCGGCACAGCTCCAACGCGCCTTTTCCGGTCTGCGAGCCGTTCATCTTGAAGCCTTCCTTCTCGAGGTTGTACTTCAGTAAGGCAAATAGATCGGCGTCGTCTTCGATCAAGAGAATTTTCTTCATAACCGCGACTCCGTCTACGAGCGTACACAACAAAGAGTTAAGAAGACGTTACGGAAGCGTGAACGCGGGATTAAGTTACGTCTGTTCCTCGAAGCGGTAACCGAATCCGCGCACGGTGGTGAGGCGCCGGGGATTGTCGGCCTCGTCCTCGATGTGCTCGCGCAGGCGCCGTATGTGTACGTCAACCGTACGCGGCGTGACGAAGCGCTGCTGCCCCCAGACCTCTTCGAGGAGCTGATCGCGGCTATAGGCGCGCCCCGCGTGCGTAAGGAAGAATTCGAGCAGCTTGAACTCGGTGGAGGTAAGGTTCAGCTCGCGATCGCGCAGAAATACCCGGTGCGCGCTGCGATCCAGCCTGAAGGGACCCACCTCCGCGGTGGAAGTTTCCTCTTCGCGATCGCTGCGGCGGAGATGGGCTTTGACGCGCGCGACCAGTTCCCGCGGGCTGAACGGCTTGGTCATGTAGTCGTCCCCGCCTATTTCGAGGCCTAGCACACGATCGACTTCATCGGAGCGAGCCGTCAGGAACAACACCGGCGTGCGCGCCAGCACCGGCGACTGGCGGATCTGGCGGCACAGATCGAAGCCGTCGTCTCCGGGCAGCATGACGTCGAGAATGACCAGGTCGGGCTTCCAGACTTCGAGATTTTTCAAAGTATCGCGGTGTCCGGGCAGGATACAAGCCTGGTAGCCGCCGCGAGTGAGATTGTACTCGAGCAGAGCGGCCAGCTCCGCTTCATCTTCCACGATTGCGATTCTTTTGGCCACCCACGCACCATTGTAGCGATAGAAGGTCTTTCAAGCCTCGCGGGCGCGCCTGCGCTTGCGGCGCTCGTTGAGCATCATCGCCACGTATAGCGCCGCGAACAGCGCCAGCGCACCCGCGATGAGCGGCCAGGTGTGCGCGCGCAGGAAGGGCAGCGAATCGCGGCCCAGCGCCACTCCCAGGTAGGCTTCGCCGAAGTAGCGGATGGCGCGGCCGAGCCCGATCGCCGCCAGGAACGACCGTAAGGGCGTGCGCGCTATGGCGGCGGAGATCACGAATATTTTCAAGGGCAGCGGGATCGGCATCGCCGCTGGAATGAAGACGGTCAACAGACCGTAGCGTGCGAACCAGTCGTGAAAGCGCCGTGGGCCGGGATGCGGTACATCCCGAACGAAACGCCGGGCGCCCGTCCTGGCCGCCATGAAGAGCGTCCAGTTGCCGGCGAGCGATCCGAGGACGCCCAGCGACGCCGCGAAATAGGCGCGTGAGGGAGCCTTGATGGCCACCAGGATGACCAGCGCGTCCATGCCCGAGGCCACCGGAATACCGGCGGAATCGATGAAGGCCAGCAGCAGAATGCCCAGAGGTCCGTAAGAGACAAGCAGAGCGGTCAGCCGGGCCAGCATGGACGAGTCTCAGATGATATCGGCGAAGGACCGGCGCAGCTTGTGGAACCACGCGTATCCGAGAATGAACACTACCGCCGAGAGCAGCCAAAGCTTCCACAAGGAGCCGGGGTCGGGCGCACGGCCTTCCAGAAAAACCGCGCGGTAGCCGCGCACCAGAACGAACAGGGGGTTCTTCGAAAGCACCGGCAAAGCGGCGGCCGGCAATGATTTTTCGGGATAGCAGATGGGGGTGAGAAAGAACCACAGCGTCATCAGGAAGCCGATGGCTTGTCCCAGATCGCGCAGGAACACGCCCAGCGCCGCGAGAAACCAGCAGAGGCCGGCGGTGAAGAGCAGTTGCGGGATGATCAACACCGGCAGCCAGACCACGCTGACGGGTAGGGCGCCGCGCGTGATCAGGAAGAAGAGCATGAACAGCAGCAGAGTGAAGATCTCGGTTACCAGGCCGGAAACCACCAGGTTGACCGGCAGCGTTTCGACGGCGAAAACGAGTTTGCGAACGAAGTTGCGATGCTCCAGCATCACGGTGGGCGCGCGCCCGGCAGCCTCGCTGAACGGCAGCCACGGCAGCATTCCCGCCAGAAAATACAGGGCGAAGCCGGCGCGGCTGGGATCGCCTTCGAAGCGCGAGTGCAGCACCACGCCGAATACGAAAAAATAGGTCAGCATGAGCAGCAGCGGGTTCCAGACGGTCCAGAAGGCGCCGCCGAAAGAGCCGCGGTAGCGTCCCACGATATCGCGGCGAACCATGGTGCGGATCAGGCTGCGGTTGCGTGCGATGGTAAGGACCGGGAGGGTGAAGGCCCGGCCGATGGAGCGCAGCAGGCGTTCGCGGCGAACGGCGCCGAGCGTGGCTACACCCACGTGCGTCAGCCGCGCGCGGCCGTCTTCAACGACTGCTTCCACCCGCAGGAAGGGACAGCCGCTGGCGTAAAACCAGCATACGTTTTCGCGCATGGGCGAGATGAAGACATCGTAGCGGCCAGGTTCGGGTGGCAGCGCGAAGCACAGATCGATGGGCACAGCCTCACCCGGCGCAACGTCGCCGCGCGGAGACTGGCGTTCGCCGTCGACAATCAATGTTCCGGTTTCCGCGTCGAAGAGGTGATAGCCCGCGGCGAAGCCCTGTTGCGGATGCCATGGCTCGGACGAGGTGTTCCGCAGATCGAAGCAGGCTTCTCCGGCGAGATCGCCCGAGAGCTTTACGTCGGTCCGCTCATAGGCTGCGCTCATCATACGCGCGCCGTCATGCATACAACCAGTCCGGATAGCGCTGGCGTAGGGCGCCGGTCTTGCGGCCGACCACGTAGATATCGTCGCCGCGCAACTCCTTCGGCAACTCGAACCGCTCGAGCACGTTCAGCACCCAGGCTTCCTCAGGGCGCGGCGTCTGACGGAAGGGTCCGGTCTCGAGCAGGGTGATGGTGAAGCCGGAATTCTCCATGAGCTGCCGGATTTCTTGCGGGGCATACTCGCGGTTGTGGCGCGCTTCCACTTCGCCTTCCGCTCGCGGCCGTATGTAAGCGCTGAATACGCCGGGATGGTAGCCCACGAGAATGGCGGCAATGCCGCGCATGCTCGAGATGTTGGGAGTGGTGAGCACCAGGTGTCCGCCGGGCTTGAGGATGCGGTGGATCTCGCTCATCAGGTGCATGGGATCTTCGGTCAGATGTTCGATCAGCTCACCGCAGACCACCGTTGTAAAATGTCCGTCCGGGTATGGATAGGGATCTTTTTCGGCATCGAACAGATCCAGCTCACAGGTGAAGATTTCGCCATCGGCCGAGGTTACGGTGCGATGGTCGATCTTGCCGGCGGGGCCGAAGTAGCAGCCGCGCACGCAACCGTAGCCGAGCTTGGAGCGCAATGCGGGCGTGATCTGGAGATAAGCGCCCATTTCGAGAATGCGATCCGCGGGGCCGCCGGGCGGCGTAATTTCGAGAGTCTTGGTGAGCCGCGTCAGGTGCGTGTCCAGGTAGCCGCGGGATTCCTCGTCAGCGGCCCAGCCGGTGATGTAGGCGGGCGAAACAGCCCCGGCCGCCGACGGCTGAGGCGGACCGATGGCTGGCGCTTCTGCTACGGTCCACGGTGCGCCCTTGACTATGCATTCGAGGAACGCGGCGTAAAGGCCCGCAACGCGGTCCCAATTGCATTGTTCCTGAACATAGCGCGCAGCCCGTTCGCCGATCTCGCGAGCGACCTCGGGACGCGCCGCGAGCAGATTCAGATATTCGAAGACGAGCTCCTCTTCGCCGTCTCCCACGGGCACTTTGAGGCAGACTTCATCGGGGAGTTCGCTGAAAGCGCCTACGTCGGAGACCAGCACGGGCTTGCCCAGTCCCAGCGCGCGTAGCAGGCTGCCGGAACTTTCGCCGACCGTCGGATAGCGCAGGTTCAGCACGATATCACAGGCGGACATGTAGCCGGCGAATTCGTCGAGAGGCGCGAACCCCACCACGCGCACAGCGGCCGACAAACCCAGTGAACGAATCAGGGATTCAACGGAAAAGTCCGGATGCGGCTCCCCCACCAGGATCATTTTGGCTGCCGGCACGACGCGCAGCAGCCGGCGAAATGCCCGCAGGGATTCCGCGATGCGCTTATACGGTTTGAGGAAACCGAAGATGCCGATGAGTGGAGGGGATTCGTCCAGCCCCAAGCGGTAGCGCCAGGCATTGCGATCGGCTTTCGGAATCCGGGCACCAATCCAGGCGCCGTGCGGAATTTGCGCGACAGGACCGCTATATCCGGCCGCGAGCATCTGCCGGGCCGCGAAGTGGCTGTGCACGATCACGCCGCGAGCGGATTCGAGCACGCGCCGCAGCATGGGAACACCCTCGTAATCCGGCCCTACTTCGAGAGCCCGCACGCGCCGCGCATAGGCCAGAGCTTCCGGGCCGCCATCGTATTCGCATTCGCGCAAGTAGGCTTCCCAATTATTCTGCCGGATGGTGAGGTCGGCCAACAGGTGATGCAGGTTGGATTCATGCATCACCACCACGCCGGAATGCTGGAGCGCGGCTTGATAGACGAAACCGTGGTACGGATTGTTTCCCAAGTGATACAGGGCCACGTCAAAGCGCGAAAGGTCGGCCGGAACAAACTGCCGGTTATCGCCCGAAAAAACTTCCACTTCGGCAAGCGGTTTCAGATGTTCGATTAATGTTTCGGAGTAGTCGGCGATCCCGCTGCGGGAGGGCGGCAGCGGCGAGAAGAACGCCACACGCATTCAGCGCGCAAGCTCCATCGAGAACGTGCCGAGCGCGAGCGGTACTTTGACGATCAGCGGCGTGCGGGCGGGGTCGCGGTCGAAATAGATCTCCACGGTGAAATCGGAGGCGGGCCCCTTCAAATAAAGCAGAACCTTGTCGACCTGCCGGCGCTTGTCGTTTATGGTCACGTCCTGAGCGCCGGTGTACACCATGCGAGCGGAATAGGAGGCGCCGAACAGCACGTTTTCCTGTTGAGGCATGCGGCCCTGCCCCAGCTCGCGGCGCGCATAGAAGACGTAGGCCAAGCCATCGTGTGCGCAGTTGTTGATATCGATATCGGTGTGGCCGCCTCCCTGCGCGAGGGTGGTCCGCGTGGCGCTGCCGGCGTGATAATCGAATACGGTCTTCTCTTTGTCGATACGCTGGCCGTGGCTCGCGTTCTTATTGAGCTCGAGAGAACACAAATCCGCGTTAGCCAGCGAGCGGTAATGATCGGAGAAGTTGAATCCCGGCACGGCGGCGTCGAGCGTAAAGTCGAATTGCCAGCGGTCGCCACTCTTGGCGGCGCGCAGGTGGGCTTCGCCCAGGCTCAAGCCGGTGGGCCAGCTAAGCGTATAATCGAGCGATTCGCTGGTGTAGGGAAATCCTGTTGGTGTGGGAACGGTCGCCGTGCCGGCAAATAATAGCATTCCCGCCGAAAGAGAAATTAACGCGAGAGCGGTACTCATCGATGCACGTACTCTCTGGCCATGGCGCGTTTGTGTTCGGCCACCTGGTGATATACCTCCAGGGTCTTCTGCGCCGTAGCGTGCCAACTGAAGCGCGAGGACCGCTGCAATCCCAGACGTTCCATACGCGCGCGGAGTTCCGCATCGAGCAACAGGTCGGCCATGGCGCGGACGATTTCAGTGGTGGAGTAGGGGTCGAACAGGATGCCGGCGCCATCGGCCACTTCGGGCATAGCGGAAGTGCGCGAGCAAGCCACGGCGCGGCCGCACGCCATGGCCTCGAGCACCGGTAGGCCGAAGCCCTCGTAGAATGACGGAAATACAAAGAGCTCGCAGGCGTTATAGAGTTGCAAAAGCTCTTCGTCGGACACGAAACCGACGAACTGAATGCGATCGGCGCAGCCTGATTGGCGGGCAGCTTCATGTATGCGCGGCTTGAACCAGGTATCTTTGCCGGCCAGCAATAACTGATGCGGCAGTTGCGGGTGAGCCCGGATCAACTCGGCAAAAGCAGCGATCAGGCCAATGGGGTTCTTGCGCGGCTGCAGGTCCCCCACCGAGAGGACGAAGGGCTTGGCGAAGCGGAAGCGCGTCCGCACAGCCGCCGCGGCGCTTTCCCGCGAGATGGGCCGCAGCCCGCTGGCAGCCGCATTGGGGACCACCACGATCTTCGCGGCACAGGCTTCCCCGTAGTTGCGCACAATGGCGTCGCGCGAGAATTCGCTGCCGGTCAGGATACGCGCGGCCGAGCGAATCGTGGCGCTGACGGTGTGGCGCAGTTGCCACGCGCGCAGCCTGGGGAAATATTCGGGATGCTCAAGAAAACTGACGTCATGCACGCTCACTACCACGGGAACAGGGCAGGCCACCGGCGCTGTATATTGAACGTGCAGCAGGTCGGGCCGGTCGCGCCGCAACCGCATGGGCAGTTCCAATCCCAGCCGAAGGAAAGGATTCGCCGAGACTTGATGTGACCGGAAACGCGCGGCGGTCCACTGTCTGGCATCTTCCGCCGAGAAATAGGTTACGAATTCCGATTCCAGATCGAGAGTTGCGAAACTCTTGAGCAAGCTTCGAACATAAACCTCGTTTCCCGTGAGGTGGCGGCCGATGGCGTGAGCATCAATTGCGAAACGCATCAGAATCACCATGGTAACAAGGATCTAGCAATTGCAATCGCTTCCAGGCGGCTTCCCATGTGAATTCACACTCAAACAGGTACCGTCCAGCCCGTCCAATTTTGCCGGCGCTCTCCGGATCCGCCAGCAAGGACGAGACCGCTTGCTCGAAATTGCGCGCATCGTCTGCGATCAATAAGTGCTCTCCATCACGCGCTCGAAGGCCCTCGGCGCCCAGCGAAGTCGAGACCACCGGTACGCCCGCCGCCCAGGCTTCTATGATTTTGAGACGCGTGCCGCTGCCCGCGCGTAGCGGTACTATAGCTACCTTTGCGCGAGCCAACTCAGGAACCGCGTCGCAAATGGGGCCGGATAGTTCGATGCGACTATCGCCGCCCACAATTTTCTCCACAGCCTGGCAGTTTTTGCCAACCAGCCGCCAGATCAGTTTTGGCCATCGCCGGCGCAACGCCGGCCAAATCTGCGAGTAAAAATAGCGCACCGCGGAGATGTTGGGATGGTACTCGAGATTTCCGGAGAACACGATCATATCTTCCTTCTCTCGCTGCGGCTGTGCGGGGGGCAGAGCAGTAAATGGGATGGAATTGGGGTAAATCAATACATTTGACAAGCTCGAAATGTTGCGCAACAGGCGCGCATCTTCCTCGGAAGGGGCCAGTAAATGAGTAAAACGCGGCAACCATTCCTGCTCTAAAGCACGGCAAACACTTTGAAATGCGCGGTGCGCCAGAGCTTGCGGACCGGTCTCGTCGCGCGCACACCGTTCATGCAAGATCGATTCCACATTGTGCAGATTGAGGATGGTGGCCTCGCTCACCGCCGCAGCCTGTGGCCAATACGGCGCGCACCAGAAGTGCTCGATGACTGCCAATTCGTAATGTTGCCCGCTGGTGGCGCGGGCAATCTGATCGCCGAAACCGGCGAAGCGATCCATCAGCGGAGGAACCCTGCGCGCGAGGCGGCCGGCGTTGCGACTGGCGCGAACCAGAGCATGGCGGGAATGACCGGGCAGATCCACGATGTGAACAGCGCGTACCAGACCCTGCGGCAAGTCCAGCCGGGGATCGTTCGCCCGCGGTTCGCGGAATACGATGAGGTCGACCTCATAGCCGCGCGCCAGAAAATGGAGCAGCGAGGCGCTGCGCATGGCGCCGCCGCCCGCCAGCGGGTAGGGAGCTTCGGGCGAGATGAACAACGCCTGTCTAATCACGTGAACCTGCGACAGGCTTCTTCGTACACTTCGTGAGTGAGGCGTGCGCTCCGGGCCCAGGAGAAATCGGCGGCGCGCTTGAGCGCCCGCTCGCGCCACGGCCGGGCCTGCTCGGGATGCGCGGCAATAGCCGACATCGCTCGCGCCAACTCCACCGGCGAGGCCGTCCGTATCGCCGCGTCCTCCGCAACCTCCGCGATAGAGGGGTCGGTGGAGGTAATGACGCACGCGCCACATTGCATGGCCTCCAGCACAGGAAACCCGAAACCTTCATAAAATGACGGGTAAACGAACGCCAGCGCACCGCTCAATCGGTCCGCCAGATGTTCGTCGGATAGTTCCCCTAGAATCTGCAACCCCGGCTCCGGTGAAAGTTGCGGGAAATCGGTTCTTCGCCGGCCGACCAGTACCAGATCCACAGCATGTTGCCTGCGGACCTCGCGCCACGCAGACAGGAGCCCGTCCAAATTCTTGCGGGGCTCGAGGGTGCCGGCATACAGGAAATATGGTGACGCCGCGGGCGGTGCGGCGACCGGCCGGAAGACTGGCGCAGCCGCGTGCGGCACGGCCCGTATGCGGCTACCGTGTATCCGGAATTTTTCCATCGCCTGCTTCCGCACCACTTCGCTGGGGGTCACTATCATAGTGGCCAGACCGAGGCCGATCAGCAACGGCGTACGCCTTTGCACCCGCTGCGCGTTAGAATGCCACGCCGGATCCATCCATGGCGAAAGGTCGTGCAGGGTCAGGACGCTCGGGCGCCTGGGCACATACGGTACCGCGAAATCCGTGCCGTGAAACAATCCGGCTTGCAAACGGTGCAGCTCGCGATCCAAACCCCAAAGCCACCAGCGCCGCTCCGCCGCGTGGCGCGGCCCGTTTCCTCGCAGCAGGTTGACGGGGGAGCCGGGCGGAGCGGCGAACGGTTGATCGGAAACCAGAAAGAAAGCGTCCTCGGGAAAGTTTCGGGCGAGAGCCAGGCTGAGCTCCAGGGTATAGCGGCGCAGGCCACCGCTTGAAAGGGTCAGAGGAGTCGCGTCAATGGCCACGCGCATCGGTCACCGTGCGCAATTCGGTCTGCCTGTTTTCGTAATTGCGCGCGTAGTAGTGCAGGTATTCGCCGCTGCGCACCCTGGAGACCCAGGCTGTATTGTGGCGATACCAGTCGACTGTGCGCGCCAGCCCTTCTTCAAAACCGACCTGCGGCTCCCAACCGGTCTCACGCATGATCTTGGCGCTCGAGAGCGCGTAGCGGCGATCGTGTCCCGGGCGGTCGGTGACATATTGAATCAGGCTTTCCGGCTTGCCTGCGGCTTGGAGGATACGCCTGACCACTTCCAGGTTGGGCAGCGAGCGATTTCCGCCGATATTGTAAATTTCTCCGTCGCGGCCCTTTTCGAGTGCCGCGCGAATGCCGCTGCAATGATCCTCGACGAAGAGCCAGTCGCGCACTTGCATGCCGTCGCCATAGACCGGCAAGAGGCGATCCTCGAGCGCGTTCGAGATCATCAGCGGGATGAGTTTTTCGGGGAAATGATATGGCCCGTAATTGTTGGACGCGCGCGTGATTACCACCGGCAGCTTATAGGTGAGGAAGTACGATCGCGCGAGCAGGTCGGCGCCGGCTTTCGACGCTGAATAAGGGCTGCTGGCGTTCAGCGGGAAATCCTCGTCGGCTTCGAGCGGAGGCTCCAGGCTGCCGTAGACTTCGTCTGTCGAGACCTGCAAATAGCGGGGGATGTGATGCCGCCGGGCCGCCTCGAGCAGCGTGAAAGTGCCGCGCAGGTTGGTTTCAAATACCGGCTCGGGCGAAAGAATGCTGCGGTCCACGTGCGACTCGGCGGCAAAATGCACGATGGCATCCGGGCGCTCCTCCACCAGGATTGTCTCGACCAAAGCGGCATCGCAGATATCGCCATGGACGAACCGGTACCGCGCATCGCCCGCCACTTGCTCCAGGTTCTCCAGGTTGCCCGCATAGGTGAGCTTATCGAGATTGACTATGTGGACGGATGCGTCTGCGGCCAGCGTTGTCCGGACGAACGCCGAACCGATGAAACCCGCACCTCCGGTGACCAGGAGTTTGCTCATGCCCTGCGCCTACTTATGCTGTGTTTCCCAATCGTAATTGATGTCCGGATGGTCGTAAGGAATACGGCCTTCGTCGCTCGGATTGTAGAACTGGTCGGTCATATAGATCAACATGGCCGGGGCGTTCCCGATCACTTTGTAGCCGTGCCCGACCCCGGGAGGAATGAGAATCTGCCATGGCCGCAGCGCGCCGGCGTAGATGGTATTGCGCTGGCCAAAAGTGGACGAGCCCTGGCGCAGATCGACCAGTGCGACTTGCAGCATGCCCATGGCCGGCGTCCAGCAATCGGTCTGGTGCAAATGGTAGTGGAAGGCTTTGATGGCATTGGGGTAATTCAATGCGGTCGAAACCTGGGTGGTCGCCGGAGGGAAATGCGCCGCGAGCCCGCGACCGATGCGCTGCACCTCGAGGAAGTAGCCGCGGTCGTCGGGCCACAGCGCTATGGGCTCGATGCGCACGCCTTCAATCAGGCCGGACGCCGAGGGAGAAGAGATCAGCGATCCGACGCCCTTGGCGCATTCGGGGAAGACCAGCTCGAGCGAGCCGAACGAGGCAATCGATTCGCGCTCCCGTGACGGAGCGCTACGGCTCATCGGATCACTCCTTCGGATGGTGCATCCAACTTTTCCGCTTCCTGCCGCCGGCGCGCAGTCACCGAGTGTGCCACTAGATTTGCCGCTCGCAGCAGCGATTCGAAGGTTCCTGCGTCGGTCCACCAGCCGTCCAGAAAACTGAAGGTCATGGAGCCTTCCCGTATGTAGGCGTTATTCACATCGGTGATTTCCAGCTCACCGCGCTTCGAGGGCACCAGGGTGCGGACCTTGCTGAACACCGTCGCGTCGTACATATAGATGCCGGTTACCGCGTAGTTGGACTTGGGATGCCGTGGTTTTTCTTCGATATTGATGATGCGTTCGTTGGCGATCTCAGCCACGCCGAAGCGCTCTGCATCGGTGACTTCCTTGAGCAGTATGCGGGCGCCTCTTTCCTGCCGCCGGAATTCGTCGGCCGCCGCGCGTATGCTGGTTTCGATGATGTTATCGCCCAGAATGACGCACAGCTTCTGGCCATCGGCGAAGTGCTCAGCCAGGGCCAGCGCATCGGCGATACCGCCTTCCCCTTCCTGGTAGGTGTAGTCGATGTGGGTGAGTCCGAACTGCTTGCCATTAGCCAGCAGCCGCAGGAAATCTCCAGCGTTTTTGCCCCCGGTGACGATCAGAATATCCCGTATGCCCGCATCGACGAGAGTCTCGATGGGGTAATAAATCATGGGCTTTTCGTAGATCGGCAAGAGGTGTTTGTTGGTGATTTTGGTGAGGGGAAAGAGCCGGCTTCCGGTCCCGCCCGCGAGCACAACGCCTTTCATAAGCATGTATTATGGCATAGGGTTGGACGCGCCGCTGCTCCGGGTAATAGTCTGAGCAACCCCGATCGGAGGAGGAACATGAACGCTCGAGTCATTGCATTCCTGATCTGTGCAGGCGTGAGCTGTGCAGCGTATTGGCCAGCCCACGCAGCCACGCTGACCACGCTCCATACCTTCACTGGCGCTCCGAATGATGGCGCCAACCCCTACGGCGGTGTCGTCGTCGGCCCCGGCGGAGTCCTTTATGGAACCACTCAGTACGGGGGCACCGGTCCCTGCACGGGCTGGGCTGATGGTTGCGGCACGGTCTTCTCGTTAACACCACCAGCCACTCCGGAAGGCACGTGGACCGAGTCCATCTACTCCTTTCCATTCCCGAAGGCAGGTTACCAGCCCTATGCAGGTGTCGCAATGAACAGTGGCGGAGGACTTTACGGCACGACAGCGTATGGTGGGGATTGCGTTGGGAGCACCACGTTGCCTGGGGGCACTGTGTTCTTATTGAAGCCGCCGTCCTCTTCCGGAGGCAACTGGATTGAGCAATCGCTGCTCAGCTTCTGCGGAGGATCGGCGGAAGGTTTTCCTTTGGGGGCCTCGCCGGAGGCCTCCCCGGTCATCGGAAGCGGCGTGCTCTACGGCACCACGTCCGGATTCACGAGGCCTGGCTTCAGGGTGGTGAGCGGCACGGTGTATTCGTTGACTCCGCCAACCACTCCGGGCGGCTCCTGGGCCGAAACGACTCTTGACAATTTTTCCGCTGAGGGGGGCTGCTCGCCGCAAGGCGGGCTCGTAGTCGGCAACGGGGGCGTGCTCTACGGCACTACAGAAAAATGTCAAAGCTTTGCCGATGGAATGGTTTTCTCGCTCACCCCACCCGCGACGCCTTCCGGTTCCTGGACGGAAACCGTACTCTACAATTTCGGTGGTGGCGCCGATGGCGCTAACCCCTATGCCGGCGTCATCATCGGACCCCGAGGGGTGCTTTATGGCACCACCTACTACGGTGGAGACTCTTACTGCGGGTTAGGCTGTGGGACCGTGTTCTCGCTAACCCCGCCTTCCGAGCCCGGCGGCGCCTGGACCGAGGCCGTCCTCTACAGGTTCCCCGGTAGCGAGCATAAATTTTTTAATCCGAGGGGTAGCTTGGTGGTCAGCTCAGATGGCGTGCTATACGGCACGAGCACGGCGGGCGGGAGCGGCGATCAGGGTACGATCTTCTCGCTGGCCCCGCCGGCATCGCCGGGTGACGCGTGGACCGCGACCATCCTCTACAGCTTCACCGGCGGCAGCGACGGCGGTTGCCCTTATGCGGGACTCGCCGCCAGTGGCGGGGTTCTCTACGGCACCACGCACTATGGAGACTGTGGCGGCAGCGGTGCCGCCACAGTTTTCTCCCTGGCACCCTAGCCAACTACGATTTCACTTTGCCGATACCAGCCGCGCGCCCGTCAACCGCGAGTACGGTCCCATGAGCTGTGTATTGCGCCCGGACGTAAGCGAGCGCTACCGTATTACCGAGCGCTGGGGAGAACACCGAAGAGGTGACCTCGCCGGCTTCTTTTCCTTCGGCCATTACTTTTGCTTCGCTTCGTAATGGCGCGGCGCCTTCGATTTCCAGCTTCACCAGCAGGCGGTTCACGTGGCCGCGCGAGCGAATGCGCTCCACGATTTCCTGGCCCAAATAGCAGCCTTTGGCAGCATGAACGGCATGCATTTGTTGGGTCTCCTGCGGCAGCGTGGTGTCGAAAATATCTTCGCCGTACCGCGGCTTGCCTTGCTCCAGGCGCACGGTGCGAGCCTCGTCAGGAGTCGCCGGCACTGCGCCGGCGCACTCCAGCCGTTCGATCCATTCGGCCTTCCCTGCAATAGGAAGGAAGATGCGGAAGCCGGGCTGACCCGTGAAACTGGCGCGCTCGACGATGCCTCCGTTCCAGGCGGCATGCGCGTAATCGGCATCCGGAACAGGCGCGCCTATGGCCGCCAGAACGGCCGCCGCATGCGGGCCTTCGACCGCCAGGCACGCAAGCACATCGCTCATATCTTCTAGCACCACGTCATCGGCAATAATGTATTTGTCCAGGTGGCGATAGACGAGCTCGCGTGTTTCCGGCTCGGTATCCAACAGGAAACGATCCTCGAGGCGAAGCAGGTTGACATCAGCCAGGATATGGCCCTGGGCATTCAGGAAAAAAGCGTAGCAGCCCGTGCCCGGCTTGAGCTCCTGCACATGATTGGTGGTCATGGCATGTAAGAGGCGCGCGCTGTCCGCTCCGCTCGCGTGGATAAGGCCTCGCGGCGAGAGATCGAGCCAGGCAGCGGCCCCACGAAGAGCGTCGTATCCGGCAGGCACGGACTGTTAGATGAGAATAAGACCGCGGCGGATGCCTTGAGTTACGGCCTCGGTACGGCTGCCGGCGTTGAGTTTGGTCATGATGGAGGCGACGTGGAACTTGACGGTATGCTCAGAAATACCGAGCTTCCAGGCAATGTTCTTGTTGCCGACTCCTTCGGCCAGCATGGTGAGGACCTGAATTTCGCGCGGGCTGAGCGTTTGCTGGGCGGCCGGCAGAGTTCGCTCGGAGGCCAGCGCAGGGAGATCCTGAGGATGCAGCACGACCAGGCCGGCGGCCACTGCTTCGATGGCGGCCAGGATTTCGCGCGGGCCAAGATCGCCGGGCAGCACGGCGCGTATGCCGGCGCGCAAGGCTTCGGCGGTCCAGGCAGGCTGCAGATCGGGAGCCAGCACGACGATCGCAGGCGCGCCGGCGCGACTGGCCAGCGCGATCAGATCTTCGGGGGGTTCGTCGTGATGCGATTCACTCGAGGCCAGCACGACATCCGGCTGATGCCGGTCACTAGCTGCGCTCAGGCCCTCGAGATCGGAGGCCCCTACGACTTCCATTCCGGAGCCGGAGGCGCCTACCGATTCGAGTCCTGCGCGTACAATCGCGGACGAGGCCGCGATCAGCAGACGGATCACGCCGCCTCCGCGGCGGCAGTCCCCAGGCGTATGGTCACTTCGCGCGTGACGCTACGATCGCCACGCAGGAATTCGAGGCGGATCAGGCCACCCGCGTTGTCGAGCGCCTGGTAGAGATCGTCGGTGGAACGGAATGGCCGCCCGCCTGCGCCGATGAGCAGATCGCCGACCCGCAACGGAGCGTTGGCCGCGGGACTACCGGGCTCGACTTTGATCACAAGCAGGCCAATGCGGCGGTTTTCGAGCGGCGCCGGATGCACGGTCACGCCGAGCGAGTAGCCTGTCGCGCCGCGGAGCAGGAATGCACTGACGGCATTACTGGGGACGGCGGCTCCCAGACCGTTGACGATCATGGTATTGATGCCCACTACGCGCCCATGCGCGTCGGCGAGCGGACCGCCGGAATTGCCGGGCGCCAGGCGCACGTCCGCCATCACCCAGCTTTGCATGCCGAATCCTGGAAGGTTACCGAGCGCATGGACAACTCCGGTGGTCAACGCGCCGTTGAAGCCCATGGGATTGCCTATAGCCATGACCAGCTCGCCCACGCGCAGCGCGCTCGAGTCGCCGAAGCTTGCAGCAGGCAGCCCGCCGGCCGCGACTTGCAGCACGGCCAGATCGCGCCGGGGATCTCGGGTCAGCAAAGTCGCCGGCAGTTCGCGGCCGTCCCAAAGTTCGACGGAGACCTGTTTGGCGCGTGCCACGTGCGCGTTGGTGACGATCCGTCCATCGCCTGTCGCGATCACGCCGGTTCCGCCGGCACGGTCTTCGCGAAGACGCACCTGCACGGTCGAGCGGCGCAGCCGTTCCGCCACTTCTCCCAAAGCGCGCGGCATGTCAGTCTTCCCTCCGCGGCCGTTCTCCGACCGTTATGGTTAGTTCGATGACCTGTCCTCCGCGTACGATGCGCGCAGCGACGGGCTTGCCGACGGACTGGCTGTCCAGTATGGTTTGTATCTCGTCGGTGTCGCGCAGCGATTTGCCGGAGAGCGCCACGAGAATATCGCCCAGCAACACACCCGCGCCGGCGGCGGGTCCGTTGGGTTCCGCGGAGAGTACGATGAGGCCGGTGCTGCCGTCCGGGAGCGATACCGGATGCAGTCCCAGACCAAGGTAGCCGCGCGAGACATGGCCGGTGCGCAGCAACTCATCGACCACGCGATTGATGGTGGAGGCGGGCACGGCCAATCCGGCAATGCGGGAAAGCGCACTGGTGGAGATGCCCAGAACGCGGCCCGCGGTGTCGACCACCGCGCCCCCTGAGGAGCCGGGATAAACAGTCAGATCGAGGCGCAGATACTGATCGATCTGGCCGCCACGCCAGGAGCGCCACGGGCCGCTCACCGCGCTCATCACGCCCATGGTGGCGTTGACGCCCGAATCCGCCGAGCGGCCGATCGCCAGAATGAGGTGACCAGGGCGAAGCGCTTCGGTTGAGCCGAGCGTAGCGGCGGGCATACTCGCATCGGCGAGTTTGAGCACTGCGATATCGGTGCCGGGATCGCGGCCGGCGAGCGTGGCGGAAGTGGAGCGGCCATCCGCGAGCGTGATGCCGATTTCCTCGCGGCGGCGTATGGTGTGTTCGGCGGTGACGATTACCCCCGGGCGCCAGACCACCCCGCTCGAAGCGAAGCGCGGACGCGCATTGACCGCGACCACGGCGCGGCCGGCTTGTTCGACGGCCGCGGCCAGTTCATTGGATAAAGCCACTAATTCGTTTTCCATGATTTCAGCATGGCGCCAGCGGCAGCGGGGGCGCATCGGGAAATCGGGCAGGCGGCACCTGGAAGAAAGAGCGGGTGCATAATTATGTTATGGGCGCCGCGGCGGCGGTATCGCTCGAAGAATATCTGTGCACGTCCTACGATCCTGACTGCGACTACGCCGACGGCGAACTGGAGGATCGCAACGTCGGTGAAAAAGGGCACAGCAAGGCGCAGGGCAATCTGTATCTTTATCTCCGTATGCACTGCCGATGCACGCGGTCAAAGCGGTAGAAGATGGTGTGCTCCGAACCAGCGATCCCGATATTGCCGTGCCGCTGGCCGGGCTGTTCAGCTAAAAATTCCGGCGCAGATACGCCGAAATCAGAATGATCAGCAAACCGGAGACGGCGCTTCCAGCGAATAGCCGGCCGCGGTGCTCCGGATTCTTCGTCACGAGCACAACCCCTACGGCGAAGACGTGCGCCACCAGCAGCAGCTTGATCGACAGCAGGATGTAATAGCGGGCGTGGTGTCCCGGATTGGTCATGAGATTATAAGCGCCCGAGACCAGCAGTGCGCCGATCGCGCCGAAGACCAGCGGGCGGTAGAGCGCCGCGGTCTTTTCGAAAAAAACTTTGCGTGCGTCGACTGCCAGGACCGCGGCGGCCGGAACCAATACCAGCCACCCATAGACCATGCCTCCAACCAGGGTGGCGACCGAAGCGATGTGCAACCAGCGCATGCAGATGCCGAGGGTCTCGAACATGCCTTGAGTATACAATCGAGCTTATGGTGCATGAGATTCTTGCGGTGGGCGCGCTCCACTGCAACTGCTCGATTTTCGGAGACGAGCAGTCCGGTGAAGCCCTGGTGATCGACCCAGGCGACAATATTCCGGAGATCGAGCGCATCGTGGCGCGGCACGGCCTGCGAGTGAAAGCCATCGTGATTACGCACGCGCACATCGACCATATCGGCGGCGCGCAAAAGCTGCACCAGGCCACGGGAGCGCCGGTATACATGAACGAAAACGACAAGCAGCTACAGGACATGATGGACCTGCAGGCGGCCTGGCTGGGCGTGCGCACACCGGAGCGTGTGGCAATTGATAACCCGGTACGCGACGGAGACATCCTGAAGGCCGCCGGTGCGGAGTTTCACGTATTGGATACGCCCGGCCACACACAGGGAAGCATCAGTATATGGATACCCTCGGAAAAAAAGCTGGTGGCCGGAGACACTCTGTTTCGGGACAGCATCGGGCGCACGGACCTGCCGGGTGGAGACGGCCAGCAGATCCTGCGGTCGATTCACGATAAATATTTCGCGCTGCCGGATGAGACCGTCGTGGTGCCTGGGCACGGACCGGTGACTACGCTCGGACGAGAGAAGCAGTTCAACTATTTCCTGCAGGGGATGTAATCACAGATGAAGAAGGATCAATTTCGCTGGCCGGTCTCCACTGAGCGGGAGATGGAGTTGCTGCGCCAGGTAATCGAGAGCGAGCGCTGGGGCGGTTATCACCAGTTTGTGGAACGCTTCGAGCGCGAGTTTGCCGCGTTCGTACATTGCGCGCATGGCGTGTCGGCGATGAATGGTACGGTCACCATGGAGATGGCGCTCTGGGCGGCGGGTGTGGGGCCGGGCGACGAGGTCATCGTGCCGGCCATCTCTTTCGTGGCGACGGCTATGGTGGTGTCGCGCGTGGGCGCCCTCCCGGTATTCGTGGACATAGATCCGCTGACCTTCAACATGGATCCGGCTCGGGCCGCCGCCGCGGTGACACCGCGCACCAAAGCGATTATCGCAGTGCACTTTGGGGGCGCCATGGCGGACATGGACAGGCTGCTGCCGCTGGCCGAAGAGCACGGCCTCGCGTTGATCGAAGATGCTGCGCACGCCCACGGTGCGGAATGGAAGGGCCGGCGCGCGGGTAGCCTGGGTCTGGCAGGTTCGTTCAGCTTCCAGAATTCCAAGGTGATGACGGCGGGTGAAGGCGGCATACTCACCACCAACAACGCCGCTTTTGCGGAACGAGCCTGGTCGATCATGGATCAGGGCCGCAAACCCGGTGGCGGCTGGTTTTTCCACTACGTGACCGGCAGCAATTACCGCATTACCGGGTTGCAGGCGGCCGTGTTGCTGGCGCAGCTCGAGCGGCTGCCGGAGCAGATCTGCCGCCGCACGCGCAACGCATCCCTGCTGCGGGCGGAGCTCTCGGATATACCGGGACTTGCGTTGCAGGCTGTGCCCAAGGCGCAAAATGCTAACTCCTGGTATCTGCTGCTGGGGCGCATCGACGCCTCCCGTATGGGCCGCACGCGCGACGAATTTCATCGCGAGCTGACTGAGGCGGGAGTGCCTTGCACGCCATTCTATCCGCATCCGCTTTACGGCAATCCCCTTTATCGGGACGGGGGGTGTCGCGTGGAACCCTGCCCGGTGGCGGAGGGGTGCGTCGCGGATGCATTCTGGCTGCCGCACCGCGCGCTGCTGGCGGATGAGGAGACTACACGCGAGGTGGCGGCCACGCTGCGGCGGGCTTGCGGGCGCACTGCGGCCGCTGTGAAATAGAGTAATGTATCGACGAGGTATCTGCGATGACTGAAACGAAGGACACTACATCGCGCCGCGCGTTCCTGAGTGACGCGGGCCGCATCGCCGGAGTTTCGACACTGGCTGGAATGACTCTGCCCAACGTCCATGCGGCGGAGAATAATACGATTCAGCTTGCTGTGGTGGGATGCGGTGGGCGCGGGACGGGCGCGGCCGAAAACGCGCTGGGCATCAAAAACGGACCTGTCAAGCTGGTGGCGATGGCCGACGTTTTTCCCGCCAAGCTCAGCGACAACCACGGAAAGCTGCGAGCCCGGTTCGCTTCCCAGATGGACGTTCCCCAGGAGCGCCAGTTCATCGGTTTCGATGCCTATCGTAAGGCTATGGATTGCCTCAAACCAGGCGATGTCGCTATCCTGGCGACGCCGCCTGCGTTCCGCTGGGTGCAATTCCGCTACGCCATCGATCGAGGCCTGAACGTATTCATGGAGAAGCCGGTCAGCGTGGATGGCCCCACCACGCGGCGCATGATTGCGCTGGGCGAAGAGGCGGGACGCAAGAACCTGAAGGTCGCGGTCGGTTTGATGGTGCGGCACTGCCGCGCACGGCAGGCGCTGCTCAGCCGCATTCGCGACGGGCAGATCGGTGACATCATTGCGCTGCGAGGCTATCGCATGGGGTCAGGCGGCGGCACTGCTCCGGTGAAGCCCGAGGGCATCACGGAACTCATGCACCAGATCCGCCTGTTCCACGCCTTTTTGTGGGCTAGCGGTGGTGTCTATAGCGACTACTACATCCACCAGATTGATGAGCTCTCCTGGATGAAAGGTGCGTGGCCGGTGGAGGCGATGGCTCTGGGCGGACGTCAGTACCGCGGTAACTCGGTCGACCAGAACTTCGACGTCTACTCAGTGCAGTACAGCTATCCCGACGGCACGCGGCTGTTCTTTGACGGCCGCAACATGCCGGGGGTTCACAACGAGTTCGCCAGTTACATTCACGGGTCCAAAGGGTCGGCCGTGGTTACAACGGAATCCCACACGCCCGGACATACGCGTATTTATAAGGGACAGAACATTCCGCGCTGGCAGAGCGGTCAAAAGGAACCGGCGCCGGAGAACCTGGTGTGGGCATTTCCGCAACCGGAGCGCTCGCCCTACGACTGGGAGTGGGACGACCTGATCGCCGCGATTCGCGACGATAAGCCTTATAACGAAGTTAAGCGCGGAGCCGAGGCCAGCCTGGTCGCCTCGATGGGCCGGTTCGCCGCGCACACCGGTCAGATCGTAACCTTCGATCAGATGTTGAATCACGAACACGAGTTCGCGCCCGACGTGGATAAACTGACGCTGGACGGCCCGGCGCCCTTACGCGCCGATGCTGACGGGAAGTACCCGATACCGGAGCCGGGCATCAAGACGACGCGCGAATACTAAGCGGAGAGGTTCATGGGGCTATCGCCGCGGCAGTTACAACTCGCGCTCAAGCAGTACTTCTAAGTTTCCGTTGGTAGATCGAGAGACTGACAAAGGCCGCTTCGAGGATAGGCGTTGCCAGGCCATGCTTTCGCCCATGTTCGAGAAGATCACCCAGAATCGTATCTACCTCGACAGGCGCCCCTTTTTTGAGATCGCGGTACATGGAAGAAGTGAGCGGTGAACCTTTGGCCGTAAGTTCACGATTTTGCCGCTCAAGGAAGGCGGCGGCCGGCACATACCCACAGGCTTTGGCGATGCCGGAGCATTCACTGAGGGCCGCGAGAGCGATGGACCCGCCTCCCGGGATCTCGACAATGTCACCAATAGTGCCACGCAGCAGGCAGGTAACGGCTCCGAGGGTTGCGAGCTGCACCCACTTTTGCCACATGTCACGCAAGATATCAGTGGAGATCGCCGCGTCGAAGCACGCGCCCTGGAGGGTCTGGTCAAGGTCCCGCAAGCGCGCCGTGGTGTGGCCATTGCGCTCGCCATAGATGAGCTTGTGAAAATCCGCAAGCTGCCGGATGCGCCCTTCCTGATCGATCTCCGCCGCGACCATGCAGACACCGCCCAGGACAGGGTTCTCTCCGAAGCGCCCGACGAGGATGTCGAGGTGACGCATGCCGTTGAGAGCCGGAAGAATCATGGTCTGCGGTCCCACGGCCGCGGCGAAATCATTGATCGCTCCGGGCAGCGCGTAGCTCTTAACACCCAACAAAATCATGTCATATGGCCCGTCAATCTGATCGGCGAGGACAGTTTTCGGATCGAGGGTCAGGTCCCCATGTGGACTTACGATCTGAAGGCCTTTGGTCTTCAACTCCGCGGCGCGGTTGGCGCGAACGAGAAAGGTGACGTCACGCCCCGCCTGAGCTAAACGCCCACCGAAATATCCGCCGACCGCTCCGGCGCCGACGATTAAAATTCGCATGATTGATGTCCCGCTTCGAGCGTAAGAATTACCAGCGCGACCCATAGCAGATCCGCGATCAACAAATGCAGAATCTGCATCCAAACCGGCGCGAGCAGCACCATATTGACCACGCCCGCGGCGAGCTGCACAAAGACCAGCAGCGTCACCACGCTACCCATCCGCAACGCTGCCGGCCGGTTCGTGCGCCGTACCGATACGGCTGCCCACACCAGAACGGTTGCCGAAAGGACTGCCAGCGCGGGATGCAGCACCCGCAGCCTCAGCAGCGCGTGTGCGGTGCTCGAGAACTCCTGCCGCATCCCGGAAGCCACCGAAGCCGCCGGGTACAAAGTGTCTCCCAGGGCCGCGATCGCCCCGCTGACGGCGACGATAAGGGCCGCCGGCAGCGCCGCCATGATCGGTTTTGGCGGTCGCTCGAACCGGCGTGAGACCGCACCGGCGCCAAACCATGCCGTCGCCGCGAGCATCGCCAATAAGATTTGCGTGTTCACCAGATGCGCCGCCAGATACGCCGCGCGTCCGGCCGAGGCATTGTGCTCGACATATTGAAACAGCACCAGACCTGCGCCGAGCAGCGCCTCCGCAAACAGGAAAACCATTGAGAGCACCGCAAAGAAACGGGCGCGGTGGCCCCGCGGGAGAAGGCGAAACGCCCAGAGGCACAGCCCGGCGACACCCACGAGTGCCAGACCGCTGGTCGCCCGATGGGTAAACTCGATGATCGTTTCGATGCGGGGCGCACGCGGTACGACCACGCCATTACACAGCGGCCAGCGATCGCCACAGCCGGCACCCGAGCCCGTCGCACGCACCAAAGCGCCCCACAAGACCACCAGCAGGTTATACGCGAGAAGGCCCCACGCAAACCGGCTAAAGCGCCGATAGTCGCTCTGCGGCGTCCGCTCTACGCGCGTGCCCGTCAGTACATGCGCCATTTGTTTCAATGTACCAGGGCCCGCGTGACCGGTCGTTTGGTACGTTTTATTTCAACTTCACTGCATCACCCCGGGAACGCGACGATTCGCCGGCGGCGTCTATCATATGATGGACCGACTGCTCATGATCCTGGCTATTTCCAGCTACGCGTTGGCACAGACGCCAGGCTCCGCGACACCCGCCGCCAATTCCCCCACAACCTCCGGACCGTTGTCGCCGCAGTGGCGCGCCTTGAGCGTGAAGGAGAAACTCCGCTACGATCTGCGCCACCTCTTCGACGTGCAAAACGTCGTCTTCGCCGGCATGGGTGCTGGTTTTGACCAATTGCGGGACCGGCCTTCGCAATGGGGCGAGGGAGCTGACGCCTTCGCGGAACGATACGCGTCGCATCTTGGGCAATATGTGGTACAGCGCAGCATTATGTGTCCGGTGCAGGCAATCGATCACGAAGATACCCGGTACTTTCATTCGACAAGTACGAACTTTAAAAACCGTCTGGGCGATGCGCTGGTGCAGACCGTCTGGCGCCATAATGATAACGGGGGCATGATGCCCGCCTTCAGTGAATTTCTCGGTGACTACGGGGCGGCCGCGGTTTCGCGCACTTGGTGGCCACGTCAATATCACAATGCTTCAGCCGTCTTCATTGCTGGATCCGACACCGTTCTGATCGATGCAAGCATCAATGTCCTCCATGAGTTCGCGCCTGATGTGAAACGTTGGCTGCGCTTCAAGCGCTAGGGCAATGGCGCTCCCAAACTGAAAGTCATATTCGCAAAATCGAGCGTAAAGCTTTCGAACTTCGCCACCAGATCCTGGCCCAGGTTCCCATACAGCTCATCAATATCGGATCCCATCTTGGTCCGAAAGACAGGCACACGCTCCAGAGTCGCGGTCCGGTCGCCAACCTTGAGCGAGACCCTCGGTTGCAGATAGGTCACCCGACGACGAATTCCGCCGGCGCCGAAGCTCTTGGTCTCGCTCTTGGTCCACGCTCTGTCCTGGGTGCGAAACCGCTCGTAGTAACGAATCGAAAAGTTGCTTCCGGTCGCGCCCGTATCCAAAGCGAACGGCAGATCCGTGCCCGCGACTCCGCATTCGATCACCGGCATCAGGAGCTTCATAAACATTCGCGCGCCGCCCGCATGCCGCCACCCTGTAGGAATGTGATCACCCCAAGTGCCTGAAAAACGGGGTAGCCAATTATGGCGTTGATCTGGTACGCTTCCTTTCCCATTTCCACTTTCAGGTTCGCATCATCCAATATCAGCACCACTACGTTATGCAGCGTCGCCCCGCCTAGTTGCATTGTGGGCACGATGGCCACCTGCAGCCGATTCTCGACGCCCGTAATCCCGGCAGTGGTCTGCCCATAACCGGGTAGAGGCGTGAGCCCGAGCCGGCGGGCAAAACTCCCGCTCACCGCCGACTGGTTCGCGCCCGTATCCAACAACCACGCCTCTCGCACGCCGTTCACCGTCAGTTCCGTATTGAGGGAGCCGATCGCATTTCGCACAGTCTTCAGCCTTACTGCTCCCGGCCCGCTGATGGACTGTGGGGGAGCATCCCGCAGCAGGCGCACGACGCCTGCATCATCCTTTGTTCCCTGCAAATGGCGACGGTCCACTTGCGCCGCGAAGTGCGTCAGCAAATCATCATAGGTCCGCGCCGCATCGAAGTAGCGGAAGCTTTTGTTGTAATCGTCGGCTAACGCCTCCAACGCGACTTCCGCCCGCAGCGGCTGTGATCCTCGTATGGCCGGGAGAACCTCATTCAGCAAACGGATCGATTCCTCAATGTGACCCGTCCGATTCGCCAGCAACCCAGCGAAGTAGTCGTGCTCGGTACCGGGTTGCATCGTCGGTAGACTTGCTTCCAGCTCATCCAACCGGAACTGTTGTACCTCAGCGTCCGGTCCATCGGCGGCAGCCGCGACGAACGGCACGTGTATGCAGGGCAACAGATACAGCACGAGGTATCGTAGACGCGGACGAATATCCCGATCCATAGCGGCGCCATTATACCGTGTCATGTTCCCCGAAAAGTTGCTTCGCTATTCCGGGCTGGAGTACGATCGGTGGTTAACTCATGACAGGGAGACGGGACTTCTGAAGCGCCGGAAGTTTTTGGAAGCAGCTATCTCCATGGCCGTGTCGCGACGAGCCGGAAAGCGAATCGCATTCGGCGGAATCAGTATCGAATGCAGCACCTACAGCAGGATTCGAGCCAGAGAAGAAGATTTTACGATTTTGCGGGGCAACGACCTTGCCGGCAGCTCCACATTTGCCTTCGTGAAAAGCTATCCATATCCGTTCTTTCCCACTCTGGTGGCCACCGCCGTACCTGGCGGTCCGGTCGATAGCAGCGCATATCGTCAGATCCAGGCGGATTTCCTGAAGCGGGTCACGGAGCTGCTGCCACTCGATGGCTTGTACCTTCCCATGCATGGCGCCATGTTCGTCGATGGCATGCAGGACGCCGAAGGTGATTGGTATGCCAGTGTCCGCAAGGTCGTTGGGCCGAAGTGTCTGATCAGTGCCAGTTATGATCTGCACGGCAATATCAGTAAGCGGGTCATCGACAATCTGGATATGTTGTCGGCCTTTCGCACCGCGCCTCATATCGATCGCGAAGAGACTATGCGGCGCGCCTGCGGCATGCTGATCCATTGTCTCGACCAAGGCATTCAACCGACTTTGATATGGGCCCCCATCCCCGTACTCATGCCGGGGGAACGTAGCAGCACGCAATGGGAGCCAGGTAAGAGGCTGTGGGCGCAGTTACCGGCCGTGAACGCGCAAGCCGGTGTTCTGGACGCTTCCCTGCTGGTTGGCTATGTCTGGGCCGACGAACCGCGTGCGTCGGCGAGCGCGGTCCTGACAGGGACATCGCCAGAGGTGCTGAACAAGGCAGCCTTATCACTCGCGCAGCAGTACTGGGATGCGCGTAAGGAATTCCAATTCGGCTCGGAGACCTGTACCATTGCCGAGTGCGTCGACCGCGCGCAGAAGTCCCAGACGCGCCCCGTCATCCTCGCCGATTCCGGCGACAACCCAACCGGCGGCGGCACCGGCGACGGCGCCGAGGTATTGGCGGAACTGCTTCGCCGCAACTTTCGCGATGTTGCCTTTGCCGGGATCGCGGACAGGCCGGCGACGGAAGCCTGTTACCGCAGTGGGCTGGGCACCACTCTGCCTCTCCGGATCGGCGCAACTCTGGATCCCGCGGGTAGCGTCCCTGTGAAAACGATGGCCAAGGTTGTCTTCCTGCGCCAAACGGATCACCCACCGGAGCGCGAGGCAGTCATCGACGTTCAGGGAATCAAGGTAGTTCTAACTGCTCGCCGCCGTCCCTTTCACGACATTGCGGACTTCAGGTCGCTCGGCCTGGAGCCAAAGGCGTTCAAACTCATTGTGGTGAAGTCCGGCTATCTTTCACCCGAACTTGCACCCATCGCCAATCCGAATTTGATGGCCCTGTCCGATGGAGCAATTAATCAGGACATAGAACATCTATCCAATCGCTTTCGCAAACCAAGCTATCCGTTCGTCCACGACCTCACGTACAAGCCGTATACCGTGACATCGGCGCGCTCGCCGTCGCGCTGAGTATCGAAGGCGCATACGAAAAAACGGCGCTGTCTCTAGCGGGAATCTGCGTTTTAATACGCAAGCGGATTGTTATCTATCACTTCGCCAGCGTGCAAGGGATTCGCGGCGTTTTGCCCTGCAAAACAGCGCCGTCGGCCAAAGTTTTTTATTGACCGAAAACGGTGAATGCAGTACTGTGTTGATACTAGTTCATCGGTCGAATCCAGGCTGGCAGAAGCACGGGGGGAAGGTATTCATGATTAAACGTACAATTATTTCGTTCGGCGTTGTGCTCCTGTGCGGAGCCGCGCTGTACGCACAGTCTGAAAGGGGCAGCATCCGCGGCACGGTCGAGGATTCATCCGGCTCCGTGTTGCCGAACTGCGAAGTAACCGTGACCGATGTCAGTACCGGCGTGCGAATGTCGACGCATACCACGGACGCGGGCAACTACAACGTCCCGCAGTTACCTCCGGACACATACACGGTGCAAGCCGAGTGTAGCGGTTTCAAGAAGGCCGTGCAGGAGAATGTGCTGGTCCAGGTGGCCGAGGTCGTCGGGTTGGACCTGAAGATGGAAGTTGGCCAGGTGACTGAGAGCGTTACGGTGTCGGCTTCGGCCGCGCTGCTGCAGTCCGAAACCAGCCAGGTAGCCACGGTAGTGAATCCGAAAGCTTATACCGATCTGCCGCTATCTTCGTCCGGTGCCCGATCCTCGGAAGCCTTCATGTTTCTCTCGCCTGGAGTCACCGCCGGGGAGAATGGCGCTACCAACACCTTCGACGCGCACATTAACGGCAGCCAGACTCTGTCGAAGGAAATGCAAATTGACGGCATGAGCACTCAGATTGCGGAAGTGCAAGGCGATCCGCGCCAGTTGACGTTTCCGCCCGACGCCGTACAGGAGATGTCGATCACGACCAGCAGTTACCCGGCCGAGTTCGGCAACACGGGGGGAGGCGTGGAGCAGTTCGTGTTCAAGTCGGGAACCAACGGCTTTCATGGAAGCCTGTACGAGTTCCTGCGCAATACCGATTTCGACGCCCGCGGGTTCTACAATTCGGGCGTCGCCGTCCATCACGAGAATGAGTTTGGCGGCACTCTTGGTGGTCCCGTGTGGATCCCGAAGCTATACAACGGCAGGAACAAGACGTTCTTCTTCGTCAATGAGAACGAGTACAAGCTGCGCGGCGGCGTGCAGAACTCGATCGGGTCGGTACCGGATACCGCGTTTCGCAATGGCGATTTTTCCCAACTCGTGGACGCCAGCGGCAATCTGATTCCGATCTACAATCCGGCCTCCACCACGCAGAATGCCCAAGGCGTCTATACGCGCACACCGTTCCCTGGAAATATCATTCCCGCAAGCCAGATCAGTAGCGTATCGAAGGCCATGCTGGCGTTTGTCCCGGCAGCAACACTGGCGGGTGTCTACAACAACTACCCGGCCTCGGGTAGTTCCGTCACTAACTATAATGACGAGACCTTCAAAGGCGACGAATATTTCTCGCAAAACCATCACCTGAGCGGAGCATGGAACCAGGGCATTAACGACAATAACGGTCCTTATTCCGTCCTGCCCCACCCCGTGGAGGACTCGCGCAATGGCGCCGGTAACGCGTACACTGGGCGCATCAACTACGACTGGACCATCAGCCCGACATTGCTGAACTCGCTTCGCGTGGGCTACAACCGCCAGTTTCAGTACCTGGCATCGGTGGAATCGACCGAGGATTGGACCTCGAAGCTGGGCTTGAGCGGAATCAATCTGGGCTTTCCTTCCGTCTCGTTCGGATCCGGGGGAATCGCAGTCAGCGGCAATTCGTTCACGCCCTGGGCGCTCAACCAGGCCCCCATCGGACCAATTTCGAACACTTACTTGCTTGCCGAAGCCTTGTTGTGGACCAAGGGCAAACATAACTTCAAGTTCGGGGCCGATCTGCGCAGACTGCAGCACCAAGGAATCTATCCCAGTCAACCCGCCAACTTCAGCTTCAGTCCTCTCGAGACGGCGTATCCGAGTGGCGCCCTGCAGAACTCTACGGGAAATGAATTCGCCAGCTTCCTTCTTGGGCAGGTGGACGGGGCCAGCGAATTCATCAATAACGTAGTCGTGGGCGAGCGCGAGTGGTACCTGGGCGTTTACGCGCAGGATGATTGGAAGGTAAGCCCCAGGCTCACCTTGAACCTGGGCCTGCGGTGGGACCTTTTCACGCCCTGGTCGGAGGTCGAAAACCGATATTCGATCATGGACCCGACCAAGCCTAACCCAGACGCGGGCGGCGTCCTCGGTGCTTATGTGTTTGCCGGCGGCAGCGCCTCGAATCCCCCTTACACAGGGACCAAGTATCTGACCGCCGACTCGAATACCGACTTACACAATTTCGCGCCACGCCTTGGCCTGGCTTGGAAGGCGACCGATCGTATTGTAGTGCGATCGGCCTACGGACTCAGCTATTATCCGAACGGAGGATTGGGCGGGGATAACGTAACCAACGTCACCGATGGTTATTCAACCACGGCGAATTTCATCAGCCCTGACAATGGCGTGCATCCGGCATTTGACTGGGATAGCGGATTACCACAGAATTTTCCCCATCCTCCATTTGTCAGTGCGGGCCTTAACGTCGGAAACTCCGCCAACATGTGGTGGAACAATGCTACCAAGCCCATGTACAAACAGGACTGGAATTTCACCACGGAGACTCAGCTCACCAACTCTCTGGTCCTCGACGTCGCTTATGTCGGTTCGCACGCGACGCGTCTGAATACCGGCATTGTCAACCCCGACCAGGTCAACCCGCAATATTTGAGTCTGGGCAGCCTGCTGGAGGATAGTATCACGTCGCCGGCTGTGGTTGCGGCTGGCTTCAAGCCGCCTTATACAGGCTTCAGCGGAACGCTGGCACAAGCCCTGCGACCCTTTCCGCAGTACATCGGCGTAGGCACGGAGAATTCGGCGGGATTAGGAAACTCGACCTATAATGCCCTGCAGACAAAGCTGGAAAAGCGGCTGACCAAGGGGCTCTTCATGTTGGCCGCTTACACCTGGTCGAAGACCCTCACGGACTCAAGCTCCAGCCTGGGAGGCTTCTTCTCCAGTTCGTCGCGCGACGCCTACAATCTGTCGTTGGAGAAGGCATTGGCTTACTATGACGTGCCGGCGCGGCTCGTCGTAGCATTCAACTACGAGCTACCCATTGGCCCGGGAAAACCGTTGCTCAGCCATGGCGTGGCCAGCAAGATTCTTGGAGGCTGGCAGGTGAACGGAATTTTGAACTACCAGTCCGGCATCCCGATCGTCGTTTCGGCGAATGATACTTTGCCGCTGTTCAATGGCGCCCAGTCACCCGACTCCGTCGCCGGTGTGAGACCGGGAAGGTCGTGCTCCAACTTCAATCCGGCGGCGGATCTTCTGCTGAATGCTGCCGCGTTTACCGTTCCGGGAGCAAACCAGTTTGGTACTTCGGCCCAAGTCTTGCCGAACGCCAGGGAATGCCCCGTGTACAATGAGGACCTCGGCCTGATGAAGAAGTTCTACCTCAAAGAAGATACTATGTATTTTGAATTCCGCTTTGAGCTCTTCAACGCATTCAACCGGGTGCTCTTCGGTGGCCCCGCGGCCAGCATCAACAATTCCAACTTCGGCCAGGTAAGCAGCCAGGCTAACTCTCCACGAAACGGACAGCTCGCTGCCAAGTTCTACTTCTGAAGCGCGGGCGGCCGGACGGGAGAGCGCGACTCTCTCGTCCGGTGTTATTTTGGTTTCATGCTCAGGGTCGCCCTGCCGCTGGCTGTTTTGATCTGGCCGGCTTTTCCGCAGGCAGCTGTTAACCCGCTGCAACAAGCACTGTCCTTGTTTAACTCCGGCAAATATCAGGAATGTTTCGATGTGGTTTCTCCTTTCGTCCAACGAAATCCGAATAGCGGCGCAGGTCACAAGTTGTTGGGGATGGACGAGTACATGCTTGGGAAACCACGTGAAGCGTTGTCAGAGGTCCAGCGCGCCACAGAACTGACGCCGGACGATGGGGACGCTTTTTATTACCTTGGCAGATTGTATTTCAGCGCCGATAATGCGGTAGCCGCTCTGGCGGCGTTCCAAAAGGCCATCTCTCTCGATCCCTCCAGTGTTCGCGACTATAATCACCTCGGCCAGACGTTCGAAGGCCTGGGCCGTACGGCGGATGCGGAGCGCGCCTATCTGAAGGCGATTGAGCTGGATCGGGACCAGAAGACGAAATCGGAGTGGCCCTACTACAATCTGGGCCTGTTGTACCTGAACAATAGCCGTTCAGACGACGCCATCAGTTACTTTCGCCAGGCATTGGCATGCAACCCGGCCTTCGCGGAAGCCAAAATCAAGCTCGCCGTGGCGCTATCCAATGGAAAGCTCTCGAACGACGCGCTCAAGCTGTTGGAAGAGGCCATCAAGATCGAGCCACGGAATGCCGAAGCGCACTATCGCCTGGCTCTATTGCTGTCAAAATCCGGCAGACAGGACGAAGCTCAAGAGCATTTCACGCTTTTTGAAAAATACCGGAAACCGTGACTGACACGGGCATTTTCGGGAGATTTGCGCTTTTGGCCTGCGCCGCGGGTTGGTTATTGTGGGCTTGGCCCTCCAGCGTTCCCTCTGCGCCGATCCGCTTCGATGACGTTGCCGCGCAAAGCGGCATCCGCGCTCAGATGCGTTGTGGCGGGCCGGAAAAGAAATGGATACCCGAGGCAAACGGCTCCGGCGCGGCGTGGCTCGATTACGATCGCGACGGCTGGATGGACCTGCTAATCGTCAACGGCTCGAGCATGGACGATTTGCGCCAGATTGTGTCGGGCAAAGTACCACCCGCCCGCGGGGGTAGCCTCTATCTTTACCGAAATCTCGGTAACGGACATTTTCAAGATGTGACTGCCCAGGCTGGGCTCTCTAACCCATACTGGGGCACGGGGGTCGCTGTCGCCGACATTAACAACGATGGATATCCCGATATTCTGGTCACTAACATCGGACTGGACCTTCTCTTTAAGAACAATGGCGATGGGACTTTCACCGAGATCGGTCGTGAGGCCGGCCTGAGCCGAAAAATCGCCTGGCATACCGGCGCCGCGTTTGGCGATTATGATGGCGATGGCAAGTTAGACCTGTATGTTAGCGGCTATGTGGATCTGCGGGTGCTGCGGCTGGATGAGCAACCGCCTGTCTGTAACTATCGTGGAATAACTGGATTTTGCGGACCGAAGGGTTTGAAAGGTGAGCCCGATATTCTCTACCACAACAACGGCGGCATGACCTTCACCGACGTAACCACCAAGGCTGGCGTCACAGATACCGGACTCTATCATGGATTCACCGTAGTCTTTGACGACTTCAATCAAGACGGCAAGATCGATATCTTTGTTGCCAATGACTCCGATCCGAACTATTTATACTTGAACCAGGGCAATGGCATATTCAAGGAGGCGGCTCTTACCAGCGGCGTCGCCGTCAGCGGAGACGGGCAGACACAGTCGAACATGGGTGTGGCTGTGGGTGACTTCGATAATGACGGTCTCCTAGACGTGCTGACCACAACGTTTTCCGAGGACTACTTCCCGCTTTTCAAACAGCAATCGCCGGGTTTATACGAGGATATCTCGGCACAGGCGGGCCTTGCGGTTGTAACGTTACCTTGGGTGGGGTGGGCTTGCGGGTTCGCCGATCTTGATAACGACGGTCACAAGGACCTATGGGCGGCCAACGGCCACGTTTATCCAAATGCCGATCGGTTACCCTCAACCAGCTACCTGCAACCCTTTGCTGTGCTTGCAAACCGGGGAGGAAAGTTTGTAAGTGTGCCAGGTATTTCGGAAAGCGAGCGTCTGGGTTCTTTTCGTGGAGGCTGTGCGGGCGACTTCAACAACGATGGCCGGATCGACTTTGTCATACTACCGATTGCAGGCAATCCTTTACTCCTGGAGAATAAGACGCAATCGCGATCTCATTGGATCGGCCTTCAATTGCGCGGAACGGCGGGAAATCGGGATGGAATCGGCGCACAGGTAACGATCGCATCCTGCGGCAACACGCAATTCGAGACCGTGCGGAATGGTGGAAGCTATCTCTCGGGAAATGATCCCCGGATTCATTTCGGGCTGGGCTCGTGCGCGAAAGTAGAGCGGCTCAGTATCAGTTGGCCGGGCGGCCGCCGCCAGATTCTCGAAAACCTGGCTGTGGATCGTTACTTGACGATAGAGGAACCGCGATGAGCCCTGCTTGGTAACTTCACCTGCTGGCGCCCGAATCGGCGTGCTTCTGATTGAAAATCGCGAGTTCCCGGTCGGCATCCTGCTTTCTGTCCAACTTCCGGTACACCGCCGCGAGACGATAGTGAATGGTCGGGTCTGATGAGTCTATTCGCAGACCCTCCCGCAACTGCTCCAAAGACATCTGGTAACGGCCGCTCTGCGTATAAATCTTCTCTAAAGCGAGATGGGCTTCCAACATGTTCGGCTCGACTTTTAGAGCTTCGAGGAAGAACTTTTCCGCGCCCTGCGCATCGCCGGTGAAAGCCGAGATATCACCGAGCTCATACAGCGCCTGCGGATGGTTCGGATCAGTCCGCAGCTCTTGTTGCAATTCCGCGCGCGCCTCGTCGAAATGCTGGTCCTTCCAGTACAGTGTGCCGATGGCGAAGTGAATGTTCTGCAATTCCGGTTTCCGCTTGAGTACGGCGCGGTATTCGGCTATCGCACCTTCATCGTCATTAGACTCCTCAAGCAGTTGCGCCCTGAGCTCGTGGGCGCGGTACGAATCCGAATCTGTCTCGGATACCTGCAACGAACACAGATAGGAAAGTACCTGGTACCCCTCGCCAACCGTATAAACTTGGCGATCGTTATGATCGAGATTCCGCGATGCCTGGATTTTGGATTGCCATCGTTTGATTTCCTCGCTTACCTTGGCGACGGATAGTACCGCATCTTTGTAGGCGAGGGAGGCGTCAATCAACTCATCAGCCGCGCCCGTATCGTCCGCCGCCGATGCGCCGGCAGCCTTGGCCGCGATCCAATCCGATTTCTTCCGTAGTCGCGCATTGTCCGGCATCTTTTGGAGAGCAAGATGATACTGTTCGCTGGCAGCCTTCCAGTCCTCCCTGGTTTCATCCAGATGGGCACGCGCCAGATTGGTATATGCCGAATTCGGAAACCGCTTCTGCAGGTCGGCGAAGGCGTCTTTGGCTAAGTGACCGTAAGACTTCGCCAGGTGATAGAGCACGTCGATGTCGGTGGCATCGAGCGCCGCCGCCTTCTCCAACTCGTCGGCGGCTTCACGAAACGAGGAACGGGCGTACTGCGTGTATCCCAGATAGGAATGTATTAGGAAATTAGATCCCTGTAGCGCCTCAGCGCGTTGCAGGTTGCGAAGCGCCGCCGGGTAATCGTGTCCGCCGAAAGCAATCACACCCAGAAAGAAATAGGGCCCGGCCAACTCAGGCTTGATCCGTACGGCTTTCTGATAGGCCGTCTTCGCGCGGTCGAGCTGCCCCTGCTGATAATAGAGGTTGCCCAGATTCGCGTACGCCTCGGCCATTTGCGGCTGCAGGCTTACGATCGCCTCATATTTGCGGCTGGCTGTCGCCAAATCCCCTGACGCCTGGGCCTTCTGCGCTTCGGAATACAGCTTTGCAAGGTCATCTTGCGACAGAGCAGGGGGGAGGATGAATAGCGCAGCGAGCGCCAGTCTGCAAATGGAAAACAAGCCGCCCACGTTAGTATACGCCCATGATAGGCAAATCTCGCGCTACGCCCCAGCCACCCTTGGGGGCACGTTCACTGGAGCGATCACTTCTTTGATCTTCTGCAATAACGTAGAGACTCTGTACGGTTTCTGGATGAACCCCGCCAGACCCTTGCCATCAAATCGGCGGACCATCTCCGCTTCGCTGAAGCCGCTCGACAGGATCACCGGAACATCCGTTCGCAGCGCTTTCAGTCGAAGCAGCGTTTCTTCCCCGCTCATCACCGGCATAGTGGCGTCCAGCACCAGACACTGAATGCGGTCGGCGTTGCGGAGGAACACATCGAGCCCGCACTCGCCATCCTCGGCCAGCAGCACCGTATAGCCATAGTGCTCCAAAGCCTGCCGCGCGAGGCTGCGGACGACCTGCTCGTCGTCAATAATGAGAACGGTTCCCTGACCGGTGAAATTCGCAGTGTGCTGCTGCGGCAGCGGCTTCTCATCCAGCTTGGCTGCCAGCGCGTTGAACAGCACACGGAAAACGGTGCCGTGTCCAGGAACGCTGGAGATTTGGATCGATCCGGAATGCCCCCGCACGATGCCGAGAACGGCCGACAAACCCAAGCCGCGTCCGGTGAACTTAGTGGTGAAGAAGGGCTCGAAGATCCTGGCCTTGGTGGCGTCATCCATACCGCAGCCGTTGTCATGGACCTCCAGCACGACGTAAGTGCCAGGCCTGAGTTCGCCGGTAACAGCACCCTCTTGGGCTCCGATGTATTGTTCATCGACTTCCTGCCGGCGGGTGGCGATGGTTACCGCTCCACATCTACCTTCGGGTATCGCTTCAGCACCGTTGATCACCAGGTTCATGACGATTTGTTGCATCTGGGTGGTGTCGGCTTCAATGGCCGGCAGATCCTCCGCCAGATCCAGCCGCAATTCGACGGTGCGGGGCACCGAGGCTTGAATCAGCGGGATAGCTTCCTGAACATACGTAGAAAGGTCAATCCGGTTCAGAACAAAGTGACCCCGGCCGGAATATGCCAGCATCTGCCGCGTGAGGGCGGCGGCCTTCTCGCCGGCAGCCACGACCTCCTGCAGGAGCGTCTTTACGAGCGACTGCGGGGGAAGCAGGTCGAGAGCCAAACTGGCATTGCCCAAAATGCCGACCAGCAGGTTATTGAAATCGTGTGCGATGCCGCCCGCCAGAATACCCAGACTCTCGAGCTTCTGGGTCTGGCGCATCAATTCAGCATTGCGCTTTTGTTCTGTGATGCCCCGGGCTACCTGAGATGTCCCGATAACGTCGCCTCTCTCGTCCCGTATCGGTGAGATGGTTAGCGAGACTTCCACAAGACCGCCGTCGTGGCCAAGCCGCACGGTTTCGAAGTGGTCCACACGCTCGCCGTTGCGCAGCTTTTCCAGCATCCCCGATTCTTCGTCGAGGCGATCCGGCGGCATCAGCTCGCTGATATTGTGGCCCAGGATTTCCTCGGCTTTGTAGCCATAGAGCCGTTCCGCGCCGGCATTCCAGGTGCGTATGATTCCGTTCAGCGATTGTCCTATGATGGCGTCATCGGAAGACTCGACGATAGAGGCCAGCAGGTGGCTTGCCTCGTAAGCGCGGGCCAGTTTCTCGGTGGTCTCCGATAATGCGGCCGTGCGCTGTTCCACGCGCAGCTCGAGTTCCTGATTGAGCTGCTCCAGCGCTCCGGTCTTCCGAAAAAGATCGGCAAAAACGCAGACCTTTGCCCGCAAAATCTCGGGAACGATGGGGACCGAAACATAGTCCACAGCCCCGGAAACATAGCCTTTGAGCCGGTCCACGTCTTCGATCATGATGCCGGATACCAAAATGATCGCGGTCTTCCGGAAGCGCGGGTGATTCCGGATCATCGAGGCCAGTTCAAAACCATCCAGCTCCGGCATGCAAACGTCGACCAGCACCACCGCGATCTCATTTTTCAGCAGGCATTCCAAAGCTTCTCTGCCGGAATTGGCCTTGATCAGGTTCTCTCCTAAGTCGGAGAGAATCGCGTCGTAGCTCAGAAGCTTCGCCGGTTGATCATCCACTAACAGGATGTTGACCGGTTCTCTTGTTTCCATAAGTTCATCCAATTACGGTGTCACCCTGGAGCTACCGATGCAGCCACATACGGAGAGCGGATAAGAGCTGCTCGGTATTCACTGGTTTGGCAAGATAATCTGAAGCCCCCGCCTCCAGGCACTTTTCACGATCGCCCTTCATCGCTTTGGCGGTTAAAGCGATGATCGGAAGCCGGCGATACTTTGGATTTTGACGGATAAACTGCATGGTTTCGTACCCGTCCATCCCCGGCATCATAATATCCATAAGCACGATCGAGACTTCCGGAGTAGATTTGAGAGTGGCGATAGCTTCATGCCCGGTGGATGCAGAAACGACCTTCATTCCCCGGCGCTCCAAAACACTGCTCAGGGCGAAGATGTTTCTCACATCGTCATCAACGATCAGAACGGGTTTACCCACGAGGTCGTCGTCGGAGCGGTGCAAGCGCTCGATCATCTGCTGCTTCTCCGCCGGCAGCGCGGTCACTACGCGATGCAGGAACAATGCCGTTTCGTCCAACAGCCGTTCCGGCGATTCCACCCCCTTGACCACAATGCTGCGCGCAATGGTGTGCAGCCGCGCGTCCTCCTCGAGCGTGAGTTCCTTGCCCGTAAATACGACAATGGGAATGTCGCGCAGACTCTCGTCGCGGCTGAGGTCTTCCAGGACCTCGAATCCGGACATATCCGGGAGACGCAAGTCCAGGACCACGCAATCGAAGGCTTGGTTGTGAAGTTCGCTGAGGGCCTCTTTCCCCGATCCCACGCTATCGATTTCAATATCGTCGTGCTCGAGCAGCGCCCGAATGCTTAACCGGTCCGCGGCATCGTCTTCCACAACCAGAAGGCGGCGGCGGCGCGGCGTCGCATAATCCTTAATCTTCGCCAAAGCGGCTCCCAGGTTCTCTGGTGTGGTCGATTTGGTGATGAATCCGAAGGCCCCGCGTGCCAGGCCGTGCTGCCGGTCCTCGTCCAAAGTGACGATCTGAACGGGAATGTGACGTGTAGCCGGATCCTGCTTGAGCTGGCTAAGGACCGTCCAGCCCAGCATGTCCGGAAGAAAAATATCCAGCGAGACTGCGGCCGGGTGATACTTGCGCGCCAAAGCCAAGGCGTCTACTCCGCGCATAGCGACCAACACCTTAAACCCGGAAGAGCGCGCCAAATCGACCAGCACCCGGCAATAATGAGGGTCGTCCTCCACGATGAGCAGAGTGGTGTCATCGGGCAGCAGGTTCCCGCGGTCGTCCGCAATCAATTCCATGGGGCGCTCAGCCAACCGCACGGGGGGCAGCCGCACCAAACCCGCATCTACCTTTTCTATACTCCGCGTTTTCGTCGGCAGCGAAGGACCTGCATATTTGATCGGCAGGTATAACACAAATGTGCTGCCCAGCCCCGGCGTGCTTTGGAGTTTGATTTCACCACCCAGCAAATATGCAAGCTCACGGCTGATGGCCAGCCCCAAACCGGTTCCGCCGTACTTGCGGCTGGTGCTGGCATCAGCCTGTTGAAATGCTTCAAAGATGATCCGCTGCTTCTCCGGAGGAATGCCGATACCGGTGTCGGAAACCTCGAACGCCACCGCCTTATCACTCTTGAGAACGGGATGGTCCGGACTCCAGCCGCTCGAGGCCAACGCGACGCTGAGCCGCACACCGCCCTTTTCCGTAAATTTGAAGGCGTTCGAGAGCAGGTTCTTCAGTACCTGCATAAGCCGCTTCGAATCCGTATTGATGGCGCGATCCGCTTTGGGGTCCAGAGAAACGTCGAAGGTAAGCTGCCGGCTGTCTGCCTCGTGCCGGAAGGTGCGGCCTACCGTTTCGAGGAGACTGTTGAACTCAATTTCTTCGGCGTCTACCGTCACCGTCCCGGACTCGATCTTGGAAAGATCCAGGATGTCGCTGATCAGGTTCAACAGATCGGTGCCCGCGCTACGAATGGTGCGGGCAAACTCCACTTGCTTGGCGCTCAGATTGTTATCCGCGTTTTCGGCGAGTTGTTGACCAAGAATCAGAATGCTATTGAGCGGCGTGCGCAGCTCATGCGACATGTTGGCTAGAAACTCCGACTTGTACTTGGAGGTCAGCGCCAATTCGTCCGCTTTCTCTTCGAGCGCCCGGCGGGCCTGCTCGATCTCCTGATTCTTACGTTCGACCTCGGCGTTCTGTTCGGCAAGCTGTTGCGCTTTCTGGGCGAGCTGCTCGTTCTTCTCTTGCAGCTCTTTCTGCTGGCTTTGCAGCTCCGCCGTGAGCTGTTGAGACTGCTTGAGCAGTCCCTCGGTCTTCATGGTCGCCTCGATGCTATTGAGAACGATCCCGATGCTGGCCGTCAGTTGTTCCAGGAACGCAAGGTGCGAGGCTGAAAATTCGCTGAGCGATGCCAGCTCGATTACTGCCTTGACCTGGTTTTCGAAGAGAACCGGAAGAACGACATCGTTCCGCGGCACAGACTGGAACAGCCCGGAACGCACCGGAGCGGTCGACTTGGGCACCTGCGTGATCAGGATACGTTGCTTTTCGACAGCGCACTGGCCTATCAGCGTCTCACCTACCGGCAGACGTGCAGGCGTGCCGTTTGTTCCGTTACCGGCATAGGAGGCCAGCAGATTGAGGCTGCGTTCTTCGCCTTCGGCCTCCATACGATAGATGACGCTGCGCTGTGCGTTCACCAGAGGCGTCAGCTCGGAGAGCAGTGTGCGGCCGACTGTGCTCAGATCCCGCTGCCCCTGCAACAACCCGGTCACGCGCGCCAGGTTGGTTTTCAGCCAGTCCTGCTCGCTGTTGCGGTCGGTGGTGAGCCGCAGGTTGGTAATCATGGTGTTGATGTTGTCTTTGAGCTCCGCCACCTCGCCGCGTGCGTCCACCATGATCGAGCGCGTGAGGTCACCCTTGGTAACCGCCGTAGCCACTTCGGCGATGGCTCGAACCTGGGTGGTCAGGTTGGCGGCCAGCAGGTTCACGTTGCCGGTAAGATCTTTCCAGGTGCCGGCCGCGCCAGGAACATTGGCTTGCCCGCCCAGCCGGCCTTCCACGCCCACTTCCCGGGCCACGCTGGTCACTTGCTCGGCAAAAGTAGCCAGTGTATCGGTCATGTTGTTAATGGTCTCGGCGAGGGCGGCTACCTCTCCTTTGGCCCGCACCGTCAATTTTTGTTTGAGGTCGCCATTGGCAACGGCGGTGACCACCTTCACAATCCCCCGGACCTGCTCCGTAAGGTTGGCGGCCATCACGTTAACGTTGTCGGTCAAGTCCTTCCACGTACCTGCTACCCCCGGCACCTGCGCCTGGCCGCCTAATTTGCCTTCGGTACCGACCTCGCGGGCAACGCGCGTGACTTCCGCGGCAAAGGCATTGAGCTGATCCACCATCGTATTGATCGTGTTCTTAAGCTCGAGGATCTCCCCTTTGACATCGACCGTAATCTTGCGCGAAAGGTCGCCGCGTGCCACTGCGGTTGTGACTTCCGCAATGTTGCGAACCTGGGTGGTGAGATTGGCGGCGAGGAGATTGACGTTGTCGGTGAGGTCTTTCCATGTGCCACCGACTCCGGGAACCACCGCCTGGCCGCCCAACCGGCCGTCGGTACCCACCTCCCGAGCCACGCGCGTTACCTCCGCGGCGAACGACCGAAGCTGCTCAACCATGGTGTTGAGCGTCTCTTTCAAGAGCAAAATCTCGCCGCGCACATCGACGGTAATCTTTTTGGACAAATCGCCACCGGCGATGGCAGTGGCCACTTCAGCGATGTTGCGGACCTGAGCCGTAAGGTTACTGGCCATGAAATTCACGTTATCGGTCAGATCCTTCCAGGTGCCCGCCACGCCAGGCACGGCGGCCTGGCCGCCCAGTTTGCCTTCGGTGCCTACCTCGCGGGCTACACGCGTGACTTCGCTGGCGAACGCGTTGAGCTGGTCGACCATGGTGTTGATGGTGTTCTTCAGCTCGAGAATTTCGCCCTTCACGTCCACCGTGATTTTGCGCGAGAGGTCGCCGCGCGCTACCGCCGTGGTCACCTCCGCGATATTGCGGACCTGGGCCGTCAGGCTTCCCGCCATCGAGTTTACGTTGTCCGTCAAGTCCTTCCAGGTGCCCGCCACGCCCGGAACTTTGGCTTGGGCGCCCAGGCGCCCTTCCGTGCCTACTTCGCGCGCTACACGCGTGACTTCGCCGGCGAATGCGTTAAGCTGGTCGACCATGGTGTTGAGCGTCTCCTTCAACTGGAGGATCTCGCCGCGAACATCGACCGTGATCTTCTTCGACAAATCGCCGCTGGCAATGGCTGTGGACACCTCAGCGATGTTGCGCACCTGGGCCGTGAGGTTACCCGCCATGGAGTTAACGCTATCGGTGAGATCTTTCCAGGTGCCGGCCACGCCGGTCACCACTGCCTGGCCGCCCAGCTTGCCGTCGGTGCCCACTTCGCGCGCCACGCGGGTGACCTCCGCCGCGAATGCGTTGAGTTGGTCGACCATGGTATTGAGCGTCTCTTTGAGCTGCAAGATTTCGCCGCGCACGTCGACCGTGATCTTGCGTGACAAATCTCCGCTGGCTACCGCAGTGGCCACCTCAGCGATATTGCGCACCTGGGCCGTGAGGTTGCTGGCCATGGAGTTCACACTATCGGTCAGATCTTTCCACGTGCCCGCCACGCCATGTACCTGCGCCTGACCTCCCAGTTTTCCTTCGGTACCCACTTCGCGCGCCACACGCGTCACCTCACCGGCGAAAGCGTTGAGCTGATCGACCATGGTGTTGATGGTCTCTTTAAGCTGCAGAATTTCGCCGCTGACATTGACCGTAATCTTTCGCGACAGGTCGCCATTGGCAATCGCGGTGGCCACTTCCGCGATGTTGCGCACCTGCGCCGTCAGGTTGTTGGCCATGGAGTTGACGCTGTCGGTCAGATCCTTCCAGGTGCCCGCCACCCCGCGCACGTTGGCTTGTCCGCCCAGCCGGCCCTCCGTGCCGACCTCGCGCGCCACGCGGGTGACTTCGCTCGCGAACGCATTGAGCTGGTCGACCATGGTGTTGATGGTCTCTTTAAGCTGCAGAATTTCGCCGCTGACGTTGACCGTAATCTTTCGGGATAAGTCCCCGTTGGCGATGGCCGTCGCCACCTCCGCGATGTTGCGCACCTGGGCGGTCAGGTTGCTGGCCATGAAGTTCACGTTGTCGGTCAGGTCCTTCCACGTGCCCGCCACGCCGGACACCTGCGCCTGGCCTCCCAGCTTGCCATCGGTGCCCACTTCGCGCGCCACGCGGGTGACCTCGCTCGCGAATGCATTGAGCTGGTCGACCATGGTGTTGATCGTGTTCTTAAGCTCGAGGATCTCTCCCCGCACGTCGACCGTGATCTTGCGCGACAGGTCGCCGCGCGCCACGGCCGTCGTTACGTCGGCAATATTGCGCACCTGCGCGGTCAGGTTGTTGGCCATGGAGTTCACGCTGTCGGTAAGATCTTTCCAGGTACCCGCGGCGCCGGGAACGATGGCCTGTCCTCCCAAGCGGCCTTCCGTACCTACTTCGCGCGCCACGCGTGTTACTTCGCTGGCAAAAGAGCGTAACTGATCCACCATCGTATTGATGGCTTCTTTGAGCTGTAGAATTTCTCCGCGAACGTCCACGGTGATCTTTTTGGACAGGTCGCCGCTGGCCACCGCAATGGTCACATCGGCGATGTTGCGCACCTGGGCCGTCAGGTTGCTGGCCATGAAGTTGACGTTGTCGGTCAGATCCTTCCACGTGCCCGCCACTCCCGGAACGGCGGCTTGTCCGCCAAGCTTTCCCTCGGTGCCCACCTCGCGCGCAACACGTGTGACCTCCGAAGCAAAGGAGTTGAGTTGGTCGACCATCGTGTTGATGGTATTCTTCAGCTCGAGAATCTCGCCTTTGACGTCCACCGTGATCTTACGCGACAGATCGCCGCGCGCCACAGCCGTGGTCACGTCGGCGATGTTGCGGACCTGCGCAGTCAGGTTTCCACACATCGCGTTGACTGAATCCGTCAGATCTTTCCAGGTCCCGGCTACCCCAGGCACGACAGCTTGCCCGCCCAAACGGCCCTCGGTACCCACTTCTCTGGCTACGCGAGTCACTTCGCTGGCAAACGACCGCAACTGGTCCACCATCGTATTGATGGCTTCTTTGAGCTGCAGAATCTCACCGCGCACGTCCACCGTGATCTTTTTCGACAGGTCTCCGCTGGCCACCGCGATGGTGACGTCCGAGATGTTACGGACCTGAGCCGTCAAGTTGTTGGCCATGGAGTTGACACTGTCGGTCAGGTCTTTCCAGGCGCCGCTGACTCCACGAACCTCGGCCTGGCCGCCGAGCTTGCCGTCAGTACCCACCTCGCGCGCCACGCGGGTCACTTCCGAGGTGAAGACCACGAGCTGCTGAATCATGGTATTGACGATGGTGGCCGACCGCAGGAACTCACCCTCTAAAGGCCGCCCATCGGCCTCCAGCGGAACGGTGCGAAGCAGGTCGCCTTGAGCGACAGCCGAGACCGCGCGAGTGACTTCCGTGATAGGCCAGAGCAGATCGTCCATCAGTTCATTGATCGACGATCCCATCTCGCCCCACTTGCCGGGCAGCGGCAGGAACCGGACGCGCTGCCGCGTCTGTCCCTTTTTGCCGACTGCCGAGCCAACGCGCTTGAGTTCAGCGGCCATCAGCGCGTTTGCGGCAACAATGTCGTTGAAGGTGTCCGCGATTTTTCCTTCGATCCCCGTTCGATCCCCAGGCAAGCGGGCGGAAAAGTCACCACCCCGCACGGCCTGGAGCGCTTTCAATAGCTCCCTTTGTGGAACTGTGGAGATCTCGGCCGAATCGCTGACTGGCGAGCTACTGGAATTCTGTGTGCCCATCGTTTTCCCTCATTGCGAAGTTTGCGGCGGACGCCGCGAGGCATGCTCCAACCCTGAACATTGAATCATGGCGGCCCGGCGCCTGGTCATAAGTTACGCAACATCGCAACCGTTGATGCTGGTATGATGATCTCCGTAACCACCGAAGGGCCACCTGCTTGATTCCTCGAAGGCAGATGCATTGATTCTAGCACTGGCGCCAGGTGCCGGCGACGATGAGGAGGTTTGCGATCGGCCTGCTGTTCGCGCCATTGCTGGCGGCGAGTAGCGGCATAGAGGTTTTTGCCGGTCACTGCGCGGGCTGTCACGGCAGTAGCGCGCGCGGCAGCGGCAAAGGGCCGGGATTGATCGCCAATCCACGCCTGGCCGGTCAGTCCATCGAACAGTTGCGGATGCTGATCCGGCGCGGCTCTCCGGCTTCGGGTATGCCGTCCTTTGACCTGCCGGCAAGCCAACTCGAAGCGGTCGCCCGCTATGTCCATGACCTTAACGCTGAAGTGCAGGCGGCGGCCGCGGCCGCAAAACGGCGGATGACGTGGCGCGAGCCGCAACCCGGCGACTGGCTGACCTACAACGGCCAGCTCAGCGCCAATCGCTATAGTGAATTGAAGCAGATCGACACCGCCAATGTGGCCACGCTGCGCTTGAAGTGGCTTTTTCCCATTCCCTATTTTGGTCTGGAGGTCACGCCGCTTGAGGCCGACGGAGTAATGTACGTTACGGGACCCAACCAGGCATACGCGATTGACGCGCTCACGGGTGCTGAAATTTGGAAATACTCCCGGCCGCAGACGCCGGATCTGGTGGGCGATGCGTCGCTCGGGACCAACCGCGGCGTGGCAATTCGGAACGATAAGGTTTTCCTGGTCACCGATAACGCGCATCTGATCGCGCTCGACCGGGCTACGGGAAGTCTTGTTTGGGAGACGGCCATGGCCGACGAGCCGCAACACTATGGCGGAACGCTAGCTCCCCTGGTAGTGAGAGACACGGTGATTGCAGGCGTCTCGGGCGCCGACGAGGGTATTCGTGGATTTGTGGCATGCTTCAAGGCCGGCACGGGAGAACTCTTGTGGCGCCACTGGACGGTTCCGCGGCGCGGTGAACCGGGGTCGGAATCCTGGAAAGGCAGCGAGCCGGTTATAGGAGGCGGGTCCACCTGGCTCACCGGCTCCTACGATCCTTCCGCCGATACGCTGTTCTGGCCAACCGGGAATCCGTTTCCTGATTCGGAAGATGCCGATCGCGGCGGCGACAATCTCTACACCGATTCGATACTGGCATTGAATCCCGCCGACGGCGCGCTCCGGTGGCACTATCAGTTCACGCCACACGATATGAGCGATCGCGATGCGACGGAGCCGCCCGTGTTGATCGATGCGCGGTACCGGGGTAAGCCGCGCAAATTACTGCTGCACGCGGACCGCAACGGGTTCTTTTATGTGTTGGACCGTGTAACCGGAGAATTATTGCTGGCCAAGCCATTTCTGCGGCGTGTTGATTGGGCGTCGGAGATAGGGGCCGGCGGACGCCCGAAGGTGAAGGATCCTAAGGGCTGCCCGGACGATGCCGCCAATTGGAGTTCGACCGCCTACAGTCCGGTGACACACCTCTATTACTTTATGGCGCTCGAAGAGTGCCTGGGGCATCCAATGGGATACCCGGACCAAACTGGCCAACGGTATCTGCGGGCGGTCGACATCGAGAACGGGGTCATTGCCTGGGAGATTGCGCAGCCGGGTCCGGCCAAGGCAAAGTCATGGTCAGGCGTGCTGGCCACAGCGGGCGGCCTGGTCTTCTATGGCAAGCCCAACGGTGGGTTTGACGCGGTTGACCAGCGTTTGGGGAAAACGCTCTGGCACTTTCCGACCAACGTGCGTATGAAGGCTTCGCCGATGACCTTCAGCGTGCGAGGAAAGCAGTATGTCGCGGTAGCGGCTGGTCCGAATATTCTCTGCTTCGGATTGTGAGCGCCGGCGGCGTGATAGCCATCCGTCAGGGTCTTCAGAAACGCAATCAAATCCTGAATGTCGCCGCCGGTAAGCGCAGGGCCGCCATTAGCGCGGCGGCCGAAAGGAGGTCCCATTTCGATATTGCTATGATATTTCGGCGGCAGGTCGTCGAACTTTTTTACACTTCCGTCGCGGTTTCGTGGATACCATTTTTCGGGACTTGTGTCGCGCTGCGCATAGAACGCGATGACCTCTCTGAGCGTATGGAACACGCCGTTATGGAAGAAGGCCTTGCGCGTGGCGACATTCCGAAGGGATGGCGTCATGAAGCGCCCACAGTACTCATCCCGGGACTGTAGATCGAGGCGCTCCGGACCGCATAACCCGAGATCGTACCAGGCCGGATTGGCGTTGGCCGGAATGCGGTAGTTGCGCGGCACACCGAGCGCGATGAGCCCGTAGTCTGTAAATTGAGGCGGCGTTCCGTTCACCCCTCGGGTAGCGATGTGGCATCGTGCGCAATCTCCCTTGTCTGGATCGGTGAACAACTTCAATCCACGTTGTTCCGCTTCGCTCAACCGGGTGTTGCCGGCCAACCAGGCGTCGTACTTGCTGCTGTAGGGGTAGAATTCCCGGCCGTCTTGCTCCCAAGCTTCGAATGCCTCAAGAATCGTGTTGAAAGCGGCGCCGGCATCTGCGCCGGGAGAGCAAAGCGCAGCCAACTCCAGTGCATAGTTAGCTGCCCGGACACGTGCAACGATGCTGTCTGGAGTGTCGTTGGCCATTTCACCATGGGACAGCAGCGGAATGCGAGCCTGATCGCGCCCGCGGTCGGCTCTTCCGTCCCAGGTGAGACCTCCGGTGGGGCCATTGTCCATGCTGTCGTCCCCGGTCGTCTCAGAGTCGTAGTAGTGCTCGGCGAACGCCGGGGCCGCTTGTAGATATTTCAGCGACGGCGCTGCTCGAATTCCGGTCTGCCGGCTATGGGCGCCGCCACGTTGAACAGATCGTGCGTTCGGGGGGCCGTACGCAAAAGCCGGATCGTGGCACGACGCGCATGCCATTTTGCCGGAAACGGACAGAGACGGATCGAAAAACATCTTCCGGCCGAGCGAGGCCAGCGCCTCTGCCCGGTGAAATGCCTCGCTGCGCGTCATTCCCGGCGTTTCATCCTGGCCAAAGGCTCGTGCCGCGAGGACGCCACAGAGGAGCAGCAGGCGGGCGCGAGAATCCACCACAGGGCCATGTTCGCATGGAATCGTTACAGGCAAGCAACGTGAATTTCCCGCGGAAGTCGCTTAGAGTAGTGAAGGAGTTCACTATGACAATCCGCTGCTGGCCACTGGGCCTGATCCTTGCCGGGCTCACCGCGGCCTATGCGCAGACTGCGCGATCGGGCCTGAGCGCCATCCATACCATCGTGGTGATCTTCGCCGAAAATCGCAGCTTCGATGTTCTTTACGGATCCTTTCCTGGCGCTAACGGACTGAGTCAGGCAGACCCGGCGAGCTTCACCCAGAGGGACCGCGACGGGTCCGTCTTGAAGGAATTGCCGCCGATTTGGACGGGATTGACAGCGGCAGGCGTGACTCCACCTGTGACCGAAGTCCAAACGGCGCATCTGCCGAATAAGCCGTTCGCCATCGACGACCCGGCTGGTTTCCACACACCGCTCAGCGTGGTGACGCGCGATTTGTGGCATCGGTTCTATGAAAACCAGATGCAGATCAATGGCGGCAAGAACGACCGCTTCGCGGCGTGGGCGGATTCGGGCGCGTTGCCCATGGGCCACTACAATGGGTCGGATTTACTGTTGTGGAAGATTGCCAAACAGTACACCCTCGCGGATAGCTTTTTTATGGGTGCGTTCGGCGGTTCCTACTTGAATCACATCTGGCTGATCTGCGCATGTGTCCCTAAATATCCGAACGCCGATCATAGTCCGGCAAAAGACCAGATTTCGGCCTTGGAAGCCGACAATGTGACGTTGAAGCAGGCCGGAAATTCGCCGAAATCGGCCCTCGATGGTGTTCCCAAATTTGTAAGCGACGGCAATCTCACGCCGGATTTTTACGCTGTCAACACCATGCAGCCGGCGTATCAGCCGAGTGGGAACAAGCCGGCGCCCGGTGGAGATCCGGCGTTCGCGGATCCGGCGAAACCGACTACGCTGCCGCCACAGACCGAAACGACCATTGGGGACCTGCTGACCAGGAAAGGCGTGAGTTGGGCATGGTACGCCGGGGCGTGGCAGGCGGCGCTCTCCGGAAAAAACGCGCGCCCTGTCCCGAATTTCCAATATCATCATCAGCCCTTCAACTACTTCGCGAGCATGGCTCCAGGGACCGAGGAACGCGCCAGGCGTCTGAAGGACGGTGGACTCGGCGGCGTTGAATTTATCAAGGCGATCGACGCCGGCGTTCTCGAACAGGTTGTCTTCTACAAGCCTCAGGGCAACCTGAACGAGCATGCCGGCTACGCGGACGTGCAATCGGGGGATGCGCACATCGCCGATGTGATCGCCCACCTGCAGAAGAGCCCGCAGTGGGACCACATGCTGGTGATTGTTACCTACGACGAAAACGGCGGGTTTTGGGATCACGTAGCGCCGCCGAAAGGCGATCGCTGGGGTCCGGGCTCGCGCATACCGGCAATCATCGTATCCCCCTTCGCGAAGAAAGGTTTCGTCGACCATACCCCATACGACACGACATCGATTCTACGTTTGATTACCAGGCGCTTCAGTCTGCCGCTACTGCCCGGCATTCAAGCTCGTGACGAGAAAGTGAAAGCCAACGGGGACGAACCGCTCGGTGATCTGACCAACGCGCTCGGGCCCGCGCGCTGATGCTGCCTAGAAAATCAGCTTCAGACCGAATTGGATCTGCCTGGATGTCGTAGCTGTGGTCGTGATCAATCCCGCCGAGGGACTGATGGCGCCATTCGCAAAGACGGTCGCATTCGGCGTTCCAAAGTTCGCGTGGTTCAGAACGTTGAAAAACTCCGCGCGAAATTGAAGATTGGCCCGCTCAGTGACGGCCATCGTTTTGAACAGCGAGGCATCCACATTGGCAAGGCCCGGCCCGCTAAAGACACCACGGCCAAGATTCCCGTAGGCTCCGGCGATGGGCAGAACGAATGCATCCGGATTGAACCATTGATTGGGGCTTCCCAGAACAACAGGACCGGAGAATCCGGGCTTGACCGAAGGCCGGTCCGGGTTTCTTGTGTCGCCGTCGCCGGAACGATTTGAACCAATCTGCGGTGTAAAAGGAAACCCGCTCAGAAGTGTGACGATGGTATTGAATTGCCACCCGCTCACCAGCCGGTTTCGCATGCCGCCGAAATTATTGGCCCAGGGCTTGCCTTCGCCGAACGGCAGATCGTAAGTACCCGAAACGCTCGCCTGGCTCGGGATATTGTACGCCGACGGTCCCCAGTCGCGGCCCAGATCGTTGCGGTCGAGGATCATCTGCGCTTGATTGTTGGCTTGCGCGCCGGTTAATCCCGAATTCATGTCGAGATCCTTCGACCATGTATAGTTCGCCCGGAACTGCAGGCCGCCCCTGAAACGATGGTTCACGTCCACCTGCAGGCCGTTGTAACTGCTGTTGCCTTCCGTATACCAGAAGAATCCGGCGCCTAGCTTCGGATTCGGACGGCTCGTACCGGGGCCTGGAATATACTGCGCCCCTTCCGGCACCGTGTGAGGAATGTTGCTCAAACTTGCGGCGCTGGCGACACCTCCCGCGGAACAGCCGCTCGCATCGGAGCAAATCTGTGTAGGAATGGTATTCGGATCGACGCTTAACAGACCGTGGTATCCGAATGAGCCGACATACGCCACGCGGATGACTGTGTCGTGAGTCAGTTGCTGCTCGACCGTAAAATTCCATTCCTGGACCGTCGGAGTCTTGGCGTTGGGCTGGACACCCTGCGGGGCGAAGATGGTGCCGGGCGCGAGCGGCAAGCCGGGAGTAATCGGAACCAGCGATGGCAGCGATCCCGTCTTGGAAATGGAGCCGTTGTACGGAGGGATGGAATTGAGCAGAAAACTCAAATCGTCGATCAGCGAATAGTAAGTGCCGTAGCCTGCGCGAACCGCCGTTTTCCCGTTTCCAAAAACATCCCACGCCAGGCCGGCTCGGGGACCCAGCAGGTGCGTCGCGTTATTTTGGGTAAAGACAGAGCTGCTCACGCGGGGAGTTGTAATCAGGATGCCGTCCGAATTGGTGAGATAGTTGGCGGCCCTGCCCGATTCTTCATTCCATCCAGTGGTGAATTCATATCGGAGTCCCACCTGCAAAGTCAGATGGGAGCTTAATTTGATGGCGTCTTCGAAGTAGGCGGCGCCGAAGACACTTCTCCAACCCAACTCATTGGGGCTCGGCACAACCTGAAACGATGTCACCGTACCTTGCAGAAAGGTCTGCAGGCTCGCGAAGCTGGCTTGCCCGAGCTGGCGGGAGGCGGCGTCCTCATTATCCTGAACGCGCTGCAGCCAGATGCCCGTGCTGATGCGGTGACGTCCTTTGATGATCTGCAAACCGTCGGTGTAAGTGAACAGGTTTCTACGGTTCCAAACATTCGCAGCATTGTTTGGGCCGGCCGAAGTGATGGTTCCTCCGCCGGTAGTGGTAACACCGCCGCCAACCACGATGCCGCCCGGGCCCAGGCCTGTGACGAAGTCAGTGCTCGCGGGAAATGACGCCAGGGGGAACGAATCGTAGTTGAATGCCGCACGCGAAAAGCCTGCCCGAAACGTATTCAGGATCTGCGGAGATATGACGTGCGTCTCTTCCAGGCTGGCCACCTGGCTGCGCAACGTCTCGTACGAGCCGAACAGCGGATCGGCCAAAGGTATCAGGCTGCTGCCATCGTCGATCATGTATGTGGCCGCCAAAGTGTCCCGATCGGTCAGCATGTAATCGGTTCGAAGCGTTCCGAAATTCTCGCGGATGGTCTGTTTAGGATTGTTGTACGCGAGGGCTGTGCCGCTGGGCAAGCCGCCCACGGTCAACTCTGGTCCGTTGGCTACCGGCCAAAGTTGCATGTATGGCAGCATCGCGGTGTTTAGCTTGGGCGCACGCGTGTACACGCCCGCGGCATTGGGTAGCAATCCCTGGCGTGCCTCCGCATCGGGAACTACGCTCACATTGCTCACCGCCAGCACCTGCCGGAAGCCTTCGTAGTTGCCGAACAGGAACCACTTGTCTTTCTTGAGGGGCGCCCCGAGCGACCCTCCAAACTGATTTCGGCGGAACGGGGGAACCGAGATCTGGTCGAAAAAGTTTCGAGCGTCAAGATCGCTGTTGCGGAGAAACTCAAACGCCGAGCCATGCAACTGATTGGTCCCCGATTGAGTCACCACACTGACCTGCGCACCCGCACGCTTGCCGTATTCGGCGCCATACGTGTCCGTCAGCACGTTGAACTCGCGGATGGCGTCGATACCCAACAGTTCGCCACTGACGCCGCCGGGGGTGATGGCGAGCTGACTTGATCCGGTATACTCGATGCCGTTCAGAAGGATCAAATTCTCGTAGGTCCGGCGTCCATCCACGGAAAAGGTGTTGCCGTTGCTGGTGCTGGTTTCAGGGCTCTTCATCGCGCTGTAGCTGATCGCGCCGGGATTCAGCGTGATGAGATTATCGAAGCTGCGGCCATTGAGCGGCAGGTCCTTGATCTGGCGCTCTCCCACCACGCCCGATACCGCGGAGGTCGTGGTATTGACCAGCGGCGTTTCGTCGACCAGAGTGACTTGCTGAACGAACTCTCCTAACTCCAGCCGGAAATTCACAATGGCTTCCTGTCCGACCACCAGATTCACACCCGTCCTGATTGCGGTTTTAAATCCGGCTTTCTCCGCCTTCAACTCCTGCCGGCCAAGAGGAAGCGAGACCACCGTGTAATTCCCCGACGGGCCGGTAGTGACGGTCCTGGATGCGCCTGTCTCGACGCTCTTCACCGTGACTGTGGCGCCCGATATGACCGCGCCTGAAGTATCCTCTACCGTTCCGGAGATCGCCGCCGCTACCTGAGCTCGCAGCGGCACGATCACGGCGCCTGCCATAATCGCACCAAGCAAGAAACTCAGAAACCCGTGCGCGAGACGGGCCTCACTTCTTCGACACGCCATCGTTAATCGATAATAGCAGCGGATAGCGTTCCGAAGGGACAGAGCCGGGCGGCGCGATAATGAATGGAGAATGCCAGCCCGATTCATAGCGATTCTGCTGTTAGGCCTTGCGTTGAGCGCAGGGCAGGAGGCGCGCAGGGCCAGCCTGCGTGAAAGGGCGGAGAAGGGCGATCCCGAAGCGCAGTTCAACCTCGCCAAGAACTATGAAGCGGGCCGGGGAGGATTGAAAAAAGACTACGCGGAAGCTAGACGCTGGTATTTGCGGGCTGCCGAACAAGGCGATCCATTCGCACAGGCGAGTCTCGCGCTTCTCTTTCGGTTCGGCAAGGGTGTGGCTCAAGACTACGTCGAAGCATACAAGTGGTTTTATCTCGCGGCGAGCCACACTACCGGGAGCGATCAGGAGTCTATCCTGGAACTGCGCGACTCGACCGCCGCACGAATGACGGCCGAACAAGTTGCGGAAGCTGCGCGGCTCGCTCGCGACTGGAAGCCGAAACCTAAAGCGGAATGACCGACGAAAGTTTCAAATCTCCAGTCGAATTCCAAACGCATAGAGCGTGCCATCGATGGTCGTGAAATACACGCGCCCGTTGGCCACGGACAGACCGGTCAGACTCCCGGGGGCCCCGGTCTGGTCGCCGGTAGAGTAAACCTCTTTGCCGGTGGCTCCATCGAGCGCGTAGAGGGTCGCGCGTTCGTGCGCCTGGCCACCTCCCGTGGACAATGCGAAGACCACGCCGCTGGTGATTACAGGCGGTACAGGCGAGATCAGATCGCGGGATACCCAAGCGGGCGCAAGAGACAGCCCACCCGATTGATCCTCAACCTTGAATGCGACGATTGCGCCGTGTGGTGTCGGGCCGTTTGTACCCGGCAGGCCCAAGCCGGCGTTGGGAGTCCCCCAGACAGGAGCGCTCAGCCAGCGTACCCCGTCGGCATCCTGCCAGGTTGACAGTCCCCCCCAGATTCCGCCGCCCTCGGATGCGATACGCACAGTCTTGTAAAGCGCTGTCTTGTGATCTTCACCGCCGGCCGAAGCAGAATCCAGGAGGTAGATGCGGCCGTCACTTCCTGCCGTAGCAACAATGTCCCGGCCCTTATGTTCGAAGACGACCGGTGTCGCGGCGTTGCCAGTCCCGGGGGCGCTGTTGGAAATGGTAAAGTTGCCTTTCACCTTCAGGTCGCCCGGGGCCAGGGCTAGCAGGGTGTTCGCCCATTTATGGGTCGCTGATCCGGTCTCTGCGGCCCCGGTCTGCACGTAAACCGTCCCGTCGTTGCCAATCGCAAAGCCGCCGAGTCCGTTCGCGTCACTGCCGTTCAATTCGAAGTGTACGGGTCGCGGCTCATCCTCACTCAGGTCAATCGCCCAGACTCCGTTCTCTGTGCCGGCACAGTTGCCACTGGTGCTCGCATAGACGGTGTTGTGGTTCACCGTCAGGCTCGATGCTCGCGCTCCTGGGGGCAGAAAATCCAATGGCGGGAATTGGTCACTGCCATCGGAACTGTTCACTTGATGCAGTTTCCCATCGGGCGCGAGCATAAAGATGGATCTGGGCAGACCGAAGCCCGCTCCACCCAGTCTTGGAGAGATGGTCGCGGCTTTGGTGGTGGAAGCCGCCGCGGGAGGACGCCGAACTCCTCCAAACGTGACCGGCGGTATGAGCGCCGGAGTGGCCGCAATTCCGGAACACACCGACGAGGACTGCTGTGAAGATGATTCCCCGAACCGCTTCTTCCAGAAAATCTTGTTCAAATCCACGTCCAGCGCCCAAAGATCGCCCGCGCTGTCGGAGAGTACGCCCAGTTCTTTGAATCCCCTATAGGAGATCAACAGGCCGATTACTACCGGAGGGGTGAGCGAACGGGGTCCGCTTTCGGCGCCTTCCAGTTTTCTCTTTAATACCAATTGGAAATCTTTGACATTTTCCCTGGTGATACGCGTGTCGCTTCGCTCCCATCCCGTGCGGCGTGCATCGCCTCCGTACGATGGCCAATCCAGTGGGCGAGCCTGCGGCGTCGCCACGCCGCGAAACAGAAGAGCGATAATCGCCAACGCTGAGACATTCCTCATCGGTGAGTCTCCGTGCCTGAATTCGATTGACATGCCCATGTCCGATCAGTGGCCGGGAAGACCAAAGCAGTAGAGCGTGCTGTCGAATGAGCCGAGATATATGCGCCCGTTGGCCACCGACAAGGCGCCGAAGTGGACAAAAGATGTAATCTCATCGCCGCTGTTGTAGAGCTCCTTGCCGCTCTTGGCGTCCAGGGCGTACAGAACCGCATGCGTGGAGGCTTCGATGCGCAGCGGGCTGAGATCGGCAAGACCCTTATCGGAGTAAGACTGTCTGGTATTCTCGCCGCTGCCATACGCGAAGACCACTCCATTGGCAATCACCGGAGGTTCAGCTTGATTCATATCGCGCGAGATCCAGGCAGGCGACAATTCGAACTTGCCATTCTTCTCTTCCACGGTAAAAGCGACAACCGCGCCATGGGTAACCGGACCGTGCGAAACCGGAGCCTTGAAGTCCGGGTGTACGGGGCCCCAGAACGGCGTCAGCGTCCAGCGCTTGCCGTTCGATTCTTCCCAACTGGCCATGCTGCCCCAGATGCCGGCCGATTGGAAATCAACCTCCTCGTTGCAGAGGAGGCGCGTTCGATAGAGCGGCGTCATGTGGTCCGGGCCGCCGGCCGATTTCGTATCGAGCAGGTAGACGCGGCACTCTTTGCTTCCGGTGACCATCAGCTCGCGCCCTTTGAAAGGGAAGATCGCCGGAGTGACTTGCATGTCGAGGTCGCGCTTTTGGAGCCAGACCCAATTGGAGGGCTCGAACCAATCCTTCAGCTTCAACTGATCTTGTTCCACGTGCGCGCCGATCAGCCCGTTGCCGTAAACGTGTTGTTCGGGATCATACCGGCCGTCCCCCGTGGGCGCCCATGCCGTTCCACTCGAATCGATCGCCGCGCCGCTGCGTCCCCATAATCCACCGCTCTTCGGATGGAAGGTCATTACCTTCTTGTCGGGATCTTTGAGGTTGACCGCCCACATCTGATTCGGATTGCCGGCGCAACCCTGAGAAGTCGTGGTAAAGATAACGTCGTCCCAAAGATTCAGCGAGTAGTGCTTTCCGTTCGGATAACCGAACTGAAACGGCGTTGCCATCTCCTCTCCGTTGGCGATATTCAAGGTGTGCAACCGTCCGTCGCCGGCCATGGTGTAGACCAACCGGGCGCCTGCCGCGTTCGGAGGACCAAGCACCGGTGTAGCCGTCAATCCGGGAGGGCACAACGGATCGCCCGGCTGTCCCCGTGTGGCTGGGGTGGGATACTCGAAATGCTTTTTCCAAACGAGCTTGCCTGCGTCCACATCGATGGCGTAAATGTTGTCCGAACTCCCCGCCACGATTGCGATTTGTTTCGGACCGTCGGCGATGTTTACTTTTTCGGCAATCAGCGCGGGAAACAGCGAGTGCATTTCCTGCGGCTGATTGTCCAGCTTGAGCTTCCACAGCACCTTCAAATTTTTCACATTGGCTTTGGTGAGGATTTTCTCGTTCCGCTGCCACGCGTCTCGTTGCGGGCTTCCGCCGTCGGTCGGCCATTCTGCCCCAACCGCCAAACCGGCAGTCGCGCAGAGCGCCAACACGGCGAGTTTAGTTTGCATGAATAATATCCTGATTCCCAGCTTCCCAACTCACTGTGTGCAATTGTACTGCGAATGAGCCGCCGGCGCGGAGATCAGAACTCCAGTTTGTCTTTTTTGGCGGCGATGGCCGCGGAATCGATTTCCGGCACGCGCTGCAGATCCTCGATCGACTTAAACTTGCCCTTCGATTCCCGATAGTCTACGATGGCGCCGGCCTGCTTCTCAGAAATTTCCAGGCCGGCCGCGAGTTCCTTCGCGCTGGCCTGGTTCACGTTGATCTTGTCGGTCGCGGCGGTCTTCGGAAAGTTGGCGGCCAGATAATCGACGACTTCGCCAAACTCGTCGTCGGTGCCTTTCGCGCCGCGCGCGATCATATCGACAACCAGGGCGTTCCACCCGTCGACGGTCTCCCGCCGGCTCATCACAATTTCCGCGGCGTGGCAAACTCCGCACACCTTCACGGTGGTAGCCTTGCCGGGTCCCTCCGGTAACTTGGGCTTGTCGGCGCCTCGCACCGGTTGAAGCGTTAAAAGGGCCAGCACTCCCGCGACGAGTCCGGCTTTCCGGCTCGAGCAGGTTTGCTGGAAATCGAAGGGCATGCCTGTTTATAGTTTACCAAGGGCCGGCCGTGGCGCCGGCGGTCACCACTCATTTCTGATTCCTGATCAGCTCGATTTCCAGGTTGATGGTGACCTCGTCGCTCACCGCCACGCCGCCAGCTTCCATCAGCGGGTTATAAAGAAATCCGAACTCCTTCCGGCTGATCTTGGCCGCCCCGCTCACGCCGATCTTCTCTCTGCCTTGCGTATCCCGGATGGGCGCAGTGGGACCGTCCAGATCGAGAATCACCTGGCGTGTAACCGCGTTGATGGTGAGGTCGCCGGTCACCTTGAGCTTTCCCGGACCGGCGACGTCGACACTCTTGGATTTAAATGTCATCTCCGGATAGCGCTTCACGTCGAAGAATTCCGGACTCTTCAAATCCGCGTCTCGTTTGGGTTCGCCCGTGTTCACGGTGGTGCAATCGATGGTGGCTTCCACCGATGAAGCCGCGGGATTTTTGGAGTCGTAGACAACTGTTCCTTTAACGCCGCCAAATTGTCCGCGCACCGTCGAAATGGTCATGTGTCTGACGCTGAATTGGGCGCTGCTGTGAAGCGGGTCGATCCGCCACCTGATCGCCTGCGCGTGTAAGACGGGAGAGAGAGCCGCTGTCACTACGATCACGATAGTGGCGGTTATCGATTGGTTCAGCCTCATGATGCTTGACCGCTCAGCGCTCCAACACAATCACGCCCCACGGGCTTGTGCCCGCTTTGATTTTCTTGGTGACCGTGTTAGTGGCGAGGTCCACGACAGAAACGTCGTTCGAGGGACCATTGGCTGAGTAGAGTGTCTTGCCATCGGGCGAAAGCGCGATCCCCCAGGGGCGCTGCCCCACCTCCACGGACCCGACGACCTTGTTAGTGGCGGTGTCGATAGTGACCACCTGATGACCTCGCCCGGTACTCACGTATAGTTTCGCGCCATCCTGCGAGAGCAGTACAGCCATGGGCTTAACTACGCCCGCCTTACCAATCGGTATCGTCCCAATCATCTTCTGCTTGATGGCATCCACGATAACTACGGTTCCGTCGTTCTCGGCATTGATATAAGCTTTTGAGCCATCCGGCAAGAAAGCCACGGAACGGGGTCTGTGCCCGACCTTGAACGTTTTGACGACCTTGCCCGCCGCCGGATCGAATACGGAAATGGTCCCCGCTTCCTCTGAAGTGACATAGACAAGCTTTCCGTCCGGAGTAACTTTGACTCCTTCGGGCTGTTCCCCTACTTTCGCCGATTCTACCACCGCACCCGAAGCCACGTCGACGACGCTGACTGCGGCGTCATCTTCATTGGAGATAAACAACTGAGTTCCATCTTTGCTAACGTCGAAGTTCTCCGGATCGGACCCTCCCTTGATTACACGAACAATCTTATTCTGTGCCACATCGAACACCCCGATCCCGTCGGCGCTCTTGTCGGGCGGAGGAAGAGTGCTTTCGTCAACATTCGGACCCCCGATCGGTGTCCCGCTCAGGGCCACGTAAATCGTCTTTCGGTCGGGGCTGGCGTGAATACCTCGCGGACGCTTGCCGAGCGGGATCGTGGCGATCACATTGTATGTTCCGGAGTCGACCACAGTCATATCTCCCGACACTTCATTGGTGACATAGATCCGGGGCGCCGACGACTCCTGCGGAGCTTTTGTCTCGGCCGGCTGCACTGGCGCGGAAGTAGAGCAGCCCGTGCCAAAAAGGACAAGACACATACAAGGAAGCAGATACCTTAGATCAACCACAAACTATTCTCCTTTAAAACTAAAATCAATTGCGACTTTGCCTGCCGGGGTAACCGTTACCTTCCGTTCCTGCGTCCCCAGGGCTTCCTGCCAGGCTTCGACTACGTAATCTCCCGGCGGCACATTTCGTATCTCGAACGCCCCGTCCGATCCGGTTACCGCGAAATAAGGGTGCTCCAGGACTCCAATATACGCGCGCATCCAGCTATGTATGTTGCATTTGACTCGAATCATCACTTCAGGTTTAACGAACCTGCGCACAAGTGGGGGCTCTCCGGCTCCCTGGCTGTGATTCCATTCGCGATTGATCTGGACCAAAGGATGGATGTTGTGAGTCACAGGATCGGAGTTAGTCACTTCGAGCGTCTGGCTTGTCTGTATACCCATAACTCGCGGATGAAACCAGCAACCACGCTGATCGATGGTTACGGGATTGGCGGGCACCGCGAATCTCTTCCCTTCCAGTCCGCTCTTGATATAAAGGAACACGTTGGCCAGAGTCCCGTTCGCATTCACCAGAACCGATTCGTCGTAGGCCTTGCCGTGGTGGGCCTCCACACAGGCTGGATCGTTGCTCATATCGATCGTTTTTCGGGCCGGCTTCCTCCCCGTAAATCGGATGGTCCCTTGAAGAATCCCCGCCGTAGCGGGATCCACTTTGAAATAAGGGGCAGGTTCTTCCTCCTTCGCCGCGGCCTTCGATTCCTTGTTCGCCGTTCCTGAGCAGCCGGAAAGAATAGCAAGCATACAAACGAGCTTTACGAGATCGCTTCGTCTCATTTCACTCTCAGCGCCGGCCGTGAATAATCCTGCCGAACAGTTGTCCGCCATGATCCTTGCCGCTCCAGGTTCCTGCGTATTGATCCCGGTATAAGATCACACGCGCAGTATAGGTGCCAACTCCAGGTATCGGCAAATCCGTCAGAGTAATCACGGGCGTGTCACCGGCCCATTTGATCACTATCGGAATAGGGAAAGAAACCTCGTGCGAACCTAGTTTCATCCGCGCGTGAAAGAGCCACGTTTCAGAGCCGATCCTCGAGATCGACTCAATAGAGTATCGCTCTTCGGCGGATATTCCGTCCCGGTTATCCTCAGTGGAGTGCCCGACTAACGTAGCGCCAGTCATCATCTCCTGAAACTGTTTGACCAGATTCTCCTGGGAGCTCGTGCCGCTTTTCCTGGAACAGCCGTCCAGCACCGGAATAATGACGGCCAGAATGATCGCGAGTAAGCTTCTCATCGCTCAAACCGCGGCCTGGACCTGTGAGCCGGCCGATTGCCCGGCTACGTCGCGCGCAGGGAGGCGAACAGACCAGCAGGCGATTCCCAAAATCGCGACGATGCCGGCCAAACCGTAGAAAATTGAATCGTAAGAGCCGGTATGCCGCAAGGTTTCAGCGAGCAAAAGAGGCCCTATGGCCGACGCCAGCACCGTCATCGTCTGTGCACAGCCCTGAATACGTCCAAGGTGAGACCGTCCGAATGCCTGTCCCCAAACGGAGAAAAAGACCACTGTTACGACGCCGCCCGAAACGCCCATGGTTACACCGTAGAGCACCACGTGGGGGAGGGTCCTCACCAGGGGCAAGGCGATCAGAGAACTGCTGAGCATTGCCATTCCCAGACCCATCAGCCGCGGCACCGACCAACGCGATGCAATCCACCCGCCCCCAAAATTCGCCAGGAGCCCGACGAAGGCGCTGATCGCCAGCACGGCGTGATACGTGGAAGCACTGAAACCACGCTCGGCCAGGATGGATTCGTTGAACAAGGCGATCCCGGAATAGACCAGTCCGAAGATTGAGCTCGACAGTGAGAACACCCAGAATGCCGGAGTACGCACCGCGTCAAGCAAGGTGAAGTCCGCGAAACGGGGCTGCTGCGTCGCTCCGTCGCCATCCAGGCTGAGTCCCTGGTCCTCGGGTTGGTCGCGCACCAGGAACCACGCCAACGGCGTTAAGACGAGCAATAACACCCAGCCGATGCCGGCCCAGGTTCCCCGCCAACCATACCGGAGCACCGCCTGGCCGACGGATGGAAACGCGGCGATGAATCCGACGCCGACCAGGATAGAGTAAACTCCCATGGCCTGATTCAGTTTTCGCGCGAACCACTTCCCCACCAGTGCCAAACTGACTACCGAGAGGGCACTTTGGCCTAAGCTGCGAGTGAGTGTTATGGCGATGCTCAGACTTATCGAGCGAGTGACCCAGCTCATGACAACTACGGTCGCGCCCAACGCGAACAGAACACTGGTGAGAACGATGCGCGAGCCGGCACGATCGATGAGGCGGCCACATGGCAGGCAGAATGCCGCGCCGATCAGCGTTGCCCAAAGGTTGATAGTTGCATAGGTAACGCGATCTATGTGGAGATCGCGCAGCAGAGATTCCGTCACCAGCCCGAGTCCCTGTGTTCGTCCTGGCAGCGTTCCCACCATGGCCAATGCCGCAACCGCAAGGATAGTCCAGCCGTAGTAGGTCGATTTCACCAGGCGCGTAGTAACTCCGGCTTTATTAGGGCGCTCAAGGCGCGCACGAAAGCAGTTTATCATGTGGAGTCCGGCGATCGGCTACCAGAGCCACGCAACCAGCGCGATGCTGGCTATGACCAGCGCCACAAGCTGCACGCGCCAGTCGGTGAGCCCACGCAGTGCTTCCGGCGCCCTGTTCCAGTCAACGGTCAGCCCTCGCAATGTCTCCGGAGCTGCGCGAGGCGTAAACGCCGACACGGCGAATAGCGAACCGACGACCACAAGAGTCCCCCAGAGCCCGCGGTAGGTATAATTCAGAGTGAACTCTTTGTGTAGCCACGGAAACAATCTCTGTCCGGCAGCTTCGCCGATCAACTGATCCGACACGAACAAGGCCGCCAGCACGCTACCTGCCAGGACCGAAGCAACGGCTCCCTTCACCGTGACTCGCTTGCTCATAATCCCGAAAAAGATGGCAGGCGCTACCGGCATTGTGAGATAGATCGAGATGGTTTGCAGATACTTGTAAAGCCCATCGGGAGTCTGATAGATCAGGTAAGCCGCCATCACTCCTAGAACGGCGGCAATTACAATTGCGAACCGTCCCAGCAGCACTTGCGTGCCATCGCTCGTGGATGGGCGGAAGCGTAAGACAAAATCCCGGACTGCCAGCGTGGAAACGGAATTCATTACCGAAAGCGTTGAGCCAATCAAGGAGGCCAGCAGCGCGGCCAGTACCAGGCCCCGGATCCCGGTAGGGAGGAGCTCGTTGAGGAGCGTGATAAAAGTGGTCTTGGATTCACGCCCTGGGAACAACGCGAGCGCGATGACGCCTGGCAGCGCAAATATGAAAACCGGCGACAATTTCAGTAGCACGGTGAACATAGCCCCCCAGCGCGCCTGCAGGAGATCGCGCGCTCCGAGAACCCGCTGCACGTTAACCTGATCCATGCCCCAGTAAAACGTGCCGCCAAAGAACGCTCCTGCGACGATTCCCCAAAACGGATAATTCGGATCTGAGGCGGGCTTGGCAATGTGCACCGCTTCCGGCACTTTCTGCATAAGCCCGGCCCAGCCGCCGGCTTTGTCCAGCCCCACCACGAGCATAAGACCGCAGCCCAGAATCATGATGCCGGTTTGAATGGAGTCGGTATAAGCGACCGCGGTGAATCCGCCGACGATAGTCACCGCCGCCGCAATGGCGCCCATCAGTGCGACCACTTGCATGATGTTCCAGCCGATCAGACCATGCAGGACGAGTGCTCCGGCGTACAGATGGAACGCCATCTTGGTCATGATGGAGATCACCAGCATCAGCGCGGAAAAGAACGTGCGAGCCGCTGGATTGTAGCGCATCTCGAGAAATTCCGGAATCGTATAAACTTTGGCGCGCAGATAATAGGGGAACAGAAACCCGGCCGCGATCCCCAGCGGAATGCACGTACACAGCTCCACTGTTCCGGCGCAAAGTCCATAGCGATAGGCGTCGCCCGATAGCCCCACCAGGTGTTCGGCCCCGATATTGGTTGCGTACAACGAAGCTCCTACGATGGGCCAGGTCAGGCTGCGGCCGGCCAGGAAGAAACTCGCGCTGCTATCGCTCGAATGGCGGCGCAAGGCGAGAGACAGCCCGAATCCGATGCTGCCGACCAGCGCGACCAGGCAAACGATCCAGTCGAGTGTGGTGAGGGAGAGACTCATTCGAGGCTCGGGAGCGTTCAGGATATCGAAGTTTGGGAGTCCGCGCAAAGACGCCTTGCGGTATGATCTTGCTTTAGGCGTTCTACCTCATCATATAAGGAGTCCGATATGACCGTAACCATCGAAAGGCCATCGCTCAGTACGGCGGCTGAAAAGTTCTTAGCGAAAGAGCACAAGATGCTCATCGACGGAAAATGGGTCGCCGCGAAAAGCGGAAAAACTTTCCCAGTCGAGGATCCGGCGACCGAAGAGACCATTGGCCATGTACCGGCCGGGGACAAGGCCGATATCGATCTGGCTGTCGCGGCAGCGCGCCGGGCTTTCGAGTCCGGACCATGGTCGCGCATCTCGCCTGGCGCAAGATCGCGGCTGGTCTGGCGCCTGGGCGATCTTCTGGAGCAGTATGCCGACGAGTTCGCCGAACTCGAAGCTCTCGATAACGGCAAGCCTGTGACCAATGCACGCAAGGGCGACGTGCAAGGTTCGATCGACATGTTCCGCTACATGGCAGGATGGGCGACCCGCCTGAACGGCGAGACGATTCCCGTTTCGAGTCCTGGCAACTGGCACGCCTACACTCTGCGGGAGCCGGTGGGCGTGGTGGGCCAGATCATCCCGTGGAACTTCCCGCTCATGATGGCGGCTTGGAAACTGGCGCCGGCGCTGGCGGCAGGATGCACGATCGTGCTCAAGCCCGCCGAGCAGACGCCTCTCACTGCTTTGCGTTTTGGTGAGCTCATTGAGGAGGCGGGCATTCCGGACGGTGTGGTCAATATCGTCACCGGCTTCGGCGAGACGGCGGGCGCGGCCCTGGCTGAGCATATGGACGTCGATAAAGTAGCGTTCACTGGCTCGACCGAAGTTGGGAAGCTGATCGTCAAAGCGGCCACCGGAAATCTCAAGCGTGTCTCACTCGAACTTGGGGGCAAGTCGCCGGCGATCATTTTTCCGGATGCCGATCTCGATCTCGCCATTGCCGGTACAGCCGATGCCATCTTCTACAACCAGGGTCAGTGCTGCACGGCGGGCTCGCGGCTATTTGCGCATAAGTCCGTCTACGACCGTGTCGTGGATGGCGTGGTGGCTGCAGCCGGCAAACTCAAAGTGGGCCACGGGCTCGATCCAACGGTTAATCTCGGTCCGCTTGTTTCGAAAGAGCAGCATCAGCGGGTGACGGGTTTCATCGATTCAGGCCGCTCACAGGGCGCGGAGGTGGTCGCCGGTGGAAAGGTTACCGGCAATCAGGGTTACTTCGTCGAGCCCACCGTGCTGGCGAAGACTAATCGCGACATGCGTGTAGTCCGCGAGGAAATCTTTGGTCCGGTGGTCTGCGTGCAGTCGTTCGACGACGATAATCTGGATGCCGTTGCCAAGTTCGCCAACGATACCGAATATGGCCTTCAGGCGAGTGTCTGGACGCGCAACTTGAGCGTTGCACACCGTATGGCGCGCAAGATCAAGGCGGGCACCATCTGTATCAACGCTCATAACTACGGCGATCCCGCGTGGCCCTTCGGCGGATATAAACAGTCCGGCTGGGGCCGCGAAATGGGCAAGGAAGTGATGGAGCACTACACCGAGACCAAATCAGTCGCTGCCAGACTCTGAGACGTGTTATCCGCATGTCTCCCGTAGTCGTGGTGCTGGACTCCACTATTGTTCCCGGCTTTTCTGAATGTGATATCGAACGCGCGGTGCTCGACGACGCCGCGGAAGTTAAGCACATACAGGTGGACGACGAACATCAATTCGCCGAAATCGCCGGCGAAATTGACGCGTGTATCGTGGCGTATCATGCCAGGATCAGCCATGTTTCTCTAAGCCGCATGCGGCCGGGGACAGTACTCGTGCGCAACGGCGTAGGGTACGACAATATTGATGTTGCCGAAGCTACGCGGTTCGGGATCATCGTTTGCAACGTGCCCGATTATGGCACCGAGGAGGTCGCCGACCACGCGCTCGCCCTGATGCTCGCACTGCTTCGCGGAATACCGGCAGCCTCGGCCGATGTGGCTGCCGGTAACTGGAGTTGGCGCGTTTGCGAGTCAAACCGCCGCTTCCGGGAGTTGAGTTTGGGCATTATCGGCTGTGGCAGGATCGGAACCGCCGTGGCAATGCGGGCCAAAGCATTTGGATTCGAGATTGGCTTTTACGATCCTTACGTGGTTTCGGGTTATGAGAAGGCCTTGGGCGTGGGTCGCTTCTGGGATCGTGACTTACTGCTCGAGCGGTCGGATGTGGTTACCCTGCATCTTCCCCTGACTGAGGAAACCCTCTACCTGATTGGGCCGGCCGAACTGGCCAGGATGAAGCCAGGATCGTTTCTGATCAACACGGCGCGCGGTCCTCTGGTTGTCGAGCGCGCACTGGCAGAGGCGTTATCGAACGGACGGCTCGCCGGCGCCGCGCTGGACGTGATTGAACATGAGCCTAAGCTTTGCGAAGAGCTGCGGCAGCAAAAAAAGTGTCTGGTTACTCCGCATTGCGCCTTCTATTCGCAGGAATCGCTCACGGAGATGCGCCGTAAATCCGCCGAGATCATTCATGACGTTTTGAACGGCAAGCCGGCTCGCAACGTGGTCAGCGGCTAAGAGCCGGGTTGCACAACCTGCGGCGGGGTTTCGATCAAGCGGACCAGCGCCTGCAGGAATCGCGCGGCCGGCGCGCCGTCGACCATGCGATGGTCGAACGTCAGGCTCAGCGTCATCTGCTCGCGCGCCGCCAGTTCGCCGCTCTCAAGCACCACGGGCTCTTTGCGGATCGCACCGACTCCAAGCACGGCTATTTCGGGAAAATTGATGATCGGCGTGAACGCGTCGATGCCGAATGCGCCCAGATTAGTGATGCTGAACGTGCCGCCGGTAAGGTCTTCGGCGCGCAGGCGGCGCGCGTGGGCGGCTTCGATCAGCTCGCGAGACCGGCGAGCCAGATCCGTGAGGCTGGTTGCAGCGACGTCGCGAAGCACCGGCACCAGCAAGCCTTCCGGAGTATCGACTGCGATACCGATGTGCGCCTTGCCGGAGGCCACCATATGATAAAAATCCTTTTCGAGGGCCATGGCAACAAGCTTGGCAAGGATGTCGGTGTAAGACGGCACAGGTCCGGTAGCCGGTGCGAGCTTCCATTGGCTCCGCAGCGCCACAAGCGCGGCCGCGTCGGCACGGCTGGTGAGCGTTACGGGCGCGGTACTCTGCCGGCTTTCCATCATGCGCCTGGCGATGGTCCGCCGCAGATTCGTGACCGGAGTCGCGCGCACGTCCGCCTCGCGGATCCGTCCACCCCGGCCGCTGCCTCGCAAGGATGCTGTATCGACGCCGAGTTCGGCGGCGATGCGGCGCGCGCGCGGCGTTACCGGAGTGCGGCCGTTGCGCACAGGAGCATTGGCAGGCATCGATGGAGCGGGCGTTGCGACGGCAGATTGCGGAAGCGGATCAGCGGCCGGCTGCCCTGCGGTTGCCGCTTCAGGCGCGGCCTCGCCTGGCCCCAGCAGAAATCCTAAACGTTGGCCAACAACTACGATCGCGCCCTGCTCAGGCGCGTTGGGCGGCAAGTAGAGAATACCGCTGTCGAGCGCCTCGACATCCATCGTCACTTTCTCGCTCTCGAGCGCAAATAATGGCTCGCCGGCAGATACCCGGTCACCGTGGCGCTTCAGCCAACCGGCGAACGTACCTTCCTCCATCGACCAGCCCAGACGCGGAACTGTGATTTCGATCGGCATGGCGCGGAGGCTATTCGTTCACTAATTCCCGGATCGCAGTGGCAATCGCAGCGGCGGTGGGGATCATAGCTGCTTCCAAGGTAGGGCTATAGGGCGTTGGAGCGAATTCACCATACAGGCGGCGGATGGGGGCGTCCAGATCGTCAAAGCCCGCGTCGGCAACCTGCGCCGCGACCTCGGACGCGAGGCCGCAGGGTCCGAAAGACTCGTCGACCACCAATAGCCGGCCGGTCTTCCGCACGGAAGCGAGAATCGCGGCAGTATCCAGCGGCGATACGGTACGCGGATCGAGCACCTCTATCGAGATGCCTTGTCCGGCCAGTTCATTTGCCGCGGCCAACGTGCGAGGCACCATTGCGCCAATGGCAACCGCGGTAACCTGCGTTCCCTCGCGATGAATACGCGCCTTACCGAATTCAATTTCGTAAGAGCCGGCCGGCACCGGACCTTTGGCCGACAGCAGCTCACGAGGTTCGAGGAACAAAACCGGATCGTCGCAACGCAGAGCGCGCGTGAACAGGCCCTTGGCATCATAGGGCGTGGCGGGCACCACCACACGCAGACCGGGGATGTGGCTGTAGATTGCATGATAGCTGCCTGAGTGATGCGTCGCAGCGGAGTGGCCTATGCCGATGCAGCCGCGCAGCAACACCGGCATTTTGAGCCGGCCGCTGCTCATGTACTGCATCTTGGCGATCTGATTGATCAACTCGCCGAATGCATCGTTAATGAAATCCACGAACATGAAGTCGACGATGGGCCGCGTACCGGTCATGCCCGCGCCGCACGCAAGGCCCACGAAGCCGCGCTCGGAGATAGGCGTATCGCGAAGCCGCTGTGCCCCATATTTGGCAAACAGGCCGACCGTGGTTCCGAAGTTGCCGCCGCGCACACCGACTCCTTCACCCAGCACGAAGATGCCCGGATTGACGCTCATCTCGTGATCCAGAGCCTCAAGCGTTGCTGCGGTAAACGAGATTTCCCGGCCGGCGCCGGCTGCGTCGCCGGGTTCAGCCCCAGGCGAGCCTGTAGCCGCGGCGTAGACGTGCGTGGCTGCCGCGCGTGCCTCAGGCCATGGCGCCTTTTCCGCCGATTCGCTCGCGGCCAGCACCATGGCGTGCACCTCGGCATCCAGGGCGTCGAGTTCATCGGCGCCGGCTTGCCCGCTCTTGATGAGCCCGGTGCGGTAGCGCAGAATCGGACACTTTTCGCGCCATGCAGCCACGTCCTCACGAGTGCGATAGGTGTAGTCGCCCATGCCTTCCGCGTGCGGGCGAGTACGATAGGTCTTGCATTCGATCAGCGTCGGACCCTCGCCTGAGCGGGCGCGCGCCACGGCCTCCCCGGCCGCTTTGGCGATGGCCACTACATTGTTGCCATCCAGTTGAACTCCCGCGATCCCGTACGCGGCCGCGCGCGAGGCCACCTCCGGATTGCCCGCCGCATATTGAAAAGGCACCTCCGTGGCGAATTGATTGTTTTCGCAGACAAACAACACGGGCAGCTTCCAGATCGCAGCCAGGTTCAGGCCTTCGTGGAACGCGCCATTGTTCACGGCGCCATCGCCGAAGAACGCCACCGCCACCTGATCGGTCTTGAGCAATTGAAAACTGTAACCGGCGCCTGCAGCCTGCAAGATGCAGGGCCCTACGATACCGCTGGTGCCCATCATCCCGACTTCGGGCGAGAACAGATGCATCGATCCGCCGCGCCCGCGCGAGCAGCCGGTGGAGCGGCCGAGTAACTCGGCGATCAGTTCGTGCGGCGGCAGGCCCTTGGCGAGCGCGTGGCCATGGCCGCGGTGCGTGCTGAAGATCGCATCATCGGGGCGCAGGTGCGCGCACACGCCTGTGGCGATGGCTTCCTCTCCTACATAAGTGTGACAGGCGCCGTGCACCAGGCCGCGCGCGTGCAAGCGCGCAAGCTGCTCTTCGGTGGTCCGTATGAGCTGCATGGTGCGGTAGAGGAAGGTCTGCTCAGCAGTCATGCGGTGAGATTCTCCCGCCGCAGCCGCACGGAACCGCCGCCGTTCAACGCCAGGTTGCCTCCATCCATCGGGATGAGCGCGCCGGTGATCCACTGCGAAGCGTCGGAAGCGAGCAATACCGCAAGGCCTTTGATGTCGTCCGGGCGGCCGAAGCGGCCTGCCGGGATCCCGCTCAAAAACTGGTCGCGAAGCCGGGGCGATTCAGCGATTCGTTTTTCCAGACTGGGATTGAGTACCTGCGCGGGAAGTATGGCGTTGACCCGCACGCCCTGACTCGACCACTCGGTGCTGAGCTCGCGGGTCATCTGCGCTACCGCCCCCATCGCCATGCTGTAGGCGATATGGCCTCGGCCGAGCGAGGTGATGCTGGCGAGCGAGCCGATATTGACAATGCTGCCGCGGCCGGCGGCGAGCATACGGCGGCCCGCTTCCTGGCAGGCACAAAAGCGTCCGAGGACGAGGTTGCGCCAGACCTGCTCCACATCTTCGAGCGAAATCTCTTCGGGAGTGCCGAGGATACCATCGCCGGCCACGTTCCCCAGGAAATCGATCCGCCCGAACTCCGCATCCACGCGCCGAAAGAGCTCGCGAATCTGCTGGGGGTCGGAGACGTCCCGAACGGCGAATTCACCGCGGCGGCCCAGTTGGGAGATGCTTGCCGCGGTCGCGCGCACGCCGGCTTCGTTGCGATCTACCAAAAGGAGATCGGCTCCGGCTTCCGCCAGTGCCATGGCCATGGCGCGCCCCATGCCTTGCGCGGCGCCTGTGACGACCGCCACTTTGTTACTCAGGTCAAACAGAGACGAAGTCATAATCGTTTTCAGTCACTCCCCCCGCGCTACGGCGAAGTTGGCCTCGCGCTCCACGCGCACCTGGCTGATAATGGCGGCGCCCACCAGGTAGCATCCGGCGAGCAATAGCAGGCCGCGGCTGTCACTCATGCCCCGCGAGCGCAGAAAGCCAAACAGATGATTGCCGAGATAACCCGCCAGGTTCGCGAAGCTGTTGATAAATCCGATGCTGGCAGCGGCGGCCGAAGCACTGAGCGTGATGGTGGGCAGCGCCCAAAAAGGCGGCGACCACGAAGTCACCACCAAACCCGTCAGAAATAGCCAGACCATGATGAGGGCGAACGGCTGGCCGGGGATGGTACTGGCTGCCAGCAGCAATCCGGAGAGGACCTGTCCCGTGATGCAGTGCCACTTGCGATCGCCGCTACGGTCAGACGAGTAGCCCGAGTAGAGCACGCCCACGACGCCGCACAGGTAGAAGAGGCCGCTGTAGAGCAGCGTCGAGCGGTCTGAACCGCCCGAAAGGCTCTTCACCGTGGTCGGCAGCCAGAACGCGAGCGCATAGCCGCCGGTGTTGGTGGCGAAGATTCCGAGCGCGAGCAGCCACACGTTCGGCAGGCGCAGAGCCTCGCTCACCTTTACTTTGCGGACGGCGTCCTTAGCGGCGGCTTCCCGCGCCAAAACGCCTTCCAGATAATCGCGCTCCTCCGGGGCCAGCCACTTCGCGTCGCGCGGCCGGTCGGTCAAGGCAAAAAGAGTCACCACCCCCATCACTACGGCGGGCAGCCCTTCAAAGATGAACAGCCATTGCCAGCCCGCCATTCCCCGCCACCCCACGTCGAGCAGGAGTGCCGATAGCGGCGCTCCGATGGCCAGGCTGAACGGCACCGCCACTATCAGGCAAGACATGGCCATGGCGCGCTCGCGCATGGGGAACCAGTGTGTGAAGTACACAATGATTCCAGGGAAAAAACCAGCTTCGGCAACGCCCAGCAGAAACCGCACGACATAGAACTGCATCGGCGTCCGGACGAACGCCGTGCAGGCCGAGATCAGGCCCCAGGTGATGAGAATCCGCGCGAACCACTTGCGCGCGCTCCATCGTTCGACCAGCAGCGCACCGGGAATTTCGAGCGTGAGATAACCGAGGAAGAAGATACCGATGCCCAGGCCGAAGACTTCGTCGGAGAATTGCAGGTCGCGCGCCATGCGCAGCTTGGCGAAGCCGACATTGGCCCTGTCGAGATACGCCACCAGGTAAAGAAGGATCACCAGCGGCATGACGCGCCAGGCGACTTTGCGCCGCAGCTTGGCGGCTCGGGCGGTATCGAACGGCATCGCGGTGCCACCAGACGATATCACATTGCGCGGAACTTTGAGTCCGCGGCGCGGCCGGCTGAGCTAAGCCGCCCCGCGCCGCGCGGACACCTCGCCCTGCTCTTCCCGCTGGATCCCGGCCGCGTGTTCCGCCAGTTCGCTCAGGCGCGGCGTCACCAGATTCTTGTCGAGATCCTCGCCGCTCTCGACCATGCGCTTCAGATGCGCGGCCGCCAGGCGCGAGCACCACGCATCGCTCATCTCGTGGCCCGTACGGCGGCTCAATTCCACCAGGTCCGCGTGCGGCATGGCAATCTGCTTCTCCACGCGCGTGTCGTCGCTCTGTAAAACAAACTTCGCATCGACCGTATCGCTGTGACGCAGGGAAATTGCCGTCTGTAGCCACTTGAAGGACACTTGCCATTTGCGGCCAAATGGGTCCGGCCCCAGTTCAAACTGGCGAAAATTGCTCATTGACGCTATCTTACTGCATTGGGCTTCATGCGCCCGCAGAATCATGCCTGCCTTTGAAAAAGAGTTGGAAACCGGCCGCGCCGTTGCGCGCAAGGCCGCTGAAACCGCGCTGCGGTATTATCGCACCGGCATCGCCTTCGAATCCAAACCCGATTTTTCACCGGTCACCGCCGCCGATCGCGAGTGTGAACAACTGATCGCCCGCGAACTCGAGCAAGCCTTCCCGGACGATGGCCTGCTCGGCGAAGAAGGCGCCCAGAAGAACTCACGCAGCGGCCGCCGCTGGATCATCGATCCCATCGATGGTACACGTGACTTCGTGCGCGGCAGTCCCGCCTGGGCCGTGCTGATCGGCCTGGAAGCGGAAAGCGAGGTAGTGGCGGGATTCGCCTGCCTGCCGGCCTTGGGCGATCTGTACAGCGCCTCCCGCGGTGGCGGGGCTTTCGTCAACGGAGAGCGCATACAGGCATCCGCGGTCTCGAGCGTCACCGAGGCGGTGCTGTGCCTCAATGGCTTCAATAATCTCACCGGTCAGATATTTGCCGGACAACTGATCGAATGGATGAGGCCGTTCTGGTCGGTGCGCAGCATGGGTGGCTGTCTGGACGCCATGATGACCGCCCGCGGTCACGCCGACCTCTGGATCGAGATCAGCGGCAAGCCCTGGGACTTCGCGCCACTCAAAATCATCGCCGAGGAGGCCGGCGCCCGTTTCTTCGATTTTGAAGGCAAGAACACCATCTACGGCGGTAACTGCGTGATCTGTGCGCCAGGACTGGAGCAGGCCGCTCGCCTGTTCGTCTCCAGGCCGGGTATTGGCGATATTACGGCTTAACGCTGGCGTAACAATGGCCTGACGCTGGCGTCCCGCGGTCACCTGCCGCTATCGTGCTGCTCGCGCAACACCTTCGGATCGTCCATCTTGGGTGACGGTCCAGGGTCCAATGGCTCGCGCGCCGCTTCCGGATCGAACAGCCGCGCGTCTTCCTTGAGCACCTGATAGCCTGCGTAGTCGGGGCGATCCGTGAAGCAGTCGCCCAGGCCGGATGCCACTGCATCGAACAGGTTTAGAGGCGGCAATCCCAGCAGCCGGAAAATAGTTTTCAAGAGTCCGGGAAAGCTGGTGTTCACGTGTGAGACGTAGTTGCGCCTGCAATAAGGCCCCAGCGCCATCAGCACCGTGCGATGAGCGTCGATGTGATCGCGCCCGCCCTGCGCATCGTCCTCCGTCACGAAGATGGCCATTTCGCGCCACCATGGCGTCTTCGATAGAAACTCCACAATGCGCCCCAGCGCGTAATCGTTGTCCGCCACAAACGAGGCCTCGAAGGGATAGCCGTCCTTCGGCCGCGGATTGGTCATGTGGTCATTGGGGAGGTGTAT
>Ga0302325_10000892_pt1 | contig 79502 bp, 72 predicted proteins | sample Palsa_T0_2_FD_201948 | JGI IMG/M metagenome (GOLD analysis project Ga0302325, IMG submission 201948) | Peat permafrost microbial communities from Stordalen Mire near Abisko, Sweden - Palsa_T0_2 | ecosystem: Environmental > Terrestrial > Soil > Palsa > Peat permafrost | place: Sweden: Abisko... | reverse complement strand
CTCGCCGACACCGATCTCATCATCGAGGTGGAGAAGGATTTCACCACCTATGGCGAGGAGGTGAAATTCGGCGGCGGCAAGGTGATCCGCGACGGCATGGGCCAGAGCCAGGTCACCAACCGGCGCGGCGCCGTCGACACCGTCATCACCAACGCGCTGATCCTCGACCACTGGGGCATCGTCAAGGCCGATGTCGGCATCAGGGACGGCCGCATCGCCGCCATCGGCAAGGCCGGCAACCCCGATATCCAGCCCGACGTGACCATCGTGATCGGCCCCGGCACCGAGGTCATCGCCGGGGAGGGCAAGATCCTCACCGCCGGCGGCTTCGACACCCATATCCACTTCATCTGCCCGCAGCAGATCGAAGAGGCGCTGATGGCCGGCATCACCTCCATGCTGGGCGGCGGCACCGGCCCCGCCGCCGGCACCAACGCCACCACCTGCACGCCGGGGCCGTGGCACATCGGCCGCATGATCCAGGCGGCCGACGCGTTTCCGATGAACCTCGGCTTCGCCGGCAAGGGCAATGCGTCGCTGCCCGACGCGCTGGAGGAACAGGTCAAGGCCGGCGCCTGCGCCCTCAAGCTGCACGAGGACTGGGGCACGACGCCTGGCGCCATCGATTGCTGCCTGTCGGTGGCGGAGGATCACGACGTCCAGGTGATGATCCACAGCGACACCCTCAACGAGTCCGGCTTCGTCGAGGACACCATCGAGGCGTTCAAGGGCCGCACCATCCATGCCTTCCATACCGAAGGCGCCGGCGGCGGCCATGCCCCCGACATCATCAAGGTCGCCGGCCTCGCGAACGTGCTGCCGTCCTCCACCAACCCGACCCGGCCGTTCACCCGCAACACCATCGACGAGCATCTCGACATGCTCATGGTGTGCCACCATCTCGATCCCGCCATCGCCGAAGATCTGGCTTTTGCCGAAAGCCGCATACGCAAGGAGACCATCGCCGCCGAGGACATCCTGCATGATCTCGGCGCTCTCTCGATGATGTCGTCGGACAGCCAGGCCATGGGCCGCATCGGCGAGGTCATCATCCGCACCTGGCAGACCGCGGACAAGATGAAGAAGCAGCGCGGCCCGCTCCCCGGGGAGGGCGGCAACGACAATGCCCGCGCCAAGCGCTACATCGCGAAATACACCATCAACCCCGCCATCGCCCACGGCGTCTCCAAGCACATCGGCTCGGTGGAGAAGGGCAAGCTCGCCGATCTCGTGCTGTGGTCGCCGGCCTTTTTCGGCGTCAAGCCCGATCTCGTCATCAAGGGCGGCTCGATCGCGGCGGCGCCCATGGGCGATCCCAACGCCTCGATCCCGACCCCGCAGCCGGTGCATTACCGCCCGATGTTCGGCGCGTTCGGCAAGGCGGTCACGGCGAGCTCGGTGGTATTCGTGTCCAAGGCCGCAGCCAAGGGAAAGCTGCGCGAGCGGCTCGGCGTCGAGAAGCAATTCGTCGCCGTGGAGCATACCCGCGACATCACCAAGAAGAGCATGGTGCACAACGGCGCGACGCCCGAGATCACCGTCGACCCCGAGACCTACGAGGTGACGGCCGACGGCGAGCTCCTGACCTGCGCACCCGCCGAGGTGCTGCCGATGGCACAGAGGTATTTCCTGTTTTGATGAAGCCCGAGGTCCTCGAACGGATTCGCGCGATGAAACGGGCATCGCAGGTCGCCCGCGCCGGCGCGTGGCGCGCGGCGGATGCCATCGACCGCGTGGTGCTCGATGCCGACGAGCGCCACCGCCGGCGCATCGTGCTCACCGGCGAGAGCGGCACGAAGTTCCTGCTGGACCTGGCCGAGGTCACGGCGCTCCACGGCGGCGACGGGCTGGTGCTCGATGACGGCGCGATCGTTGCCGTGATCGCCAAACCGGAGCCGCTGGTCGAGATCGCGGCGCCGGACGCCGCCGCGCTGGCGCGGCTCGCCTGGCATCTCGGCAACCGCCACACCGAATTGCAGGTCGCGGGCGACAGGCTGCGGATGCGGCGCGACCGCGTGCTGGAAGACATGCTGGCGGGGCTGGGCGCACATCTCGCGCCGATCGAAGCCCCGTTCGAGCCCGAGCGCGGCGCCTACGAGCACGGCCATGACACCGATCGCGGCGACGATGTCTAAGCGAGCGCGTCCTTCTCCGTCTCCGGGGAGGGCCGGGGTGGGATCTTCTCCCCCCTCCCCCGGCATGCGCACTTCCCCCTCTCCCCGCGTGCGGGGAGAGGGTCGGGGTGAGGGGGCTTATTCAGACGTTCAGACTCGCGGCAAGGCCACCTCACCCGGCGCGCCAGGGCGCGTCGACCTCTCTCCGCAAGCGGGGAGAGGTGAAGGCCACGAACTCTCCACCCACGCGCTCTATCGCCTGATGACCTGGATGTCGCCGGCCTATCCGGTCGGTGCGTTCTCCTATTCCGGCGGCATCGAATGGGCGGTCGAGGCCGGCGACATAAGCTGCGCCGAGACGCTGTGCGCCTGGCTCGCGGCCATGATCGGCCACGGCAGCGTGTCCTGCGACGCCGCGATCTTCGCACATGCCCACCGCGCCGCCGCCGCAGGCGACGACAAGGCGCTCGCAGCCGTGGCCGAACTCGCCGCGGCGTTCATCGGCTCCAAGGAACGCTTCCTGGAGGCCACCGCGCAGGGCCAGGCCTTCCTGCAGATCACCCGCGCGGCGTGGCCGACCCCGGCGCTCGACCGGCTCACCGCCGCCTGGGACGGCCCCCTCGCCTACCCGGTCGTGGTGGCCGTGGCCTGCGCCGGGCACGGCATCACGCTCATCCCCGCGCTGCACGCGTTCCTGCACGGTGTCGCGTCCAACCTGGTTTCCGCCGGCGTGCGGCTCATCCCGCTCGGCCAGACCGACGGCCAGCGCGTGCTGGCGGCCCTCGAGGCGCCGCTCGCGCAGACGGCCGAGCGCGCCCTCGTCACGACGATCGACGACATCGGCACCGCGACGCTGCGCGCCGACATTGCGGGGATGCGCCACGAGACCCAGTATACGCGGCTGTTCCGATCGTGAGTGGACACATGACCAGCTCCCATGGCCCGCTGCGGGTCGGCGTCGGCGGCCCGGTCGGTTCCGGCAAGACCTCGCTGATGGATACGCTGTGCAAGCGGCTGCGCGCGCGCTACGACATCGCCGCGATCACCAACGACATCTACACCAAGTGGGACGCGGAATACCTGGTGCGCTCGGGCGCGCTGCCGCCGGAGCGCATCGCCGGCGTCGAGACCGGCGGCTGCCCGCACACCGCCATCCGCGAGGACGCCTCGATGAACCTCGCCGCGGTCGCCGAGATGCGCGCGAAATTTCCCGCGCTCGACCTGATCCTGATCGAATCCGGCGGCGACAATCTCGCCGCGACCTTTTCGCCGGAGCTCGCCGATCTCACCATCTACGTGATCGACGTCGCCGCCGGCGATAAGATTCCCTCCAAAGGCGGCCCGGGAATCACGCGCTCCGATCTCCTCGTCATCAACAAGATCGACCTCGCCCCCCATGTCGGCGCGTCCCTCGCGGTGATGGAGCGCGACGCCAAGCGCATGCGCGGCGCCCGACCGTTCGTGTTCACCAATGTGCGTTCCGGCGAAGGCGTCGACGCCGTCGTCGAATTCATCGAGGAAAAGGGCGGGCTGGCGGCGGGGCGATAGGCGGGCAAATGTTACGCGCGGGTCATTCCGGGGCGCCGTGAAGACACGCGAGTGCGGATTCGTAAACTCCCTCCCCCTGAAAGGGAGAGGGTTGGGGTGGGGGTCCTCTGACTCCTCGGCACTGCCGCCCGCGACCCCCTCCCCGACCCTCCCCCTTTCAGGGGGAGGGAGAAGACACTCACCGCGGCGGAATCTGGATCAATTCGGCGAGCTGCTCCTTGCTGAGCGGCGCGGCCATGTATTTGAACGCGACCGCGTCGGCGTTGATGGCGTCGACGCCGACGATGGTGTCGGGGTCGAGCGCGGCCTTGGGATAGAAGCCGTCGCGGCCGCGCCGTCCGATGGCCTCGCTGACCCCGAGGAAATCAGAATAGTGCCTGAAAACCGCGGGGTCGGAATACATCCAGTCGACCGTCTCGCGGTAGGCCGCCATGAAGCGCACGATCGCGGGGCGCCGCGCTTGGAGGGTCGCGGCATTGGCGATGAGGAGCCGCACCGTCTGGTTCTTGAACGCGCTCGCGTCATTGCCGGACGCGATGATGCGGATTTTGCCCTGGTCGATCAGGTCGAAGCCGAACGGCGGGCCGGCCCAGCCGACATCGACCTGGCCGGACATCACTTGCGTCAAGGTCGAAGCCGGACTGCCGGTCGCGACCGGCTTCGCCTTGAGGTCGTATTGGCGGATGAAGGCGGTGACGATGGCGTGGGTCGATGCGCCGTTGGTGGAATAGGCGATGGTCCTGCCGTCGGTATCGGCCAACGAATGAATGGGCGAATTCGACTGCACGTACCAGAACAGGTCGGCGGCCCCGGTGATCTCGGCGCCGATGATGCGCAGTGGCGCGCCCTTCGCAAAGGCGCCGAACACGCCCAATACCCCCGCGGACGCACCGAGATCGACGCTACCGGAGATCACCGCCTGCTGGGTCTCGCCGCCGCCCTGGGTGTAGAGGATTTCCAGCGCGATCCCATGCTTCTTGAAGATGCCGGCGCGCTGGCCGAGCTCGGCCACCGAGGTGTCCCACAGGCCACGCTGGCCGACGGCGATCCGCAGCGTGTCGTCGGCGAGCGCCGGCCATGCCAGACAAAGCCAAGTAAGGCAAAGCCCGGCCAGCACAACGCCGAATTGGCGCAGCATCCGCATCAGGCGCTCCGGTGTTTCCCTCAACTTTATCGCGGCTGCGGCCGGTTCACTATGAAAACCCCGCCGGTGCAGAGCAGTGCCCGCTTTCTAGCACCTTCCAAGCGGGACCGAGACCGGTCATATTGCCGCCAAATCAGACCCTAGGAGCTCGAGAAGATGCAGCACCCGGCGCACAAGGAAAAGCCCGCGAAATTGAAGGCGGCGACGCCCAAGGCCGCGACGCAGCACGCCGCGGCCGCCAATCTCGGCACCCGCGACCTGCGCGCGACGCTGGAATGGCTGCGCGCCCAGGGCGACCTCATCGAAACCGAAAAAGAGGTCGATCCCGACCTCGAGGTGACCGGACTGCAAAAGCACATGGACGGCGGCTGCCCGGTGCTGTTCCACAACGTCAAGGGCAAGCCGAACCACCGCGTCGTCACCAACCTGTTCAGCGACATCAACGTCATCAACAAGATGTTCGGCTGGAAGGACGACGTCGAGCGCACCCGCGCCATCGCGCGGGCGTTCCGCAAGCCGCTCAAGCCGGAAATCATTTCCCAGAAGGACGCCCCGGTGCAGGAGCATGTGGTGCTCGATCCCAAGGACGTCAACGAGTACATGGTGGCGATCCGGCACACCACCTACGAGTCCGAGCTGACCGTGGGCTCCGGCATCCGCTGCGTCAGCTTCGACCAGTTCGACGGCGGCACCGACCTCGGCTACAACCGCATGAATTTCCGCTGGGGCAATGTCGGCACGTTCCAGATTTCGCCCGGCTCCCACATGTGGCAGGTGGCGAACAAGTACTACAAGGACGACCAGCCGATCCCGATCTCCATGTGCTTCGGTGTCCCGCCGGCCTGCACCCTGCTTGCCGGCGCCGGTTTCGACTACGCGATCCTACCCATGGGCTGCGACGAGATCGGCATCGCCGGCGCGGTGCAGGGTTCGCCGATCCGCATGGTCAAGTGCCGCACCGTCGACGCCTACACCCTCGCCGACGCCGAGATCGTGCTCGAGGGCCATATCCATCCGCGCGACCGCCGCTACGAGACCAAGGAGTCCGAAGACGCCGGCATCCAGGGCCGCTTCCATTTCCACCCGGAATGGGCGGGCTATATGGGCAAGGCCTACAAGGCGCCGACCTTCCACGTCACCGCCGTGACCATGCGCAAGCCGGAGCAGAAGCCGACCATCTTCGCGCTCGGCGTCCACATGCTCGACGACCACAACATCGACACCACCGTGCGCGAGGCCGCGATCTTCGAATTGTGCGAGCGCCTGCAGCCCGGCATCGTGCAGGACGTGGTGATCCCCTATTCCATGACCGACTGGGGCGGCTGCATCATCCAGGTCAAGAAGCGCAACCAGATCGACGAGGGCTGGCAGCGCAACTTCATGGGCGCGGTGCTGTCCTGCTCCCAGGGCATGCGGCTCGCCATCGCGGTCTCCGAGGACGTCGATCCCTATTCCATGGACGACGTGATGTGGTGCCTCACCACCCGCGTCAATCCGCAGACCGACATCCTCAACCCGATCCCTGGCGGCCGCGGCCAGACCTTCATGCCGGCCGAGCGCATGACCGCCGGCGGCGCCCAGTGGACGGCGTCGAACACGCGCTTCGAAGGCGGCATGGGCATCGATGCCACCGTGCCGTTCGGCTACGAGAACGACTTCCTGCGCCCGGTCTATCCCGTCGACAAGGTCAAGCCGGAGGATTTCTTCACCAAGAAGGACATCGAAAACGCCAAGTCGCGCATGGTCGGCTGGGTGAAATCCCTGGCGCGTAGCGGCCGGTAGGCGCCCCGTGACGAACCCCGTCCGACGGCATCCCGTCTAACGGCGGATGGCGTTTTATGCGCCGCAACCTATAATGGGGCTTACCGGTTCATTTTTGAGCGATCGAGCGTGCATGTCACGGATCCCTGATTTCGCGTCCATCGCCTTCGCCGATCCCGGCATGCGCCCAGCCCCGACGGCCGCCGAGCCGTGGCTCACCCCGGAAGGGATTGCGGTAAAGCCGGTCTATGGGCCCGAGGACGTCGCCGGACTCGACTTCCTCGATACCTATCCCGGCATCCCGCCCTATCTGCGCGGCCCCTACCCCACCATGTACGTCACCCAGCCCTGGACGGTACGCCAGTATGCCGGCTTCTCCACGGCGGAGGATTCCAACGCGTTCTACCGGCGCAATCTCGCCGCCGGGCAGAAGGGGCTTTCGGTCGCGTTCGATCTCGCCACCCATCGCGGCTATGACAGCGATCATCCCCGCGTCGGCGGCGATGTCGGCATGGCCGGCGTCGCCATCGATTCGATCTACGACATGCGCACGCTGTTCTCCGGCATCCCGCTCGACCGGATGTCGGTGTCGATGACCATGAACGGCGCCGTGCTGCCGGTGCTGGCGCTCTACATCGTCGCGGCCGAGGAGCAGGGGGTGCCTCCGGAAAAGCTCTCCGGCACCATCCAGAACGACATCCTCAAGGAGTTCATGGTCCGCAATACCTACATCTACCCGCCGACGCCCTCGATCCGGATCATCTCGGACATTTTCTCCTACACCTCGGAACGGATGCCGCGGTTCAACTCGATCTCGATCTCCGGCTATCACATGCAGGAGGCGGGGGCGACGCAGGACCTCGAACTCGCCTATACGCTCGCCGACGGCGCCGAATATGTGCGGGCGGGGCTGGGCGCCGGCCTCACCATCGACCGGTTCGCGCCGCGGCTCTCGTTCTTCTGGGCGATCGGCATGAACTACTTCATGGAGATCGCCAAGCTGCGGGCGGCGCGGCTGCTGTGGGCGAAGCTGATGAAGCCGTTCGACCCGAAGGACCCGCGTTCGCTGTCGCTGCGCACCCATTGCCAGACCTCGGGCTGGTCGCTGACCGCCCAGGACGTGTTCAACAACGTGGTGCGCACCGCGATCGAAGCCATGGCGGCGACGCAGGGGCACACCCAGTCGCTGCACACCAATGCGCTCGACGAGGCGCTGGCGCTGCCGACCGATTTTTCCGCCCGCATCGCCCGCAACACACAGCTGTTCCTCCAGCAGGAGAGCGGCACCACCCGCATCGTCGACCCGTGGGGCGGCTCGTTCTATGTGGAGCGGCTCACGGCCGCGCTCGCCGCCAAGGCCTGGGGCCATATCAGCGAGGTCGAGGAACTCGGCGGCATGGCGAAGGCGATCGAGGCCGGAATCCCCAAGCTGCGCATCGAGGAGGCCGCCGCCAAGACCCAGGCCCGCATCGATGCCGGCCGGCAATCGGTGATCGGCGTCAACAAATACCGGCCGACCAGCGAGAACGCGATCGACGTGCTCAGGGTCGACAATTCCGCGGTGCGCGAGCTCCAGATCGACAAGCTCTCCCGCCTCAAGCATGACCGCGACCCCGTAGCGGTGGAACAGGCGCTCGATGCGCTCACCCGCGCGGCCGACGGCGGCAACGGCAACCTGCTGGCGCTCGCCGTCGATGCCGCCCGCGCCAAGGCCACGGTCGGCGAGATTTCCATGGCGCTGGAGAAGGTCTATGGCCGCCATCGCGCCGAGATCAAATCGATCGCGGGGGTCTATCGCAAGGAGGTCGGCACCATGAGCGAGGCGGTCGATCGGGTGCTCGAGCAAGTCGCCGCGTTCGAGGCCGACGAGGGCCGCCGGCCGCGCATCCTGGTCGCCAAGATCGGCCAGGACGGCCATGACCGCGGCCAGAAGGTGATCGCCTCCGCGTTCGCCGATCTCGGCTTCGATGTCGACATCGGGCCGCTGTTCGCGACCCCCGCGGAAGCCGCGCGCCAGGCGGTGGAGAACGACGTGCACATCGTGGGCGTGTCGTCGCTCGCCGCCGGGCACCTGACGCTGGTGCCCGAGCTCAAAGCCGCGCTCGTGCGCGAGGGCCGCGACGACATCATGATCGTGGTCGGCGGCGTGGTCCCGCCGCAGGACTACGACGCGCTCAAGAAGGCCGGGGCCGAGGCGATCTTTCCGCCGGGAACGGTCATCGCGGAGGCCGCCGACGAACTCCTCAAGGCGCTCACCCGAAGGCTCGGCCACGGCCGGGAAGCGGCGGAATAGGCGCTCCGACCTCCCTACCGCCAAACCGGTTGCGCCGCCCATTATCCGGGTGGACGCTACGAGCTTCGCGACCGGCACGGAGGAGGGGAACATGCTGGCGAATCAGCTCGAATACCTCGCGGAGGCACAGGTCGCCGGCATCGTCCTGGGCACGCGGGTGCCGATCATCCTGACGAGCCGCGCGGACAAGACGCTGGCGCGGCGCGGCTCCTGCGCGATCGCGCTGCTGCTGGCGAGCCACGAGCCCGGGGTTAAATCGTGAGCGACGCAATCCTCGTCCTGAACGCCGGCTCGTCGAGCATCAAGTTCTCGCTCTTTCCGGGCGGTTCGCGGCCGATGCCGGATGATCTCGTCTGCGAAGGCCAATTCGAAGGCATCGGACGTCGGGTGCATTTCTCGGCCAAAGACGGGGCGGGACGCCTGTTGACCGATCAGCATTTACCGGAAGGCACCACCCACGAGGACGCGCTTGCCGTACTTCTTCGCTGGCTCGGTGAACGCTTCCCCCAAGAGGAGCTGATCGCGGCGGGACACCGGATCGTGCATGGCGGATCGCGCTTCACCAAGCCCGTCCGCATCGATGCCACGGTGATCGCCGAATTGACGCGGCTGATTCCGCTCGCACCGCTCCATCAGCCGCATCACCTCGCCGCCATTGCCGCTTTGTCGAAGCTTCATCCTTCGCTGCCTCAGTTCGCGTGCTTCGACACCTCCTTCCATCACACGCAGCCCCCGGTCGCCACCGCGTTTGCCTTGCCGCGAAGGCTTACCGACGAGGGGATCAGGCGCTACGGGTTCCACGGCCTGTCTTACGAATACATCGCCAGCGTCCTGCCGGACGTCATCGGTGCGCGGGACGCCCAGGGTCGCGTGGTGGTTGCTCACCTCGGGAGCGGCGCGAGCATGTGTGCCATGAAACAATGCAGGAGCGTTGCGACCACGATGGGATTCACGGCGCTCGATGGGCTGATGATGGGCCGCCGGTGCGGCAGTCTCGACCCCGGCGTCGTCCTCTACCTGATGCAGGAGAAAGGCATGACGGCCAGCGCAATAAGCGACCTTCTCTACAATTCATCGGGGTTGCTCGGAGTTTCCGGCCTCTGCGATGACATGAGAACACTCTTGGCAAGCGACAAGCCGCATGCGGCCGAGGCCGTCGACCTGTTTGTCTATCGGATCGGCCGGGAGCTTGGGTCGCTTGCCGCCGCCCTTGACGGGCTGGATGCGCTCGTCTTCACCGCGGGCATCGGCGAGCACGCCCCCGAAATCCGACGCCGGGTCTGCGAGCAGGCCACATGGCTCGGCGTGCACCTGGATGAAGCGGCGAACGTCGCCGGCGGCCCCAGAATCACGGCAAGCGACAGCTCACCTTCCGCGTGGGTCATCCCGACCAACGAAGACCTGATGATCGCGCGCCACACATGGCACCTGGTCAAGGACGATGCCACCGGGGCGATGACAGCGAAGTGCGGGGATACCCGAACGAAAAGCGCTCCAAGACCGTCAAAGTCATGACACTGCGCTATCGCAGCAGGTCGTTGTACTCGGGATGCTTGCCCATGAAGGCCGAGACGAACGGGCATTGCGGCACGACCTTGAGACCTTGCGCGCGCACCATCTCGAGGGCGCCGCGGATCAGCCTGGTTGCGACACCCTGGCCAGACAGCGCCTGCGGCACCTCGGTGTGCACGAAGGTGATCACGCCCGGCGTCGTGCGATAATATGCAACGGCTTGCTGCCCGTCGATATCGAGCTCGAAGCGGTTGAGCGAGGTGTTGTTGCGGACGCCGTCGGACATCTGCCGTTTCCTTCACGCGATGAGACGTAAAGCCGTTCGAAGCTTGTGTACAGGGTGGACTCTCCCGTCCGCTCAACCCTCGTCCGGGAGGCTACGCGTCGCGCCGGGCCTTGTGATAGAAGGTCGGCAGCGGCCTCGCCCCTGGCCGCAAAAACAGCCGCCAGCAGAGGCGAGGCACGCCGCCCCGGACCTCGTCCGCGGGCGGGCGTTCCTCGCGAGGCGACAATCCCGAAGGGAGGCACCTATGCCGGTTGGAAGACGCTCCGTATTGACTGGTCTGGCGGCCGCCGCGGCCGTGCCATCCCTTGCTCGGTCCGTCGCGGCGCAGACGCGTCCTGCCGGCGACAGTATCCTGATCAAGGGCGGCTATGTCGCGACCCTCGACAAGGACCTGGGCGAACTGCCCGCCGCCGACGTGCTGATCGCCGGCACCGAGATCGCCGCAATCGGAAAAGACTTGTCCGCGGCGGACGGGGAGGTCATCGACGCCGCGCACATGCTGGTGATGCCGGGCTTGATCGACACCCACCGCCACACCTGGGAAACCCTCACCCGCTCGCTGATCTCGGAAGGCGACCTCGCCGTCTACATCAAGCTGATGTTCGGGACCCTCGGCCTGCATTACCGCCCGCAGGACGTCTATATCGGCAACCTGCTGGGCGCGGTGGGCGCACTCCATTCCGGCATCACCACGATGCTGGACTGGTCCCATGTCATGAACTCGCCGGCCCATGCCGATGCCGCCATCCGCGGGCTCGCGGACTCCGGAATGCGCGCCGTGTTCGCCTATGGGGCGTCGGCGGTGCCGGGCGCCGATGCCAGCGATGCGGTCGCGCAACGCGCCGCCGACATCAAGCGAGTGCAGAAGCAGTATTTCGCATCCGAAAATCAGCTCCTTACCCTCGCCATCGCCGCGCGCTCCTCGCCCACCAGCGTCGAGCCCACCATCGCCGACATCCGCCTCGCGCGCGAGATCGGGGTGCGCATCACCATGCATGCGACCAAGGCGGGCGTCGTCGCCGCCCTCGACGAGGCCGGGATGCTCGGGCCCGACATCACCTGTGTGCACACCGTCGGACTCGAGGCCACCGACGACGAGCTCCAGATGATCGCCGATCACGGCGGCACGATTTCCACGTCCTCGGGGACCGAGATGATGTCCGGGCACGGCTTTCCCAGCGCCCAGCGCTGGCTGCGCCACGGCTTGCGGCCGTCGTTCAGCGTCGACAACGAAACCCGGATGCCGTCCGACCTGTTTGCGCAGATGCGCGCACTGATCATCGCCGACCATCAGCTCGAAGCCGACCGGGCGCGCCGGGAAGGCGGACGCCCCAACCTTATTCCGGTCCGCGACGTGCTGGAATTCGCGACCGTCGAGGGCGCCCGCGCGGTCGGACTCGACCGCAAGACCGGCACCCTGTCGGTGGGCAAGCGCGCCGACATCATCCTCGTCGATCTCGACGACATCAGCCTCATTCCCGCGACCGATCCGATCGCGACCGTGGTGCTGCGGGCGCAACCGGCCAATGTGCGCTGGGTGCTGGTGGACGGCCAGGTCCGCAAGCGGGACGGCAATCTACTCGGTGTCGACCTTGCAAGGGTGCGACGGCTGGTGCAGGACTCTCACGCCTACATTCTCGGGCTGATGAGCTCTGCCGGGTTCGACATCCACCACGGTTAAGCGCCTCGTTTTTGTACAACAGCAGAGATTTGCATCATTCCTCGCCGTCCTGATTGAAAAATTGGGAGTGTTGCCGTTTTGATACATCAATTCCCCGGCGGGCTTGCTACGAAACTAGGCACGATGGTGCCGCAGCTTGCCCATCGCAAATCACATGGGGGTTCAGGATGCTTCGTAAATTGCTTCTTTCCGGCATTGCCGTTATCGGCATGGCCGGTGTCGCGAGCGCCGCGGACATGCCGCTCAAGGCGCCGCCGCCTGCCGCTTATGATTGGAGTGGCTTCTATATCGGAGGCGTGATTGGCGGCGGCTGGGGTGACAGCGACTCGTCCATTCCGGGCCTCGGCATCATCGGCACGCTCGCCGGCGTGCCCGTGACTCAGACCACGAGCAACAGCGGCTTTATCGGTGGTATCGAAGGTGGCGACCGCTACCAGCTCGGCAAGCTGGTGGTCGGCTGGGAAGCGGATATGTTGTGGGGTGGCATCAACGGCACCAGCACGACGACCTTTGGTCCCTCGTTCATTCCGCCGGGTATTTTCAGCCTGACACGGTCGATGACTGCCGACACCAATTGGACCGGGACGGCGACCAGCAGCGTCGGCATCGCGCACAACAACTGGCTGATCTACGGCAAGGCCGGTGTCGCTTGGGCGCACACCAACTACAGTGACAATTGGACCGCAAATGTCGTCGGTACCGGAATCGCCGCTTTGACCGGCGCCGGCAGCGACAACCGGGTCGGTTGGACCGTGGGAACGGGAGTCGAATGGGCGTTCTGGAACAACTGGTCGCTCAAGGTCGAATATGACTATCTGGACTTCGGCAGCCGTACCGTCACCATGAACGGCGCGGTGGCGCCCACTGTGATCAATCTTCCTGTCTCGTATGGCGTTTCGGACACCAACCACATCAACGAGGTCAAAGCAGGCCTGAACTGGCACATCGCACCGAACATCTGGTGAGATTCACCTCGAATGTCTTCATTGAGGCCCCGGATCTGCCGGGGCCTTTTTGAATCCGGCCGTGTCTTCGCTATTCCCCCGCACCAGCTAAACTATTCGGCGGCGGCCGCGACGCCGGCCTGCTCTTCGCGGTGGATGCGGTCGAGGATGCGGCGGGCCTGGATGAGGCCGTTGTCGGCATTGATCTCGATCTGCGGCGCGCCGGGCAGCAGCGTCATGTTGCGCTGCTGCGCCTCGAACACGGTGACATCCTCGAGGAAGGCCGTCGTGATCTGCTCGACCAGCATGTCGGTGGTGGCGCGGTTGTGGATGTCCCAGTCGTGGGCCTGGCCCCAGAAATAGTGACTGGTGGTCTCGGTCTCCGGCGTGACGGCGTTGAGGTTGCGCATGTTGATGCCGCCGGCGCGGCGGCCTTGCGGCGCCCCGGTGCCGGTCGGCGTGCAGCCAACGTCGAGACGCAGGAACGCCGGCGGAACGAAGTCGATGATCTGCCAGCGGTCGACATTGGACGTGAAGCCGCCGGCCTTGACGAAGGTCGGCGGCGCCGGCGCGTCGATGATCCAGCGCGTCACGACCACGTTGTTGCGGGCACGCTCGACTTTGACCGTCGCATTCTCCACCAGGGCGGCATTGCCGATGGTGGTCTCATGCACGAAGGCGAGGTGCGTCAGGTCCAGCAGATTGTCGACGATCAGCTGCCAGTTCGCCTTGGCATGCAGGTATTGCCCCTTGGCTCCCCAGCCGGGATCGTCGAACCAGTGAAAGTCGGTGATATCAGCGGGATCGGCCAGCGCGGGATCGCCCATCCAGATCCACAGCCAGTGATAGCGCTCGGCCACCGGATAGATCTTGACGCGGGCCGCGGGCGGGATGGTGTCCTGCCCCGGTACCTTCACGCAGGCGCCGGTCGCATCGTAGCGCAACCCGTGATAGTGGCACTGCAAGGTATCGCCGACGAGCCTGCCCATGGACAACGGCAGATGGCGATGGGCGCAGCGGTCCTCGAACGCCACCGGCGCGCCGTCTTCCTTGCGGAACAATACCACGGGCTCGCCGAGAATCATGCGCCCCAGCGGCTCACGCCCGATCTCGTGGTCATAGGCGGCGACGTACCAGAAGTTTCTCAGGAACATGATTGCTCCCTCGCAGAAGCCGGGCAAGTCCAGTGCAATGATCCTATCACGTTCTCCGCGTGCCGGCTTCGTTGTCCCCCACATCCCGGATGACAATGGAAAAGCGCTCGGAGGCGATTCTCGGGCGCTATGCGCCGCAGCACCGGTTAGAGCGCTATCCTTTCGAATTGAATCGGATAGCGCTCAAACTTCCATTAGTTTGAGCATGATCTTGTCGGAAAAGTCTGCAACTTTTCGGGATCATGCTCTGGACACCATACGACCATGAAGGTTGGACTGTTCGATCACGTCGAGCGCGCGGACCGCTCATTCGCCACCCTGCTCGACGAGCGGCTGATATTCGCGGCCGCCGCCGACGAGGCCGGCATCTATTGCCTGCATGTCGCCGAGCATCATTGCACGCCGCTAAACATGGTGCCGGTGCCCGGCGTCTATCTCGCCGCGGTGGCGCGCGCCACCAAACGGATGCGGCTGGGACCGCTGGTCTACCTGCTGCCGCTCTATTCGCCGCTGCGGCTGATCGAGGAAATCTGCATGCTCGACCAGCTGAGCCATGGCCGTTACGAGGTCGGCGTCGGCCGCGGGGTGTCGCCGTTCGAGCTCAACTACCACCAGGTCGATCACGACAAGTCGCGCGACATCTTCATCGACGCCTTCGACTGCATCAGAGCCGGCCTGACGGCAGACCCCTTCAGCTACTCGGGCCCGTATTACAAATACGCCGATGTGCCGATGCCGCTGCGGCCGGCGCAGCATCCGCATCCGGCGTTCTGGTACGGCTCTTCCAACGCCGTCGGCTCGACCTTCGCCGGCGAGCGCGGCATGCATTTCCTGAGCCTGGGCCCGACCGCCTTCGCCAAGGGCAACATCGACGCCTTCCGCGCGGCGCTCGCCAGGCGCGGCGGCGCCGCCCAGCCCAAGGCCGAGTTCCGCGGCGGCGCCGCGATCGGCGTGCTGCGCAACATCGTCGTCGCCGACACCGATGCGGAGGCCCGGCGGATCGCCGCACCCGCCATGGCGCACCATCTCGCCTGCCTGAACTGGCTGCGCGACCTGCACGGCGCAAACGACGCCACCGCGCGTATCAACGTGCCGCGCCCGGCGACCCTCGAAGACGGCATCAAGGAGGGTTCGGTAATCGCGGGAAGCCCTGACACCGTCGTCGAAGCGATCGAACGGCAGACGGCCGCGCTCGGCATCAACTATCTCCTCGCCTATCTGTTCTTCGGCAACATGACGCTGCCGCAGGCGCTGCGCTCGCTGCAATTGTTCAGCAGCGAGGTGATGCCGCGCATCGCGCATCTGTGAGGCTTGAGATCGAGGCGAAATGTAGGGTGGGCAAAGCCAAGCGTGCCCACGCTGTGAGGCCGTACGTGGGCACGCGGAGCCTGTCATCGGCCGGCCGAAGGCCGGACCCGTTGGCTCTGCCCACCCTACGATTCTCTACGAAACCCAGCGGCACTAATTTTCGAACGCGGCGTCGATGGGCACGCGATAGCCGTTGGCGAGGCGGTTGGTCTCGTTCGCCATTCCGACCACCGCCATCAGCTCCCCGAACATGTCCTCGGTCATGCCGGCCTTGCGCGCGGAGGCGGTGTGGCTCGCGATGCAGTAGCCGCAGCCGTTGGTGACGCTCACGGCGACGTAGAGCATTTCCTTGACCAGCGCGCTCAGCGCGCCCGCGGACATCACCTCCTTGACGCTGGCCCAGGTGCGCTCCAGGCCCGCCGGATCATGTGCCAGATATTTCCAGAAATTGTTGACGTCCTCGACATTGCGGCTGCGCTTGATATCGTCGAAAACCGCGCGCACCCGCGCGGACGCGTCGGCATACTCGATCGGCAGTGGCCGGCTCATGAATTTGTCTCCTGTTCCGTCGCGCGCTATTTTCCATCACATTCGGCGCGCCCGCCATCCCGGCCGCGAAATGCCGGCCGCGATGAGCGGACATGAGGCAACGGCCGGAAGGAGTTGGCAATGACGGCAACCGCCGACAAGGACATCCCGGTTTGCGCGCCGCCCGATCCGGCGACGCGGGCGCCGAAGTTCGCGTTTCCGCCGCTCGCATGCGACTGCCATGCCCATGTCTGCGGACCCCAGGCGGTCTATAAATATATTCCGGAGCGGATCTATTCTCCGCCCGACGCGGTGCTCGCGGATTATCGCCGGCTGCTGGGTATGCTCGGCTGCGAGCGCGCCGTGCTGGTGCAGCCGAGCTTCTACGGCACCGACAATTCCGCCCTGCTGGCGGCGATGAAGGCGGCGGGCACCGCCTTCCGCGGCGTCGCCGTGATCGCCGACGACGCGAGCGCACGCGACCTCGAGGAGATGCACGCGGCGGGCATTCGAGGCGCACGGCTGAACATCGTCGATCTGCGCGAAGGCAAGGGCCAATTGCCCATCGAGCGCATCGAGCGGCTCGCCGGCCGCATCGAGCCGTTCGGCTGGCATATCGAATTCTTGATGCATGTGGACGAATTTCCCGACCTCGACCGCATGCTCGAACGGCTGCCCGTCGACGTCGTGTTCGGACACCTCGGCTATGTCAGCAGCGCAAAGGGAACGGCGGCGCCGGGATTCCAGGCGTTGTTGCGCCTGCTGCGCGGCGGCCGCGCCTGGGTCAAGTTCACCGGCCCGTACCGGATTTCGTCACAGAGCCTGCCGCATGCCGACACCAACGCGTTCGCCCACATGCTCGTGGCGACGGCACCGGATCGCATCGTCTGGGGAACCGATTGGCCGCACGTCATGACGCGGTGGACGATCCCGATGCCCAACGACGGCGCGCTGGCCGACCTGCTGCTCGATTGGATTCCCGACGCCGCGCTGCGCAACCGGGTCCTCGCCGACAATCCGGCGGCGCTCTACGGGTGGAAATAGGCCACCCCGCATATTATGAGCGGGCGCGGCCTCACCCGATCGCGGTTCATCCCATTCCCGAGACCGAAGCCGGCTCGATCTCGGCCAGCAACCGCACCTCGCCGGGCGGGCCGGGGTATTTGTCCTTCCCGAGATATTTCTTGGCGAGCAGGTCGATGTGGGCGTCCGCGCCCTCCTCGGTGACGCTGCGAACCCGGCCGCGGACTTGGACATAGCGGTAGGGATTGTCCGGATCCATGATGGCGAGCGCCACCGGGGCGCCCGGTTTCAGGTTGCGCGCCTTGGCTCTGCCTTTGGCGGTATTCACGCGAACAATCCCGCCCTGGTAGTCGAACCAAACCGGCGTCACCTGCGGAGAACCGTCCGGCATCACGGTCGCGATATGGGCGAAGGCTTTCTTTTGCTCAAGCAGATCGAGGTATTTGTCTGGAATCGCCATCATGGTTGCACTCCGTGTCCGACGCTTGATGCTGAGGCTCGGCGGTAACTATAACACAGTCGACCGGCGGCGTCGTTTCCTGCAAACGCCGTCAGCGGCGCTCCCGGATTGGAACCCGCTCCAATCTCCATATGGCTGGGGATTATGACCTCTGAACCGCGACGGCGAAGCACCCAAGTACCTAATTCATAGGTGCATTTCGCTCAATCATGCGGTCGATTATTCGGCCATTCCGGCCGCCCAATCCGACCGGCCCAATTCAGATACGAACGCGAAACGATCTCAATCGCACGCGTGGCGTGCAATAGCGCGCAAGTCGACTCAGGTCCGGAAACACACGCGGCCACGGCTGGCGGCGTCCGATGAGTTGCTTAACCGGAAACGCCGATACATCGCCGCCATTATGCCGTCACTTCTTCGCGACGCGCTTCTTCCGCGGCTTCTTGGCGCCGTTCGCGGTTCCGGAAATGCTGAAGTCATCGAGCTTCTTTCCGGACTTGATCGCGGCGGCGAGCCACCGGGGTTTCAGCCCGCGCCCGGCCCAGGTCTCCGAAGGATTTTCCGGATTGCGGTACTTCGGCGCCACTTTTCCCCTTACTCCACGTCCGACGGACTTCGAACGCGTGCCTCCCGTATCGAAACGGGTCAGCTTGGCGAGCTCGGATTCGAGCGCGCGGCGCTCATCGGACACTTTCGACGCGAGCACCGCATCGATGCGGTTTTTCAGCCCGACCAGTGCGTCGATCTTCATAGATTTCAAATTCATTTTCTCTTCGCTCCTTGTAGACAAGCCCGCATTATATCGATTGGACGACAAATGCAAGCATAGGATTGCATCAGAAGCATGGCTACCACAGACGTTTTTATCACAGGATGTTTAGAGCCTCTATTCGGATCACGGTAAAGATATGGTTTGGCGCGCCGCCGGCTGCAATGTCGGCGCTTGTTCGTTTCCCCGTTAAGCACCTTTTGCGACAGTTGGCGAAATGAATTCAATTACAACCGCGCCGTTTCGAATAGGAACGAATTCGCCGAAAACTCCTGGTGCGCAAAGTACACGGCGAGCGGCGGCCGCCGGGCGCATAATCGACGCCGCGGTGGCGTTTGCCTCATATCGCTCTACCGGGCGCGCAACCTCTGCCAGACGCTGAAACTCGACCTATGCGCGCGGGCGCGTCCAGCATTGGTTTGCGATGCGACAAAACGAAATCGCCGGGTGGGGGAATGGGAGAGCATACCCCGGTCCGCTTCGCATGGCGCCCACATGCCTCCCATTTCGCGATCCGCGCAAACCCGCATCGGGGTCCGCCGCAAAATCGGGTGCAAGTCGGGGCCGGGCACGCGTCCGACCAGGCGCGCGCCGCGTCGGCGCAGACGAGGCCGCAAACGGCGTACTTTACGCGCGCGGCGTCTCGAACACCCCGCGCGCACGCCGCGGATAGGTCGAAACGTCGCATGCCCGAGCCGGCCGGCACCGGCGAAGTTCACGATATCGCCAAGAAGTCCGCGCAATTGGCCATTGTGCATTCCGGGACCAGCGAATAGTTTCACCGCCCGGTCATGAACGGCTGCGTCGTGAAACCCCCTTGAAATTTGCGGTGATCACGTTAATCCGACGCACCGCAAGGCGGGGTTACGCCGCCGTACGAAGGACGCCAGGCCCGGTCGCCTCCGACCGGGCCGGCCCGATTGCCAGGGAGCAGAACAGATGGCGCTCGTCGAAGCACGGGACCTGGTCAAACGATTTGGGTCCTTGACCGCGGTGGACGGCATTTCGTTTGCCGTCGAACGCGCGGAGGTGGTCGGTTTCCTCGGCCCGAACGGAGCCGGTAAATCGACCGCGATGAAAATCATAAGCGGATTCCTGGAGCCGACATCCGGGCAGGCGTTTATCGAGGGATACGACAGCCACACCCAGCCGATCGAGGCGCGGCGCCGGCTCGGCTATTTGCCGGAAGGCGCGCCGGCCTATGCCGACATGAGCGTCGCCGACTTTCTCGGCTTCATCGCCGGCATGCACGGGATGTCGAAGCGGCAGGCCGCCGACCGGCTCGCCGAGTTGGTCGAGCGCATCGATCTCGCAGACGTCTGGAACCAGCGCATCGACTCCCTCTCCAAGGGTTTCAAGCGGCGCGTCGGCATCGCCCAGGCGCTGGTGCACGATCCCGACGTGCTGATCCTCGACGAGCCCACCGACGGCCTCGATCCCAACCAGAAACACGACATGCGGGAGCTGATCCGATCCATCGCCCCGCAAAAGGCGATCGTCATTTCGACCCACATCCTGGAAGAAGTGGAAGCCGTGTGCACCCGCGCCATCATCATCGCCAAGGGACGGATGCTGGCCGATGCGACGCCGGCCGAGCTGCTGGCGCGTCCCCAGGATGCGGGCGCCGTGGCCATAACGATCGCCACCGGCGACCCGCGGCGGGCGATCGAGCTCATCTCGGTCCAGCCGGGTATCTCGAAAGTCGACGTCGCCGAACGCGTCAACGGCGTCACCCGGCTCCTGGTCCACGCGCCGCAGAGCCGTCCGACCGCAGCCGAGCTCGCCGGCATCCTGCGGCGCTCGGACATCGCCGTCGCCGAAATGTTCGTGCAGCGCGTCAGCCTCGACGACGTGTTTCGCCAGATCACGAACGGAGCGGAGAACTGACCATGCGCCCGACCTTGCTCGTCTTCCGGCGGGAGTTCGCCGCGTATTTCGCGACGCCGGTGGCGGCCGTGTTCCTGATCGTCTTTCTCGCGCTGAGCGCCGGCCTCACTTTTTTCATGACCGGCTTCTTCGATCGCGGCCAGGCGGACCTGTCAGGCTTCTTCTTCTGGCATCCGTGGCTCTTCCTGGTGCTGATGCCGGCCATCGCCATGCGGCTGTGGGCGGAGGAACGCCGCAGCGGCACGATCGAGCTGTTGATGACGCTCCCGGTGCAGCCCTGGCAGATCGTGCTCGGCAAATGGCTCGCCGCCTGGGCGTTCGCCGCGCTCGCCCTGGCGCTGACGACGCCGCTGTGGATCACCGTCAACATTCTCGGCTCGCCCGACAACGGCGTGATCTTCGCCTCCTATATCGGCTCATGGCTCATGGCCGGTTCGTTCCTCGCGCTGGCGGCCGCCATTTCCGCGCTGTCGAAGAGCCAGGTGCTCGCCTTCATCGGCGCCACCGCGGTGAGCTTCCTGTTCGTGATGGCGGGCTTCGATCTCGTCCTCTCGGCGGTACGGTCCTGGGCGCCGGGGGTGATAGTCGACGCGGTGCGGTCGATGTCGTTTCTCGGGCATTTCCAGCGCCTCACCGAAGGCGTGCTGGAGCTGCCTTCCATCATCTTCTTCGTGTCGCTGATCGCATTCTGCCTGTGGCTCAATGTGCGCGCCATCGAAGTCAAGAAAGCGGCGTGAGGGTTCGCCATGTCAGACCAGATGAAGTCCGAGCAACCGCCGTCCGGGCAGCCCAAGTCCGGGCAGCCCAGGTCCGAACAACCGAAGTCCGAGCCGCCGAAATCCGAGCCGTCCGGATTCTCCTCCGCCGGGCGCATCGCGGCGATCGCGGCGCTGCTCGGGGCCGTCATCTTCGTTTGCGTCAACATCATCAGTTCGCAGGTCCTGCGCAGCACGCGCATCGACCTCACCCAGCAGCACCTCTATTCGCTGAGCCAGGGCACGCAAACGCTGCTCGGCGAAATCAAGGAGCCGCTGCGCTTCCGCCTGTTCCAGTCCAGCGCGCTGACCAAGCAGGCGCCCCAGCTCGCGGCCTTCGCGGCGCGGGTGCGCGCCCTGCTCGACGCCTATGTCGCCGCTTCCAACGGGCACATCATCCTCGAGGTCATCGATCCGCGGCCGTTCTCCGAGGATGAGGACCGCGCGGTCTCATACGGCATCCAATCGTTCCAGGGCACCGGCGGGGAGCAGCTGTTCTTCGGCCTCGCCGCGACCAACTCGACCACCGGCCGCGTCACCATCAGCGTGTTCTCGCCGGACCGCGAGACCTTCCTGGAATACGACCTCACGCGCCTGGTTTCCCAGCTCGGAAACCGCGGCAAGCCGGTGGTCGCGGTCATCGACGGCCTCGGCCTCACCGGAAATCCGCCGATGCGGATTCCGGAGCAGCAGTCGCTCAACCAGATGCGGCAGTTCTTCGACGTGAAAATGGTCGCACCGAACGTCGCCAAGCTGCCGGACGAGGCCCGGGTGCTGATGGTGGTGCATCCGCAGCACCTCGCTGAGCCGACGCTCTATGCCATCGACCAGTGGGTGCTGGCGGGCAAGCCGGCGATGATCTTCGTCGATCCCTTCGCCGAAAATCAGATGGGACCCGGCGGCGGGCCGGCGCCGAATTCCAGCTCGACACTCGAGCCGCTGTTCAAAGCGTGGGGCGTGAAGTTCGACACCGGCAAGGTGGTGGGAGATTCGACCTATTCGCTGCAGACGCAGCGCAACATCGGCGGCCGCGCGGTGGTGACGCAGAACCTGCCCTGGATGGCGCTGCGCACGGGCGCATTGGCGCGCGACGAGGCGATCCTGGCGCAGCTCTCGGCCATCGTGTTGACGAGTTCCGGCTCCTTCGAGACCACCAAGGACGGTGTCGGCCTGCGGCCGCTGCTGACCGGCTCCAGCAACGCCGTGCTGATCGATACCGCGACCGTCTCCAATCGCGCCGCCGATCCGCGCCTCCTGCTTTCGGGCCTGAAGCGGGTCGACAAGCCGCCGGTGCTGGCGGCGCGATTGACCGGAACCCTCGACAGCGCGTTTCCCAATGGGCCTCCGGGCGCGGCCGCCAAGGATCCCGCCGCCGCGGCTCCCGATGCGCCTGCGGCCAATGCGGCCGCCACGGGCGAAACGCTCAAGCGCTCGGTCAAGCCGATCAACGTCATCCTGGTGGGCGATGCCGACATGCTCATGGACCGCAACTGGATCCAGCAGCATTCCCTGCTCGGCCAGCAGGTCCAGCAGGCCTTCGCCAACAACGGCGACTTCGTCATCAATGCGCTCGAGCAAATGTCCGGCGGCACGGCGTTGTCGGATCTGCGCGGACGCGGCGTCTCGTGGCGTCCGTTCGAGCTGATTCAACAAATGGAGGCGGAGGCCGACCAGCGCTACCGTGCCAAGGAGCAGCAGCTGACCCAGCAGCTCAAGGACACCGAGCAGAAGCTCGCCCAGATGCCGCGCGCGGCCGAGGGCTCCGTCGACGTGCTGACCGCGGACCAGGTGCAGGCGATCGAGGGGTTCCGCGCCCAGCTGCTCACGATACGCTCCGAGTTGCGCGACGTGCAGTTCGCCTTGCGCCGCAACGTCGACGATCTCAAGAACTGGGTCACGGCGGTGAACGTAGGAGTGGTGCCGCTGGTCGTGGCGATCATCGCGCTGTTGTTCGCAATGCGCCGGCCGCGACGGCCGGTGCCGGTCAAGGAAGGACGCCAATCATGAACGCGAGGCAACTCATCGTTCTTGCGGGGCTGGCGGTCGTCAGCGTCATCGCCACGGCGGCGGTGATGCGAACCACCGCCACCGCCGTCGCATCCGACCACCGCGGCGAGGCGGTGATGCCGGCCCTGCGCGCGAAGGGCGTCGAGATCACCGGCCTGACGGTGCGCGACGGCGCCAACACCCTGTCGATCGAACGGCACGACAATGGTTTCGTCGCCACCGACTCCGGTTTTCCCGTCAGGATCGACACCGTGCGCGAGGTCGTGACCTCCAGCGCGGAGCTCGCCTTCGATGAGGCGCGGACCGCCGATCCCACGCGTTACGCCGATCTCGGGCTCGCAGATTCCGGCGGCGAAACCGCCGGGAAGGAAATCGTCTTCCGTGGCGGCAACGGCGACATCGCGGATATCGTCCTCGGCAACCGCGATACCACCGCGGGGAGCGCCGGCGGCGGCCAGTTCGTCCGCATCAAGGGCCAGCCGCAGACTTGGCTGGCGCGGGGATATGTGCGATTGCCGTCGAGCCGGACGAATTGGTACGCCCCCGTCGATTTCGACATCAAGGGCACCGAGATCAAGAAGATCGAGCTCGCGGGCGGCGGCCGCGAAGCGGTCACCGCGATCGCCAATGCGGAGCAGCCCGGCGATTTCAACCTGGAGAACGTGCCGGAAAAGCGTTCACCGGAATCTTTCAAGATTTCGCGGCTCGCCTCCCTCATCGACACCTTCACCTTCCAGAATGTGCGCAAGCGCGGCGGACCCGCGCCGGCCGACGCGCGCCACATCGTCGCGGAGACCGGCGACGGCGTGCGACTGACGCTGACGAGCGTCGGCGATCTGTCCGACGGCTGGGTTCAGGTTACGGCGGAACCGACCGACGCCGCAAAGCCCGACAAGGCGAGCGCGATCACCGCCAAAACCGCGAACTTCGAGTTTCGCCTTCCCAGCCAGCAGGCCGAGATTCTCGGCTGGACCGTCAATGATCTGACGACCGAGAAGCAAGCCGGCGCCGATCCCAAGGCGGGTGACGGCGACGCCAAGCAAGGTGACCTTGATCTCAAGCCGGCCGACGGCGACGCCAAGCAAGGCGACGGTGATCCCAAGCCGGACGCGGCGGCCAAGCCGTGATGCGCGGGCTTGGCCCGGCCTAACGCTGCTTCCCCGGCGCCGGCCGTTCGCGCAAGACCTCGCCGGCGTGGGCCGGCAGGCTCCGGAACCCGGCGACGCCGACGAGGCCGATCAGGCCGACCGCGAAGAACGCGAAGTGGAAGTCGCCGACCGTGACCCCCGTCGTATCCGGATGCACGAAACCGGCGGCGCGTAGCGCGATGGCGCCGATCGCGACCCCGAGCGCATTTCCGACCTGCTGCATCATGCTGAACAGCGTGTTGGCGCCGCTCATGCGCTCGTGAGACAGTTCCGAAAAGCTCAGCGCATTGATGGTGGTGAACTGCATCGAGCGCGACAGTCCGCTCACGAACAGCACGGCCACGATGAGCACCTTCGGCGTGTCCGGCGTCATCAATCCGCATGCCATGATGGTGGCCATCGCCAGGCTGCCGTTGACCAGCACGGTCCGGCGGAATCCGAACGCCTTCAAGACGCCGCTGGTCGCCGGCTTCATTCCGAGGTTTCCGGCGAACACCGCGAGCAGCAGCAATCCGGAGGCGAGCGGATCGAGCCCGAATGCGAGCTGGAACATCAGCGGCAACAGGAACGGCGCGGCGCTGATGGCGGTACGGATCAGCAGGCCGGCACGCACCGTGATCGCGAAGGTCGGCAGAGCGAACGGGGAGAGATCGAGCAGCGGATGGGCCGCACGCCGCGCATGGCGTATGCCGTAGATGCCGGCGCAGACGCTCGCGGCCAGCAGCGGAGCGGTGATGCGCCAGTCGATCCGGTTGCGCGCGATGGATTCGAGACTGTACATCAGGCCGAAGCTCGCAAAGCCGGTGATCAGAAATCCCTTCCAGTCGAACATTCCCGTGGCCGCGCCGCGTGCGTTCGGAATCAGGACCAGCGCGAGCGCCAGGGCGATGATCCCGAGCGGCACGTTGAGCAGGAAAATCCACGGCCACGAGCTGTAGGTCGTGATCAGGCCGCCGAGCGGGGGACCGATCACGGGCGCGGTCAACGCCGGCCAGGTCAGAAAGGCGATGGCCCGGATCAGGTCATGCTTTTCGGTATTGCGCAACACGATGAGGCGGCCGACCGGAACCATCATCGCGCCGCCGACGCCCTGAAGGATTCGTGCCGCCGTGAACGCGGGGAGCGTGCCGCTGGCGGCGCAAACGATCGAGGAGATGGTGAAGATAGCGATCGCCGAAGCGAACACCACGCGGGCGCCGAACCGGTCGGTGAGCCAGCCGCTCGCGGGAATGAAGACGGCGACGGTCAGGAGATAGGCCGAAATGCCGATGTTGAGGTCGACCGGAGCGACCCCGAACGTGCCCGCCATCTGCGGCAGAGCCGTCGCGATCACGGTGCCGTCGAGCTGTTCCATGAACAGCGCTCCGGCGACCAGGAGCGCGATGACCGAGCTTTGCCGAGCAGAAATTTCCATGGAGGGAAGCTGGTCCGCACGTAGGACGGGTGGAGCGAAGCGATACCCATCATCGGCCCATCGCCGTGGGAGCCGCCGCCTATGAAACAGCCCAGGACGGCGGGGAAGTCAACGGCGGGGACGTCAATCGACGTGATCCCCGTGCGCGGCCGGCGCGGCCGCTTCCCGCGGCGCGAGCCCCGGTTTGTGGCCGTGCCGCTTCGCGCTGCCCAGGAACAAGGTCGCCTCCCAATAGGCCATGATCACGAGGGCAATGACGAACGGGATCATGAAATAGATCACGCGGTAGATGATGAGGGCGGCGACCAGACCGTCCTTGCCCACATCGGGGAGCGCGACCAGCATGGCCGCGTCGAACACGCCGAGCGAGCCCGGCGCATGGCTCGCGAAACCCAACAGCGTCGCGGAGACGCAGGCGATCGCCACGGTGATGAAATCGTCCTGGGGAACCGACGGCACCAGGCTGTACATCGCGAGCGAGGAGAAGGTGAGATCGGCGAGCCCGATGCCCATCTGGACGAGGGTCGAAAGGCCGCCGGGCAGTTTTACGTGCCAGCCGTCGCGGCCGAACGAACGCCGCTTGCGCCACACCCAGGCGAGGTAGGCAGCCAGCACCAGCAGCGCCAGTATCCCGATGGCGCGAACCGCGCCGGGAGACAGCTGGAGGATGAGGCTCGACACTTCCGGGCGGTATGCCATCCCCGACCCGAGCACGGCGAGATTGCCGATCCAGAAAGTCAGCCCGGTCAGAAAACAGATTTTCGCGACATCGATGACGCCCAGGCCGTAATACGAATAGATCCGCAAGCGGACCGCGCCGCCGGAGAACGCGGTGGCGCCGATATTGTGCCCGATGGCATAGCTGGTGAAACTCGCCAGCGCGGCAATCCGGTAGGGCACGTGATCGGCGCCGATCACCCGCAGCGCGAACAGGTCGTAGCAGGTCAGGGTGGCGTAGGCGCAGGCGATGAAGAAAATCGCGGAGGCGATGCTGCGCCGCGGCGTCGCGCGGGCCGCCGCCAATACCTGCGATGGTTCGACGTCCCGCAGGAGATGGCTCAACACATAGAGCGATATGCCGACGATCGTAAGGCCGAGGGCAAACCCGATCCAATTCCACCCGAAACGGGCGCCGAACGCCGCCGCCAGGCTCCGAAACCGCTTAAGCAATCGCCCCCTCCTTGCGACAGGCGCCAACGCCCGATCCGACGGGACGGCATCCGCACTGCTTTCGCGCTCGAACCGCGCGCTGCGAATCGACCGGCGATCCTGCCCCCCGGGACACGACAGGATTGCGACAGAGGCGTCATGGAGATGACGCAAGAATCGGACAAGGTGCCGCCGAGCTTATATTTTTGACTGCAAGCGATGGTCACGACGTGCAGCAGACAGAGCCCGCTCCATACCGCACCGTTTTCATTTCGGACGTACATCTGGGGGCCAAGACGTGCCAGGCAGAGCGGCTTCTCGCCTTCCTGCGCGACTTGGAAGCCGATGCCATCTATCTGGTCGGCGACATCATCGACGGCTGGCAACTGAAGACCGGCTGGTACTGGCCGCAGCCCCATAACGACGTGGTCCAGAAACTGCTGCGCAAGGCGCGCAAGGGCACAAGGCTCGTCTACGTTCCCGGCAACCATGACGAGTTCCTGCGGAATTATTTCGGCACCCATTTCGGCGGCATCGAAGTAATGGCCGATGCCGTTCATGTCGCGGCCGACGGCAAGCGCTACCTCGTTACTCATGGCGACCGTTTCGACCTCGTGGTCAAACACGCCCGCTGGCTGTCGCTGTTCGGCGACCATGCCAATGTGCTCGCCATGACGATCAACAAGGTGACCAACTGGTTTCGCCGCCGGTTCGGCCTCGGCTACTGGTCGCTGTCGGGTTGGGCCAAGCTCAAGCTCAAGCGGGCCGTCAACTACATCGGCGATTTCGAGCAGGCGCTCGCGGCGGAGGCGCGCCGCCACCGCTGCGACGGCGTGATTTGCGGGCATATCCACCATCCCGCCGCCCGCGACATCGGCGGCGTGCGCTACGTCAATTGCGGCGACTGGGTCGAAAACTGCACCGTCGTGGTCGAAAGACAGGACGGCGAGATCGAGATCCTGTGGACACTGCCGTCGCAGGACCTCTCCCCCGTCACTCAGAGGGCGCGAGCGGCCTGATGCGGATCCTCATCGCCACCGATGCATGGCGGCCCCAAGTCAACGGAGTGGTCCATACGCTGGAGGCGAATGCGCAGGCGGCGAAGGCACTCGGCGCCGAAGTCGCTTTCCTCACTCCGGACGGGTTTCCGAGCTTCGCCATGCCGAGCTACCCCGGCATCCGCCTCGCCCTGCCGCGCCGGGACGAAATATTCCGCCGCATCGCCGGCATCCGTCCGGACGCGATCCACATTGCGACCGAGGGGCCGATCGGCCATTTCGCGCGCTGGTACTGCACGACCAACCGGCGCCCGTTCACGACGAGCTTTCATACCCGTTTCACCGACTATGCGTCGGCGCGCTTTCCGGTGCCGCAGGGCTGGACCTGGGCCTGGCTGCGCTGGTTCCACAATGCCGGGCGCGGCACCATGGTCTCCACCCCCTCGCTTGCCGAAGAGCTGCGCAACCAGGGCTTCCGGACCGTCTTGCGATGGCCGCGCGGCGTCGATTCCCGCCTGTTCCACCCCGATCGCGCCGGCGACCTCGGCCTGCCGCGCCCGGTCTTTCTCGCGGTGGGCCGCCTCGCGGTCGAAAAGAACGTCGAGGCGTTCCTCGCGCTCGACCTGCCCGGCAGCAAGGTCGTGGTCGGCGACGGGCCGGCCCGCGAAACGCTGGCGCGGCGGTTTCCCGGCGCGACCTTCCTCGGAACCCGGCGCGGCGCCGAGCTCGCCTCGATCTATGCGGCCGCGGACGTCTTCGTGTTTCCGAGCCGCACCGACACCTTCGGCCTCGTGCTGCTGGAAGCGCTGGCGAGCGGGCTGCCGGTCGCAGGATTCCCCGTCGCCGCGACCCGCGACGTGGTCGGCACCGCACCCGTCGCCGCGCTCGACGAGGACCTGCGCTCCGCCTGCCTGAAGGCGCTGACGATCCCCCGCGCCGCCTGCCGCCGTTATGCGGAAGCGATGACGTGGGAGGAGAGCGCGCGCTGCTTCATCGGCAATCTCGTGCGCATGCCTAATGTGGCCGCGGAAGCTGCGAGCAAGTCCGCGCCGCGCCGGCTCGAGCCTGCGGCGTGGCCCGGGGAGTAGGCTCGTTGCAGTCCCGTCTTCCGCTCCCTTGGTCCCCTCCCCCGTTTGCGGGGGAGGGTTAGGGAGGGGGCCTGCTGACTCGTTTGTGCACATCCGTCCGCGGCCCCCCCCCCCCCCCCCCCCCGCAAGCGGGAGAGGGAGAAGAGCGGCCCAGAAACGCAAGGACGCATGCTCCGTACCCTCCGCTGTCAGCCTAACCTCGGCTCCAGCCGGGTCGACCACAGGGCGTGATCGTCGGCGTCCTTGAGCGTCACCGTCATGCCCTCGGTCGCCCCGTCGATGGCGACGAGGCCGAAGAATTGCAGCCCGAGCGCCGGCGACAGGTTCTGTCCCTGCTCCTTGGTCGGCGCCTTGATATAGGCGAGCTGCGGCCCGAACGTGTTGTCGAGCGCGTTGGGACCGAAGGTGCCGGCGTGGATCGGGCCCGACACAAACTCCCAGAACGGTTCGAAGTCCTGGAACACCGCCTTGTTCGGGTCGTAGTAATGCGCCGCGGTGTAATGCACGTCGGCGGTCAGCCACACCGTGTTGCGGATGCCGGCATGCTTCATGAAGGAGAGGAGATCGGCGATTTCCAGCTCGCGGCCGCGCGGCGGCCCGTCACCCTGGGCGATCGCCTCGACGCCCCAATCGCGGTCGATGTCGTAGACGACGATGAGGCTGATCGGCATATCGGCCGCGATCACCTTCCAGGTCGCGCGCGAAGCCATGAGCTCGCGCTTGAGCCAGGCGACCTGGGCGGGACCGAGGAAATAGGCGTCCGGGCCGTAGCTTTCCTGGCGCCCCTCGCCATTGGGACCGCGATAGCTGCGCATGTCGAGCATGAAGACATCGAGCATCGGGCCGTATGAGATCTTGCGATAGACCCGGCCGGCCTCGGACTGGGTCACGCGCATCGGCATGTATTCGTGGAACGCCCGGCTCGCCCGCGCCGCCAGCAGCAACGCGTTCTTGTCGACGTATTTCTTGCGCAGATGCTCGGCGCGGGTCAGCGGCTCCCCGGGCCACCAATTGTTGGTGACTTCATGATCGTCCCATTGGGAGAAGATCGGGATCTCGCGGTTGAAGGCGAGCACGTTGCGGTCCATCAGATTGTATTTGTAGGCGCCGCGGAATTCGGCGAGCGTCTCCGCGGGCTTCGACTTTTCCTCGGTGACGATGTTTTTCCACACCTCCCCGTTGGGCAGCTTCACTTCCGCGGCGATCGGGCCGTCGGCATAGATGTTGTCGCCGCTGTGGATGAAGAAATCCGGGCGGTTGCGCAGGACCGTCGAGTACAGCCGCATGCCGCCGCGCGACTCGTCGATGCCCCAGCCCTGTCCGGCGGTGTCGCCCGACCATGCGAAGGTGATGGACCGCCGGTCCGACGGCGCGGTGCGGAAGCGCCCGATGACGGGCTCGCCGGCGATGGCCGGCGACGCCAGGTCCTCGAGCTGCACGCGGTAGAATATGTCCTGGGCGGCCGGCAGGCCCTCGATCAGTACGTTGGCGGTGAAGTCGGTTTCCGGGAGGACGTCGAGATAGGCGGCGCGGTGGCTGTCCTTGAAGCTGTCCGTGGTCGCCCAGTCGACCAGCAGGCGGGACGGCCGGTCCGTCCGCGCCCATACGACGCCGGAATCGGTGGAGACATCGCCAGACTGCACGCCGTGGCTGATGCTGGGGCGATCCGCGGCGCGGCTGACGAACGGCCGGGCGACCTCGCCGGCGGCGACGGCGGCCGCGGTGGCGGTAAGAAACCGGCGCCGGGTCAAAGGCCTGCGGATGCGAATGGTCATGAGCCCCTCCAGTGTGACGGGTTGGCCGAGTCTCCGGCAAACAACCACAGCGGGATGACGTTTCGATGATCGCATAAGCCGACGCTGTGTGTAACGAAACTCCCTCCCCCTGCTTCAGGCAACTTCGAGGGGAGGGGAGAAGATGGCCTTTCCCGCGGCACCGTCATCAAACTTACATCCGAGCCGGTGCCTAATCCCCCGTCGATTCGACCCACGTGGAGCTCGGCTTGAAGTCCGCATCCAAAGCTGCGGCGAGCCATCGCCTGAACCAGGCGGTGCGCCGCAATCGCGCCTTTTCGAGCGAAGGCCTGCTCGAAATCATGTTCACATGGGCCTTCAAGGGCTTGGTCTATCCGCAGATCTGGGAGGATCCCGAAGTCGACCTGGAGGCGCTGGCGCTGACGCCCCAGTGCCACGTGGTGGCAATCGCTTCGGGCGGGTGCAACGTGCTCTCCTACCTCATCGCCGACCCCGGACGGATCACGGCGGTCGATCTCAGCCGCGCCCATGTGGCGCTCAACCGGTTGAAGCTCGCCGCGGCGCGCCACCTGCCGTCCTGGCAATCCTTCTACCGTTTTTTCGGCGAGGCCGACGAGGAAGCCAACGTCAACGCCTATTGGCGCTTCCTCAAAGACCACCTGGACGACGAGACGCGGGCCTATTGGGAGGGGCGCGCCATCTCCGCCTTCGGCCGCCGCCGCATTTCGATGTTCTCGCGCAATCTCTACCGCTACGGATTGCTCGGCTACTCCATCGGCCTCGGCCATCTCGTCGCGCGCGCCTACGGCGTCGAGCTGAGCAAGATCCTGCTCGCCCGCTCGCTGGAAGAGCAGCGGGCGTTTTTCGAGACCTCGCTGGCGCCGCTGTTCGACAAGCCGTTCGTGCGCTGGGCCACCGCGCGGCAATTGTCACTGTACGGCCTCGGCATTCCGCCGGCGCAATATGCGGCGCTGGGATCGGGCGCGCCGAACATGGCGGCGGTGCTGCGCGACCGGGTCGAGAAACTGTCCTGCGAGTTCAGCATCGACGACAATTACTTCGCATGGCAGGCGTTCGGGCGTTCCTATTCCGACGGCGGCTCTGGCCCGGTACCACCCTATCTCGAGCGCGCCCATTTCGACACCATTCGCGACCGCGCCGGCCGGGTCGAAGTGCTCAACCGCTCCTTCACTGAATACCTCAAGAGCCGCCCGCCGCAGTCGCTCGACCGCTATGTGCTGCTCGACGCCCAGGACTGGATGTCGGACCTGCAATTGAACGACCTGTGGCGCGAGATCACCCGCACCGCGCGGCCCGGCGCGCGGGTGATCTTCCGCACCGCCGCGGAGCCGAGCCTGCTGCCGGGGCGGGTCGACGAGCCGGTGCTCGGGCAGTGGAACTATGAAGCGGAGGTGTCGCGCGACCTCACGCGGCGCGACCGTTCCGCCATCTATGGCGGGTTCCACCTCTATGTCCTGCGGGGGTGACATGACGGCGGTCTCGTCGACCGACCTGATGAACCGGACCTACCGGCATCAGCGTCACTTCTACGATTTCACCCGGAAATACTATCTGCTCGGCCGCGACCGGCTGATTGCGGAACTCGCGCCGCACGACGGCGACGCGGTTCTCGAGATCGGCTGCGGCACCGGGCGCAATCTCACCGCCGCCGCCGCCCGCTATCCCGGCGTCCGCCTGTTCGGCGTCGACGTCTCGACGGAAATGCTGACCTCGGCGATCGCGACCATCGCCCGCGCGGGCCTCGCACCGCAAATCCGCGTCGCCCACGCCGATGCCACCCGCCTCGATCCGCAGCTTCTGTTCGGGATCGCGCGGTTCGAGCGTATCTTCATCTCCTACAGCCTGTCGATGATCCCGGACTGGCAGGCCGTGATCGACGGCTCGATCGCGATCCTCGCCCCCGGCGGCGAACTGCACATCGTCGACTTCGGCGGCCAGCGGCGGTTGCCGGGCCTGTTCCGCACCCTGCTGCGGCGCTGGCTGGCGCTGTTTCATGTCACCCCGCGCGATGACCTGGAACAGGCCTTGCGGGCGCGCGCGCAGGGCACCGGGGCAAGCCTCGTCTTCGAGCGCCCCTACCGCGACTACGCCCAATACGCGGTGCTGCGGCTCGCGGCGTAAACCCCGCGCAAGCCATGGAAGAAGGGGCTGCGCCGGGTGCTTCTTTGACGCGCTTCTCTGTGGTAGCCATGAATTGCTGTATCGCCGACGAGCGCTGGTCGCGATTTTGGCGGTTGCGCCCACAGCAGTGCCGACAGGAGACTTTCGTGTTCTCTCTCACGATCCCCATCAGTTCCGAGGGCGGCGACGACAGCTTCCAGAACAACCTTCCAGATCCCGTGACCTCGGGGAAGGAGCTTCCAACCTTCAAGTTCGAGTTGGAAAAATCCGCGGGACGCGTGATGGGCGGCAGCTTCGGCAAAGAGGCCACCGCGGCCCAGCTGCCGATATCCAAGGCCATCGCAGGTGTCTCGATGCGCCTGGAGCCGGGTGTGATGCGGGAGCTTCACTGGCACGCGACGGCAGCGGAGTGGGCTTTCGTCACCGAGGGCCTCGTGCGAACCACGGTCATCGACCCGCAGGGCCGCTCCGAGACCAACGATTTCGGTCCGGGCGACATCTGGTATTTCCCGCGCGGCCACGGCCATGTCATCGAGACCTTGGGCGACGAGCCCTGCCACTTCATCCTCGTCTTCGACAACGGATACTTTTCCGAATTCGGGACCTTCAGCATCACCGACTGGCTGGGGCACGCCCCGAAGGAACTGCTCGCCAAGAACTTCGGCCTTCCAGCCTCCACATTCGACAATTTTCCGAAGACCGAGGTCTATTTCGCCAAGGGCAAAATCCCGCCCGCCGTCTCCTCCGCTCCTCTGCAGGGTTGGAAGACCCCGCCGCTCACCCACAAATACAGCCTCCTCTCCCAGAAGCCGTACGAAACATTCAGGGGTGGCGTCGAATGGCGTGTGGACGGCTCTCAGTTCCCCATTTCGACGACCATGACGGGCGTCGTGCTCGAGATGGAGCCGGGCGCGCTACGCGAACTGCATTGGCACCCTAATGCCTGCGAGTGGCAATATGTGCTGAGCGGCAACTTCAACGTGACCATGTTCGGTTCGGGGGGACGCTGGCGCGAAGAAACCCTCGGCAAAGGCGATGTCGGCTACATCCCGCAGGGCTTCGGTCACTCCATTGAAAACGTCGGAAGCGAGAAGGCGCGCATCCTCGTCGTCTTCAACACCGGCCACTACCAGACCATCGACCTGTCCCAGTGGATCGCCGGGAACCCGGTCGATATCCTCGCCACCAACTTTTCTCGAGATGCCTCGGTCTTCGAAACGTTTCCGCGCAAGGACGTATTTTTAACGAAATAGGCTCGTCGGATTCCGATCCCGGTCTGGTCGAAGCGTGGTCGAGGCGGGACGTGGACGGGATTATTCCCCCGTTACACCAACACCCTGCGCAGCCGTGCACTCACGAGATCGATCGCCATTACGGTGACGACGACGATGATCACCTGGGCCGCGGTCTCGGCGTATTGGAAGCTGCGGATGCTCTCATAGAGCGTCTGGCCGATACCGCCGGCGCCGACGATTCCGAGCGTGGTGGCGGAGCGCACGTTGGTCTCCAGCCGGTAGAGCGTCAGCGAGCTCCACAGCGGCAGCACTTGAGGGATCACGCCGAAGATCACCTCCTGGATACGCCCCGCCCCGGTCGCCCTTATGCCCTCGATGGGGCGCGGGTCGATCGCCTCGACGGCTTCGGAAAACAGCTTGGCGAACACGCCGATATTGTGGACGGCGAGCGCCATGACGCCGGCAAACGGGCCGAGCCCGACCGCGACCACGAACATCAGCGCAAACACGATCTCGTTGATGGCGCGGCAGGCATCCATCAGGCGGCGCACCGGCTGCACGATCCATTGCGGGCAGATATTGGCGGAGGCGAGAATGGAGAACGGAATGCCCAGCACCACCGCGAGCGTCGTCCCCCAGATCGCGATCTGGACCGTCACCACCATGTCGGCGAGATACATGTCCCAGTCATGGAAGTTCGGCTGCAGGAACGCACGGCCGAATTCCGCCATGTTGCGCCAGTCGTGGATGAGCGCGCCGGCGCGGTACATCTCCGCCGGTGCCCAGGCCCATGCCAGAAGGGCGAACAGCCCGATCCACAGCGCGTAGCCCCACAGCCGGCGCGACAGTGGCTGCCGCGGCACGGCGATGGGGGTCGCTGTTCCGGTGTCGGTCGTGCGCGCGATCTCCGCCAAGGCGTCAGTTCGTGTGTGCCGACATCGCCGCGAATTCGGCGATCATCTTCTTGAGCTCGTCCTGGTGCCCGGCCTTTTCCGCCTTCATGAAGGCCGCGACGCGGGCCTGGAAGCCGTCGGCCGCGGCCTTTTTCTCGAGCTCGTCGAGCTTGGCGATCTGGGCATTGATCGCCGCCGCCTGCTTCGCCTTCTCCTCACCGGAGAGCTTGGCATCGCCGTTGACCTTGAGCAGATCCTTGTTCGCTTCGAGCTTGCGGATGGTGAGAAGCTGGTTGTCGGAGGAGGGATGAAACGGCGACCATACGAGGTTGGCGAGGATTTCGCGCGCTGCCTTGATCTCGTCGTCGGACCCGACATGGCCGTAGCTCAGCAGGAAGGTGTAGAGCCTGGCCTTGACGGCGGGGTCGAGGTCCTTGCGCCACACCAGCGGATCGAGCGGGATCAGCGGCGAGGTCCAGATGATCCTGATCTGCTCGCGCGCCGCCGGCGCGGTCGCGGCGACCCGCTGCAGATCCTCGCTGTTGTTGGTGGCGGCGCCGACCTGCTTGTTGGCGACCGCCATGGCATTGGCCTGATGGCTGGCATTGCGCACGGTCCTGAAGCAGGTCTTCGGGTCGATGTTGTCGGCCGCGAAAATATAGGACATCGGCACCAGGAAGCCCGATGTCGAGTTGGGATCACCGATGCCGAAATCCACCGACTTGTCGCAATGCAGGATGTCGGCGAGCTTGGTGTAGGGGCTGTCGCGATGGACGATGATGTGAGAGTAGTAGCCGACACTGCCGTCGCGCGATACGATCTGGGCGAATACCTCGCCATTGGCGCGGTCGACCGCCTCCATGGCCGACTTGTTGCCGTACCACGCCACCTGGATCTTGTTGAAACGCATGGCCTCGATCACGCCGGCATAGTCGGTCGCGTAGAAGCCGTTGACCTTGAAGCCGGTGCCCTTGGAAATCGCCTGCAGGAACGGCTCCCAGTTCTTCTTCTGGTTGGTCGAGGCCTCGGTCGAGATCACGCCGAAATTGATCTCGACTGGCGCCTGCGCGCCGGCTTCCAACGCCGACGCCGCCACCGCCACGGCCACTGCGGCGCCGGTCAAAAAGGTTCGCAACATTTGATCGCTCCTCTTGGTTGGAAAAGACGACTCCCTCCCCCTTCTTCAGGAGGAGCGTTGGGGCGGGGGTCCGCGGACGCACCACACACGCCGCGCTGGCGGTCTGCGATCCCCTCCCCAACCCTCCCCTTTTCGAGGGGAGGGAGAAGAATCAGAGTCATTTCGTTAGGCCCGCAGCCGCTCCACGTCGAAGGCTGGCGCGGCCACCCGGGAACCAACTGCAATCGGCGCCGTGGCTTCCTTCGCCGCGTCCGCAGGCTCGGCGGCATCCTCGAAAAAATCCTCGGATTGGGCGCCGTAGATTGCGTTCAGCAAAGCCGGCGTCAGCTCGCACGACGGCCCGTCGAACACGATCTCCCCGGATTTGAGCGCGATAGTACGCGGGCAATAGCGCAAGGCGAATTCGACCTGATGCAGCGACACCAGCACGGTGATGCGGTCTCGGCGGTTCATGTCGGCCAGGATGTCCATGACGCGGCGGGCGGACGTGGGATCAAGCGACGCGATCGGCTCGTCGGCGATGACGAGTTCGGCACCCTGCACCAGGGTGCGCGCGATGGCCGCGCGCTGCTGCTGGCCGCCCGAGAGCTCGCAGCCACGCTTGAGCGCATGCCCGGCAATCCCGACGCGGTCGAGCGCCTGCATGGCGCGGCGCTTGTCGGCCACGCTGAAGCGCCCGATCGTGCCTTGGAAGAACGGCACGCGGCCGAGCAACCCGAGACACACATTGGTGAGAACCGACAACCGGGGCACGAGATTGAACTGCTGGAAGATGACGCCGACCCGGACGCGCAATTGCTTCGCCGAAACGGTGATGCGGCCGTCGCGCTGGATGGGCTGGCCGAACAGGATGATCTCGCCCGGCGCACCGCCGGGACCGCCTTTGTCGATGGGGACGAGACCGGCGATGGCGCGGATCAGGGTGGACTTGCCGCTGCCGGAGGCGCCGATCAGGGCCACCATTTCGCCGCCCGCCAGGGAAAACGAGATGCCCTTGAGGATCGCGCTTCGCCGGTCGAATGCCTTTGAAACCCGCCGGACCTCGAGAACCGCCTCCACGGCGCGCCTCCTCGCCAACAGCTTCCGCTAGCAGCGGCGTGTGACAGAGGGATGAAAGCCGGGACTGCGTGGAGCCCCGTCTGCTTGTTCTGCGCTTACTGGAACCTGAGACGCCGGCTGACGGCCCGCATGCGGACGCGGCACCGCGCAACCATCGGCAACCGAGGCGCGGACTTCCCGGCCGGCGCTCGCGCCGAACCGCGCTCAGTGGAAATCGGGGAGCTTTCCGAACTTCTCGGCGAGGAGATAGTAGAAGGCGACGCGCGATTTGTCGTGGTCCGCCTTCATCGTCTGGCACACCTCCATGACGGCCTTGTCCAATTCGGCGTCGGCTGCGGTCAGGCCGAGCTTCCTCTTCAGGAAGCTGTCGCGCACGCGATCGCGCTCCGATTTGTCGCCGCACGCCACGAACGACGCATCCCTGCTGTGAAGGGCGATACCGCAGTGCTTGATGATGCCTTTGACTGCGCCCTCGTCGGGGCTGGTCACATATTTTTTGACGTCGAGGCTCCAGTCGTGGGCCATGGTATTTCTCCCGAAGTTTGCGCGGCGGCTCGGTCTCGCCGCACATGACATCATACATTCACGTCGGGACAAAACCCAGATGCGACCGACCGCGCAACCGAATTGCGCTCGTTACCGGCGCAGTCCGGTGGGTCGGTGTCGCAAAACTTAAAGACTACGACTTTAGATTCCCTGCCGGCCATAACGGGCGATTGCAGTCAGCCTTCGAGAAGATCACACTGTTTTAAGAGAACTGTCGGACTGTTCCAAAGAAGAATGAGCGGATCGCGGTTTACATGTTGGGGCTGCGTCTCACCCGGTGGTGCGACCCAAACCGATGGTTCCCTCGGTTTGGTCAAATCGCCACACGACTTCAATAAGTTAGTGGGCTGGCACCGCTAACCGGGGCAAGGTTTGATGGAAGCGCTCCTGTTCAAGATATTCGCCACCGCCCTCGCACTGAGCCAGGTGACGACGACGCCGGGCGCCGTGAAGACCCAATTCGACCGCGACCGGGATCAGGCCGAGGTCACGCAGATCCTGCACGCGGGCTGCACCCATATGCTCAAGGTGTTCGAGCTCGAAGACATCAATATCGACGACCTGATCACGACCGCCATGGACGATCCCCAGGCGATCGCCGGGAGCAAGGCGTTGCGCGGCATCGACTTTGCCGACCTTCAGGCGACCTACCGGCAGTTCTGCAAGAACGAGCCGGTCGAGCACCCCGCCGTCGACCTCGGCGAAGTCATCGATTTCTACAACAAGGCGGCCGCGAACCTGCCGGACCACAACAAGCTCAAGAACCTCGAACTTCCCGGCGCCAGCATCGTGCTGGACCGCAAAGGCAAGCCGTTCGCCGAGGTGTTCGAGGAGAACCAGCGCCGGGTATGGGTGCGGCTCGCGGATATCCCGCGGCATGTGCGCAATGCCTTCATCGCCGCCGAGGACAAGCGCTTCTACCAGCACCATGGCATCGATGAACACGGCCTGATCCGAGCGTTCATCGGCAACCTCGCCGGGTCGCGCCGCCCGCAGGGAGGTTCGACCATCACCCAGCAGGTCGTCAAGAACCTGCTGGTGGGCGAAGACCTCACCTACGAGCGCAAGATCCGCGAAATGATCGTTGCCGCGCGCCTCGAGTCCGCCCTCACCAAGGATGAGATCCTCGAGCTCTACCTCAACTACGTCTATCTCGGCCGCAGCTCCTGGGGCGTCGAAGTGGCTGCACGCAGCTATTTCGGCAAGTCGGCAAAGGAACTCACCCTCGAGGAAGGCGCGCTGCTCGCCGGCCTGACCAAGGGGCCGAAATATTTCGACCCGGATCGCCAGCCGGCGCGCGCACGCGAACGGCTCGGCTATGTGCTCGACCGGATGCGCGAAGACGGCACGCTCGGCGACGGGCAGCGCGACGAGGAACCCGCGCGGGGATTGCCCTCGCTGCCGGCCATCGTGGCCGGCGACCGGCCGCGCCGCGACACCGGATTCCACTTCGTCGATCAGGTCGCCCGCGAAGCCAGAACACTCGCCGGCATCGACCGGATCACAAATGCTTCCAACACGGTGCGCTCTACCATCGATCCGCAATTGCAGCGCTCGGTCGAGGAGTCGCTGCAGGAAGGACTGTCGCGGTACGAACGCAGCAACGGCCGCGTCCAATTCCTCGGCCCGGAGGCAAATCTCGCTCCCGCCATTCAACGGATCGAGGGCGACCGCAAATCCACCGACAAGCGACCGTTTTGGCAGCAGGCGCTGGTGAACGCACGCCTGCCGCTCTACGACGTCCACTGGACGCCGGCGGTCCTGGTGGAGAAGGCGGCCGGCAAGAAGGGCGACGGCGGCTGGCGTGTCGGCCTCGCGGACGGCCGCATCGTCCCGCTCTCGGTAGACAACGCGGCCGCGCTGCGCAAGCTCGCGCTGTCCGATGTCGTCCTGGTCCACCTGGTCGAGGGGAAGGGCAAGGCCGCGGCCCGGGCGGAGCTGCGGGTGCGCCCCATGGTCCAGGGCACGGTGGTCGTCCTGGAGAACAAGACCGGGCGCATCCTGGCGATGGCAGGCGGATTCTCCTATCCGCTCAGCCAGCTCAACCGCGCGACCCAGGCCGTGCGCCAACCGGGCTCGGCCATCAAGCCGTTGAGCTATCTCGCGGCCCTGGGCAAGGGGCTCCAGCCCAACACGCTGATCAGCGACACCGCGATCACCTTTGCGCCAATCAACGCAGGCCGCACCCGCGAGCGGGATTATTGGTCGCCGAAGAATTATGACGGGACCGAGGGCGGCATCCTGACCCTGCGCCGGGCGCTGGAGAATTCGCGCAACCTCGCCACCGCGCACCTGCTCCAGGGCGGCATCGAAGCGAAGCCCGAAGCGAGCCTCGACCGCCTGTGCCAGCTCGCGCTGGAAGCCCAAATCTATCGCGAATGCCTGCGTTATTATCCGTTCGTGCTCGGTGCCGAGCCGGTGCGTCCGGTCGATCTCGCCGCCTTTTATGCGGCGATCGCCAACGAAGGGCTGCGGCCGGCCCCCTATGTGATCGACTCCGTCGAGCGCAACGGCACCGTCGTCTATCGACACGACCCGGCGGCGGCGATGACGAGGATCGCGTCGGTGGACGGAGCGGCGTTCTACCAGCTCAAGACCATGATGCAGGGCGTGTTGGCGCGCGGTACCGCGCGGGCGATATCGGACCTTTCCCCCTATGTGGCCGGCAAGACCGGCACCTCGGACGATGAAAACGATGCCTGGTTCGTCGGGTTCACCAATGAGGTGACGGTCGCGGTCTGGATCGGCTACGACAATGCCGGCAACAAGCGCCGCACGTTGGGCGGCGGCGCGACCGGCGGCGGCGTGGCGGTGCCGATTTTCGAGCCGGTGATCCGGGCGGTATGGGCCAATGTCACCCCCAGGACGGCGCTCGCGCCGCCTTCGGCGGAGGCCAAGCGGCAGCTCTCGTGCAAGACGGTCGATCTGGAGTCGGGCGAGTTCCAAGAGCGCGGGGCGAAAATGATCACCGAGTGCTTCCGCGTGGACCGCAAGGGCCAGATCGTCGATACACGGTTTAAATTGGAGACCGGCGAGAACCGGCAGGTCGTCGAAGATACGGCCCGGCGCAAGGTTCCCGCTCCGCAGCGCGGCTATGCCGATCCCGGGCAGGCGGCGCCCCAGCAACAATGGGGCTTCTTCGGTGGCGGACAGTTCGGTGGCGCACAGTACGCCCCGCAGCCTGTCGCCGGGCAGCCTGTCGCCGGACGGTCTGCTGCGAGGCAGCCTGCGCGGCAACCCGTGGCCCGGCAGCCCAGCGGCGGACTGTTCGGACTGTTTGGCGGCTGGAACAGCGGAAACTGACCGCAGCCGGGTGACTCCGGCTGCGGCCGGTTGCGGAAACAATCAGATGCCGCGGTTCCAGTAGTCGCAATAGCGCTCGATATTGCCGGCGAGGTTTTGGGCGTAACCCGCGAGCTTCTCGTACTTCGGCAGTTTGATCTCGGCGATCGCGCCAGCGTAGCACTTGTTCTCCTCGGTCGCCTTCTTCACCGCAGCCGAGAGGTCGAGCATGTAATCGAGGTCGACCTTGGCGTCCTCCTTGTTTCCGATCTGACGGCCGCCGGCGCCGGGATGGCCGGGGATCAGGCGGTCCCAATCCATCGCGAGGATCTTCTTCATGGATTCTTCCTGGTCGGGCAAATAGGTGTCCGCCATGATGCGGAACTGGGTGCCGGACAACGGAAGGAAGTCGACCACGAAGATGATCTTCTCCTTCGGCAGGCGCATGATCAGCGAATCGTCGCCATGGTTCTTGCCGACATAGAGAAGCTCGAGCGTCGTGCCCCCGAGTTCGAGCTTGCCGCCGCTGTCGGTGACGACGAGATCGGGAATGACGACGTCCGGCCTGTTGCGCTGTTCCAGGATCGCCTTGGTCCTCCAGTGGGAAACGAATACGGCGCCGAGATCCTTGAACGGCTTGCCGCCCGCGATATGGTCGAGGTGGCTATGGCTGTAGACGACGTACTTGATCGGCGCCTGGGTGATCTTGCGTATCTCGGCGATGTAGGCCGCCGCCGCCGGACGGCGTTCCCCGATCGGGTCGGTGGCTATCACCCCCTCCGGCGTGACGATGAACATGGCCTGATGGCCCTGATAGCGGAAGATGTAGACGCCATCGGTACCCTCGACCTTGGTGGTCGAGAACAGCGGTGGCGCCGGCGGCGTCGTCGGGGCTTGCGCGAAGGCCGGCAGAGCCGCGGCGATCAGAACGCCGGCGAGCACTGCAGTGGCTAGACGTGACATGGATTTCTCCCTTGCTCTTGATTGCAAACCGCTTGTGCGGCGTTTTCAGGCCGAGTGACCGCCGGTCGATGTCGATGGAGCCTTGGAGAACCGGCATTCAACTCGCCGGAAAATCCTCTAGCACGCCGCCGTTCGGTGCGCTTGAAAATGTCTGGCCCAAAATCCCCGAGCGCACGGCGCGAAACTGTCAGTCCTGTTCCGCCCGCTTTCGCCCCGTGATCATCGCGCGCACCAGGTTTTCACGATGGGCGAAGCTCGCGAGCGCGACACCGAAGACGTGCAGCACCACCAGCACCAGCGTGATGTTGGCCACCGTTTCATGCACCTGCTTCATGAAGAGCGGCGGACGACGCTGACCCGGCACGCGCGCCGGGCGCTCGACCTTGGCGACGACTCCCGAAAGGGGGCCCTCGCCTCGCTCCGCCGCCAAGTTCGCCATCCCGGTTCCCACCGTCGCGACGATCATGATCAGCAGCGCGACGATCATCGCTCCTCCCGCCGGGCTGTGTCCGAGGTAGCGTTTCGACGAGAACCGGATCAGCCCCGCGAGATAGTCGAACACCATGCGCGGGCCGCGCACGAAGCCCACGAACCGGGCATTCTCGGGCCCGGCAAAGCCCCATACCACGCGCAGGACGACGAGCGCACCTGCCAGATAGCCGAGCCACGAATGCATCCAGCGCGGTTCGTCGGTAAGCCAGTCGACGAGAAAGATCGCCGCGACCAGCCAGTGAACCACCCGGATCAGGGGGTCCCAGACTCGCACTTCAATTGCCTGCACGCTTGCGTCCATGCCTGCTCCTCCCAAAATCCCGCCGCCGTGGATAACTACCGGCAACCGGCGAGTCTACCGCGTTGATCTAAACCAGCATCGTGGAGATTTTGGGTTCGCCTGCGGCCGGACCGATCGCCGCATGGCGGATGACGAGGAAACGGGCGTCGGGCCTATCCTGGCGCAACAACGCGATGCGGTCGATCGGCAGCGGTCCTGTGCCACATGCCGCGGCGAACCTGTCTCGGAGATAGGGCAGGACGACGGCATGCCGGTCGGCATCGAGCCGGCCGGTCAGCGTCAGGTGCAGGCGGAAATCGTCGAACACGTAAGGGTAGCCCCAACGGTCGAGATTGCCGATCTGTCGCTCGCTCAGGCCGTCGAGGCGCCGGTTGCGATCATGTTCGCTCGACGGCGCGCGAAAGCGATCGAAGGCGGCGACGCAGTCCGCCGCAAGCCGGTCGATCGCGGGCTCCGCCGCAGTCGGGATGATCGCAATGAAGCCCTGCAACGAGGCGACCATCGGCTCGAAAACGGGCGCGGATTCGATCGAGCGCGAAAACGCGTGGAACGCGTCGACCAGTTCGGATTCCGCGGCCTGCTCGGCGAGGTGAAACGGCGCCTTGAGCGTGGCATGGAAGCCGTAGCGGCGCGGCTCGCCGGTCAAGTCGCGCCAAGCGCATCGCTCCACCGGCAACGGATCGGGAAAAGCGACGTCGGCGCCGGTGTAGCAATCATAGCCGAGCGCGCCGGCGCCGAACCGGTAGAGCGCGCCGTCCGCGGCGGGCACGAAATAGATCGCATATCTCGGATTCACCGGCGCCGCTCCGGCAGCCGCCTCACGACAGCCGCGATGCGTCGGTCAGGTAAACGATACGGCCGGCGGAGATCGCCGCCACCACTTGCGGGCGACTGCCGGCGCCAGAATCGACCAGGATCACGTCGGCGCGGCGGCCGGCCGCGATGACGCCGCGATCGGCGAGGCCGACCGCCGCCGCCGGGGTTTCGGAGATCAGCGCCCACGCCCGTTCCAGCGGCGTAACCTGGTCGGCCGCGAGCCGGAACGCCGCGATGAGCTGCGCCGGGTAGTAATAGTCCGAGGCCAGGATCGAGCACAGTCCGCGCGCGATCATGTCCTTGGCGTTGACCCATCCGATATGGCTGCCGCCGCGCACCACATTGGGGGCGCCGAGCACGATGTCGTCGCCGGCCGCCGCGGCCTCTTGCGCCGTCTCGATGGTGATCGGAAATTCGGCGAGACGGCATCCGAGCGCACGGAACCCGCGGCGCTGCTCCGGGCTCGCATCGTCGTGGGAGAGCAGCGGCACCCCGCTGGCGCGCGCGCACGCGGCGAGCCGCTCGATCGAACCCGGCACTTCGCCGGCACGTTCGTTGACGCGCGCGACCAGCGCCATGAATTGATCGAGCGGCAGGCCGGAACGCTCGGCCATCTGCGCAATCTTTTCCGGACGCGATTTTTCCTCCGGCACATGGTTGTTGAATGCCAGCAGGCCGATGCGGCGCGCACCGATCCAATCGGCGATTTCGGGTTCGGCGTCGAGATTGTAGGTCTCGTGGCGCAGGTGGAACCTGGTGTCGGCGCCGAGCCGCGGACGCAGCGCCTCCATCGCGGCGAGCAGCGCGCGGGCATTTTCGGCGCTGCGCAGGCCGGGCTCCCATGACCACGTCACGCCGTGGAACACCGTGGTGATGCCGTTTGCCACCACCTGGCGATCGGTGTCCATGAGCGCGATGTCGAGGGCGAAATGCACGCCGGGCCGCGGCATCATCTGCCGCTCGAAGGCATCGCCATGAATGTCGACGATGCCGGGCAGCACCAGCAGCCCGTCGGCATCGAGCGCGCGCGCAGCGGCACCATTCCGGCCGAAGTCGCGGCCGATGTCGCGGATCATGCCATCGTGCAGGCCGACGCCGGTCGTCTCGAACCGGTCGCCGACGAGAACACGGCCGCCATCGATGCGAAGGCCCGGCGGCGCCGCAGCCACGAGCGGGGAGCTGTCGCGGGTTTTCCAATCGATCATCGACGCCATCGTTTCAGCTCTCCACCACCAGTTCGACGCGATCCGCCGCGAACCGGGTACGCTTGGTCGACAACGGCTCGCCGGACGGAGCCACATCGGTGCTCTCGACCAGGAGCACCGGGCGGCCGGGGGCGATCCTCAGCCGCTGCGCATCCATCGCATCGGCCATGGCCGCGGATATATGGGTGCTGTGGCGGCGGTAGTCGCGGAAGCCGTAATGGGCGAAGGTCGCGGTCAGCCCGCGCTTGGTGCGAAATACCTTTGCGGCGTCAGCCATGCGGCGCGCCGGCAGCCAGGTCGTCGCGATGCAGATCGGCACCCGGTCGGCGCTGCGCAGGATTTCCAGGCGCACGACGGGCTCGCCCACCGCGAGGCCGAGCCGCTGCGCCACCGCGCGGGTCGCCGGCTCCCGCGCATCGGCGATGAGGCGGCCACCCACCTCGCGGCCGGCGGTGCCGACGATCTCGGAGAACCGCGTCCGCACCCCGATCGGATAGGCGAGCCGGCGCGGCGCGACGAAGGTGCCGCTGCCGCGCTCGGCGCGAACGAGGCCGCGCTGCGCGAGTTCGGCGAGCGCGCGGCGCACGGTGTGCCGGTTGACGTCGAAACGGCCCGCGATGTCCATCTCGCCGGGCAGCCGGTCGCCGGACGCATAGGCGCCGGCGATGATCTCCTGCTCGATGTCGTCGGCGATCCGGCGCCACAGCGTCACGCCTTGCAGGCCGGCATCATTGGGTGCGCGCATCACAAGCAAACCGTCATCACGCCGTCATTGACGGCATGGCAGGAGTTGTCTATTACATTAGACAACTTTGCAAGAGGATTTTTCACCCGTGACCGGAGTGCCGAGGCAAGACACGAGTCGGGACGCCGCGCCCGGGCGGCGCGCCGCGATGGCGACGCTGGCCGACGCGCGCACCGACGAGATCGCCGGCCTGCTCGGGGCGTTCGGCGCGCCCGCCCATGTCGAGCTGCGCCCGGTCGAGACCGGGCTCGTCATGCTGCAGGGACGCATCGGCGGCGACGGCGCGCCGTTCAATTTCGGCGAGGCGACGGTGACGCGCGCGGCGGTGCGGATCGCCTCCGGCGAGGTGGGCTTTGCCTATGTGCTGGGGCGCGATCGCGACAAGGCGCGGCTCGCCGCGCTGTGCGACGCGCTGTGGCAGAACGAGGCGGCGCGCGAGCGCCTGGAACGCGACGTGCTGGCGCCGATCCGCGCCCGGCTCGACGACGAGCGCACGCGAAGGCGCCGGGAGACCGCGGCGAGCCGGGTCGATTTCTTCACGCTCGTACGCGGCGAGGACTGAATATGAGCCTGAACATGGGCCAGGACATGCTCGCACCCGGCTTTTGCGATCCGGTGCTGGCCAGCCAGGCGGTGTTCCGCACCGTCATGGAGGCATTAGCGCGTCCCGGCAGCGTCGCGGTCGTCGACGCCGCGGTCGCGGCACCGGCGCCGCTCGGCGCCGCGGCGGGGGCGCTCGCCCTGACGCTGCTCGATTTCGACACGCCGGTGTGGCTCGATCCCGCGCTGGCCGGAGCGTCTGAAACCGGCGGCTGGTTCAAGTTCCACACCGGGGCGCCGCTCACCACGGATCCCGGCGCCGCAGCGTTCGCGTTCATCGCGGAACCGGCCCGGATGCCGGATTTCGAGGACTTTTGCCGCGGCAGCTTGGAATATCCGGATCGCTCGACGACGCTGGTGCTGCAGGTCGAACATTTATCGGAAGGCGACGGGTTCAAGCTTTCCGGCCCCGGGATAAAGGGGACGCGGACGCTTTCGGCTGCGCCCTTGCCGCCCGGCTTCACCGATCGCATGGCGGCAAACCGCGCGCTGTTTCCTCGCGGCCTCGACATCATCCTGACCTGCGGCCGGAGGCTGGCGGCGCTGCCGCGGTCGGTTCACCTCGCGGAGTTGGTTCGCCTGGCGAAGGAGCACGCCTGATGTACGTCGCCGTCAAGGGCGGAGAACGCGCCATCGAGAACGCTCACGCGCTCCTCGCCGCCGCCCGCCGCGGGGACCCCGCGGTGCCCGAACTCGGCCTCGACCAGATCTCGGAGCAGTTGGCGCTCGCGGTCGACCGCGTGATGAGCGAAGGCTCGCTCTACGACCGCGAACTGGCGGCGCTCGCCATCAAGCAGGCCCGTGGCGACATGATCGAAGCGATCTTCCTGGTGCGGGCCTATCGCACCACCCTGCCCCGCTTCGGCGCGTCGGAGGCGATCGACACCGCCGCCATGGATATACAGCGCCGTATTTCCGCGACGTTCAAGGACCTGCCGGGCGGCCAGGTACTCGGCCCCACCTTCGACTACACCCACCGGCTGCTCGACCACAGTCTCGCCGGCCCCGCGGAACTCGCGCCGCTGGAAACCGCGCCGGCGGACGCCGCCTTCCCGCGCCTCACCGAAATCCTCGCCGCCGACGGCCTGATCGAGCCGGCGCCACCGGACACCGGCGAGCCGGCCGGCGACCTCACCCGCGATCCCCTGACGTTTCCAGCCGATCGCGATCTGCGCTTGCAGAACCTCGCCCGCGGCGACGAGGGTTTCCTGCTCGCGCTCGGCTATTCGACCCAACGCGGCTACGGCCGCACTCACCCGTTTGCCGGCGAAATCAGGTTCGGCGAGGTCGAGGTCGAGCTGTTCGCGGAGGAGGTCGGCTTCGCCGTCCCGCTCGGCCGCATCGCCGTCACCGAGTGCCAGTCCATCAACCAGTTCAAGGGCACCGCGAGCGAAGCGCCGCGGTTCACCCGCGGCTATGGCCTCGCCTTCGGCCATGGCGAGCGCAAGGCGATCGCCATGGCGCTGGTCGACCGCGCTTTGCGCGCGCGAGAGCTCGGCGAGGAGATCAAGGCGCCGGCCCAGGACGAGGAGTTCGTGCTGTCGCACTCCGACAATTTGCAGTCGACCGGCTTCGTCGAGCATCTCAAGCTGCCGCATTACGTGGACTTCCAAGCGGAGCTCGGGCTGGTGCGGAGGCTGCGCGCGGATTTCACGGCGGCGCCGCCGGGCGACACCGATGTGGCGGAGGCCGCCGAATGAATGCGCCCGCCTACAACTTCGCCTATCTCGACGAGCAGACCAAGCGGATGATCCGCCGCGCCATCCTCAAGGCGATCGCCATTCCCGGCTACCAGGTGCCGTTCGCCAGCCGCGAAATGCCGATGCCCCAGGGCTGGGGCACCGGTGGGGTGCAGGTCACCGCCGCCATTCTCGGGCCAAACGACGTGCTCAAGGTGATCGACCAGGGCTCCGACGACACCACCAATGCGGTGTCGATTCGCAAGTTCTTCGTCAAGACCGCGGGCGTGAAGATCACGACCTCGACCGCCGATGCGACCATCGTGCAGACCCGCCACCGCATCCCCGAACTGCCGCTCACCGAGCAGCAGGTGCTGGTGTTCCAGGTGCCGATCCCCGAGCCGCTGCGGTTCCTCGAGCCGCGGGAAACCGAAACCCGCCAGATGCATGCGCTGGAGGAATACGGGCTCATGCATGTGAAGCTCTACGAGGACATCAGCCGCCACGGCCAGATCTCGACCAGCTACGCCTATCCCGTGAAGGTCGACGGCCGCTACGTGATGGACCCGTCGCCGACGCCGAAGTTCGACAATCCGAAAATGAACGATTGCGCGGCGCTGCAGCTGTTCGGCGCCGGGCGCGAAAAGCGCATCTATGCGATCCCACCCTACACGAGGGTGGTGTCACTCGATTTCGAGGATCACCCGTTCGAACCCAGATGGTCTTCCGGCACTTGCGCGCTGTGCGCGGCGACCGACAGCTTCCTCGACGAGATCATCACCGACGACCGCGGCGGGCGGATGTTCGTATGCTCCGATACCGACCATTGCGAGATCCGGCGCGCTGCGGCGCCGCATGTGCCCGAGACCGTCACTCCGGGGGGGAGCGAAGCATCAAACTCCCTCCCCCTGGAAGGGGGAGGGTTGGGGCGGGGGTCTACTGACTCGCCACCTGTTCCGCCCGCGACCCCCTCCCCGACCCTCCCCCTTTCAGGGGGAGGAAGTGAAGCATCCACCAGTGGAGTGGATTCCGGGTTCCGGCCTGCGGCCGGCCCCGGAATGACGGGGCGGCGATGAGCAATCTCGAAAACGATCGACCGCTGCTGCAGGCCGAGGGGCTTTCCAAATGGTACGGGCGCCAGCTCGGCTGCCGCGACGTCTCATTCGATCTCTATCCCGGCGAGGTGATGGCGGTGGTCGGCGAGTCCGGCTCCGGCAAGACCACCCTACTGCAGCTGCTCTCGGCGCAACTCGTCCCCTCGGCCGGGCGGGTGTGCTACCGCCTGCGCGACGGCGCGGTCCACGACCTCGCCACGCTCGGGCAAGCGCAGCGCCGCTTCCTGTTCCGTACCGACTGGGGATATGTGCACCAGGATCCGGCGCTCGGCCTGCGCATGGCGGTCTCCGCCGGCGCCAATGTGGGCGAGCGGCTGATGGCGGTGGGCTGGCGGCACTACGGGCGCATCCGCAGCGCCGCGGAAGAATGGCTCGATCGGGTCGAGATCGCCCGCGGCCGGGTCGACGACCCGCCCTCCACCTATTCCGGCGGCATGCGCCAGCGCCTGCAGATCGCCCGCAATCTCGTCACCAATCCGCGTCTCGTATTCATGGACGAGCCGACCGGCGGCCTCGATGTCTCGGTGCAGGCGCGCCTGCTCGACCTCATTTCCGGCCTGGTCGCCGAACTCGGGCTCGCCGCGGTCGTCGTCACCCACGATCTCGCTGTCGCAAGGCTGTTGTCCCACCGCGTCATGGTGATGAAGGACGGCGAGGTGATCGAATCCGGCCTCACCGACCAGGTGCTGGACGATCCCCGCGAGCCCTATACGCAGTTGCTCGTGTCCTCCATTCTGCCGGCATGAGGCGCCAGATGTCCGTCATCGACCTCGTCGAAGTCAGGAAATCCTTCACGATGCACCTGCAGGGCGGAGTGCACCTTCCCGTGGTCGCGGGCGTGAGCTTTTCGGCGCGCGCCGGCGAGTGCGTCGCCCTGGCCGGGCCCTCGGGCGTCGGCAAATCGTCGATCCTCAAGATGATCTTCGGCAATTACCGCTGCGATGGCGGCCGGATCTTGCTTCACGACAACGATACGGTGACCGACATCGCGACCGCGCCGCCGCGCGCGATCATTGCGCTGCGCCGGCATGCCATGGGCTATGTCAGCCAGTTCCTGCGGGCGGTGCCGCGGGTCACAACGCTCGATGTCGTCGCCGAGCCGCTGGTGCTCGCAGGCGTCGCCCGCGAGGAGGCGCGCGCCCGCGCTGGCGTCCTGCTGCGCCGTCTCGCTATTCCGGAACGGCTGTGGCCGCTGCCGCCGGCGACCTTTTCCGGCGGCGAGCAGCAGCGGGTCAACATCGCGCGGGGGTTTTTGGCCGACATGCCGCTCCTCTTGCTCGACGAACCCACCGCATCGCTCGATGCCGCCAACCGCGCCGCCGTGATCGCCCTCATCGCCGAGAAGAAACGCCGGGGCGTCGCCATCGTGGCGATCGTCCATGACGAAGAGGTCCGCGACGCCGTGGCCGACCGCCTCGTCGATATCTCACAGTTTGCCGCGGCCGCGTGACCATGGAAAAACGCGGTCAGCCCCCTGCCCTCGCCCTCGCCAATGCCCGTCTGGTCCTCGCCGACGAGGTGATCGAGGCCGGCTGGATCGTCGCCGAGAACGGGGTGATTTCCGGCTTCGGCCGCGGCACCGCCCCGGCCGGGGCCGAAGACATGGGCGGCGACCTCGTCATTCCCGGCCTCGTCGAACTGCACACCGACCACATCGAGGCCCATTACATGCCGCGGCCCAAGGTGCACTGGGGCCCGGTATCGGCGGTCGTCTCCTATGACGCGCAGCTCGCGACCTGCGGCATCACCACGGTGCTCGACTCGCTCCGCGTGTGGCGTGAAGAGGGCGCCGAGGATGTCAGCGGCGAAGCGGCGCTGCTCGCCGCGGCGATCACCACCGCGCGCGATGCCGATATGCTGCGGATCACCCACTACCTGCATCTGCGCTGCGAGGTGCCGATGCCGCAGGTGGTCGAGGAGGCGAGCCTGCTGATCGGCCGCGACGACGTGCGCCTGGTCTCGCTGATGGATCACACTCCGGGCCAGCGCCAGTTCCGCGACGAGCAGAAATTGCGCGATTATTATCGTGGCAAGTCCGGCCGGCTCACCGACGCCGAGCTCGATGTCATGTTCGAGAAGCGCCGTGAGCACGCCCGGCGCCACGCCGCGCCGAACTATCGTGCGCTGGTCGAGATGACCCGCGCGCGCGGCATCCCACTCGCGAGCCATGACGACACCACCGCGGACCACGTCGCCCAATCGATCGAAGACCGCGTCGCCATCGCCGAGTTCCCGACCACCGCGGAAGCGGCGCGGGCGCTCCATTCCGGCGGCGTGCGCGTGCTGATGGGTGCGCCCAATCTCGTTCGCGGCGGCTCCCATTCCGGCAACGTGGCGACCGCGGAGCTTGCCCGCGCCGGCGTGCTCGACGTGCTGTCGTCGGACTATGTGCCGGCGAGCCTCTTGATGGCGGCGCTCCACCTGCCGCAGGCGGTGCCCGCGATCTCGCTGCCGGCGGCGATGCGCACGGTCACCAAGACAGCGGCCGAGGCGGTCGGTCTTTGCGACCGCGGCGAGATCGCGGCGGGCAAACGCGCCGACCTCGTCCGCGTCCATGTCGCGAAGGAAATTCCGGTGGTCCGCACGGTCTGGCGCGCCGGGCGGCGCGTCGCCTGATGACGGCCGTCGCCGGCATTGGTTTGATCGGGCCGGGCCGGTTGGTCGTCGTGGTCGGGCCCAGCGGCGCAGGCAAGGACACGCTGCTCGCCGGCGCCCGGGCGCGGCTCGGCGGCGACCCCATGATCGTGTTTCCCCGCCGCATCGTGACGCGGGCGACATCGGCTGCGGAAGACCACCACACGATTTCCGGCCTCGACTTCGCGACCGCGGCGGAGGAAGGCGCCCTTGCCTTCTGGTGGGAGGCGCACGGCTTGAAATACGCCCTCCCCGCCGCCATCGATGAGGACATCCGTGCCGGCCGGACGGTGGTCTGCAACGTGTCGCGCGGCATCGTCGCCGCGTTGCGCCGCCGCTATGCCTGCCTGGGCGTCGTGCTCGTCACCGCGCCGGCCGAAGTCCTAGCGACGCGCCTCGCCGGGCGCAGCCGCGCGAGCGACGGCGATATCGGCCGACGCATCGCCCGCGCGGCGCCGCCGGAAGCCGAGCTTTCACCGGACCACGTGATCGAGAATATCGATGATATAGAGCGCGGCGCGGCCCGCCTCGTTGCCGCGATCATCGGAGCGCCACAAAATGCAAATGGCGCCAGCTGATAGGGATCGGGAAGGGTTTTGGCCCTCGCCGCCCTCCGAACCGTACGGGCGGTTTTCCAGCACAGGTCGCCTCGTCGGAAAATGCCAGGCCGCACGGGCGATTTCTATGCCGATTATTTCATTCCCCGCGCCACGTAGGACTTGCTGAAGCCGTTGCGGCCGTTGGTGACGGTGAACTTGCCGTCCGGGCCGACTGACGCGGTGATCTCGTTGCCCTTGCAGTCCGCGGTGTCCTCGAAGTTGGCGATCATGTCTTCCGAGGTGTTATGGCGGGGGTCCTTGTCCGCCAGCGACAGGTGCTCCTGCCAGATGCCCTCGACTCCCGGTATTCCGGCGAGCCGCAGATACGAATTCTTTTCGTAAGGAGCCGCCTGCGCATCGACGACCGGCTTCACGCGCGTGTCGGCCTGACCCAGGCCCTTGCGGGGCCCATTGTTGACGATGATGACTTGCGGCTTGATGGCGCCGAGGAATGGCGGCGATCCCGCGTCGTCCAGTCCGCCGTGCCGGCTTGTCTGATAGAGCGTGACCTGGCCGACCTTGTTGATCGGGCATGCGAGTTCCATGTCCGTGTACCAGTCGAGATCGACCGGATTGAGATAGGTGAACTTGCCGTAGGTCACGAGCAGCCCGACGGTGCGCAGGTTCTCCGGTGCGGCCGGCTCCATGCGCGCCGCGTTGACGCAGAGCGGGTTGGGCCCGCCGCCATTGACGGGCTCGGCCAGCAATTTGCGGTCCGACGACACGACCAGGGCGTCGAAGCCCTTCACCGGGATCCTGTCTCCAGGCTTCACGATGGTGCGCCTGTCGCCCGCCACGGCCTTGTAACCGTCCAGCCGTTTCTGATTTTCCGGCTCGACCCCGTCGCCGTGATCGAAGAACCGGCCGATCGGGATCATCTTGGCGAGCGCGGCGAGGCCGCCGACGTGATCCTGGTGCCAGTGGCTGATCACGAGGTAATCGATCTGCTTCAGCCCGGCCCGCTGGGCCGCCGCGAAGACGCGCTTGGCGTCGCGGTCGCCGTCCGGATAGCCGGTATCGATCAGCAGCGATTCTCCGGTCGGCGACACCAGCAGCGTGGCCGCCCCGCCCTCGGTGTCGATCCACGTAATGTTCAGGTTCCCGGGCGCTGCACCGGGCTGTTTCGATTGGGCCAGCGCGGGGCCGCAGACGGCCAGCGCCAGAGCGGTGACAGCGGCAGTCGTGTAAGCATGTTTCATGGGTCTCCCTCCCTTGCCTGGCCATTCGCAATGGCCGGCAATCTTTTGTGATTGGCGTTCGCTTTTCCCGTTTCCGCACAATATCCGGTTTTGGCGGACTGTCGATCTTCACGATATCTTACCCGACCCGGCAGGCGCCTCTACTCCACCGCGCTCGCCTCGCCGGCCAGTTCCCGCGCCATCGCCTCGCGCATCAGGTACTTCTGCATCTTGCCGGTCACCGTCATCGGGAATTCCCGGACGAAGCGGACGTGGCGCGGCACCTTGTAGTGGGCGATCTGGTCGCGGCAGAAGGCGCATAGCTCTTCCTGGGTCATGGTCGCGCCGTCGCGCAGCTTGATCCAGGCGCAGACCTCCTCGCCGTACATCGCGTCGGGCACTCCGAACACCTGCACGTCCATGATCTTGGGATGCTTGTAGAGGAACTCCTCCACCTCGCGCGGATAGACGTTCTCGCCGCCGCGGATCACCATGTCCTTGATGCGGCCGACGATGGCGCAATAGCCTTCGGCATCGATGGTGGCGAGATCGCCGGTGTGCATCCATCCGGCCTGGTCGATCGCCTGCGCGGTGCGCTCGGCGTCGTCCCAATAGCCGAGCATCACCGCGTAGCCGCGCGTGCACAATTCACCCGGCGTGCCCACCGGGACGATGCGGCCCTCGGCATCGATCACCTTGGCTTCCATGAGCGGGTGAATGGTGCCCACCGTAGAGACACGGCGCTCGACCGGCGCCGCGATGACGGTCTGGAAGCTGACCGGGCTGGTCTCGGTCATGCCGTAGCCGATGGTGATCTCGCGCAGATGCATCGACTCGATGGCGCGCCGCATCACCTCGATCGGGCAGGGCGAGCCGGCCATCATGCCGGTGCGCAGGGACCTCAGGTCGTATTTGTCGAACTCCGGGTGGGCCATCTCGGCGATGAACATGGTCGGCACGCCGTAGAGCGACGTGCAGCGTTCCTCCTGCACGGTCTGCAGCACCGCGAGCGGATCGAAGCCCTCGCCGGGGAACACCATGGCGGTGCCGTGGGTCAGGCACGCCATCACGCCGATGGAGTTGCCGAAGCAGTGATACAGCGGCACCGGGATGCACAGCCGATCCTCCTCGGTGTAGCGCATGGTCTCGCCGCAGAAGAACCCGTTGTTGAGCAGGTTATGATGCGTCAGCGTCGCCCCCTTGGGGGATCCCGTGGTGCCGGAGGTGAACTGGATGTTCACGGGGTCGTCGAACTGCAGGAGGCCCGCCAGCCGGGTCAGCCGCGCGCGCTCCTCCGCGCCGCCGCGGGCCATCAGGTCGTCGAACGCGAAGCTGCCTGGCAGGCTGTGGGCGCCGATCCGGACGATGCTGCGCAGCGCGGGGACGCGCGCCGCGTGCAGCGCGCCCGCCGCGCAGTGCGTCAGTTCCGGCAGCAACTCCATGAGCATCCCGGCATAATCGCTGCTCTTGAAGGCCGTCGCCGTGACCAGCGCGCGGCATTGCGCCTTGTTGAGCGCATAGTCCAGTTCGTGGCGCCGGTAGGCCGGGTTGATGCACACCAGCACCAGGCCGGCGCGGGCGGTGGCGAGTTGCGTCAGCACCCATTCGGCGTTGTTGGGCGACCAGATGCCGACGCGGTCGCCCGGCTCCAACCCGAGGCTCAGGAGACCGGCGGCCAGCTTGTCGACTTCGGCGGCGAGCTCGCGCCACGTGAGCCGCACGCCCTGCTGGCGCACCACCAGCGCGATGTGGTCGGGGAAGCGGGCGGAGGTGCGGTCGAGCTGCCCGCCGATGGTTTCACCGAGCAACGGAACGGCGCTCGCCCCGGTGACATAGCTCATGGCGGCCATTGGTGTCCTCCCGTGATCCGGGATGGCCCGGATTGCATCATTTGGCGAAATTTAGCGCAGAAATGACGGGCAGAAATGAGTTTAACCGGGCACGATTTATGCGACAAAATATCTGTCGTGAAGCGCGGCGAGGCCCGTTGCGGTTCGGCCTGCGTATCGGTGCCCGGCGTTTCATCGTGCGGCCACTTAAGTCCCTTATGATTCATCGACAATTCGGTTACCGGTCGAAAGAAGCGACATGCGACGGTGGGGCGCCGTTTGCGGTAGAGGGGTCGTCCGGCGGATCTTCACATGTTCCGCCGGCGCGCTCGTCTGGCATTCGGCGGCCTGGGCGGCCAACGGCTCGAACCCGGAAGCGGCTGCATCGACCTCGGCTCAGCCTTCGTTCTTCGACATCTGGAACGAGATCACCGATCCGGGCGGCCAGCGTTCGCGGCTGGAGCAGGCCGGCCTGAAGTTCACCTTCAGGTATTATGGCGACGCGCTGGGGAACCCTTGGGGCGGAGTTCGGCAAGGATTGGGTTACTCGGGACGCTTCAGCGCCATCGTCGACGCCGATCTCGAAAAGCTGGCGGGGTGGTCCGGCGCGACCTTTCACGCCAGCATGCATCAGATCCACGGTCCCGGCCTCAGCGCCAATGACGTCGGCAATCTGATGACGGTGAGCAGCGTCGAAGCGTCGTCCGCCACCCGCCTGTTCAATCTCTGGATCGAACAGAAGCTCGGCAGCGACGCGAACGTTCGTGTCGGTCAGTTTGCAGCGTCGCAGGAGTTCGCGATCAGCGAGGACGCCAATCTGTTCGTCAACTCGGCATTCGGCTGGCCTTTTCTGTCGTCGGAGAATCTTCCGAGCGGCGGTCCCAACTACCCGGAAGGAACGACCGGGATCCGGCTGAAAGTCACGCCGAACGACCAGCTTACCGTGATGGCGGCGATCTTCGACGGCAACCCGGCCGGTCCCGGGGTCGGCGATCCGGTGTTGCGGGATCCCTACGGGGTCGCATTCCGGGTGAACGATCCTCCGTTGTACATGGCTGAAATGGTCTACGCGTACAATCAGGGCGAGCCCGCCCCCACGGAGGAAGGTGCGAATCAGGAAGACACCCATGGGCAGACCTCGGCGCGACCGCCCCCGGCAGCGTCATCGGGGTCGGGCCTGCCCGGCACGGTGAAACTCGGCGCTTGGTTCCATGCCGGCCAGTTCGCCGATGAACGGTTCAACATGCAAGGGTATCCGCTGGCCGTTTTCGGCGGCGTGCCGCTCCAGCATACAGGCGACTTCGCGGTGTATGGGGTGATCGACCAGATGCTGTGGCGGGTCGGCGGCGATCGCGGCTTGAGCTTTTTCCTGCGCGCAACGGCGTCGCCGAGCGACCGCAACCTGATCGGTTCCTATTTCGACACCGGCCTCACCTTCGGGGGTCCGATCGCGTCGCGGCCGAACGATTTTGTGGGTCTCGGCTTGGCTTTCGGCCGCGTTTCACGTCAGGCGGCGGGTTACGATCTCGACGCGGTGGCGTTCACCGGCACACCCATGCCGATCCGCGACTACGAGGCGGCCATCGAGCTGACCTACCAGGTTCAGCTCACGAAGGACTGGTGGCTGCAGCCGGATCTCCAATACATCATCCACCCCGGCGGCAACGTGTCCAATCCGCTCGATCCCAGCGGCGTCTCGCCGATCCCGAATGCGTTCGTCGCCGGCGCGAGGACGTACCTGAATTTCTGAACCCTTTATGAAGCCGCGGCGGGCTGGGGAAGCTCGGCGTGCAGCCGCGCGACCACCAGGTGGAGCAGGCGGAATCCGAACTGGGGGTTCTGGAAGTACAGCTCCTTGAACCGGTCATAGTCGATCACCGCGGTCTGGACGTCGGTCTTGCAGCGCACCGTCCTGGTGCGCTTGCCGTCCGGGGTGAACAGGCCGATTTCACCGAGCAGGGTCCCCTTCCCGATGGACTTGTCGATTCCAACGACCTCGACCTCGCCGGAGACGATGTAATATGCCGCGGTGGCATATTCCCCGCGCTCCATGAGGATGGCACCCGCTTTGAAGGTCTTCGGACGGGTGTAAGGCAGCAGCCACTCGACGTTCATGTCGCCCTTGATGGCGGCCCCGGTCTCGCGGATCAGGCTGATCATCGAGCGCAGCCGCCACGCATTGAGCGGCAGCATGACCGCGTTGAGCATGAAGGTAGGATAGGTTCCGTGCATCAGGCTGTAGATCATGGCGAGCACATTCGCCACGATGGCGGCCGCCCGGAGCGGAATGATCGTCTTCGACTGGGCCGCATAGAGACTCGCGGCCGCCGCCGCCATGCCGACGTATTCCGCGAAATGAGGCTGCATCGGAGCGTGACCTCTCTGTCTTGAGCACGGCCGCGTGCAGCCACAGCATATTCCCGCGCCGGGAGCCGGCACAATGCGGGTCGCGCGCCGGGCGCCCGGGGAATCGGGCCAGCCCCCGCCCCGATCGACGAAGCTTGACGCTGCCGCCCCATTGCGCTGTAAATTCCTCAGGGCGGCGGCGAGCCGGTGCTCAAAAAACGCGAAGATTCAAGCCGATGGCCGCGGCCTTCGGTGCAGTCCGAGAGTTCCACAACGGCGAGGAAACACCGGAATGCCGGCTGACATGGCATTGGCGGCAGCGCACGCCTTTTGGCTCCTGGTCGAGCCGGCACGCCTGATGATCCTCGTCGTCGGCGTGGTGATCGGGCTCGCCATCGGCGTGCTGCCGGGGCTCAACGGCATCGTCGGCATGGCGATGCTGATCCCGTTCACCTATGGCATGGACGCTCATACCGCGATGGCCCTGCTGCTCGGGATGGCCGCGGTGATCACATCATCCGACTTCATCAGCGCGGTGCTGTTCGGGGTGCCCGGCCATGTCGGCGCCGCCGCGACCGTCATCGACGGCCACGCCATGGCGCGCAAGGGCGAAGCGGGCCGCGCCTTCGGTGCGGGCTTTGCCGCTTCGCTGGCGGGCGGCCTGGTCGGCGCGGTCGTGCTGGCGCTGAGCATCCCGGTGCTGCGGCCGGTGCTGCTCTCGATCGGCTCGCCGGAACTTCTGGCATTCACGCTGTTCGGCCTGTCCATGGTGGCGACCTTGTCGGGGCGCGCGCCGCTCAAGGGACTCACCGCCGCCGGACTCGGCCTGATGGTGTCCATGATCGGCTCGCGCTCCGAGAGCGGCACCCTGCGCTGGACCTTCGACACGCTCTATCTCTACGACGGGGTGCCGCTGGTGCCGGCGACGCTCGGCCTGTTCGCGATGCCGGAGCTGTGCGAGCTCGCGGTGGCGCGCAAGAAGATCGCCGGAGATCACGCCGGCAACATCGATCTGTCGAGCCAGTGGGAGGGCGTGCGCGACGTCGGCCGGCATTGGTGGCTGGTCCTGCGCTGCAGCATCCTCGGCACCGGCCTCGGCGCCATTCCAGGTATCGGCTCCTCGGTGATCGACTGGATCGCCTATGGCTATGCCCAGCGCACCGAGAAGAACCCCGAGACCTTCGGCACCGGCGACGTGCGCGGCGTGATCGCCCCGGAGAGCTCCAACAACGCCAAGGAGGGCGGGCATCTGGTGCCGACCATCGCGTTCGGCGTCCCTTCCGGCGCGTCGATGGCGATCCTGCTGGGCGCCTTCCTGATGCACGGACTGACGCCCGGTCCGGAAATGCTGACGAAGAATCTCGAAGTCACCTATACGATCGTATGGAGCCTGACGCTGGCCCATGTCATCGGCGCGCTGATCTGCCTGTCCGGCAGCAAATGGCTTGCCCGCATCTCCACGGTGCGGCCGGAAATCCTGCTGCCGATCGTGTTGTCGCTGGTGTTCGTCGCCGCCTTCGAAGGCACCCATGATTGGGGCGACCTGTTCACGCTGATGATCTTCGGGGTGGTCGGCTGGCTCATGAAGCGGCTCGGCTGGCCGCGCCCGCCCATGGTGCTCGGCATCGTCATCGGCGGCATCTTCGAGCGCTACCTCTACATCTCGACGTCGCTCTACGGCGCCGCATGGCTGTTGCGGCCGGTGGTCCTGTGCATTCTGGTCCTGGTCGCCTGGGCGCTGTTCCGCCCGTTCGCCGAAATCATACGCAGCGTCGCCGCCGAGCTGCGCCAGGTCGGCACCCACAAGCTGCGCATCTCCGCCTCGGCGGTGTTCACGATCGGGATCATCGCCTTCATCGTCGTGGCGATCCTGCTGTCGTCGGATTGGCCGGCGGCGGCGAAGCCGGTGCCGCTCACCGCCTGCTACATGGCGCTGACCGCGGCGACCCTCAACCTCGTCAACGAATTGTTCGGCAGCGAGCAGGCCACCACCGTCCGCGCCGGCGTCGACGGCGGGGTCGCGACCGGCGGCCATGCCGGAACCGATCTCGGCATGCCGGACTCCGCGGTGCGGCGCGGCGCCGTGATCTATTTCCTCTGGCTCGGCGGCCTCATGGGGCTCATCGCGGTGATCGGCTTCATCCCCGCGATCGTCGTATTCATCTTCGTGTACATGCATTATGGCTTCAAGGAGCCCGCCGGCAACTCGGCCGTCTATGCGTTGGCGACGGCGCTGCTGTGCTGGGGCCTGTTCCACAAGCTGCTGGCGGTGGCGTGGCCGCAATCGCTTCTCGGCGATGCCTTTCCGGCATTGCGCGCCAGCCTTGGTTTCATCTGATGGGAGCAACACATGACCGGGCTTTATGAGCAGACACCGCCACCGGGGCATAACCGCCCGCCGGTCGAGGACAAGGAAGGCAAGTGGGAGCGCTGGTCGAAGAAACGCGTGTTCGTGCGCGAACTCGTCGGCACCTACAGCGACGTCTTCAGGTCGCTGCTCGAGGAGCCGCGGGTCTACTCCTCGCGCAATCATCCCTGGAAGGGCGGTCCCGCGCTCTACGGCAAGCACGTGGTGAGCCCGCAGGCGGCCAACGTGGTGCAGTCGATCGAGACCCATATCGAATGCTACGCCCCCGGCGCCTATGGCCAGAAGCACGGCCATCTCAACAGCGCCGTGTTCTACGTGCTCAAGGGCCGCGGCCACGACATCCATGACGGCCGCCACATCGAGTGGAAGGCGGGCGACATCATGATCGTCGAATGCGGCTGCGTGCACCAGCATTTCAACGACGATCCCGACAACGAGGCGATCCTCCTGGTGTTCAAGGCGAAGCCCCTGTTCCTTTTCATGCACCTGCTGTTCCAGAAGATCGTGTCCTATCCGCCCAACGAGGCGACCCCGGGGCACGAGGATTTCCGCCCGCCCAAGGACCTGTGAGCGCGCGGCGGAACAGTTTCAGGAACAGGAGATTTGCAAATGACCATCCTCGACGAACGCGACTTTGCCCATGTCGGCGACAAGACCGGGACCCTGCGCGCCGAAGACGTCCTGGCGTCCCAGGAGTTCCGAAAGTTCTACGAGACGCTGCCCAATGTGGTGACCGCGGAGGAAATGCCGTTCGAACGCTCCGCCGACGGACTGATCAAGCATCTCGTCCATCACAAGATGAACACCCGCGAGCGCTGCGTGGAAGCCTATATGCAGTTCCTCGAGCCGGGAGAGCGCTCCGGCAAGCATCGCCACATGTGGGAGGAGGTGCTGTTCGTGGTCGAAGGCGAAGGCTACGACCTGCACTGGGATCTCAAATTCGATTGCATCGACGCGTTCGAATGGGAGTGGGCGCCGGAACCGAAGAGATTCGAATGGCAGCGCGGCGACTTCATCTACGTGCCGCCCTTCACCATCCACCAGCACTTCAACGCCCATGCCACATCCGAGGCGCGGCTGATCGTGATCTCCAACCGCATGGTCAAGGAAATGGGTTTCGACTGGTTCGACCAGATCGAGAACGCCCCGGGGTTTTGAGCACCCGATCCGGGTGCGCTCGACTCACAATTCGCTGTCATCGCCCGGCTTGACCGGGCGATCCAGTAAACACCGGCCGGGAGTACTGGATTGCCCGGTCAAGCCGGGCAATGACATCAATTCGTCGGCGTCGTCGTAAAATGCCTCGGCGAGCCGGCGAGGACTTCCGGTCTATTTCCCGGAGGCCGCGTCGGGACCGTCATTGAAATAGAAGTAGCCGACCTTGTTGTTGACCGAGCTCGCGTACCACATGCGTCCCTGGGAATCGACGAAGAACTCCCGCATCGAAATTTCCGAATGCGGGTACGGATATTCGATCACCTCACCATTCCCGGGGTCCAGGCGATTCAACGTGTCCTGTTCGTGCGAGGAATACCAGATCATGTGATTGCGATCGATGCCGATCGCGTAGGGACTGGGCTCGGGCCCCGGCAAAGGGAATTCCTTGAACGTTTCCGTGTTGGGATCGAAACGGCCGATCTTGCCGCCTCTTCGCTCGCTGAACCACACGATTCCATCGGAATCCACCTGGAGGCGCTGCGGTTTTCCCTTGGTGGGCGGATAGAATTTGGACAGCACTCCGTCCTTCGTGACTCTGCCGATCGGGCCATCGTCGCGGAACGAGGTGAACCACTGGTCGCCGTTGATGCCGACCTCGTTGCCATAGGTCGCGCCGAGATCGAAATGCTTGAAGGCGTTGGTCGAAGGGTCGAACATCGAGATGGCGGGACCGCCGCTGGTCCACACGCGTCCGCTGTCATCCACGCGAATGGTGTGGGCGCCGGTGTGCCTGCCGTCGGGCAACGGCGAATTCTGATATTCCGCGATCTCCTTGGTGCGTGGATCCAGATGCGCGATCCTGCCCATCGCCACTTCCGTGAACCAGACGGTGCCGTCGGGGGCAGGGATCACCGAATGGATGCCGGCCGTTTTCGCAAACGGCAGCGGGAATCGCGTCAGCTCGGCGGTCTTGGGGTCCAGCCGCACCACTTCGTTGCCGCGCCCGTAATACGGAATCCACATCATCCCGTCCTTGTCCTCGACGGCGCTCCAGGGCCCCAGGCCGCCGGGAGCCGGGAAGTCGTACTCCACATACGCGATATTCATGGCGCCGGGGCTGAAGGGCCGCACGAGGGATTTGTACTGCGGCAGTTCCTCCGGCGATTCCGGCTTCGGCGAGTCGGGCCCGAAAGCGGTCGTGAGGTAGGAAACGATCTCTTCGAAGTTCTTGTCGCTCAGCGGGCGGCCCTCGCCGGCCATCATCGTGTCGCGCATGTATTTGACCCGGTCGCGCCAGCCGTTCTCATCCCACTCGGCAGACGCCATACGCTTTTGAAACGAGTGGCAGGATTGGAGACAGGTCGTGAAGAAAACATCCTGGTAGCTGAGGTCGTGGCTCTTGGTCTTGGGCAGGAGCTGCCGGCCTTGATAGGTGTTCAGATCGCTCCAGCGCACCGGCTTTTTTTGCAGCGCAAAGTCGAACGAGGCTTTTTGGTCGCTGGTCAGCCGCACGTCGGTGCGGGGATCGCTCTTGAATCCGATGGCGTTGATCTGCACCCGATATGTGGCCGCCGGCAGGTTGGCGATGTGATAACGGCCTTCGGCGTCCGACAGCACGCTCACGGTCATCTTGTTCTGCGTATTCTCGGCGACCACGAAAGCCCCCATGAAGGGCTTGCCGTCGGGTCCTTGGACGTTGCCGGTGAGCGTCGCCGCGAACGCGGTCGATGCCGGACAAACCGTCAACGTCACAACAACCAGAACTTTATCTGCCAAACCCATGATCCCTCCTGCCGGCCGCGGTCATCGGAAAGGCTCGCCGGTGCAAGACGCGCGCATCCATTTTTGCTGCCCGCTTGGATGGGTTTCACCCACGCAAGCGGCTGGAAGTATAACGAAAGCCACATGCAAGGGAAACGTCCCGACCTTGCGGCCTGAAGATCAGTCGAGCCCCGGCAATCGCCCTTCCAGCGGCTCTTGCCTGGTCGGCAGTTCGAACGAAAACACCGATCCGTATCGCGCGCCCGCGGACGCCCACAAGCGGCCGTTATGGGCTTCGATGATCGATCGGCAGATCGACAGGCCCATCCCCATGCCATGGGGCTTGGTGGTGAAGAACGTATCGAACAGACGGTCGAGCTTCTCCGGATCGATGCCGGTGCCGGAATCCTCGATCGCCACGACGACGCGATCGCCGTCCCGGATTTCGGATTTCACGCGCAGGATTTGCGGCCGATCGGTTATCGGCTCCATGGCATCGATGGCATTGGTGACGAGGTTCATGATGACCTGCTGCAGCTGGACCCGTTCGGCCATCACCTGGGGAAGATCTGCGGACAGTTCGGTGAAAACGGATACCCGCCGTTCGACGAACCTGCCTTGCACGAGTGCGAGCACCTCGCGAATGAGCTGGTTCACGTCGACCAGGACGCGTTTTTGGCCGTCGTTCTTGAACATGGCACGGATGCCCTGGACCAGGTCCGCCGCGCGATGGCCGTCGTCGCCGATCCGCTTGAGGGCCGCGCGCACTTCGCCGAGATCGGGCGTGGCGTTCGCCAGCCAGCGTTGCGCCGCATTGGCGTTCGCCACCATGGCGGCCAAGGGCTGGTTGATTTCGTGGGCGATCGACGCGGTCATGGCACCGAAGCGGTTTATGCGCGCCACCCGGGCAAGCTCCGCCCGGGTCGCATCGAGGGCATCCTGGGAGCGCTTGCTCTCGGTGATGTCCTGCATCATTCCGAACATGAGCTGCGCCTTGGTTTCGATATCCGGAATGGAAAAGACGTAAAGCTGTATCCAGATCAGCTTCCCGTCCTTGCGGCGCAATTGCTTGATCATCTCGAAATGCTGCCGTTTGCCCTCCCGCAGCTCCTTGAAAAGCATTTCGTTCACCTCGCGCTCGCCGGGCACGCTGATGTCCAGAGGCGTGAGTTGGCGCAGCTCCTCATTGGTGTAGCCGACCATCCGCTGATACGCGGGATTGGTGGCTACGAAGCGGTGCTGCTGATCGATGAAGGAGATGCCGAAGATCGGATTCTCGACCACCGACCGCCAGCGGTCCTCGCTCTTCTTGAGGGATCCTTCGGCCCGTTTGCGTCTGACGAACTGGATCAGGAATGCCGAGATCAATGCGGACTGAAAGGCGATCACGGCGATCGTCGCCAGGATCAGCGCCTGGTGCTGCTCCCACAACGCCGTCGCCTCCGCGAGAAACTGCAACGCCAGATCGGCGGCCGGGCGTTCCTGGGCGCGGCTCGCCGAGCATCCGACACCAAGCGCCAGCGCAATCGCCGGGATCGTCAAAGGCGTCAAACGAACAGGCTGCGGCACGACCTCTACCATCGTCGATCGGGCAGTCTAGCTTATGATCGATCGGCTTCCAACGGCTGCCGTGCCCTGTCCTCCGGATCGGCCGGTGTGAACCGTGTTCGATCCACGCCAGGCAAAAAACGATGGGAGCGCGCCCGCGATTGGGCTAAACAGGCGGCCCGCTCTCACACCACCCCAAGGAGGAAGAGGAGGATGCGAGCTTTCCCACGTCCAAGTGCTTTCCCACGTCCAAGTGCTTTCCCACGTCCAAGTGCTTTCCCGCGTGCAAGGGCTTTCCCGCGTGCAAGTGCCCTGGCACTCGCCCTCGTTACCGCGACGGCCGGCGTCTTCGCCGCCGGTTCCCCCACTCCAGCAATGGCTCAGGCGGCCGGAAAACCCATGACCACACCATCGGGCTTGCAGATCACGGACACCAAGGTCGGCACCGGCGCAACGCCGAAACCCGGCCAGATCTGCGTCATGCACTACACCGGCTGGCTCTACGAAAACGGCACCAAGGGCAAGAAATTCGACTCTTCGGTCGACCGCGGCCAGCCGTTCGAGTTTCCCATCGGCCAGGGGCGGGTCATCGCCGGCTGGGATGAGGGCGTCTCGACCATGAAAGTCGGCGGCAAGCGCACCCTCGTCATCCCGCCTGCGCTCGGCTACGGCGCCCGCGGCGCCGGCGGCGTCATCCCGCCAAACGCCACGCTGATCTTCGATGTCGAATTGCTCGGCGTGAAGGGCTGATTCCCGGCGGCGGCACGGCAACGTGGGCACGGCGCGGAGAGCGCCTTTGCCCACCCTCAAAACAACGACGCCTGGCCGTCGTCCTTCTTCTTCGGCTTCGCCGCCGTGGGAGCCGGCGGCGGCTGCGATCCGAGCGGCGCGATCAGCGCGGCGGAATCGTTGGCGGCGCGGTTGACCGCGGTCGAGACTTCGTAGGCTTCGAACAGGTTTTCCGGCGCCGGGGCGATCAGGGCGGCGGCGGTTTCGGGTTCGACTTTGGCGCAGTCGAGCCAAAGGTCGAACGCCTCCGGCGCGATCACGGCCGGCATCCGGTCATGGATCGGCGCCAACAGGCGGTTTGCCGCCGTGGTGACGATGCAGGCGGTGTCCATCTCCTCGCCGTTGGGTCCGCTCCAGGTTTCCCACAGGCCGGCGAATGCCACCGGCAAGCCGTTGCGCGGGCGGATGCAGAACGGACGCTTGCGCCCCACCTCGGCCTTCCACTCGTAGAACCCGTCCGCCGGAAACAGGCAGCGCCGCCGCCGCATGGCATTGCGGAAGGCGGGCTTATCGCCGATGGTCTCGCCGCGTGCATTGATCAGCAGCGAGAACGCGTGGGGCTCCTTGACCCAGGCGGGGATCAGGCCCCAGCGCACCAGGGCGAACGAGCGCACGCCATTGTCGAGCCGCACGATCGGCACCGGCTGGGTCGGCGCGACGTTGTAGCGCGGCGGAAAATCCGGCTCCTCCGCATAGCGGAACAGCGCGCGGATCGCTTCCGGCGCGGAGGTTATGAGGTAGCGGCCGCACATGGCGTCATCTTATTCCCATTCGACATCCCCGCGATGACCAATGCAAGCGCGTCCGCCCCGCACCTCGATCCGTAGGATGGGTTGAGCGCAGCGAAACCCATCGCCTGTCCTCGATGCGGCGGCGCCCAGGATCGGTTTCAGCTATGCTTTGGCTGCGAATCCTTCGAGGTGCTGCGACATGGCGACCATCGGTTTCATCGGGCTCGGCAACATGGGCGCGCCCATGGCGGCGAACCTCGTCAAGGCGGGCCATGGCGTCACCGGATATGATATCGATCCCGCCTCGCTCCAGGCCCTGATTGCCGCCGGCGGCAAAGCGGCTGCTAGCGCGTCGGAGGCGGCAAAGGGCGCCGATGTCGTCATCACCATGCTGCCGGCCGGCGAGCATGTGCGCGAGGTCTGGCTGCACCAGGGCGGCGTGATCGAGGCGGTGGGGGACGCCAGGAAGGCCAAGCCCCTGCTGATCGATTGCTCCACCATCGACGTGGACAGCGCCCGCGCCGTCACCGCGGCGGCCGCCGCCGCGGGCCTCGCCATGCTCGACGCCCCGGTCTCCGGCGGCACCATCGGCGCCCGGAACGCGACCCTGACTTTCATGGTCGGCGGCACCGAGGAGGCCTTCGCCCGCGGCCGGCCGATCCTGGCGGCGATGGGCAAGAACATCTTCCATGCCGGCGGCCCGGGCGCCGGCCAAGCGGTGAAGGTCTGCAACAACATGATGCTGGCCATCAACATGGTCGGCGTCGCCGAAGGCTTCCTGCTGGCGCAAAAGCTCGGCCTCGACTGGAACAAGCTGCACCAGATCTGCTCCACCGCCAGCGCCAATTCCTGGGCCTTGGCGAGCTACTGCCCTGCCCCCGGACCGGTGCCCGCGGCGCCTTCCAACCACGACTACGCGCCCGGTTTCATGACCCGGCTCATGGTAAAAGACGTGAAGCTCTCCCAGGTGGCGGCGCAGGCGACGGGCTCCCCCACGCCGCTCGCGGCGATGGCGCTGTCGTTCTACGAAAAGGCGGCGGCGGCCGGCGACGCGGCCAAGGACTTCTCGGTCGTGTTCCGCTGGCTCGCCGGACAGAAACGCGAATGAGAATAAAGAAAAGAAAAGAGTGGACGGAACCAACCATGGCGGCAGACACGTTCAAGGCGGCACGTGACTTCCTGCTGGCGCATCGCACCGACTATGCCACCGCCTGCCGCGACTTCCGCTGGCCGGCGCCGACCCGTTTCAACTGGGCGCTCGACTGGTTCGACGCCGAGCTCGCCCGCGGCGACGGCGCCGCCCGCCCCGCGCTGACGATCGTCGGCGACGGCGCCGCCTCGCTGACCTTCGCCGAACTCTCCGAACGCTCCAGCCGCCTCGCCAACGCGCTGCGCACACTCGGCGTGAAGCGCGGCGACCGCGTGCTGCTGATGCTCGGCAACGTCGCGCCGCTGTGGGAGACGATGCTGGCGGTGATGAAGCTCGGCGCCGTGGTCATTCCGGCCGCGACATTGCTGATGCCGGACGATCTCGCCGACCGTTTCGAGCGCGGGCGGGCGAGGCATGTCTTTGCCGCGACCGCCGACACCGCGAAGTTCGACGGCTTCGCGCAGGAGCTGACGCGGATCGCGGTGGGCGACGCGCCGCCGGGTTGGCATCGCTACGACGATTTGTTGAACGCTCCCGCCGCCTTCACTCCCGACGCGGCGACCGATGCCGACGATCCGCTGCTGCTCTACTTCACGTCCGGCACGACGGCGAAGCCCAAGCTGGTGCTGCACTCGCACAAATCCTATCCGATCGGGCACCTCACCACGATGTACGCCATCGGCCTCCTGCCCGGGGATGTCCACCTCAATGTCGCCTCCCCTGGCTGGGCCAAGCACGCCTGGAGCTGTTTCTTCGCGCCGTGGAACGCCGGCGCGACGGTGTGCGCCTACAACCAGCCGCGCTTTGCCGCCAAGGCCCTGCTGGAGGTGATATCCGCCAATCGGGTCACGTCGTTTTGCGCACCGCCGACGGTGTGGCGCATGCTGGTCCAGGAAGACCTCAAACCGGTGCGGCACTGCCTGCGCGAGCTGATCGCCGCCGGCGAACCGCTCAACCCCGAGGTCATCGAGACGGTCCACGCCGCCTGGGGCCTGACCATCCGCGACTTCTACGGCCAGACCGAGACCACCGCCCAAATCGGCAACACGCCGGGCCAGCCGGTCAAGCCCGGCTCCATGGGCCGCCCGCTGCCCGGCTGCCGCATTCGTCTGGTCGGTACTGGGGACAAGGACACCGCGGAAGGCCAGATCGCCATCGCCCTCGAACCCGGACCCGCTGGCCTGATGCGCGGCTATCAGCAGGAGGATGGCAGCGTCGCCGGCCTGACCGGTGCGGTCTATCGCACTGGCGACGTCGCCACCCGCGACGCCGACGGCTACATCACCTATGTCGGCCGCGCCGACGACATCTTCAAAGCGTCCGACTACCGGATCAGCCCGTTCGAGCTGGAGAGCGTCCTGATCGAGCACCCCGCGGTCGCCGAGGCCGCGGTGGTCCCCGCGCCCGATCCGATGCGGCTCGCGGTCGCCAAGGCCTATGTCTCCCTCGCCGCCGGCGCGACCGCCGACCGCGCCACCGCGCTATCGATCTTCCAGCACATCCGCGACCGCCTCGCCCCGTTCAAACGCGTACGCCGGCTGGAATTCGGCAGTCTCCCCAAAACCATTTCCGGCAAGATCCGCCGCGTCGAGCTGCGCCGCGAAGAGCAGGTCCGCGCCACCGCCGGCACCCGCGAAGCGGCCGAATTCCGCGAGGAAGACTTCCCCGAGCTGCGTCAGGTGTGAACGTGGGGGCAGGTGTAGGATGGGTTGAGCTCTTGCGAAACCCATCATGGGGAGCGTCGATGGGCCGATGATGGGTTTCGGTTCGCTCAACCCATCCTACTGACCGAGGAGGACAGGCGATGCCAGATCATCCGGCCAATCGGTGGCGAGGGGCAGCCCTCGCGGCGATCCTCGGCGCTGCCGCGCTGCTGGCGGGCGCCGGCTTCGCGGCCGCCCAGCAGCCGACGCGCGAGGAGATCATCGAATCCTTGCGGGCAAAGCGGCTCACCCGCTGCCCCCGCCTCGACGCGACGGCCGGATGCGGCGCGGCGCAGACGGCGGGGGACATCGATGTCGAAATCCATTTCGGCCTCGGCTCCACCGGCCTCGACGCGGCAGCGGTATCGCAGCTCGAAACGCTCGGCGCCGAGCTCGGCAAGCCGGAGCGCAAAGGCATGGTGTTACTGGTCGCCGGGCACACCGATGCGAGCGGCGGCGCAGCGTATAATCAGCGCCTTTCGGAACGCCGCGCCGGGGCGGTGAAGCGCTTTCTGGTCGCAAAGTTCAAGCTGCCCGACGACACCGTCGTCGCCGTCGGCCACGGCAAGACGCAGCCGAAGAACGCCGCCGATCCCCTTGCCGAAGAAAATCGCCGCGTCGAGGTTGCACTGCTGCCGCCGGGCGGCGCTGCGGACGGCCGCTGACGCCATGGCGGACGGCCGCACCTATCCGCCGCGACCCATCCTGGCGGTCAGCGCCGCCATCATCCGCGACGGCAAGGTACTGATCGTGCGCCGCGCCCGAGCGCCGGCGCGGGGGCTCTACACCCTGCCGGGCGGCGGGGTCGAAGTCGGCGAGAGCCTGCACCAGGCGGTGGTGCGCGAGGTGCGCGAAGAAACCGGCCTCGCGGTCGCGCCGGTCGTGCTCGCGGGCTATCGCGAGGCGATCGCGCGCGACGGGGAGGGCCGGGTCGAGCGGCATTTCGTGATCTTGCCGTTCGCCGCCCGCTGGGTCGCAGGCGAACCCGTCCTCAACGACGAATTGTCCGAGGCCATGTGGCTTCATCCCTCGGGACTGGCGGGGTTGGCCACCACCCAGGGCCTCGCCGAGATCATCGAGGCCGCCTTCGCCCTGATCGGCAAGGCCGGGTGAGGCCCCAGGGGAAGCTCGAGGCGCCGGCCGGGATGTCAAGCCGGCCTTGAACTCGCCGCGCTGCGGGGGCATACCTCGGCCGGCGGAAAACCATGCACAAACGCGCACGTCTCCTCCTCATCCTGATGGTCCTGGGCCTGCCCTGGGGGCCAGCCCGTGCGGTCGACGTGGCGCCGTTCGATCCGGTCCTGGAGCGGCTCGCCGAGATCCTCGGCAGCCTGCAGTACCTGCGCGGCGTGTGCGGTGCCAATGAAGGCAACAAATGGCGCAACGAGATGCAGGCGCTGATCGACGCCGAAACGCCCTCCGGCCAGCGGCGCTCCAATATGATCGCCCATTTCAACCGGGGCTACCGCATCTACCAGCAGTCGTACCGCACCTGCACGCCGTCGGCCGATCTCGCCATCCGCCGTTACCTGGAAGAAGGCTCCAAGATCGCCCGCGAGGTCACCGCGCGCTACAGCAATTAGGATATGGTCCGCTCAGATTGAGGCGCCCGCTGACGTCATTGCCGAGCCTGTCCGGTTCGTCGCCCAGAACGCGGTCATTCCGGGGCGGTGCCAACGGGTCCGACCTACGGCCGGCCCGACGACAGGCTCCGCACCGAACCGGGAATCCAGACGGCCTCGCGGTCTGCGTTGCAGCCTGGATTCCGGGTTCACGCGAAGGCGCGTGCCCCGGAATGACCATTCTGAGTTGAGTGTGTTCGAAATTCCAGACAGCTGTGGGACAAGCCCGGCCACAACATTCCGAGCGTCAAGATCACCCTTAGAATCAAAGACTAGCGGCGAATTGGCCTCGACTTTATGCGACCCCGTTAACCCTTCCGAAAGGTCGCGCTGGCCTGCCGTCATGCACGTGTTAATTTATGTTTATTCGGGGACGCGTCGCACGCGCGACGCAAGGGCAGCACGGCAATATGACAAGTTCGAATCTGGCGGTGCGTGGTCCTTTGCCGGATCACGAACAGAAACAGGCGGCGCTCGATTTCCTGAACGAGGCCTGGACCGAAGCACGGCTGTCCGGCGTCGACGACGACTGCATGGCCCAGATCTGCCTGTTCACCGCCTTCAGCGAGCTGGTTTCCACCTATGGCGAGGAAGCCGCCGCCCGTTATGCGGAAGGCCTGTCGCGTCGCATCAGCAACGGCGAATTCTCGGTCGAGCTGCCGCGGCAATAGCGCGAGGAAGCCGCGCCCGTTTAGAACAGTTCCTGTCCTTGCGCCCGCCGGCCGCCCTTGAGGGCCGCGCGGCGGCATCCTACGTTCGCACAGGGATAGGAATCTAGATGAAAGCCGCATTGCTGCCGGATCGTGGCGTCGTCAAGGTGACCGGCGACGGCGCGCGGAGTTTCCTCAACGGGCTGTTCACCGCCGACATCGGCCAGGTGACGCCGGGTGGGCCGCGCTTTGCCGCGCTGTTGACGCCGCAGGGCAAGATCATCGTCGATGCGATCGTCGTCCAGGCCGCTCCGTGGGACGGCGGCGGCTTCTATCTCGACGTGCCCCGCGCGCTGGCGAAGACCTGTGTCGACCGGTTCAACTTCTACAAGCTGCGCGCCAGGGTGGATGTCGAGGACCTCTCGGAAACGCTGGGTGTGATGGCAGTTTGGGACGGCGGGGCGACGACGGAATTCGGCCTGTGCTACCCCGACCCGCGCCTGCCGGCGCTGGGCTCTCGGGTGATGCTGCCACCCGATCTAGCCGCCGCGGCCGCCGCCGATCTCGGCGCGGCGCTGGTGCCTGCGGCGGAATTCGAGGCCCACCGGATCGCGCTCGGCGTGCCGCGCGGCGGCCTCGATTTTACCTATGGCGACGCGTTTCCCCACGAGGCCGACATGGACCAGCTTCACGGCGTCGATTTCGCCAAGGGCTGCTATGTCGGCCAGGAGGTGGTGGCGCGCATGGAGCATCGCGGCAAGGCCCGCACCCGCATCGTGCCGGTCGCGTTCGACGGCTTTGCACCCGATGCCGGCGCCGAAGTGACCGCCGCTGAGAAGCCGGTCGGCACCTTCGGCTCCTCCGCCGGGGGCCGCGCGCTCGCTTTGCTGCGGCTCGATCGCGCCGCCGACGCGCTTGCCGCCGGCCACGAACTCGTCGCCGGCGCCGTCACGCTGCGCCTCGTCAAACCGGAGTGGGCGAGGTTCCCGTTTCCCGGGGAGACGATGGGGTGAGAGGCGGCGGCATCTGCAGAGGACCGGCAGCGCGCAGGCGTCGTCAGGCCTTGTCGGACGGCGGCCCGGGCGCCGCACGTAGCGGCGCGCGCTCCAGCGCTGCCCGGTCCCAGGCAGCGCCGTCGGCAGCCGCATCGTAGGTTTCCTGCAAAAATCCCATCAAGGTTCGGTCGGGGTCCACCGCCTGCCGGACCACGTCGTAAGGCAGCAGGAACTCCTTCAATTGCGGATCGTAATAGCCTCCGCTCGTCTCGATCCGTGCCTTGGCGAAACCCGGCGGCTCGGGATAGGCGTACGAATAGAATGCGGGGCGGCCGTAGCCGCCGTTGCCGGGCCAGAAGCCGCAACTGCTGACCTCCTGAGAATAGGCTTCGCGCATCACCCAATTGGCGACATTCGGCGCGATCCCGGGAAAAGGCGGCGCGCCGCGCCCGGAAAAACGTGTGACCGCGAAGTCGAAGCTGCCCCAGAAGAAATGCACCGGGCTCGATTTTCCGACGAAGCGGGAGCGGAACGCCTGGAACGCGCGCCGGCTTTGCAACAGCACCCGCCAGAACCGCCTCGCGTGCTCCGGATCATATGCGGCGTGGGACTGGTCCTCCTGGAATGGGACGGCATCGGAAATCTCGCACGGCATCGTCCAGATGTGGGCTCGTATGCCGAGGCGGTCCAGACACGCGAAGAACTTCGAATAGAACGCGGCGACCGACATCGGCTTCAGCGCGAAGTGCTCGCGCGCGCCGTCGCTCGTCTCGATCACCAGGACATGATCGATGAAGTCGAAGGCGATATCGAACGTAAGCCCGCCATAGGGAATCGCCGAAGTGGTCAGGCCGCGCGCATTGACGTAGAGGACGACCTGCCACCAATGATTCATCATCGGGCTCAGCGCCATCCGGACCTTGCCCACGATCTGGGTCCATCGGTGCAGGGTCTCGCCGGTGTCTTGCCAATCCGGCCAGTTGAGTTCCGGCCAGGCACCTTTGGTGGTCGGTGATGTCAAGCGCGGCTCCTGCACGCATTCCTGGTCACTTCTGCGTCTGCTTGAAGTAGCGCAGGTCCGGCGGCGCCTGGCCTTTCTTCGCGGGCATCAGCAGGCCGTCGCCGCTGAGGAAATAGTTCTGCCCGGCGATGCCGACATGACCGTTGCCCTCGGTGCAGACTTCTTCGTACCACTCCGGCCGCTCGACGGCCTCGCGGACATAGGTCTTGGTGACCGTCCACGGGTGCGTCAGCGCGTTGTCGATGGTGGTGATCTCGTTGGTCAGCTTGTCAGGGTCGTCCTTGTTCCAATGTATCCGTTCCCTGATCACGCTCTCATTGTCGGGATGCAGGGGAATGCCGGCGGCGTCGAAGGCACGCGGGCCTCGCAAGTATCGGGTCTCGACCTCGAGGGTGTCGTAGCGGCCGTCGCCGTCGGTATCGATCCAGGTGCCGAGCGAATAGCCCTGGAAGGTGGGATCGACCGGCTCCTCCGGCCAGGTGCGCCCGTCGGTGAAGATGCGCCGGGAGTCGTGGATGTGCTCGATCAGGATATGGGTGGTCTCCGGCGTGACCAGGATTTCCATGGCGCCGTAAGGGTTCATGATGCGCGGCATGCCGGGGGAAATGCACATGAAGGTCGGGTCGCCGCCCTGCCCGCCGACCGCCTGGTCCCTGATGTTGGCTTCGAGGACGGCCTGGAATTCGGGCTTGAGCGGCGCGTGCTGCTCCAGCCCCTGGCGCCTCGTCGGATCGTAGGATGGCTGGCCGGTGACCCCGGGGACGCGCGCCCTGACCCACTGTCCCTTCAGGTTCGGATACTTCGATTCATCGAAGGCCCGCGCCTCGGACAGCATCGTGAACAGCGCGGCCGCCAGCATGCAGGTGCCGATCAAGCTGCGAAACATCATTGCGAACTCTCCCTGAGAACCTGTTCCGTCCCGAGTATTGTCACTTCTTCGGCTGGCTGAAATAACGCAGGTCCGGCGGCTCCTGGCCCTTCTTCGAGGGCATCAGCAAGCCGTCCGCGCTCTCGTAGTACATATCGTTTCCGATGAAGACGAGCCCGTTGTGGTCGGGGCAGATGTCTTCCGGCCAGATTGCGTGCTCGACCTTGTCGCGCCGGAATTTCTTCGCCACCGTCCACGGCCGCGTCAATGCGTGGTCGATGACGGTCATGTCGTCGTGAAGCAGATCGGGATCGGCCTTGTCGAGATAGATGCGTTCCCGGACGATCGTCTGGTTATCCTCGTGCAAAGGAATGCCGCTCGGCTCGAACGTGCGCGGCCCTTTCAAGTTGCGCGTCTCGACCTCGAGGGTGTCGAACCGGCCATCCCCGTCGGTGTCGAGCCATTTGCCGATGGAATAGCCGTCGAAACTCGGCTGCGGGTCCTCGGGCCAGTCGCGGCCGTCGGTGTAGATGCGCCGCCGCGACTCGCGGATGTGGTCGATGCGGATATAGGTGGTCTCCGGCAGGACGATGATTTCCATAGGACGGAACAGCGTCATCATCGCCGGCATGCCGACCGGGAGGCACCTCGCACCGGTCCACAGGCCGGGCCCGCCGACCGCCTGGTCGGCGAGGCTCGCCTCGAAGCGCGCCTGATACCCCGGCGTCAGCGGGGCTTGCTGCGCCCTGCCCCCGGATTTGTCCGGGTCGAACGGGCCTTGGCCCCTGACGCCCGCGGGAGGGCGGGCTCGGAGCCACTGTCCCTTGAGATTGGGATAGAGCGCGTCATCGAACGCCCGCGCGCCGTCGATGGTCATCAGCACCGCCGACAGCGCCGTCACCAGCGCGATTGCACCGATCGAGCTTCGGGAAAGCATGGGGATCCTCCGTGCCTGGCGTGCATCTTGCGCGCACGTGTCCGCGTCAGGATACACCGTTCGGGCGCGCCTGCGGAAGGGCGCCCAGTCTCGTCGTCCCCGCAGCCGTTACCCCATCTCCATCGCGCGGTTCACCCGACGTCCGCCAGGCGCGGCCGTGGCGTCAGCACCAGGGCGAAGTAGGTCTCCATGTCCGCGGCGAGGACCAGGTGGAAGCGCGAGAAAGTGCTCATCAGGTCTTGCTCGTAGAGCGCGAGCGCGTCGCCGCGGCAGATCAGGAACTTCGCGGCGGCCACGACGTCTTCGCGGTCGATGACGCACAGCAGGCGCATCTCCGGATGGCGGGCGAGATAGTCGAGCGCGGCCGTGACCATCATCGGATAGCCGGGGTGCAGCATGTCGTCGAGGCAGATGATGCCGTCGTGGTGCAGCACCGCGTGGACGAGTTCGAGATCATTGAACAGGCATTCGCGGGAGTGGTGGCTGTCGATGTGGACGAAGCGCACGGAATGAGCGCCGAGCCTTTCGCGCAACCGGGCTGGTACGATCTCGCGGCTGTCGGCCTTCCAGCACGAATAGCGATCGGGCGAGAGGCCGTGAGCGGCGCAATTGGCGAGAAACCGGCCTTCGATGCCGGCGTCGGGCCAATCGAAACGGTCGATACCGATCGCCTTCTCGCCCGGCGCCAGGCCGAGCGCCATGGCGATGAAGAAGCGGCCCTCGAAGGTGCCGATCTCCACCAGCGCCCCGCCGACGCCGAGCGCCGACTGGCGCCGGATCAGGTGTCCGCAAATGGCGGCGGCAAAGCGTGAGGACATGCCGCGCACCTGCTCGTAGCTCTCCGCGAGGTAGCGGTCGACGGCGGGATGGCCGCTCGCGATATCGATCATGGAAGTGCGATCCTGCGGTGGCACGGCCGTCCCGGATGTCGGTAGCTAATCAAGTTGTCCTGGTAGCACATCATTTGTCCGCTTCGGGTTTGGTTGGCATGGCCGATTTGGAAAGCGGTAGACGTCCCGGCGCGGACTCAATTCCGGTCAGGGCCCGGGCCGATCGTTCCGGGCGGGCCTGCATGCTTTCGCACATCAGGCAATTGCTGTATCGTCCTCGCCAGCTGCCGTGAACGGGATGTGCCGAGCTCCCCCTTGGAATAATCGGACAGCGAGGATGCCGTCGGCAGGCTGCGCCCTCCCGCGCCGATTTCCTTTTTTCGGCACCACGACACAACCGTATCCCACACGCCTCGTGCATCGCGCGCGGCGGGCAAGGGATCGATCTCAAGGGGGAAAACATGCTGTGCCGGAACGCAATCTCTATCATTGCAGTTGCGGGAGCGCTGGTGGCCGGCTTGACCGCCGCCCGGGCGTTCGATGATTCGAAATATCCCGATCTCTCCGGGCAGTGGCTCGGTGTCCGCATTCCCGGGGTCGGAGGCCAGCCGGCTTTCGACCCGTCCAAGCCCTGGGGTCTCGGCCAACAGGCTCCATTGACGCCGGAGTATCAGGCGGTCCTGGCGGCGAGCCTCGCCGATCAGGCCGCCGGAGGCCAGGGCAATTGGCACACCGGCTCCAGCTGCCTGCCGCCCGGCATGCCCGGAATGATGAATCTCTACCAGGCCATGCAAATCGTCGTGCTGCCGGAGATCACCTATATCCTGATCGACCACGTCCATGATTCCCATCGCCGGATTTATACCGACGGGCGCGACTGGCCGCAGGAGGTCGAGCCGAGCTTTTTGGGCTATTCCATCGGCAAATGGGTCGACGAGGACGGCGACGGCCGCTTCGACGTGCTCGAAGTCGAAACCCGCTACTTCAAGGGTCCGCGCACCCTGGACCCGTCGGGCATGCCGACCCACGCCGACAATCAGTCCATCGTCAAGGAGCGCATCTTCTTCGACAAGAGCAATCCGAAACTGCTGACCAACGAGATCACCTTGATCGACCACGCGTTCACGCGCCCCTGGAAGGTGGTCAAGACCTACAGCCGCAATCCGGCGGCGTATCCGAACTGGCTGGAATACGACTGCATCGGCGACAACGTCCTCATCAAGATCGGCAATGAAACCTATTACAAGAGCAGCGAGGGCCGGCTCATGCCCACCAGGAAGGACCAGCCGCCGCCCGACCTGAGATATTTCAAGCAAGTGCAGAAGTAACCGCCGAAGGGCTACGGCTACGGCTCCGCCTTGGCGCCGCCCGCCAGGGCGCGAATCTGTTTGACCGCGTTTTCAACCTTCAGGTCGAGATAGAGCTTGCCGAGTTCCGGCGTCGCGAGGGTGGGATCACCGCGGACGCCGGTCGATTCGTTGGCCGCGGCGAGTTCGTCCTTGTGGACCCACTGGCCCGGCGTCTCCAGGTAGAGCAGTTCGGACGTGTCCCTGATGCCGGCATGGGCATCGGTGTGCGGCAGTCCGCGCTTTGCCAGGATTTCGGTGAACTGCGCATCGGTCTTGGTGTAGAGATCGCCTATGTAGAGAACGCGCGCGCCGTCCGCGCGATGCTGCGCGTCGAGTTCCTTGGCCGCCCGGGCGAGTTCGTTCTGGCCGCCGCCATGGTCGCCCATGATGGCCACCACCTTGAACCCCGCCGCCAACGCGCTCTGGGCCACCGCGCGCACCACGCCGAAAAAAACCTCCGGCGGCAGCGTGACCGATCCGGGGAAACGCATGTGACCGGTGCGTCCGGCGGCGTTTCTCGTGACCGCGAACGGCAATGTCGGATACACCAGCGCATCGCCCAGTTCCTCGGCGATCCGCTGGGCGGCATAGTGCGCCACGAAGTTATGCTTGCCGATCACCATGTGAGGGCCGTTCTGCTCGCTGCTGCCGGTGTAGACGATCGCGGTGCGCTTTCCCGCGGCGATGGCATCGCGCACCTCGGGCCAAGTCAGGTCGTCGATCCAGACCGAGCGTGTCGCGCCGTGCGCGGGCAGCGCGGCGACGACAATGGCGGCGATGAGGAAGCACACTCTCTTCATGGACGTGTTTCCTGTTTCATTGACGCATGTCCTGCCGTTTCGAGGCATCTGCGCGGGCGTCATCAGATTGCCACGGGATGGGACGACATCTCCCGGCCATGATGAACGTACACGCATCCCGGCATTTCGTTCCGCCGTGCCCGGACATTCCCGAGCACAGTCTAGGCTGGTATCGGTTTCTTGTCGCGCTTCGCACCAATGCGCTGCAGATTTGGCCGCGGGACGCCTATACCGAGGACGTGGTGGAGCAGTCCTTTCTCGGCCGCAAGCGTTTCCTGCTCAATGCTCCCGACGCCATCCATCATGTTCTGGTCGACAATATCGCGAACTACCGGCGGACGACGGCGACCATTCGCATCCTGCGCCCGATCGTCGGCGAAGGGCTGCTCCTGAGCGAAGGCGAGGAGTGGCGGCATCAGCGCCGGACCATCGCACCGACCTTGACGCCGCGCGTCATCCCGATGCTGGCGCGGCATATCGCGGCCGCCACAGAGGCGGCCATTCCGCGTCTCGCCGCCGCGGCCTCGCAGCCCGTGGATCTCCTGGCCGCGATGCAGTTCCTCGCCCTCGAGATCGCGGCGCGCTCGATGTTCTCCCTCGAGATGCACCGCTACGGCCCCTCCCTGCGACGGATGATCAAGGGTTTTGCCACAAGCCTCGGGCGGCCGTATTTTCTCGATCTGGTGCTGCCGATCGGCGTTCCCTCGTGGCGCGACTTCGCCCGGATGAGGTTCCGGGCGCAGTGGATCGCGCTGATGGACGAGATCGTCGCGGCGCGGCTGCGCGAGCCGCCGAGCGACCAGCCGCGCGACTTGTTCGACGTGCTGCTGGCGGCGCGCGACCCCGAAACCGGGGCGGCGTTTTCGCGGGCGCAATTGCGCGATCAGATGGCGACCATGATCGTCGCCGGCCATGAGACGACCGCGCTCACGCTGTTCTGGTCGCTCTATCTTCTGGCGTCGGTGCCGGCGGAACAGGACCGGGTGGCCCAAGAGGCGGGCGCGGTCGATGTTTCGGTCGACGCCGCCGGGGCGGCGTTGCCGAAGCTGCCCTATACGCGCGCCGTCGTGAACGAGGCGCTGCGCCTCTATCCGCCGGCGGCTGCGATCGCACGCGTCTCGATCGCGGCGGACGAGGTGAGCGGCGTCACCATGCCGGGCGGATCGCTGGTGATGATATCGCCGTGGGTGCTGCACCGGCACGTCCGCCTGTGGAACGAGCCCGATGCCTTCGATCCCACGCGCTTCCTCGCCGACAAGCCCCCGGCGCACCGCTTCGCCTATCTGCCGTTCGGCGCGGGCCCGAGAATTTGCGTCGGGGCACAGTTTGCCCTGGCCGAGGCCGGCTTGGTGCTGGCCATGCTGACGCAGCGGTTCGAATTTACCCTTGCCGACGATGCGCCGGTGCTGCCGATCACGGTGATCACGACGCAGCCCGACCATCCCGCGCTGTTTCGGCTGCGGGCCATAGGATAGCCGGGCACGAAGCCTACCGTCAGTGCATATGAGTATTGACCGATTTGCAGGCGTCCGCTGCGCCGGCCCGCAAATATACGCGCGCAAACGGCTGCTCTTTTTGCCAGGTATCGCCGTTTGACGCACCGCGGCAACAACAAACGCGCCGGGCGCGAATGAGATATGTTTCTGACCGCCGAAACTCTGTTAAATCTCTATAAACTCGATATTTTTCCACGCGAGATC